>Ga0105237_10004777_pt1 | contig 15578 bp, 10 predicted proteins | sample KBSC24metaG_FD_81520 | JGI IMG/M metagenome (GOLD analysis project Ga0105237, IMG submission 81520) | Corn rhizosphere microbial communities from Kellogg Biological Station, Michigan, USA - KBS C2-4 metaG | ecosystem: Host-associated > Plants > Roots > Rhizosphere > Soil | place: Michigan, USA... | reverse complement strand
GGGCTGGGCCGAACGCCGCTACCAGCACGCCGGGGAGATGAAGACCGATGTGGATCGAGTTCGTGACACGCCGGGCCAGGGCAATAAGCCGCCTCCGAAGCTGCCTCGCTCCCCATTGGCTTTTCCGCGAAAGGTTCTGATCGCCGCCGGCATTGCGCTGGTCGCCGTGCCCGGCGTCGTCCCTCTCCTGGTGAGGAGAGGCAGGGACCACCCTGATGAGCAACACGCAAATTCCCGCGAAGCGGCGCCCGGCAGGATCAAGCAAATTTCGACCAAGGAGCATCCGTTTGTAAATTCCCTGGGGATGCGATTCGTATCCGCGCCCGAGGCCTCGGCGAACGGCGCGGACCTTCTTTGCAGCATCTGGGAAACGCGCGTGAAAGACTTCGAGGCGTTCGTGAAATCGAGCGGCTACCAGACGAACGCCAAAATCAATAATGCGGATCCGGCGCTCCATCCGAAGCCGGGGCCTCTCGCCTGGAACAACCCGGGGTTTCCTCAAACCGAGGATCATCCGGTCGTCGGCGTCAGCTTCCAGGACGCGACCGCCTTCTGTCGCTGGCTGACGACCAAGGAACGCGAAGCCGGCAGTCTGGAGGCGGGCCAGGAATACCGGCTGCCTACCGACCGGGAGTGGAGTGGCCTATTTGGTGTGATCGGGGAACCGGGTGACTTTCCGGAAGCGCGCCGGTTTCCGGACGGAGTCTATAGCTGGGGAACCACCTGGCCGCCTCCCGCCAATGCCGAGAACTTTGCCGGAGAAGAACAAACCTGGTCCCATTTCACCGGATACCGCGACGACTGGGCATGGACGGCGCCGGTGGGCGCCGGGAAACCGAACAGTCTCGGGATCTTCGACCTCAGCGGCAATGTGCGGGAATTCTGCAAGGACCGCCGTTCCATCCAATTGGACGACCATGTGGTCCGCGGGTCGAGCTACCAGACATGGGTGCCGTCGGTGGGCAGCGGAGGAGCGCGCGGTCTCATGGTGGGTCTCTCGATGAACGCCGACCTGACCACGGGATTTCGCTGTGTGCTGGATCGCAAATCGCCGGGCCGCCTCGAACTCGCACGAAAGGTCGAAGCCGCTATTTCGGCATTCCTCGCCCGGGCGCCAGCCGACGACCCCAAATGCCGCGACCGCACGGACTATCTCGTCAATGAGGAAACGGTCGTCCTCGACCTGTGCGGGGTCGGAAATTGGCCGGAGGACGAGGATTTAGCCGCATGCTTCGGAGGATTGCCCGTCGAGCGGTTGTACCTGACGGCGGGTTCTCTCCACACATTCACCGCCCTCCAGCGAATGTCTTTGAAGGTGCTGGCGCTCCAAGGGACGGACTGCCCTTCGTTCGACGCCCTGGCGGGCTTGCACCTGGAGTGGTTTCATGCGCGCAATCCCGGCGCGAGCAGAGCCTCCACGCTCGAAGGCCTCCGTGAAATGAAGCTAAAGGGAATCGAACTCGATCGCTACCATTCCATCGCCGACCTTTCACCCCTGCGTGGACAGCCGCTCGAACTGGTTTCCATCTTCGATTGCGCGGTCGCCGATCTTTCGCCTTTGAAGGAAGCTCCGTTGCGAAGCCTCACGCTCAGCCGCAACAAGCTTGGCGATGTGACGTTTCTGGACTGGTGGCCCAGGCTTCGCGACTTCAGCGGCATGGATTATCTGGTCGAAGAGCAGTTGATCCTGCCCGCGCTGGTCGCCCTCTGCTCCGGCAACGAAGCCCTCGCGAACGAAAAAATCGCCAGGCTCGAAACGAGATTTCAGAACGCGCCCTGGCTGGGCAAAAATGCGTTGCTGCGTGATTTGACCAATGGACAACTTTCCAGGTTCGCCCGCTGGGCGAAGGGCGATCGCGCGGAGGTGGCCGCCGCGTTGAAGATTCACGGCGGGCACGCCTACCTATTCGTGCCGACTGATATGCACTGGAATTCCGCCAGGAGTTTCGCGGAGCAACTCGGGGGGCATCTCGTCACGGTGACCAGCAAGGAGGAGGACGACTTTCTCCGGCGTGAGGTCATGCCAAAGAATGGAAATACCTGGCTGGGACTGAAGGGAGAGCCCGGCACCTCCGTATGGAAATGGATCACTGGGGAGCCGCTTACCTACGCGGACTGGGACCCATCCAATGGATCTGGCCAGGCCGCTCGCGGACCGGACCAGTACTATGCGTGCTGGCACCCCAATGGCACCCAAGTCCATTGGTGGGACTACTCCGATTTCAATACACGCACCGTAATCGTCGAATGGGAGGTTCCAAATCCGCAGGATGTGACACCGAAAGCCGTCGGCCCACTGCCGGCCACGGTTGGAAAATGAGGGTCCTCCGTCCTATCCGCAGGGTCGTAAACGGTCACGATGGCTTGGCCGGGCTGTGCGATGTCCCGATGATTGCCATCCAGCTTCGTGTTCATGGGGTCCAACGTATCAGAGGCGGGATCGGTTGATCAGCCCGTTGCTGGCATTCCTACTTCAGCACCCAGAGCACGAGGATTGCGACGACCAGGACCAGCATCGGGATGGCAATCCAAAGGATTTTCGCGCGCCTCTGCGCTTTATATTGCGGGACAGACACCTCCCTCCATCGGCCTTTTGGAGGCCGATCTTGCTCGGGTATTTTACCCGTAGGGCCACGGGCTTTGTTTGGGTCCATCTTGAGAGAAGTGATCGGGCTGGCAGGCTGGTGGCCTGCGACGGAAACGTTGGGAGGTAAACGCACCCGAGCCGATCGCGTTTTCCGCTACACAAGACTGAGTATGGCGTCAATAGGTTGTTTCAAAAGCGCGCCAGGAATTTATGGAACGCCAAAGGCCGGTGCAACTGCGGCAAGCTCGTTTTAGCCGTCACGTGATTGTCGCTTGAACGCCTCGGAGCCGTCACGCGACCGGCTGAAGGTCGGAGCGGGATTGCGGCAAATCCGTCGCTCTCCCAACTCTCAACCACCTGCAGCAGACACCATCACCCATGACACCCCACCATCAGCAGAGTTTTCGTTCCCTTACGACCCGCCGGACTATTCTCAGCCTCGGAATTGCGAGCCTTCTGGCCATCGCCATCCCGCGATCGAACGCGGCGGTGTCATTCCTCGGAGTCGCCGCCGGTGACGCGTCGAGCAGCGACGTCACGCTTTGGACGCGCGCGGCGGACGATGTCGCGGCTACCGGCGCCTTTGTGACGGCGCAGATCGCCACCGACATCGGGTTCACGAACGTCGTCGCCACAGCCAGCGGCACCTCGGTGGCGGCCAACGACTACACGCTGAAGTTTGACGTCACCGCCTTGCAGCCGGCGACGCTCTACTATTACCGCTTCCAGTCCGGTGCTGTGACGAGCATCGTCGGCAGATTCAAGACGGCGCCCCTGGCCACCGCTGCCGTGCCCGTGCATTTCGCTTTCAGCGGTGACAACGACGGCCTCATGCGCCCCTACGCCTTGGCCACCGTCGTTCCGGCGCAGAATCTCGATTTCTACATGAACCTGGGCGATGTGATTTACGAGACCGCAAGCAACCTGACGGCGAGCGGCACACACAATGGCGCCACCTGGCTGAATTCCCCGGCGGTCACGCTCTCCAACGCCGCGTTGACCCTCAACGGCATTCCCGTGGCCGGGACCACGTTTGCCACCCACGCGCAGTTGTATGCCGACTATTCCAGGAAATACCGGGAGAATTTCCTGCCGGTGAATACCGCCGGGCAGAATAGTTTGCAGGTGCTCTACGCGGCCCAGGGAAACTACACTACGTGGGACAACCATGAGCTGGGCAACCGCAAGTACATCGACGGGGGCGCGCCCGCCGGCGGGTCAGTCGGCGGACCGGCCGGCACCGACATGCCCACGGGCCGCGGCGTGGACGCCCGGGCCTACACGGGCAGCAACACCGGAGGCTCCGGCAACGTGAACAACGTCAATGACGTCAACACTTCCGCCACGGACTTCATGAATCGCGCGCTCGGCTTCCTGACATTGGAGCAGGTCTTCCTCGACTATCAGCCGATCGCGGATCGGGGCACCATCAACGCGCCCACGGATCCACGCACCCATGGCACGAAACAACTGTTCAGCGCCCACCAGTGGGGCCTGAACGCGCTCTTCGTCAACACGGACTCGCGGTCCTACCGTGACATCCGGCTGAAAACCGCGAATGCCGCCGCGGACGACACTTCCGCGCCGCGGGCCAACGACCCATCCCGAACCTACCTGGGACAGACGCAACTCGCCTGGCTCGAGCAGACCTTGCTCGATGCCCAGACCGCCGGCACCCCGTGGAAATTTGTTTCCATCTCCGATCCCGTCGATCAGCTCGGCCCCATCGGCGGCGCACTCACCGGCGCGCTTACCTCGGTGAATGCCGACGGCGGCAAGTCCTTCATCGGCGGCTATCGAGCCGAACGCAACGCGTTGCTGAAGTTCATTGCCGACAATCACATCACCAACGTGGTCTTCCTCTCCACCGATGATCACCAAAACCGGATCAACGAAATTGCCTACTCGCCCACCGGGCAGACGGAAGCGCAGTCCAGCTACGTGAAGGTCCCGTATTGTTTCTCGATCGTGTGCGGGCCGCTCGGCGCCACCGGGCCGGACGCCATCACGGATCATTCCTTTGGCAACATCAAGGCGATCGCCGACAGTGTGGCCAATGCGGAGGTTGCCGTGGGCGTCGAACCCATCGGCCTCGAGAGCTATCCCGGATTGCACGATCTCTTCCGCGCCGGCGACCCAAGTGCCGGGACGACACCCCAACCCGTGGATTTCTACAGCCCCGACACGTTCAACTTCACGGTGCTCGACGTGGACGCCGCGGGAACAACCCTCGCGGTGACCAGCATCGGGATGAATTCCACCGCGCAGAACTCGGGCCTGGAATACGGCAGCGGTCCGCAAGCCGGCACCGTCTTCAGCTTCAAGGTGGATGCCGCCCCCACGGTCGAAAGCGTGCAAATCAATGACGGTTCGTCGCAGCGTTCGAAGATCAAGGATGTGACCGTGACGCTGAACGGCATCATCAAGCAGTCCGACATCGCCACGGGCGCGTTTACTCTCGTGCAGACCGGCGGCGGCGTCTTCACCGTTGGCGTACAGTCCGTCGCCGTGGTCGGCCGGCAGACGCTGGTCACCCTCGGGTTTGCCGGAGCCACCGTGGGCCTGGACGGTTCTCTCCCGGACGGGTCCTACAGCCTCCGCGTGGACCGGAGCAAGATCCCGCTGGATAGCCCGTCCCCGGTGGCCGAAATTGAAACATTCCAGAGCCTGTTCGGCGACCTCAATGGGGATGGACACGTCGATGGGTCGGAAGTTGCGGCCTCGGCGCATGCCAATGGGGCGAGGCGGAGCAGCCCCGATTACCTCTGGTACTTGGACTTCGACGCGAACGGCCTCATCGACGGCAAGGACCACCGCGAGGTGGCCCGGCGGAACGGCGGGCACTGAGCCCGGCCGGACAGGAAGGGCGCGGGCGCGGGCGCGGCCGAACGATCGGCCGCGCCCGACTGCATCGAGGCGTATCTGTCCTCGTGCTTGTCCTCTACAAGCTACAGGTACACTCCCTTGGTGACCTGATTTGCAACGCTCGCTGATAACAGCAAGGACATGCCGGAGATGGCCAGCGACATCTGGCTCCGGCTCCGCTGGCTCCGGCTCCGCTGGCTCCGGCTCCGGCTACGCGAGGTTGGCAGTCCGGCGCCCAGCGCTGCTGACGCCAAGTGTGCCGGCACAATCAATGTGCTGATCCGAAGATTAGCCCAGGTGGCAAATCTCGCACGGTGGTGTAGATCAAGCGTCGTCCCGCTGCACGTCCGGTTCGTGCCACCAGGAAGCGAGTGCAAAGGTCTCGCTCCAGACGACAAAAAGGGCGCCCCCTTCACGAGAAGAGGGCGCCCACACCTGGCTGAAGTTCAGCCTGCCGTAACCCTTACCACTCAAATGCCGTCGTGAGATCGCTCACCGCCGGGTCCGCATCCCGCGCGGCCAGCGGAGCGAGCCCATAACGGCGCTCAATCAACTTGAGAATCGAAACGGTTTCGTACTCATTGTTATCGACCATGCCATTGGCGACAAAGGGCGAGATGATGATCCCCGGAACGCGCACGCCGACTCCCCATTTGTCGGCTCGCACGGGCGGGACCACGTGGTCCCAACGGCCGCCGTTTTCATCGTAGGTGATGATGATCACGCAGTCTTTCCAGATCTTGCTGTTCTTCACGGCGGCGACGAGATCGGCGACATGTTGCTGGCCCGTGACTTCGTCCGTGTAGCCGGGATGTTCGTTGTCCTTGCCGATCGGCTTGATGAAGCTGACCGGGGGCAGCTTGCCCGAGGCGACATCGGCGAGGAAATTCGTTTCGTCCTGGAGATGGGCGTTCGGCCCGGTGGTGGCCGGGTTGAGCGTCCCGGTCGTGTCGCCCGCCGCCGGCACATTGGAGAACGGGGCGTACTTGGTGCAGTAGGCAAAGGGCTGGTGATGGAACTGAAACAGTTCCGCGTTCGCCGTCACGTTGTTCGCCAGTGCGTCGTTCCAGCCGCCGGAATACCACCTCCAGTTGATGCCGGCGTCATCGAGACGATTTCCAATGTTTGGCGTGTAGCCCGGCTGTGCCGGGTCGGTGTTGTTGATCAGCAGGCGCTTGGCCGGAACGGTGCCGGGAGCGAATGGCGCCATCAAAGGCTGGATCGTGTTGACCGCGTAATTGCCGTCCACCGTGAGCTGGTTGTCCAGCAGAGTCGTCCCATTGTAACTGGACTGCCAGCCGCTGGGGATCGGCGCGGTCCACGGGGGGCTGGAGGCGGCGATGAGCCACTGGTGATTGAGGAACGAGCCACCGTAGGCCGAATGGAAGAAGCGGTCGCAGAGCGTGTATTGCTGGGCCAGTTGGCCTTCCGGCAAATTCGTGGCGTCCAGATAGCTCAGGACGAGCCCGGGGTTGTCGCTCCATGTTACGAACTTATCCAGGTCGCCGAGCTTGGGCTCGAGCAGATTGTTATCTATCTGCAATTGCTCGTGATAGAAGCGGTGCACGATGTCGCCCGTCTTGGAGCCGGGCGAGATATACTTGGTGAAGTCATACGGAATCAGGGGTAGCGCCCGGTTGTGATTGGACCACAAGGCGAGGTTGCCACCGACCGCGGTGAAATTGGGATCGACGGTGCCATTGAGCGGAGACGGAGTCTGGTAGATGAGGCTGGCATATCCGGTCGACCGGTCCACCTGCGGGAGGGTGTCGAAGCTGTTCTGCAAGCCATCCGCCCCGGGATACTGTCCGTACAGCGAATCGAAGCTCCAGTTTTCCTGGTAGATCACGATGATATGCCCAATGTGCTTGAGCTTTTCATCGACCTTCTTGCGCTCCTCGTCCTGCTTGTGGGTATCGTCTGCAAACGCAGACGTCGCGCCGACGAGCATGGCGATTGAGGCCGTGAGAATGGCGAGTCCGGAGAGGAATCCGGCGGTTTGAGGGGGTAGTAGGTTCGTTTTCATGGGCGTTTTGATGGGCTGCGACGCAGTGGGCTGAACTGCGGAGCCATACTGGCCTGCGCCTGGCGACAATTTGGCGACGGCCCGGTGACCACTTGGAAACATCGGGGTGACGATTGGATTTCACAGGGGCCTGATTTGCGTGAGGATGGGGCCCTGAATCGCCCGCAAACCCTGATGTTCCCTTCGTTCCAGAGAGAATGGGCAGGATGTATTCGAACCACTGAAGGCGTAAGCCAGCGAATTTACAGTCCGCCATTTTACTAGTAACACTCGAAACATCGCTATTTTGTAGCTACTATTTAATCACATTAATCAATCTATAGGCTACGAGACGGCGCAGTCGTTCGCGGCGCGCGGCGAAGAAGCCGTGCCGATCGGGCGTCTACTGCGGGATTCGCGAATCAACACCATCTTCGAAAGGTAGAGCGAGATCATGCGTCTCTTCATCGCGCGCGAGGCGTTTAACCCACACCTAAAGATCGGCGCGCCCATACTCGATTCGCGCCACTCGTGAAAGTGCGCGCTGAATCTGCCGGACACGGCGCGCCGAAAAGCGAGAGGTCGGAAGCCTGACGTAGTCACTGTCCCTTCTTGCGTTGTTAAACTTTACTTCGAATGAAATATGGCATAAAAAGCGTAGAAGCGTTTTTTTAGGATATGCCCGTGCGCCACATTGGAATTGCCGTCTTTCCGAATTACTCTGTTATGAGTTTTGCCGCTGTGCCTGTTTTCGAACTGGCGAATTCAATCAGTGGCCAGTCGTTCTACGCCCTGCATTTCCTCTCGGAGAAGGGAGGACTGGTGCGCACGTCGGCCGGCATGAGCGTTGGGACGGAGCCTTTTGGCGAGCGCCGTTTGGACACCCTAATTGTCGGAGGCGGAACCGTGATTGAACCATCGACTCCAGGATTCATCAAGTATTTGCGGGGTTCGCTCTCTCGCTGCCGGCGCGTTACTTCGATTTGCGGTGGTGCGTATCCTCTGGCCGAGGCTGGACTGCTCGATGGGCGGCGGGCAACGACTCACTGGCTCTACGTGAAAGACATGGGGACTCGCTTCCCCAAAATTAAATTGGATATGGACCGGATCTTCATCCAGGACGGGCCTATTTGGACGTCTGCAGGAATGACTGCAGGAATCGACCTGGCTCTGGCCTTGGTTGAAGAGGACTTGGGAATCGAACTGACCCGGGCGATTGCTAAGAAGATGGTTGTCTATCACCGCCGAGCTGGAGGACAGTCTCAATTTTCGGCACTCTTGGAATTGGAGCCAAAGTCGGATCGAATCCAGAACGTGCTCAGGCATGCGAAACAATATCTCCGGAAATCACTTTCGGTGGAGGAACTAGCAAAAGTTGCCAATCTGAGCGTCCGTCAATTTAGCCGGCTCTTTCATTTAGAGACGGGTCAATCGCCGGCGCGCGCGGTGGAAAACCTCCGTGTAGAAGAAGCTCGCATCATGATCGAAGGAGGCGAACATTCCCTCGATGAAGTCGCTTTGCATACCGGGTTCGGTGATCGTGATCGGATGAGGCGAGCCTTTCTGCGTACCCTCGGACACCCTCCGCAATTTCTTAAACGCGCGAATCGATCTCTTAAAGATCAGGCGGTTAGGCCTCGAAATTAACTGCGCATTGACCATCCAAGAAAAGCAGCCGACCGGCCAGGACTCAAACCTGTCACTCAAGCTCATGACGACTTCTACAGCTATCGCGGGACTCACAAGCTCGCCAACTTATCGAACTTGTCTGGTTCGTCGGGTCGCCAGTCGTCGCTCAAACCGCCAAACCGTGTGTGAAACATCTCGTCCCCTGCGTGTTGGGTAAACTCCAGATTGATGTTCTCATCGGTGAAGCCCAAGACTTCCTGGCACGCTCGCACCAGCTTCCACGCCAAAGCCTCACGCATCTGGGCGTCTCTCCCAATGCGGATATCGCACATGAGGATTCCGGCGAGATAAGGTTCGCCGTCACTGCATCGCCAGCAGCCGCCTTCACCAAGCTCCCGAATCGCCACAGTGAGTCGGTGCACGTTGGACGCCATCTCGACCGAGTATATCTCGCCAAGGCGTCTTGCGAGTCGCTTCTTTTCTTCGACCGAGTGATGGAAAGGGGTATCAAGCTGAAGGTAAGGCATTGGATTGGCGAATCCTACTTCAAGGCGCAATTAGTTGTATGCCATATAAACGTCATTTTAGGACATCGCCATATGGTGTGAATTTATTTCGGTTGTTGCTGCCCATCGGCCACAATTGTTTTTGCGGCCGATTCTCACGGCGGATGACTCGCGAATAGCTCGGGCGCGCGATCACTTGCGATCCGAGCCGTTTCGTCTGCGAGAATTCGCTCCGTGCCAGCGATCGGCAAGGAAATCTGCGGTCAATCTTCCGCCGCAGATACCAGCTCTGGAAAGAGTAGCTGTGCATCGTGGTAACACAATATCCAAAAAGGACGATCATACTCTTCTTTTGCGCCGCGCGCATTTAGGTTGGCGTCGTCGCGCTTCCCGCGAGAAAAACGCAGACCTCGGCGTGCCTTATCGGGATGTCCTAAAAAGACGTTTATATGGCATATTAAAAGCAGAACGGGCGAACTACAATGCCAGCATTGAGACGAGTAACTGACAAGAAAGGACAAAGAAAAATGAGCCCCTCCAATATAACCGGAACAGCACTTATCACCGGCGCTTCAACGGGCATCGGTGCTGTCTACGCAAACCGACTTGCGAGACGCGGATGCGATCTGATTTTGGTGGCACGCAATGAGAAACGCCTTAACGCTTTGGCGGATCGGCTCAAGAATGAGACAGGACGTTCGATTGAGGTTCTCGTCGCTGATCTCAACCAAAAGTCCGATGTGCGAAAGGTCGAGGCCAAGCTCAAGGAAGATAGCCGAATTGCGCTTTTAGTCAATAATGCCGGTGTCGGCGCCGTGAGTCCGCTCCTTGAGACCAATGTGGACAAAATGGAGGACATGATTGCGCTCAACATTACAGCTCTTACTCGGCTGACTTATGCTGCGGTCCCCGCATTCGTTGCGCGCGGAAAGGGTGCCATCATTAACATTGCCTCCGTCGTGGGCATTTCGCCAGAGACACTCAATGGCGTGTACGGCGCAACCAAATCCTATGTCATTGGGTTCACCCACTCCCTCCAGCATGAGTTGGCGGAAAAAGGACTCAGGATCCAGGCCGTTTTGCCCGGCGCAACTGCGACCGAGTTTTGGGATGTTGCTGGCTATTCGCATTCCAACTTGCCGAAAGAAATTGTGATGTCAGCAGATGATTTGGTCGATGCGGCCTTGGTCGGGTTCGATCGAGGCGAAGTGATTACCATCCCTCCGCTACAAGACGGCGAAGAGTGGGAAACCTGGGAGGCGGCGCGCAAGGCGATGTCTACCCATTTGGCAAATAGAAAGCCCGGTGCGCGTTACGCCAAAGATTAATGGTACATTGCACCTGATCCATTCACTGACGACCGCGAGAGAGTAAGAAGTGTATTCACCACCCAAAACCGAAAGAAAGAAGAAATAAAATGCCAGGTAAAATCCTTGTTGTCATGTCCAGCGCGAAACATCTTGATCTTCGCGACGGTAAGAAGTATCCAACGGGCTTCTATTTAAACGAGTTTGCAATTCCGTTTCGCAAGCTCGTCGAGGCGGGCTATACCCCGGTAATCGCCAATCCGAATGGCGACCGGCCTGTCATGGACACGAACTCGAACAATGCAATGTTTTTCGGCGGCGACGATGCGTTAAGGGCTGAGGCACTCAAGTATGTTGAAAACCTAGAGGCGCTGGATAATCTCAAGAAGCTCTCGGAAATAGTGAAAGAAGGGATAAACGGCTATGTTGGCTTGTTCATTCCCGGCGGCCATGCCCCTGTGCAGGACCTTTCGAAAGACAAGAATCTGGGCGAAATCCTCAAGGCCTTCCACGCAGCTGGCAAGCCCACCGGAATCCTCTGCCATGGTCCACTCGTGCTTCTCAGCGCCCTCCCCGATGCGGCCGCCTTTCAGCAGGCCCTTATCGAAAGGACCGGGGGCGCAAATGCTATTGCCAAGAACTGGCCCTACACTGGCTACCGTGTCACCGTATTTTCGACAGGCGAAGAGCAGTATCTTGAAAATGCCGGCGCGCTCGGCGGTCTAGTCCAATACTACCCTGTGGCGGCGCTGGCGGAGGCTGGAGCTCATGTGGACACCGTCGCCGACTGGCACAGCAACGTCATTGTCGATCGTGAGTTGATCACAGGACAGCAGCCAATGTCGGCAACCGAGTTTGCGGATGTCCTGCTAAAAAAACTGTCAGCTGCCTAAAGCGAAAGTAGCACGCCGCATCAATTAAAAAAAAACCTAATGAACCACACTAACCGGCTGATTCTGATATTCTGCGTCTTACTTGGCGTGTTCTCGGGTGCGACCCTTCGAGCTCAAACAACGATCCACCCCGCTGCCGGCGCACCCACGCCAACAAAACACAATAAGGAGGCGAATGAGATTAAGAATAAAATCCTCGTAGTAATGTCCGGTGGTCACCTCCTAGATTTAAAAGAGAGCAAGGTCTATTACACTGGCTACTATCTAAATGAGCTTTATGTTCCAGTGGCCGCTCTGGTTGAAGCCGGTTACACCCCCGTCTACGCAAATCCCAACGGTGACACCCCTTCGATGGATGCCAGTTCCAATGATGATAAGTTCTTTGGCGGAGACACTAAGAGACGCATGGAGGCTCTCCGATTCATTAATGAACAGGCAGGTCTTAGGCACCCCACCAAGCTTTCACAGGTCATAGGCCATACTCAGGAATATGCGGGAGTCTTCGTGCCGGGCGGGCACGCACCGATGATCGATCTCGTGAAGGACACTAACCTTGGCGCGATTCTGAAGAGTTTCCACGATAACGCTCGCCCGACTGCGTTGATTTGTCACGGCCCGATGGCGCTACTTTCGGCAATGCCTCAAACTGAAAAGTACAACGAGGCAATGGTGGCCGGTAATTCCACTGTTCTTCAGGGTTTGGTCCACGGGTGGCTGTATGCAGGATACAAGATGACCGTCTTCTCAAAAAGGGAGGAGCAGCAGATTGAGTTGCCTCAGTTGAACGGTTACATCCAAGCCTACAACGATGAGGCCCTGGCATCTGCGGGAGCCGAGATTGTGAACGCAGAGCCGTGGAAGGCAAATGTGATCGAAGATCGAGAGTTGATAACAGGCCAGCAGCCATTCTCTGACCACCGTTTTGCTGATGCGCTTCTAGCGAAGCTAAAGGCTAAAACGCACTAATGCGCTACCTGATGAGGCGTCTGCCTCACAAGTACCCCAGTCAAATCCACAGGAAGAGAGGCACAATGTTTACGAGCATCAATCCGGCCACCGGTGATGAAGTGGCAACATACCCAGAAATAGATAAGGCGGAAGTGCAACGCCGGCTTGCTCTGGCAACGTCCGTCTACAAGTGGTGGCGGCAATCGCCTTTCTCAGTACGGCAGGAACTACTGGCCGGGATCGCCGATAATTTTGCGACGGAAAAGCAACGACTCGCCCAGATGGCGACTTTGGAAATGGGCAAGACATACGCCTCTGCAATCGCCGAGGTCGAGAAGTGTGTCGCAGTATTCCGTTATTACGGAGTTCACGGGCCGGAGCATCTTAAGGCCAAACGCATTGAATTGCCAAACGGAAGGACTGCAGAAACCATCTGGCTCCCCTTGGGGCCGATCCTGGCCATAATGCCTTGGAATCTTCCATTTTTCCAAGTCGCGAGGTTTATCGCTCCGTTTGTCATGGCCGGCAACGTGGGACTCTTGAAGCACGCGCCTAATGTTCAAGGATGCGCAGGGCTCATCGAGAAGATGTTGTTGAGCGCTGGGGCGCCGGAGGGCCTGTTCCAAAACCTCCCGATCCAGCCGCCTGCCGTCGCTGAGCTGATAGCGGACGAGCGAGTTGCCGCCGTTACTATCACTGGTAGTGAAAGAGCAGGTAAAGCCGTAGCCGAACAGGCGGGTCGCTACCTAAAAAAAGTCGTGCTCGAGCTTGGCGGTTCGGATCCCTTCATCGTGATGCCATCCGCGAGTCTTCGCGAGGCCGTTCCTCAGGCCGTTAAGGCGAGAATCCAAAATAATGGGCAGTCTTGCATTTGTGGAAAGCGGATGATCGTGCACGCAGATATTTACGATCAGTTTTTGGAACAGTTCGTTGCCGGAATGAAGGCTGTCAAGGTGGGCGACCCGCTAAACCCCGACTCCGACATGGGGCCACTTGCGAGTGTGGCTCAGCTTAATCTGATCTTGGAACAAATTGCTGAGGCAAAGCGCATCGGAGCGCGCCTTCTGGTCGGAGGCAAAAAAGCCGAAGGCGAAGGGGCGTTTCTGACAGCCGGAGTATTGGTAGACATACCGACCGATAGTCCTTTTCTGAAAGAGGAGATATTCGGACCGGTAGCGATGGTCTTCAGAGCTACAAGTGTCGACGAGGCAATTCGTCTTGCGAATGACGTGCCGTACGGACTCGGATCTTCCGTTTGGACAAATGATCCCATTGAGCAAACGCGGTTCGCTCAAGAAATTGAAGCCGGCATGACGGCTTTCAATCAAATCCTGACGTCGATGCCGGAAGCACCCTTCGGCGGCATCAAGCACTCTGGTCATGGCAGGGAGCTAGGCTCGCTAGGGCTTTACGAGTTCATGAACGCCAAGACCATCATCCACTCAGTTTGATTGCGCGCTCCCTTTTGTCTGTTGCGAATTTGGAAATGCGTGACGTAGGAACTGGAGCCCAAGTCGGTTCGCATTCAGAAGGTTCTCCATTATGCGAAACAAAATCTGCGCAATTCGCTTTCACTCGAAGAATTGGCGGCTGTTGCAGGCGTTGGTTCCGGAATACCTAAACAGAAGAATCTCACTATGAGAAAAGCTCACGAACTACTCACCGAATTCTTCGATTGCCTGAGAAACCTCGACACTTCGGTCGATCAATGCGTCGACCTTTTTGCCGAGGACGGGGTCTTTGAGTTTCCGTATCTCGCTACCCTTGGAATGCCCAACCGCTTTGAAGGAAAAGCATCCGTCCGAGATGTGCTGAATTTGATCAAGTCGCATTTCGCATCATTCACTCTATCGAAAATCCGCATTCACGAACTGCATGACGGACATGGGTTGGCCGTCGAATATCATTCGGACGGGCTCCTCAAGGGCACTGAGCGCAACTACGCTCAGGATTATATAAGCCTTTTATTGGAGGAGAATGGGAAGATCAAGCTCCTGCGCGAATACATGAACGTGATCTCCACCGCGAGGATATTATTACCCAAAGGCCTTGCCGATGTGCCGGAGTCAAAACAATGAGTTCAATCGCGCTAGTCGTCCGAATACCACAGCGAGAGTTAGCCCCTTAATTGCTTCCATTAGATATACCTTAGCAGGGGACGACCGACGTCCTGATAGACGGCGCCTGCCACACACTTTCCGCAATCGATGGTCGATTGTGGAAAACCAAGAAAACCAAAACCAACTAATCTACATACCATGACGTCACTCTTAAAAAACGGGCTTGTCCGTTTCGCATTGCTCTCCGTGCTCTTGATCGGTCCGGCCGTATCTACCCAAGCAGGCCCTGGACCGCACCTCTTCTATCCGATGACGACCCCGGAGGCCGAAACGGTAAAAACTGGCGACACAGTCGCGGTTCGGTGCGGCAAGTGCGGTGCGGTCTCGGTATTCACGGCGGGAAAGGATCTCGGGTTCATGCACCACCTTGTCTGTCCACACTGCAAAACGGAGTTCCACACGCGCATTGACGCGCATGGGAATCAGCATGGCGAATACACGTTAGTGTCCGACGCTGGTGACAAACTCGAATTCCTCTCGGCCGCGACGAAGCGAGACTGAGCGCTAAAATAGATGGCGGCCCGCCTGCTCGTTGCAATGTGTGATCAGGCGGCGCCGCCCACCCTCATAACCTGACTGCACATCCTCTGATCAAGCGGGCGCGCACATTCTTAAGTGGGACAACATGAAACACTGTAAGCGTCAGGCGGAGCACGTCTATCGGAGAGGGTGAGAGATGTCAGAGGATGGGGCTCTATGACATCTACGACTGTGGGAG
>Ga0105237_10004773_pt1 | contig 15583 bp, 17 predicted proteins | sample KBSC24metaG_FD_81520 | JGI IMG/M metagenome (GOLD analysis project Ga0105237, IMG submission 81520) | Corn rhizosphere microbial communities from Kellogg Biological Station, Michigan, USA - KBS C2-4 metaG | ecosystem: Host-associated > Plants > Roots > Rhizosphere > Soil | place: Michigan, USA... | reverse complement strand
CAGAAGCTATCGACGCCGATGCCATCGGATGAGGCGGTACCGGCATGAAGGCGCTACGTCAAAGCCCGTTGCATGACAGCCTCGCCCGTCTGCGGCCCGAATGGGGCGTCCTCAACTCGATGGCGACAGCATTGCGTTTCGCGGGTGCGATCGGCAGCGCAGTCGAGCTGGCCGACCTGTCAGCTCTGCAACGCTCAGGTCTCAAAGGGCCGGGTGCCGCAGACTGGCTACACGCCCGAGGTGTTCCGGTACCGGAGCGGCCCAACGCATGGGGGCCGATCGCCCCTGGCAGCTTGATCGCGCGGCTCGCGCGAAGCGAGTTCTTGATCGAGGATGGCATGCGCGGTAACGCCGTGCCCGCTCTCGAGGTTGCGCTACGCGATGGCGCCGCCGGCGTCTATCCCGTTTTGCGGCAAGACGCCGCGTTGCTTTTGCGCGGCGCGGCCGTGCACGATCTGTTCGCGCAGACTTGCAGCATCGATTTCAAATCCATCCCGCCACGAGAGCGGACGGTCACGTTGACGATGATGATCGGCGTCGCCGTGACCATCATCGATACTTCCCTGGACGACAAGCCTTGCTACCGGATCTGGTGTGACGGCACCTACGGCGCGTATCTGTGGGACGCGCTGCTGGAGATCGCCACCGAGCTCGGCGGCGGTGCCGTCGGTCTCACTGTGGTGATTCCCGATGCACCGATCGCGACTCGACCGCAGTAGACGATAACGACCCATTCGAATGTTCCGGAGAGCCAGATGACCCCCGCGGAAGCGAAGAAATTCCTGAAGGCCAACAACATCAAATTCATCCTCGCGCAGTTCGTGGACATCCACGGCTCGGCCAAGGCCAAGGCGGTGCCGGTCGAGCACCTGGAGATGCTGCTCACGGACGGAGCCGGCTTCGCAGGCTTCGCCCTGTGGGGCTTCGGCATGGGGCCGCATGGCCCTGACTACATGGCAGTGGGTGATCCATCCACGTTACACGTGGTGCCGTGGATGCCTGGCTTCGCGCGCATGGCGACCTATGGGCACGTGCATGGCAAGGCGTACGCGTACGACAGCCGTGTGGCGCTCAAGAATCAGCTCGACAAGCTGGCCAAGAAAGGTCTCACGCTCTTCACCGGCATCGAGCCCGAGTTCATGTTGCTCAAGCGCAACGGCGACGGCACCGTCGCGCCGGCCGATGACGGCGATGCGCTCGAGAAACCGTGCTATGACTACAAGGGCCTCGCGCGCAGCGCCACGTTTCTCGAGCGGCTGGTGGATGCGACGCGCGCCGGCGGCCTCGACGTCTACCAGATCGATCACGAGGACGCGAACGGTCAGTTCGAAGTCAACTTCACCTATGCCGACGCGCTCACGACAGCCGACCGCTACATCTATTTCAAGATGGCGGCGTCCGAGATCGCGAATCAGATGGGCATGGTCGCGACCTTCATGCCGAAGCCGTTCGCCAATCGGACCGGGACCGGATCACACTTCCACTTGTCCATCGGTGACGGCAAGACCAAGAACCTGTTCTACGACGAGAAAGACAAGCGCAAGCTCGGCCTGTCGAAGACGGGTTATCAATTCCTCGGTGGATTACTGGCGCACGCGCGCGGGCTTGCGGCGTTATGCGCGCCTTCGATCAACTCGTACAAACGGCTCGTGGTCGGCCGCGCGCTGTCGGGTGCGACCTGGGCGCCGGCGTACATCACGTATGGCGACAACAACCGGACCTGCATGGTACGCGTGCCGTACGGGCGATTGGAGCTGCGGCTGCCCGACGGTTCGTGCAATCCGTACCTCGCGACGATCGGGATTCTCGCCGCAGGAATGGACGGCATCGAGAAGAAGCTCGATCCGGGTGAACCTAACAACACGAACCTGTACGAGTGGAGCCACGACGCGCTCGTGAAAGCGGGCATCGGGGTGCTGCCGCAGAACCTCAAAGAGGCGCTCGATGCGTTCGAACAGGACACAGTATTGACCTCCGCGATCGGCAAGGATCTCGCCGAGGAATTCCTGCGCCTGAAGCGCATGGAGTGGATCGAGTATTCGCGCCACGTGTCGAGCTGGGAGGTGGAGCGGTATCTGGAGTTCTTCTAAGACAGATGCGAGATCTGAGCCGCCAAGACGCCAAGGAACATCAGAACATACAGAGAATGCGGAGAAGATCCTATCGATCATCCGTAGGGAGAAACGGCAGTCTTATGCGTACCGAGTGTTCCCAATGGTTCTGGGCTTTGACTCGGTTCTCTTGGCGCTCTTGGCGTCTTGGCGGTTAGAAAGGTTTTGGGACAGATTCGGGAGCGAAGAAAATGTGCGGAATAGTAGGATTTCTGATCAAGAACCCGGCGATGCGCGATCGGCTGGGCGAGCTCATGACGCCGATGCTCGTCGAGATGGGTGCACGCGGTCCGGAGTCGGCCGGGCTCGCCATATTCAGAGACGAGTTGCCTGAGCGCGCGCGCAAGTACAGCCTGCATGCGCCGATGTGGGACTACGACTGGGCTGGCTTCGAGGCCGAGTTCGTCAAGTGCTTCGGGACCGAAGCGCAGCTGGCGGTGAAGGGAAACCACGCTGTCCTGACCTGCGACGAGTCGGCCGATCAGGTCAAGCGCTGGGTCAAACAGCGCTTCCCTGAGCTGCATGTGCTCTCCGCCGGTCGTGCGATGGATATCTTCAAGGACATCGGCCATCCCGCCGAAGTCGCGAAGCGTTACGACTTCGCCGGCCTCGCGGGTACGCATGTGGTTGGGCACACGCGCATGGCAACCGAATCGGCGGTCACACCGGATCGCGCTCATCCATTCACCGCGGGCGAGGACTTCTGCCTGGTTCACAACGGCACGATCTCGAATCCGTACATGATCCGGCGCAAGCTCGAGCATCGAGGCATCGTGTTCGAAACCGACAATGACACCGAAGCGGCGACGCGTTTCTTAGAGTGGCGCATGCGTGAAGGCGACGATCTCGAAGGCGCGCTGCAAAAAGGCTTCGAGGAGCTCGACGGCTTCTACACATTTCTGATCGGTACGCGCGACAAGCTGGCGCTCGTGCGTGACGCGTTTGCGTGCAAGCCCGCGGTCGCCGCGGAAACGGACGACTACGTCGCGATTGCCTCCGAGTTCCGTTCGCTCGCCAAGCTGCCCGACGTGAAGAACGCGAAGTTGTTCGAACCGATGCCCGAGGAACTGTATGTATGGAAAGTGTAGCGACACGTCCGCAGGCGGCGACCGGCAAGAGCTTCGACCTGTCGCAGGTCCCGGTGCGCAGTCTGAATGACTGGTTGCACAACGGACTGGCTGGCAGCGGCATCGAACACGTGGACGTGCTGAATCCGGATGGCGCGCACAGCATCGCGGTCGGCATCAACGCGCCGCTCACCGTCGACATCCGCGGGCATGCGGGCTACTACTGTGGCGGCATGAACAAGTTCGCCGACCTGACCGTCCACGGCAACGTGGGATGGGGTGTGGCCGAAAACATGATGTCGGGCAGTGTGCGCGTCAAGGGTTTCGCGTCCGAGTCCGCCGGCGCAACGGGCCACGGCGGATTGCTCGTCATCGAAGGCGATGCGTCGCTTCGTTGCGGTATTTCGATGAAGGGCATCGAGATCGTGGTCGGCGGCCGGGTAGGGGACTTCAGCGCGTTCATGGCGCAGGCCGGGACGCTCGTGGTGTGCGGCGACGCCGGTGATGCGCTCGGCGACTCGTTGTACGAAGCCGTGATCTACGTACGCGGCAAGATCAAGTCGCTCGGCGCCGATGCGCGCGTCGAGCCGATGATCGAGCAGGACCACGACAAGCTCGGACTGCTGCTGAAGCGCGCAGGCTTCGGGCACGACCCGACCGAATTCAAACGCGTCGCATCGGCGCGCGCACTGTATCACTGGAATGCGAATGCGGACCAGGAGTACTGAAAATCCATTTGAACCCGGAGACACGGAGAAGACCAGAAGCATGAACCGCCAAGACGCCAAGAGCGCCAAGAAGAACGAGGTCTATCCGTGCACCTCGACTGTGATTCTTTTCGTTGCTGGAGATTTGGTTTTGAAGTTGTCCGTGCTCTCCGTGTCTCCGTGGTAAATGGCTTTCGAGGTGTACCCAAATGACAGCCCCAGACCATCCCAAGCACCTGCAGCTCGAAGAGAGCGCCGGCTTCAGTCGCACGGTCATCGATTACATCCAGCACGCTGCCGCTACGGGGCTCTACGAAATACGCGGGCTCGGGGCCAAGCGTCACCTGCCGCATTTCGACGATCTGGTGTTTCTGGCGGGCTCGGCGTCTCGTTATCCGCTCGAAGGCTATCGCGAGAAATGCACGACCAAGACCGTCTTGGGCACCCGCTTCGCGAAGCGGCCGATCGAGCTCGCGATCCCGATCACGTTCGCGGGCATGAGCTTCGGCTCGTTGTCGGCGCACGTCAAGGAAGCATTGGGACGCGCGGCCACGGAGCTCGGAACGAGCACGACCACAGGCGATGGCGGGATGACGCAGGAAGAGCGGCAATCGTCGAAGACCCTGGTTTATCAGTGCCTGCCGTCGCGCTACGGGTTCAATCCCGATGATGTGCGCAGAGCCGATGCCATCGAAGTCGTGATCGGCCAGGGGGCCAAGCCCGGTGGCGGTGGCATGCTGCTGGGCCAGAAAGTCAGCCCGCGCGTGGCTGGCATGCGCACGCTGCCGGCCGGCATCGATCAGCGCTCAGCCTGCCGTCATCCCGACTGGACCGGACCCGACGACCTCGTGATCAAGATCAATGAGCTGCGCGAGATCACCGATTGGAAGGTACCGATCTACGTGAAGATCGGCGCGACGCGCACGTTCAACGATGTGAAGCTGGCTGTGCACTCGGGGGCCGATGTCGTCGTAGTCGATGGCATGCAGGGCGGTACGGCCGCTACGCAGACCGTGTTCATCGAGCATGTAGGTATTCCTACGCTCGCGGCCGTGCGCCAAGCCGTGGATGCGCTCGAGGACATGAACATGAAGAGCGAAGTGCAGCTCATCGTTTCGGGTGGCATCCGGACCGGTGCCGACGTGGCCAAGGCTCTCGCGCTCGGGGCCGATGCGGTTTCCATCGGGCAGGGAGCGTTGTTCGCGCTCGGCTGCAACAGCGATACGTACGTGCAGAATGGAGAGCATCGGCTTGCGATCAACGACTACGAGAGGATCGGTACGCGACCGGGCTACTGCCATCACTGTCACACCGGCAAGTGTCCGGTGGGGATCACGACCCAGGACGAGATCCTGCAGGAACGCCTGGAGCCCGAGGTCGGAGCCAGGCGGCTGCGCAACTACGTCAAGACCATGAACATGGAATTGACGACCGTTGCGCGGGCCTGTGGCAAATCGAATGTGCATCATCTCGAACGCGAGGATCTGGTTGCGCTGACGCTCGAAGCGGCTGCGATGGCTCGATTGCCGCTGGCCGGCACTAACTGGATTCCCGGCTGGTCCGGGGGTCTGTGACTTCGAGACGGGCCCGCTCGAGCAGCGAGCCGAAGCAGGAGAGGAAGGTGGCCGAGCCCGGCCGCTCAAACCGTCGCGGAACTGGGCCCAGAGCTGACGCGGAAGGGGTGGAGACAGAACAGCCGATCGAAGCCGGCGGTCGCTCCCTCGAGCGCTATCTGGGCAATACCATCCGCGAGTTGCGGCTGAACGATCACCTTACGATCGCTGACGTCGCGGCGCAGGCCGGCATCAGCCGCGGCATGCTGTCGAAGATCGAGACGGGCCAGGCTGCCACTAGCCTGGATGCGCTATCACGGATAGCGCAGGCGCTCGGCGTTTCGCTGGCGCATCTGTTTCGTCACTACAACATTCCGTCGGGCGGCGCGCAGCTCGTCAAGAGTAGTGAAGGCATGGAGGTCGTGCGCCGCGGCACGCGCCGCGGCCATACTTATCATCTGCTGGCCTACGACAAAGGTCCGAAGAAGAGCTTCGAGCCGTTCCTCATCACGATGGATGATGCCTCCGAAGTCTTTCCGAGCTTCGAGCATCCGGGCACCGAGTTCATCTATATGCTGAGGGGCAAGATCGAGTATCGCCACGGCCAACAGACATACGTGCTCGAGCCCGGCGACGCGCTCACCTTCCGCGGCGACTTTCCGCACGGGCCCGAACGCCTCATCGAGCTGCCGATCCACTTCCTGTCGATCATCATCTACGGCACACGCGACGAAGTTTGACGGCAGAGCCATCTCGCCGAGGGCGCTGCCGTCAGCAGTTGCTCATGGGCCGCAAGCTCGGAAATGCCGAGCGCGCTCGCGGGCGAGATGCCACCGCCGAGTTGTGCGCCTCAGCGCAACCAGTCGTAAATCACCAGACACCAGAAGCCGATCGCGACCAGCGCGAGACCGAGACCCAGCATGGGTTGCGTGCGTCCGCCCTGCCGTGGCTCGAGAACCGCTTCCGCCGTCTTCTCCGGGTTGTAGTAGACCACCACGCGGGCACGCGTAACGTAGCGCTCGAGGAAGTGCTGCGCCTCGGCCCGATCCCGCCAATGCGGCTGCTGCCCCGATGTGAGTTGTGTATTGATCATGGTTCGCCCGTGGACCGTGTATTGATACGCGACCCGCGGGAACCAATGGGTGCCGGCCCCATACTCGAGCTCATCCACTTGCACCGAGACGATGGTGCCGACCGTGGTTGGCCATTCCGCTGCCGCGTCGGCGCGCAGACCGTCCATCGCAATGTTGGCCAGCATCAACATGCCCATCAGCACGAGGCCCGAGCACACCGTCAGGACCGAGAGGTCCGTGACCTTGTCGCCGCCGAACCATCCCGAGTTCGAGCGGAATATCCACCGCTGACCGATGCGCGAGTTCAGCATGCGGCACCTCCGGCGGCGTGCAAATTCGCGGACTGCGCAATGACCACGCCATGAGCACCGTCAAAGAAGCTTTCAACGGGGTAAGAACTGAATCCGATCACAGCACGGCCGCGCGAGGACGGCTCGCGGATGGCGGGCTGAAGGATGAAGCACATTCGATAGTCTCCTTGAAACTGGTCTGCGTGCCGGTCCACGGGTTTTGGGGAGCTGCTGCGTCCAGGCAGAAGCTCCACACCACGCCAGCATAGGCGCCCGTGGACCTGATTCACAATGCCCAGTCTAGTCGGGCCAGGGGGGGAAGCGAACTATTGTGAAAGTTATGTAGAGCGAGAAAACCCGGCCTGTCGACGCGTCAAGGAATAACGCGCGGTTGCTCGCACTAGAGATGAGATCTGGGGCCGCGCTGCGCTTGTTTTCGAGCGCCGAAACCCGGGGATAGTCGGCGCAGGCTGCTCTTGAGCCGGCCTTCGGGGAGAACTACCTTCTAAAGCCGACTCCGTCGTCACCAACCTTGATGCGCCGCGGCCCGCCTTTACTCAAAAGCTGGTGGATGATCTGGGGCACGACCTTCTCGAGATCCCGGATCTGATGCTCGAGGAGGACCCGTTCGGGGAAGTCGACCTGGTAGGTGACGTCACCTCTTTGGATGGTGAATTCGTGGTTGCCGCCGGCGAAGTGGTAGTCGATTACGGCGTCGGAAAGTTGCCTGCCAAAGTCTTCGAGGATCAAGCCTGCTTTGAGGTCGGTGTCTACGCTCATCTGGTTTTGTTTGACAATTCCTATGGTTGCCTGCTGCATAGCGTCGCCGCCAGCGTGCGGATCGCAGCAGAATCCGTTCCAGCGCATTGACCGGTGCGTCAACGTCTACCGGCTCAGCGGGTTGACAGGCGCACTGCCCAAGCCCTTCTGCGTGCGGTAACATCTGGCGCCTGCAAAAGCGGCGCAGCAACACCTATGAAGCTCGTTATTCTCGATCGCGACGGCGTCATTAACATCGACAGCGATCAATTCATCAAGACCCCGGAGGAGTGGAAGCCCATTCCGGGCAGCCTGGACGCCATCGCCAGGCTGAATCATGCCGGCTATCGAGTCGTCATCGCTTCGAACCAATCCGGCATCGGGCGCGGATTGTTCGACATGGCGGCGCTCAATGCAATCAACGAAAAGATGTACAAGGCGCTGGCACAGGTGGGCGGACGTATCGACGCGCTCTTCTACTGCCCGCACCCGGCCGAGGCCAATTGCACGTGCCGCAAGCCCAAGCCGGGCATGTTCGAGGACGTTGCACGGCGCTTCAACGTAAGCCTCGCCGGCGTGCCGAGCATCGGCGATTCGTTGCGCGACCTACAGGCCGCGGTTGCGGCCGGGGGAACACCGATACTCGTGCTGACCGGCAAGGGCGCGAAGACACAGGCAGCCGGCGGGCTGCCCGAGCAAACCAAGGTTTACCAGGATCTTGCCGAGGCCGTGCGGGCGATCATCGCATGAGCCGGGTTCTGACGGTTCTACGCTCGGTAGTGTTTCTCGTGTTACAGACCGCTCTCACGGTTGTCTGGTCGATCGTCTCGCTGTTGACGTTTCCGTTCGAGCCGCTCACGCGCTACCGCATCATCACCACATGGTCGCGCATCGTTGTCTGGCTCGCTCAGGTCATCTGCGGAATCCGCTACGAGGTGAGGGGGCTGGAGCGCCTGCCGCAGCGGCCCAGCATCGTGCTGGGCAAGCATCAATCGGCGTGGGAGACATTAGCGTTCCAGGTCTTTCTGCCGCCGCAGGTGTGGGTGCTGCGCCGATCGCTGCTGCGGGTGCCCTTCTTCGGCTGGGGACTGGCGATGGCGAGCCCGATCGCGATCGATCGCAGCGCGGGCATGCAGGCGCTCAAGCAGACGCTTGAGCAAGGCCGTGACCGCCTCGCGCGAGGCTTCTGGATTATCATCTTCCCCGAAGGTACGCGCGTCGCGCCGGGCCAGAGAGCCAAGTATCAAGTCGGCGGCGCATGGCTCGCCGCGAAAACCGGTGCACCAGTGGTCCCGATCGCTCACAACGCCGGGCGCCTGTGGCGGCGGAATGCCTTCCTGAAGTTTCCAGGCATCATCACCGTGAGCATCGGCGAGCCGATCGATCCGGCGGGCCTCAAGCCGGAAGAGCTGAACAGGAGAGTCGAGGACTGGATCGAAAGCGAAGTAGCGCGGCTTCCCGCCTGACGCAACAGTTGGGATTGTTCGACGAACCTCGTCTCGTCTCCGAGCCCAGGACCATCCGCCTCGGTGACCGCGACGTGGCTTTCCTCCTGAAACGCAGTCCCAACCGGCGCCGTGCTGTTCTCACGGTCGACGAACGGGGCCTCACGGTGAGCGTGCCATGGCGGACATCCGACCGCTATGTCGTAAGGTTTCTGCAGGATTCCGCCGCCTGGGTGCTGCGCAAGCTCGAAGCATGGGAAGCGCGCAAGCCCAAGCCGCGCCTGTGGCAAGACGGCGAGCTGGTCGATTACCTGGGCCAACAGCTGCGCCTTGAGATTCGTGCACAGCACTATGCCATCGCCCAACTCCAGGATGGCGGTGTCCTGCAGCTGACCTTGCCCGATCCCGATGAGACCGACAGCGTGCGCGCGGCGCTGATCAAGTGGTATCGGCGTCATGCGCAGAGCTATTTTCGTGGCCGTGTCGAACGCTACAGCGCCGTGCTCGGCATCGAGCCGCCGCGCGTATTCATCTCGAACGCGCAAACACGGTGGGGCAGCTGCAACGCCAACCGCGAGGTGCGTCTGAATTGGCGTCTGATTCAGGCCTCGCCGCACATCATCGACTACGTCGTTGCACACGAGCTCGCGCATCTCAAGGAGATGAACCACTCGGCGCGCTTCTGGCGAGTGGTGGAGCGGATGTGCCCCGGCTATCAGACGGCGCGTACCGAGCTCGACGCGATGGGACAGCACTTCATGTCGCTCTGAGAGCGCGAGCCTGGCGAGGGTGCCATGCTAAACTTCGGGCCTACGTTGACTGTGCTTGATTCCGATGCGCCCGCTGCTCGTCCTGCTGCTTGCATCCGCGTTGCTCCAGGGCTGCGGCCTGAAGGGGCCGCTATACATTCCCAGCGCTGCCGAGCAGCGTGAGATGGCCGATCGCAAGAAGCGCCTGGAGGAACGGGAAGCGCGCGAGAAGCAACAGCAACAGACATCGAATTCGAGCAGCTCGCAAGAAACAAAATAGCGGCGCGCAGCCACCCAGGCCTCGACGCGTTTCGAGCAGGCGCTTTCGATCTTCAGGCAAAATATCTTGGACCGTTCTCTGCCGCCCTTCTTCTCCTATCGCGACGATCGGTTGTGGATCGAGGACGTAGCGCTCGAGCAGGTGGCGGAGCGCTTCGGCACTCCCTGCTATGTCTATTCGCGTGCCGCGCTGACCACCGCATTCCAGAGCTTCGACAAAGCGTTTGGCGCACGCCCGCATCTCATTTGCTACGCAGCGAAAGCCAACTCCAATCTCGCGATCCTGAACCTGTTCGCGCGCCTCGGGAGCGGCTTCGATATCGTCTCGGGCGGTGAGCTGGCGCGGGTGCTCGCTGCGGGCGGCGATCCGCGCAAGGTCGTGTTCTCAGGCGTCGGCAAGAGCGCGGACGAGATCCGCCAGGGACTCGAAGCCGGCATCATGTGCTTCAACGTCGAGTCTGCGGACGAGCTGCGCCGGCTCAGTGCGATGGCGGCTGCGGCTGGCGAGACAGCGGCTGTGAGCCTGCGCGTGAATCCGGACGTCGATCCGCAGACGCATCCTTACATCTCCACGGGGCTCAAGAATATCAAGTTCGGCGTGCCGTTCGATGACGCGCTATCGCTCTATCGCGAGGCTGCCCGCCTGCCAGGCATACGCGTCGCGGGAATCGATTGCCACATCGGCTCGCAGATCACCGAAATTCCCCCGTTCCTTGATGCGCTGGCGAAAATATTGGGACTCGTCGATCACCTCGCGGCGGAAGGCATCGAGATCCACCACCTCGATCTCGGCGGTGGCCTCGGCATCCGTTATCAGGACGAAGAGCCGCCTGCGCCTGCGCAGTACATCGGGGCGTTGCTGGAAGCGCTAGCGCGCAGGCCGCAACAGATCTTGCTGGAGCCGGGCCGCGCGTTGGTCGGAAATGCCGGGATCCTCCTGACTAAGGTCGAATACCTGAAGCATGGCTCCGAGCGCAACTTCGCGATCGTCGATGCTGCAATGAACGACCTGGTGCGTCCTGCGCTGTACGAGGCGTGGCACGACATTCGGGCGGTCCGGCCACGTGCCGGCGCAACCCGGCGCTATGACGTTGTCGGCCCGGTGTGCGAGACGGGCGACTTTCTCGGGCACGACCGCGCGCTCGCCGTGGAGCCGAATGATCTGCTGGCAGTGATGTCGGCCGGGGCTTATGGCATGGCCATGAGCTCGAACTACAACACGCGGCCGCGCGTTGCGGAGGTCATGGTGGACGGCAGCTCCCTCCATCTGATCCGTGCCCGCGAGGAGGTGCCGCAACTGTTCGCGCTGGAGCGCATGCTTCCCTAGGGAAGCTCTGATCAAGTCTCGCGACGCGCGTTGCGTCAGGTGCGGATGGATGCGAGGCGCCGCGACGAAGTCAAGGTAGGTACCTTGGCGAGGAGCGCAACAACGCAGACGCCGCACCTGACACAACCCGATAAATATTTGTCTCCTCGAGGGACCGGGGCGCTTTGGGCCGATGTCTGCGTGGGCTCCTCCTTGTGTAGACCGGCTACACGGCGTCCTCGCCCACTTGCGCCTTAAGCCCAAAGCGCCCCGGTCGCGCATGCGAGACTTGATCAGAGCTTCCCGAGGCTGCCGGTCGCGACGCACCAGGCCCCGTGCGCCCTCGGTTTGCCTATAATGCCTCGATGCCCTGGCACGCAAGGAAAAGAATAACCCTCCGGGGACGAAGCCATCGTCATCAAAAAAGAACCAGGAGACCCTCATGACCGACAGTGTCAAATACGTCCTCGACGAGACGCAGATCCCGAAGTACTGGTACAACCTGATGTCGGACTTGCCGTCACCGCCTCCGCCGGTGCTGCATCCGGGCACGCTGCAGCCGATCGGCCCGGACGATCTTGCGCCGCTGTTCCCGATGTCGCTGATCATGCAGGAGGTCAGCACCGAGCGCGAGATCCAGATTCCGGAACCCGTGCGCGATGTTTATCGCCAATGGCGCCCGAGTCCGCTGTTCCGCGCGCGGCGGCTCGAGAAGGCGCTCGATACGCCGGCTCGGATCTACTACAAGTACGAAGGCGTAAGCCCAGCCGGCAGCCACAAGCCCAACACCGCAGTACCACAGGCTTTCTACAATCGGGAGGCCGGCATCAAGAAGATCAGCACGGAGACCGGCGCCGGGCAGTGGGGATCGTCGCTCGCGTTCGCGGGCGCGCTGTTCGGCATCGACGTGCAGGTGTTCATGGTCAAGGTCTCCTATAACCAGAAGCCGTATCGGCGTGCGCTGATGGAGACCTATGGCGCTCGCTGCGTTGCCAGCCCATCGTCGGAGACCGACGTGGGCCGCTCGATCCTGGCTGCGACGCCGGATTCGAACGGTAGCCTGGGCATCGCCATCTCGGAAGCAGTCGAAGTCGCGGCAAAGAACGACGACACCAAGTACGCGCTCGGCTCCGTACTCAATCACGTCCTGCTGCATCAGACCGTTATCGGGCAAGAGGCCATCAAGCAGCTCGAGATGGCCAACGACTATCCCGATATCGTGGTCGGGTGTACCGGCGGCGGATCGAACTTTGCCGGTATCGCGTTTCCGTTCATTGGCGCCCAGCTGCGCGGCGGCAAGAAGGTCAAGATCGTCGCTATCGAGCCGGCCGCATGCCCTAGCCTCACGCGCGGCAAGTACGCGTACGACTTCGGTGATACCGGTCACCTCACGCCGCTCGTGAAGATGCACACGTTGGGCTCCACGTTCATTCCGCCGGGCTTCCACGCCGGCGGCCTGCGCTACCACGGCATGGCGCCGCTGGTCTCGCACGTGAAGGAGCTCGGCCTGATCGACGCCAAGGCCTATCATCAGAAGGCCTGCTTCGAAGCCGGCGTATTTTTCGCGCGCACCGAGGGTATTGTTCCCGCACCCGAGGCGAATCACGCGGTGAAAGGCGCAATCGACGAAGCCTTGCGCTGTAAACAGGAAGGCACCTCACGCGCGATCCTCTTCAACCTGTGCGGCCACGGCCACTTCGACATGCAAGCCTACACGGATTACTTCTCGGGCAAGCTGGTCGATCAGAACTACGACGAGAAAGAGCTCGCGATGGCGCTGGCGGGCTTGCCGTCCGTCAAGGAAGCCGCGTAACTCGATCGTCAGGGCACTGAGCTTGCTTTGACCCTCCCCCGCGTGCCGGGGGAGGGTTGGGCCCTTCAGTAACATCGCGTGCTGCTCCTCCGCGTTCGGGCAGCGCGGATTGTCTCGTGCGTACGAATCCGCAATCATGAGCGGCGTGCGCCTACAGATGAAACTCCCGCGTTCACTCAAGTTTGCTTTGCTCAGTCTGGCCCTGCTGCTGACGACGGGTCTGGGCTATGGGGTCTACATGCTCACGAACCTGGCACCGATCGGTGCGGCCTATGCTGCGAAAACGCTGTGCTCCGGTGTATTCGTGTCCGGCCGTGCCGCATTGGACGTGATCCGCGAGGACATTCGCGCAGAAAATCATCCACTGCTTCGCTTCGTCTTGCCCGAGGTCGACCCGAGCCGCCATATCGCAAGCGCAACTTTTCTCGGTCTGGCGCGCCGCGAAGCTGACTATCGGTCGGGACTGGGATGCACCATCGCCTTCGGAACCATCAACGATCCTTCGGCTGCGGCCACAATGGCTTCGAGCTCTGAACCGGACGGATTCGAAGACGGTAGCCCGGCCGGTCATGTTGATACGGCGAAACTCCAGACCGCCATCGACGACGCGTTCACCGAACCGGATTCCAGGCACCTTCGGCGTACGCGTGCACTCGTCGTGGTCCAGGATGGACGGATTGTCGCGGAGCGCTATGCGCCTGGCTTCTCACCGACCACGCCGCTGCCTGGATGGTCGATGACCAAGACGGTTGCGGGCGTTCTGATCGGCACTCTGGTGAAAGCAGGCAAGCTCGCTCCCGAGCAGAAGGGCTTGGTGGCGGAATGGCGCAATGCCGGTGATCCGCGCGCCGAAATCACGCTGGATCAACTGCTGCGCATGACCAGCGGACTGCGCTTCAGCGAAGATTATGGCGACCCGCTCGAAGATGTCGGCGTCATGCTGTTCGCACGCGCGGATGGAGCGGCCTTCGCAATCGACAAGCCGCTCGAAGTCACACCCGGAACGCGATGGCGTTATTCGAGCGGGACGAGCAACATCCTGTCGCGTGTCATCCGAATCGCCGTCGGTGGCGGCGAGCAGGACTATCTCGGGTATCCGCGCCACGCGCTGTTCAATCGCATAGGCATGCACAGCGCCGTGATCGAGCCCGACAGCTCAGGTACGCTGGTCACATCGTCGTTCATGTACGCCAGCGCACGGGACTGGGCGCGGCTCGGGCAGTTTCTGCTGCAGAACGGGTCTTGGAACGGCGAGCGTATCGTGCCCGACGGATGGGTGAAGTACATGGCAACGCTGACGCCACAATCGAAGCGTGGCGACTTCGGCGCGCATCTTTGGGTCAAGGTGCCGCCCCCGTTCAACGGCAACGCCGCTGAGCGTTCGCGCATTCCATCCGATGCGTTTCATGCCGTGGGGTATGAAGGTCAATTTGTGAGCGTGGTCCCGAGCCGGCGTCTGGTGGTGGTGCGCCTGGGCTTGAGTCGATCCGAGCGCACGTGGAACCACGACGCCTTTCTCGCACGGTTGCTGGAAGCTTTCCCCGAATAGTCGTATCCGCGAACCGGAGAGATCTCAACCCTCGATGCGCGCGCCGTGCCCGGCGAACAGTTTGCGCACGGTCTCGATCGTGTCGGCATCTTCCGGGCGCTTGTCGGTCCGATAGCGTTTGACGCGCGCGAAGCGCAGTGCCAAACCGCCGGGATACTGCGGACTTTCCTGGATCTCGTTGACGGCGATTTCCACTACCAGCTCCGGCCGCACGTAGACGGTGTACTCGTCCCGCTTTGCTTCGAGCGCGAGCAGCGCCTCGGTCTGCCATGCGAGCATCTCGTCGGTGAGGCCCTTGAACGTCTTGCCGAGCATGACGAAGCCGCCGTCTGCATCGCGTGCGCCAAGGTGCAGATTGGAGAGCCAGCCTCTGCGGCGCCCAGTCCCCCACTCGGCAGCGAGGATGACCAGGTCGAGCGTGTGTGCCTGCTTCACCTTGAGCCAGCTGCTGCCTCTGCCGCCGGCTTCGTAGGGAGCGTCGAGCGACTTGGCCATGATGCCCTCGTGCCCGCGTGCAAGCGCCTCGTCGAGGAAGGCTTGCGCGCTCACTACGTCAGCTGTCACAAGGCGCGGAATAACCAGCTCCGACGGACAGGCGGCAGACAGAACCGAAAAGCGTTCGGATGCAGGCAGATCGATCAGGTCCTGTTCTCCACTTCGCAGGCAATCGAAGAAGAACCCGCTGAGCGGCAGCTCTTGCCGCATATGATCCACGTTCAGGCGTCTGCCAAATCGGCGCATCGTGACCTGAAACGGCTGCGGTCTGCCGTTCGACTGAAGAGCGATCGTCTCACCGTCCAGAATCAGCGTTCGAACCGGCAACCCGCGCGCTTGCTCCACGATCTCGGGCACCGCCGCGGTGACGTCGTTGAGGGCACGGCT
>Ga0105237_10004772_pt1 | contig 15584 bp, 18 predicted proteins | sample KBSC24metaG_FD_81520 | JGI IMG/M metagenome (GOLD analysis project Ga0105237, IMG submission 81520) | Corn rhizosphere microbial communities from Kellogg Biological Station, Michigan, USA - KBS C2-4 metaG | ecosystem: Host-associated > Plants > Roots > Rhizosphere > Soil | place: Michigan, USA... | reverse complement strand
TCATCCAGACTTATTCGCCGATACGGCGCTCGGAGATCCCGCCGTGATGCAGGATTGATTCATCGCGGGTCTCGATCATTTTTTCGAGATCGTGGTTGGTGAGCACGCCGGGCGGCACGTAACAACCGAGCGAACTAATCTTTACTCCCGACATCGCTCCTGACATTACTCCTGGCAAATCCGTCTCCTTAAGTACAACGCTCCATGTTACCTTTCGAAGTAGATGTTCGTCGAGAGCCCAGTACTCGATATGGCGTGGGAGCCAACGAAACCGGCCACTCCGCAACAGATCTATGCACGCGTGTTCCGGCGAATGAAGCCGCGGACTCCTCTACCCTCGATCGAAGTGCAGGTGCGGCGCTACGCGAACGCCAATGCGCAGATCCGGCTGCACGAAGGCACCCTGCGAGTGCGGATGGCGGACACGCTGGCCGGGGCGCCGGAGAGTGTCCATGAGGCTCTGGCCGAAATACTGCTTTCGAAGTTGTTCCGCCGCGCGGTTCCAGCCGCCAGTAACGATCGCTATAGGCGTTATCTCAACCGGCGCGATGTTCGTCACAGCCTGGATCTGGTGAAGAATATCCGCGGACGCAAGCGTGTGGAGCCGCCACAGGGGAAGCATTTCGATCTAGTGGAAGTGTTCGAAGAATTGAACTTGCGATATTTTTTCGGATTGATGGCGCGCCCGTCGCTAGGCTGGAGCAAACAAGCCTCGCGCACGACGCTGGGACATTACGATCCCCCGCACAATGCGATCGTAATCAGCCGGATCCTGGATCGACCGGACACGCCGAGGCTGGCTGTCGAGTATGTGATGTATCACGAGATGCTGCACCTGCGGCATCCTGCGGAGCATCAAGGCGCTCGGCGGTGCGTACATACGCGGGCATTCAAAGATGCGGAGAAACAGTTCGAGCGGCTGAAGGAAGCCAAGGCGCTCCTTCGCAAGCTGCCGTAATATTTTCAGCCGTTCGGAATCATCACCTGGACGCCGGACGGTCCCCCCACGTGGACTTCGGCCGCCATACAGATGAACACGCCATGCTCGACGACTCCGGCGATATGGTCCAAAGCGTCCGCCAGAGACTTGGGCGAGTCGATGGGACCAAAGGTACAATCCAGAACGTAATTGCCGTTATCAGTGACGAAGTCACGCCGCTGAAGTTTCGCGCCGAGCGTTTCAATGCGACGAGCCGTTGCTTGCCAGCCGAACGGAACTACTTCGACAGGCACCGTCGCAGCACCTAAACGATCTACCATCTTGGTCTGGTCGACCACTATCAGGAATCGAGTAGCGGCCTGCGCCACGATCTTTTCCCTGGTGAGAGCCCCGCCGCCGCCCTTGATGAGATTCAAGCTGCCGCGCTCCACTTCATCGGCCCCGTCGATCGCGATGTCGATTGGTCCCCTCCCGTCCAGCTCCGTAAGCGGAATTCCCAGTTCGCCGGCGCGCGCTACGGTGTGTTCGGAGGTGGGCACGCCGGTGATCCGCAGACCTTCGCGGATCCTGCGCGCCAGAGCCAGCAGCACGAACTCGGCAGTCGAGCCGGTGCCAAGGCCAACAATCATGCCGGTCGAAACCTGCGTCACCGCAGACTCCGCGGCGGACCTCTTCCAGTCGTCTTGTTGGTGGGGCATTTCCTTATTTATTTGAATCGCGCACGACGCAGCGGGGCGCGAGTTCCTTATTATCTCGTGTGCGCCTCCCGCGCTGTGCGCTGGGTTTGTTAGATTCGGGGAGTGGCAGATCACTCCATTCGCCTGGTGGTGGGAATTACCGGGGCGAGCGGCTCCATCTACGGATGGCGGCTGCTCGAAAAACTTCGCGCGGCAGGCGACGCCGAGATTCATTTGATTCTGACGCGCTCCGGCGAGCGCACTGCGTTCCTGGAGCTGGGCAAGACCGCGGCCGACTTTAAGGCACTGGCGGACTGTTCCTATCCGGTCGAAGATATCGGATGCCGTTTGGCGAGCGGGTCATTTTCGACCGGGGGCATGCTGATCGCGCCGTGCTCGATTCATACGATGTCGGCGATCGCGGCCGGGATCAGCTCAAACCTGGTGATTCGCGCGGCCGATGTGACACTGAAAGAACGGCGACGGCTCGTGCTCATGGTGCGGGAATCTCCGCTGCACCTGGGTCATCTGCGGTCGATGACGGCGCTGGCGGAAATGGGAGCGATTCTGGCGCCGCCCATGCCCGCGTTTTATCACAAGCCGCGAACTGTGGATGAGATTGTCGATCAAAGCGTGGATCGGGTACTGGATTTAATCGGACTTCCTTCACCGGAAACAAAACGCTGGAACGGACCTGAAAGGAGCAAATGAGAGTCGCATTCCAGGGGGAATTAGGCGCGTTCAGTCAGCAGGCGATCCTGCAATTGTTGGGCGCCAAGGCGCGACCGGTAGCAAATGCGCGTTTCGATCAAGTGTTCGCCGCGCTCGATAAGGGTACGGTGGACGCTGCCGCGATCCCGATCGAGAACACACTACATGGGTCGATCTACGCGAACTATGACCTGCTGTTGAAGTATGACTTCGCGATCACTGCGGAAACGAACGTGCGGATTGTACACAACCTGATTGCTCCGCCCGGCCTGACGTTCGCCAAGGTGCGGAAAGCATATTCGCATGAAGTAGCCATCAATCAGTGTCTGGATTTTTTCGCTCGCCACAAGAATATTGCGCGCGAGGTGTATTATGACACCGCGGGCAGCGTGAAGATGATCATGGAGAAGCGTCCTCCCGGCGGCGCCGCGATTGCGTCGGAGCTCGCTGCGAAGATTTACAAGGCTCGTATTCTGAAACGCGGGATTGAGGACGATCCCCAGAACTACACGCGCTTCTTTTTGCTCGAACCAAGCGGCTCTAAGGCTCGCGGCGCCCAAAGCGGACGGAGTCCGTGGAAGACGTCGCTGGTGTTTTCGACGAAGAATGTTCCGGGAGCGCTATTCAAGGCGCTCAGCGCTCTGGCTCTGCGCGATCTGAACCTGGTGAAGATCGAATCGCGGCCGCTGCGGGGCAAACCTTGGGAATACCTGTTCTATTTGGACCTCTTGGGGCGGCGCGAGGACATAGCGGTGAAGAACGCGCTGGCGCACTTGGGCGAGCTCGCCGACTTCCTGAGAGTACTGGGTAGCTATCGAGCGGCAAGCTGAGTCTTTAGTTAGCGGAAAAGGCCGAGCAGATAGGCGATGAGTAGAATCACTAGTATGGTTCCCAGTCCGATACCAGCGCCGCCGCCGGCTCCCCAGCGAGTGTGGCCGTAGTAGCCTCCGCCGCCACCCAGGAGCAGAATCAAAATAATGATGAGTATGATCATGGTCGTTCCTCGTTTCGTTTGAATTTGATCCGCAGGGCGGACCCGTCAAGCTCAACTTCTCAGCCCGATCTCCATTTACGCAAGCATCTTTAAGGCCATCGCTCAGCGTAGGTTTCGGGGTGAAACTGCCCCGAACAAGCGACGCAGTGACCATTTGTGGTCAGACTGTGTGCAAGCTAGCGAACATCCTTCAGCGCCGCGGCCTTTTCAGCCTCTTCCGCCGGACTAGTGCCGCCGCGATCCAGGCCGAACTGCGGATCCTGGGTGCTACCCACAATTTTGATATGCAGGAACGTGCCGGCGCCACGTTTGGAGAAAAAAGGGTCTACGGGCTTAAGCACCCAACGCTTCCAGCCGCTCTGGGTCTCGGAAATCTTAGCGTCCAGCATAAGTGCTCCGTGGAAATCGAGCATACCGCCGTCCATGTCGACCGATCCGCCGATGTTGACGGCGGCGCCCGGAATCGCAAAAGCCAGCGAGCGGAAGGCGATGGATTGATCGGCCATCTTGAAGTCCCCGCTCATGCGATTGACGGCTTGATCGAATTCCTCGTTGCCGGTCTTGCCTTGACCACGCCGCGAGAGAGCATCGATCTTCTTTTGGATCGAGGAGCGAAGGAATTTGCCGTTGGTTATCGCAAAGCTCCCATCGAGTAGCAACTTCTCCTGTACCGACTGCTCCAGCGGGGGGATACTGATTTTGGTATTCAGCCGCAACGTTCCTGACATGAATGGCGAACCTTTCATGGCCAGAAGCAGCACGTCCCGCAAGTTCGCGGCGGGCATGGAAGCCGTGAGCGAAATTGTTTTGCGCGTGTCCCCGTGATACTTGATAACGATACCGGTAGTCGTGAAATGGCTGGAGCCGAGGGTGGCTGTCACCGGCTTCAATTCCGTATTCCCGTTGGTCCCGTCGACCAGCACTTCGAAGTGCGTGGTGAGCGGCACTGGATTCCCAGCCCGTTTCAAGCGAAAATCCGGTACGCTAGCCTCTCCGCGCGCGGTGATGGATGAGAGGGTGCCTTCAAACTTGCCCGTCGAGCGCAGAATCCCAGCGATTCCGTTGAAAATGCCCAAGTCGGCGTTCTCAAACAGATAGTCGCCTTTGAGTGGAGTATCACCTGGTTCATCGGCGGCCCAGGGTCCAAAGATGCCCGTCGAGTGGATCTCTCCTGGCGGTTTTGGATTGGTCAAGACGGCGGTATATTTCATCGCGACATCTTTTCCCGCGGATTGCAGCCGGAGGTCTTGAATGTCGAAGAGCAAGGGAACCTTTGTTCGGTCCCTGGGAAGAATCATCAAACGAGCGTTCCGTATGAGAACCTCTTCGATGACCACGCGGTGCGAACCTGGGTTCAAGGACCGCGTATCCTTTGGGGATTGCTGTGACGCCAGGCTCGGCCTTTCCCCTTTGGGCGGGATCTGGATCTCGAGACCGTCGAGCGTCACCCGATTCACGGTTTTCGGCGTATCGAGCAATTCTCCCAGGTCGACCTCGAACGTAAAGTGCTTGATCGCGAGGATAGGAGGCGTATCCTCCCGGCCGCGCAGACGCAACGCTAAATCGGCTCCTTCCACTTGCGCCACAGCGCCTCGCCCGCGATGGAATAGCAAATGGAACGGCAAGGCAGGCGGGACGTGAACTTCCAATCGAGCCAGTTCGACGTCGCTATTGAAGCGCTCGCGCAGGTATTGGATGGCTTGATCGCGGATGTACGGCTGGACGCGCCTCGCCAGAATCAAAGCGGCCGTGACGATGGCCCCGACAACGACCGCGACCATTAGAATTCCGGCCGTCAGCCATTTTTTCTGCCGCTGAGTCATATTCCTCTTGCTTGGGTGTTTTCGCGCCGTCGCGTGGACTGGCCTTAAAGCGTTTCTTGATGCACGAGCTTTGCCAACAACCAGCACACTACGGCGAACCTGTTTGGCCCCCTAATTGCCCAGGGGAAAGACGGGAATAGCAGTTTCAAATCGATAAGGAGAACACGAACATGCTTTGGACGATATTCGTAGTCCTGTTGGTGCTTTGGGCGTTGGGCTTGGTTACGGCATACACCGCGGGCGGACTCATTCATGTGTTGCTGGTAATCGCGCTGGTGGTGTTGGCTATTCAGCTAATTCAGGGACGCAGGGTCGTCTAGCAATATCGAGACGAGGCACTGCGAAGAATCGAGAGGCCGCAATGAGAATCATCCGACTGTTTGTCGCCGGCGTCCTGTTGTCTTGGGGTGTGACCCTGGCAATATATGCACAGCATGACGACGGCGACAAGCAGGATAAAGGCAAGGGCCAACGCGCGGAGCAGCCCAAAGAGCAGCAACGGCCGCAGCGAGCTCCACAGCCGCAACAGACGCCGCAGCGTACTGAGCAGCCTCAGCCAAGGCAGCAGCAACCGCAATCGGGCACACGTCCACCACAGCAGCAGTCGTCGCCCCAAAGGGCGCAACAACCCCAACGGGCAGAGCCGCCTCAGCAACCGCAATCGGGCACACGTCCACCGCAGCAGTCGCCCCAACGCGCGCAGCAGCCTCAAGACCAGCAGCGGCCTCAACGTTCTTCACAACAGCCCCAGCCTTCACAACATCCACAGCAGCAGCCACAGCGGGCTCAGCAGCCACAGCGGGCTCAGCAGCCCCAGCAGCAGCTACCGCCGCAGCAGCGGCAACAGCAGCAGCCGCAGCAACAGCAAAGGGTTCAGAGGAATTACCAACCGCCGGCGGTACAACGTTCGCAGCAACAGGCGCGATCATGGCAGCAACAGAAAGGCTGGGCGCGGCAAGGCGGCTGGCAGGGGGCTAGTAGCTGGCAGCAGAATCGCGCCCGGAACTGGGCGTCCGATCATCGGACATGGGCGCAGCGCGGCGGGTATGGGGGAATTTACATCCCTCAGGCCAGTTTCGGGCTCTATTTCGGCAGCAGGCATCCCTTCCGGCTGCGTGCTCTTCCGGTCATTTATATGGGATATCCGCGCTTCGAATACGGCGGGTACTCGTTCCTGCTCTTAGATCCGTGGCCGGAGTACTGGCCCGATTCCTGGTATGAGGCCGATGATCTTTACATCGACTACGACGACTACGACCAGGGGTACTATCTCTACAATCGCAGGGATCCTCAAGTTCGCCTGGCCGTGGCAATACTGGCGTAGCGACCGCTATTTTTGTTCGCTACCTGCGATGCTCGACGCCAGGTAGTTGATCACTTTGGCTTCGTCGCGGGCAACCTCATAATACGCAGCCTTGAGCAACTGGTCCTTCCGATTGAGGAGTGTTTCGCGAATCGTCTGCTGCACGGAGGGATCATCTAACACGCGCTGGCCGGCTGGCTCGCGTGTGATTACCTTGAGGATTCGGTACCCCTCTGGGGTACGCTCCACCGGCGTCACTTCGCCGGGTTGCAGGGCCATAATCGCTTTCCGAAGATCAGCGTTGGCCTGCTCGAGCGCCGATTCTCGGACAAAGCCGACATCGCCGCCAGCCTGGGCTGAATCCGGATCCTCGGAATAATTTTGCGCGAGCATGGCGAAGTCCTCACCTTGCCTGACGCGGGCGTAGAGGCTATCGATCTTCTTGCGCGCCTGCGCCTCATTCTGGGCCTTATCGCTACGCAGATTGCGGACATTGGGATTCGGGGTGGGAGTCACCAGGATCTGAGCCAGATGAATCTGAGGTTCGGGCAGATTGAAGTTGGCCTTATTGGTGTTGTAGAACTCGGCAATGTCCTTGTCGGAAATACTTATGCGCGACGTCGTTTCCTTGTTGAGCAGCTTTTGGACGCTCAAGTCCCGGCGCAATTGAGCCTTCAGGTCCTCGACTGTCATTTTGCGCTCATTGAGCTGCTTCTGAAATTCTTCCTGCGTGTAAGGCGCTTTGAGCTCGGCAAATTTCGCGTCCACGTCAGAATCGGTGGCCATCAGACCCCGCTGTTCGGCGCGCTGCAACATGATTTCGTTGTCGATGAGCGTACGCAGGACTTCCAGTCGCTGGATAGCGACCTGATCGTCGCTGGGATGCTCGGACTGCCCGAACTGGGAATACTGATATTGTTTATCGAGCTCGGCGAAGGTGATGGCGCGTCCATTCACGGTGGCGGCTACGCCGGCCGGCGCAGAGCGGTTGCATGCAGAGACCGCCAGCAACAGGAGGGGTGCGATAAAGACGCGGGGCATGGGGCGGAAGTCTCATTCTAACAGGCTGGAGCAGATTGCCTACCGCCCGGTGTCGTTTGATGGCGCGCTAATTGTGCGTCCCTGGCTCAACGTCGCGCCTAGCTGAAAGCGCAGCGACTCGAACGCAATATCCGAGAAAGAAGCAGACTGCACAGGCAGGCAGGACAATAATCACGATGATTGGGCCCTCATTCTCGCGAACCGATAACCAGTCTACGCCGGCGAGTGGCTGAGTTATCAAAGTCACCAGGGCCATACACACTGGGACTAGCCAACCATTTTTTGGAATGCAGATAGTCCCGCGATGCTTAGAGCAATGAACGTAACCGCAGAGAGAAAGAGGGAGCCGTGATAACGCACCCTTCCTGGCAATGTCTGAGCCACTACATAGCAGTGTCGCGTATAGATGGCCCAGTGTGCGAGCGACACCACGGCTTAAACGCGAGAATCTGTTGAGCCGGAAAGGCATGCTCTCCCGGCATCCAGGTTGCTAGGACTCCACGTTCTAATGACGGGGATATAATCGAACTATGCGCTATCTGGTCGTGGTTGTTGCGGGACTTATGGCCTTCGCCTTGGGTTCGCGGGCGGATGTTGTCACGATCGAGCAGATTATCGCCAAGGTGAATGGAGACATCATCACCAACATCGACCTCGATCACGACCGAGCCGATCTCGAAAAGCAGTTGCGCACCAATGGCTACAGCGGCAAGCGGCTGGAAGACGCCGCCAAGGAAGAGACTCCCAATCTTCTTCGCAATAAGATCGACAACCTTCTGCTGGTCCAGAAAGGCAAAGAGCTGGAATTGAAGGTGGATGCCGATGTCAACAAGTACCTCGCCGACCTGCAGCGCCAGACCAATACGGCCGATCCGGAGAAGTTCCAGGCCCTGGTAAAACAGGAAACCGGGAAATCCTATGAAGACTTCAAGGAAGATCTAAAGAGGAATTTCTACGTTCAGGGAGTGGTTCGCGAAGAGGTGATGCGCAAGATCCAGTTCAAAAACGAAGAAGTTCGCGCGTATTACGACGCACACAAGGACGAGTTCCAGCGCGAAGAACGCGTTTTCCTGAGGGAGATCACGATTTCGACGCAAGGCAAACAGGACGATCCGGTGGCCCTCACGGCGGCCCAAAAGAAAGCCAAGGATCTGGTGGACCGGGCGCGCAGAGGGGAACGCTTCAACGAACTGGCGCAAGCCAATTCGGATTCGCAGACGGCGAAAGACGGCGGCGCTCTGGATCCATACAAGAAGGGCGAACTGGCCCCGGCAATCGAAGCCGCTGTGTGGGATAAAGAACGCGGGACCGTCACCGATCCGATTAACATCGGCAACGCACTGCTGATCCTGAGGGTTGAGGATCACCATAAGGCGGGTTTGGCGGACTTCGAAGAGGTCCAGCAGGAAATCGAAAACCGGATTCTTGGTTCCCGTCAGCAGGTGGCGCTGCGAGCCTATCTCACCAAGCTACGCGACGTCTCTTTCCTTGAAATCAAGCCGGGATTCGAGGACACGGGGGCCGCGCCCGGCAAGGACACGAAGTGGAGCGATCCGGCACAGCTCAAGCCCGAAACCACAACCAAAGAACAGGTCTTGCAGAATCCTTCGCGAAAGAAGGTCCTGGGCGTACTGCCGATTCCAGGAAGCAAAGCGTCGGGATCCTCTTCGTCGCGCTAGCGATCCATGAAGTCGCCCTATCTTAGCGAGCTTCAGCCCAACCAAACGGTTCAGGGCACGTTCCTGGTGTCGTATAAGGACGTGCGCCAGAAGAAATCGGGCGATCCGTATCTTTCGTTGACGCTTACCGACCGCTCTGGCGAGCTGGACGCCAAGATGTGGGATAACGCGGCGGAGGCGCTCGATACCTTCCAGCGCGACGACTTCGTGCGCGTCAAAGGACTGTTGCAGATCTTCCAGAATCGTCCACAGCTCACGCTGCACAAGATCCTGCTGGTGCCGGAATCAGAAGTGGATCTGGCCGATTATCTCCCGGCTTCCAAGCGCGACCGGGATGAAATGTTCCGCGAGGTTCAGGGATGGATCTCGGGCATGTCGAATCCACATTTAAAACATCTGCTGGAAGCAGTGTTTGCGGATGAGGAAGTCGCGCTGGCCTACCGTACGGCGCCCGCCGCCAAAACAGTTCATCACAACTGGATCGGTGGCTTGATCGAGCACGTGCTTTCGCTCTGTAGCCTGGCCAAGGCCAGCGCGACGCACTATCCCCACATCGATTTCGACCTGCTGCTGACCGGCGTGCTGCTGCACGATATCGGCAAGATCCGTGAGCTGCACTACGCACGCAGCTTCGGCTACACCACCGAAGGCCAGCTTCTGGGACACATCCAGATCGGGACCCAGATGGTTCTCGACAAGATGCGCCTGATGCCGGATTTTCCGCCGCGCCTGCGGGAGCTAGTGGTGCACATGATCCTCTCGCATCACGGAGAGCTGGCGTTCGGCTCACCGAAACTCCCGCTGTTTCCCGAGGCCCTTCTGCTGCATTTGCTCGACAACATGGATTCCAAGATGGAATGCATGCGGTCCTTGATCGACCGTGATCCGCATGTCACCGGCGAATGGACCGGCTACAATTCGGCGCTTGACCGCAGTGCGCTGAAGAAGAGCAAATATCTGGATGGTTCTCCCGAACCCGTAGTCGAAACACCGGCAGCGCCGAAACCGGCTCCGCGAGCACCCGAGCCAACGTCGGTATTTGCCGACAAGCTGAAGGGCGCGCTCGGGAACAATTCTTGAGACGGGCCGGAGCATCCAAGGGGCTGCCGCCGCCGCTCGAATTAATCTGTCTTCGCGCACTCTGGCGGCTCGGCGAAGGTACCGTTCACGACGTTCGAAAAGCGGTATCGAAAGAGCGCGTTTTAGCCTACACCACGATCATGACGCTGCTCGATCGTCTGGAGAAGCGCGGCTTCGCCGCGCGCCGCAAGCCTGGGCGCTCGTATCTGTACCGTTCCAAGGTCAGTCGCGATGCCATGCGCGAACATGCGCTGAAGCACTTGCTGGACGGCTTTTTTGACGGATCGCCCGACGCGCTGCTGAACTTTCTACGACAACCGCGAGAGCCTCGCGCTAAGATCTAAAGTACCTTCGTACGTTCAATGGCAAAGTTCAAACCAGCGGGATCGAAAAAAAAGAAGGTCGACTCTAAGCGAGGTCTGCTGCCTTGCGCGGTCATCATCGCCTTGGGCTTCGGACTGATTTTCTGGCTGTTTTATCTGGTTCTGCGGTCCGGGGGAAGTTAAAGACGAATGCGAATCGACCAAAGACAACCGAGCCAACTGCGGCCGGTGAAAGTCACCACCGAATACCTGTTGACCGCCGAAGGCTCGGCGCTGATTGAAGTCGGCAACACGCGCGTTCTGTGCACCGCGTCGGTCGAGGAATCCGTGCCACCGTTCCTGCGCGGATCGGGCAAAGGCTGGGTGACTGCCGAGTACTCCATGCTGCCGAGGGCGACTTCGACGCGCACGGCTCGCGAGGTTTCCAAAGGGCGGGCTTCCGGACGGACGATGGAGATCCAGAGGTTGATCGGGCGGTCGCTGCGATCGGTGATCGATATGGACGCCCTCGGCGAACGTAGCGTGATTCTGGATTGCGACGTACTGCAGGCCGATGGTGGAACGCGCACGGCCGCGATTACGGGGGCGTATATCGCGCTTTCCGCGGCAGTCAGCAAGCTGGTTAAATTTGGAACGCTCAAGAAGTCGCCGATTCGCGATTTCGTCGCTGCCACCAGCGTGGGGATCATCCGGGGCACGCCCATGCTGGATCTCTGCTACGAGGAAGACTCGTCGGCGGAGGTTGACATGAACGTCGTGATGACCGGAGCCGGAAAGTTCGTGGAGGTGCAGGCGACCGCGGAAAAAACTGCGTTCGATGATGCTCAACTGGCGGAGCTGCTGGCGCTGGCACGGCAAGGAATCGGTGAACTGGTCGCGATCCAGAGACGATTCGAGACACATGGATAGGCCCAGTGACCGTCTACTGCGCCACATCCAACAAAGGGAAACTGCGGGAGTTTCAGCTGGCCGCTCCCGATTTCGATGTGCGGGAGCTTCCCCGCCCTGTGCCGCCGCCTGATGAGACCGGGTCCACATTTGAAGAGAACGCTGCGCTCAAGGCACTCTACTACGGGGGCTTCGCCCATGGATATCACCTGTTCGCGGACGATTCGGGACTAGAGGTCGATGCCCTCGGAGGCGCGCCGGGAGTGCATTCAGCGCGCTACGCAGGTCCGGAAGCCACAGACGCTGACAACAATGCGCTCCTGCTGAAACGCCTGTTAGGCGTTACGGACCGCACAGCGCGATTCGTCTGCGTCATCACGCTGGTCATGGATGGCAAACTGGTGCGGACGTTTCGTGGCTCGGTCGAAGGCCGCATCCTGGAAGTTCCGCGCGGATCAGGCGGATTCGGATACGACCCGTTGTTCTATTACGAACCGTTCAGCTGCACGTTCGGGGAAGCGCCCATCGGCGACAAGATGCTGGTGAGCCATCGGGCTCAGGCGCTCGAAGCGATGTTTACTTTCCTCCGAGGTATCTCTGCCAACGAAGAAACCCGATCATCGTCTTCGCATCGATGATTTTGCCGGACTGAATCAACTGATCGATTTCGCGAGCCGTATACCACTTGGTCTCGATGCGCTCGTCTTCCATGGGTGTCGCGTCGCCCTGGGTCAGGTCGCGCGCCGTGTAGATGGTCATCTTTTCCGCCAGAAATCCGGGACTTGGAAAAAACTCGGCGAGCTTGGCCCACTTCTTGGCGCGCAGACCGGCTTCCTCGACCAGTTCTCGTTTCGCGGCCTGGAGAGGAGTCTCGCCTTCGTCGACGCGGCCAGCCGGCAGTTCCCACATAAATCTGCGGGCCGGAAGACGATACTGCCTTACCAGAAGCACGCGCCGCCGATCGTCGATTGGCATCATCACGGCGGAACCGCCATGCTGGACAATCGCGCGTTTGATTTTGAAGCCGTCGGGATCCACGACATGATCCATGGTGACCTCAAAGATAGGGGTATGAAGCAGTTTCTTAGATGTGATCAGTTTCATTTAGATTTGATGGCCCGTGCGAATTGATCGACGGGCAGAGTATTCAGAATATCGCCTGCCTCCAGCCAGCCGCGGCGCGCCATGAGGACACCGAAACGCATATTGGCCAGATGTTTCGGATGATGCGCGTCGGTCGAAATTACGAACTTCGCGCCACGGGCTTTTGCCGCCCGCACGAGCGACGCGGTCAGATCCAGGCGCTCGGGACTGGCGTTAATCTCGAGATAGACGTTTCGCCGCGCGGCAGCCGTAGCCACCGCTTCGAAGTCGAACGGATACGGATCGCGATTCAGGAGAATGCGGCCCGTGGGATGCCCCAAGGCTCGCAAATGTGGACATTCTAGAGCTCGCAGGAGACGATCCGTCATTTCCGCGGCTTCCAGATTCATGTAGCTGTGTACGCTGCCGATCACGAAATCGAGCTCACCTAGTGCGTCGTTCTCGAGGTCCATGGTGCCGTCGCGTCGAATATCGCATTCGATACCTGAAAACACGCGGATGCCCAGCCCACTCTGGTCCATCTCCCGGACCTGATGGGCGAACGCAACGGCGCGCTTCTCGTCCAGTCCGTTAGCCATCGCCAGGGCTTTGGAATGGTCCGTAATTGCGACGTATTGATATCCACGTTCCCGTGCCGCCGCGGCCATCTCTTCGAGCGTCGCCCGGCCGTCAGTTTCAATCGTGTGCATGTGCACATCGCCGCGGATGTCGCCGAGCTCGACCAGTTTCGGCAGCGTCCCGGCTTCGGCCGCTTCAATCTCGCCCTGGTTCTCGCGAAGCTCGGGTGGAATCCAGCGCAGGCCCAGAGCTTCGTAGATCTGTTCTTCCGTCTCGCGTGCGACGATGTCTTTGGTGTCCACGCGAGAGAGGCTGTATTCGCTAAGCGTCATGCCCATCTTCTGGGCGCGGGCCCGCAGAGGGATGCTGTGCTCCTTGCTCCCGGTGAAGTATTGGAGCGCGGCGCCGTAGCTCTCCTTGGGCAGAGCCCGCAGATCCACCTGCAACCCTTCCAGGCCGAATCGGACGCTGGCTTTGTTCGGACCTTTACCCAGAACCTCGTGGACTTTTGGATGCGTCACGAAGCTCTCGATGGCCGCCTCGGCGCCGGGGCCGGTGGCGAGAAGATCTAGATCGCCGACCGTTTCTTTACCGCGGCGCAGGCTGCCCGCGGGGGTCACCGTCTCGACGCCTGGAATCGCCTTGAGGAACACCGTCAGCTCGTCGGCTACGCCATAAGCGAAGCTCAGCAGGAACCGTCCTGCACGCTGGCGGTAAGCCGCGATCGAGCGCAGCACTTTCTCTTCGAGCTTGGCTCCCATGCGGGGCAGCTCGCGCAGTTTCTGCTCCTGACAAATCTTTTCCAGCCCGTCGATGGTCGAAACCCGATAATGCTCGAACAGGGTTCGAATACCCTTTGGGCCTAATCCTTGGATCTTAAGTAATTCCAGCGCTGTAGGTGGATAAACCTCAAGCATCTGATCACGACGCTCGAAGCTTCCGCGTTTCTCGATCTCCTCCAGCGCCGAGGCGATTCCCTTTCCGATTCCTGGGATATTGGTGAGTTTCTTCTCGGGATCCTTGAGGATTGCCGAGATAGGTTCCGGGTAACCCTCAATGATCGACGCCGCGTTGCGGTAGCTGCGGATGCGGAAGCCGTCCTCGCCGGCGATCTCCATCAGGTCACCGGTTTCCCACAGCATGCGAGCTATTTCGCGATTTTCCATTATAGGTGCGGTTCCACGTGAACCAGAACGTCTGCCACCCAATCCAAGCGATTCTTCAAGTGTCGCTTCACGGCGCGGGCGATTTCGTGCGATTCCATCACAGTGAGATTGGGATCCACTTCGAGGTGCAGATCGACATGGTAACGCAGCCCGGTCTTACGGGCAAAGCATTTGTCGATTCCCAGCGCTCCTGGCACACTTAACGCTTCGACGCGCAAGATTTCCAACTGGACGGGGTCAGGCATGGTGTCCATGAGTTGGAGCGCGGTCTCGCGGACCACCCGGAATCCCATGAAGATCACAATCAAGCCGATCACGAACCCCCCGTAACGGTCGGCGTCGTGCAGGTGACCTGGAACGAATACGGCCAGCAGCACCGAAACCAGGGCCACGGAACCCGATAGGATGTCGACCGAGTCGTTCCAGGCGTCGGCGGTCAGCGCAGCGCTGCGAGCGGCCCGGCCTGCACGCATTTTTACCACGGCCATGACGGCCTTGGTAACGATCGATAAGCCCAGCGGCCAAATAGCGAATAGAGCTGGGATTTGGTGGCTGACTTCGATGGAGTGACCGCAGATCGCCGCGCCAGCCATGGCCAGCAGAACACCCACCGCTAACGCAATCAGCGTCTCAAAGCGGCCATGGCCGTAAGGGTGATCCTCGTCGGCCGGTTTGGCGGCGATCCGCAAGCCCAGATACACCAAGCCTGAAGAGATCACGTCGGCTGCGGATTCCAGGCCGTCCGAGACCGTCGCTACGGAGTGCGCCGCAATGCCAACGCTGGTTTTGAGCGACGCGAGCACGGCGCTCGCCGCGATTCCGGCCAAGGCTACGCGGGCGGCCGTGCGCTCCACCGAAGGCATACATTCGAGGTTACCAGTGAAATGATGCCCGGCTACAATTGAAGTGCTGATACGCGAACCGCTCACCGCGCTCCCATCCGATCTGGAATCGATCCCCGACCGCCCAGCCGTATTCCTGCTGTGGGCCGGGCAAGGCGCGCCGTATCTGGCGAGAACTGCCCTTTTGCGGCGGCGATTGAAACGCCTGATTTCGAATCGCGACCGGCTTTCTGGCGTGCTGAATCTGAAAGGCGTCGTGGAGCGAATCGAGTACTGGCGTACGGGATCGAAGCTGGAATCGGCCCTGGTTCATCTGGAGCTCGCCAAGCGATATTTTCCGGATGACGTGGCGCGTATCACACGCCTAAAGCCGCCGGTGTTTCTGCGGCTGACGGTCGACAACGCCTTTCCACGAACCATGTTGACGACGCGGTTGGGTCGAGGACTCTATTACG
>Ga0105237_10004768_pt1 | contig 15589 bp, 11 predicted proteins | sample KBSC24metaG_FD_81520 | JGI IMG/M metagenome (GOLD analysis project Ga0105237, IMG submission 81520) | Corn rhizosphere microbial communities from Kellogg Biological Station, Michigan, USA - KBS C2-4 metaG | ecosystem: Host-associated > Plants > Roots > Rhizosphere > Soil | place: Michigan, USA... | reverse complement strand
GTGATCTGGGTGCCTTGCACATTGACGAGCGTGGCCTGGAATCCGCGTCCTTCCGTGGTGGTCCAGGTCCGCGGCGCGCTGGTCGCGGCAACGCTGTTGCTGGCGATGGCGGCGGCGCGCGTCTACGACCTCGTGGTGGCGATGACGAACGGCGGCCCCGGCAACGCCACCGAACTCCCGGCGAAGTTCGTGATGGCCTATCTGTTCGTGCGTCAGAACGTCGGCCTCGCGTCGGCCGCGGCGACGATGCTCTTGTTGACCGTGGCCGTGCTGCTCGCGGCCGCCTGGGCGGCGCGCCGCGCCATGGGCCGTTGACAGCCATGGTCACGCCAACGATGACAACCCGAACCGCCGGCTCGCCGAGCGCAACACGGCCGGAGAATTCCACGCCGCCCCGGCATGCGCGCTGGGCGCACCTTCTGCCGACGGCGCTGCTCTTGGTTGCAGCGACCGCGTTCGTGCTGCCGCTTTGGGTGATGCTGGCTGGCTCATTGAAGTCGATGGACGAGATCCATCACGGCTCCCTCCTGCTGCCGCCGTTGCGGCCGACGCTGGGGGCCTGGCGCCAGGCGCTCGATGCGCTGTCGCCGGGCCTCGTGAACTCGCTGCTCATCACCGTGCCCGCCGTGCTGCTGTCGACGCTGCTGGGCGCACTGTCCGGCTACGCGCTCGCGTTCAGCCGGTGGCGCGCCGGCAGCCGAGCGCTGTCGAACCTGCTCGTGCTCGCGGCGTTCATCCCGTTGCAGCTCTTCCTCTACCCGGCCGTTCTCGGCCTGGCCTGGGTCGGTCTCTTCGGCACGCTGGCGGGAGCGGTGCTCGCGCACGTCGTGTTCGGCCTTCCGCTGACGACCATTCTCTTCAAGGGCCACTTCGAGCAGTTGCCGGTGGAACTGCTGCGCGCTGCGCAGATCGACGGTGCCGGCTTCGCGCGCACCTTCTTCTCGGTCGTGCTGCCCATATCGATGCCGATGTGCGCGGTCGTGATGCTGCTGCAGTTCACCGGTATCTGGAACGACTTCATCGTCGGCCTCGTGTTCGCCGGCGCCGAGAACCGCCCGATGACGGTGCAGCTCACGAACATCGTTGGCACGACCTTCGGCGAGCGCGCCTACAACGCGGAAATGGCCTCGGCCTTGTTCACGGCCGCGCTGCCGCTGGTCGTCTACTTCTATTCCGGCCGTCTCTTCGTGCGCGGCGTGCTGTCGGGGGCGGTGAAGGGATGACGACGGGCGCAGCCATCGAGATCCGGTCCTGCTGTGTCGGCTATGGCGCCGCGCAGGTGCTGCATGACATCGACCTGGACATCGCCGAAGGCGAGTTCGTCGTGCTGGTCGGACCATCAGGGTGCGGCAAGTCGACGCTGCTGAACACGATTGCCGGCTTCATCGACCACAGCGCGGGTCAACTCGCGATCAGCGGCCGCGACGTCACCGGCGTACCGCCGAAGGACCGCGGCATCGGCATGGTGTTCCAGTCGTACGCGCTCTACCCGCACATGACGGCGCGCCAGAACCTCGGATTCGCGCTCAAGGTGGCCGGCGTGCCGCGCGGGGAGATCGCGCGCCGCGTGGACAGCGTCGCCGAACTGCTGCAGCTGCAGCCGGTGCTCGACAAGCGGCCGGGCGCACTCTCGGGCGGGCAGCGCCAACGCATCGCGATCGGCCGCGCACTGGTGCGTGACGCGGCCGTCTACCTGTTCGACGAGCCGCTGTCCAACCTGGACGCACTGCTGCGCAACGAGCTGCGGATCGAGCTCAAGCGCTTGCATCAGAGCTTGCGCAAGACGATGGTCTACGTCACGCACGACCAGGTCGAGGCGATGACGCTGGCCGACCGCCTCGTGGTTCTGAACCAGGGGCGCGTGCAGCAGATCGGCACGCCGCTGGAGGTGTTCTCCAAGCCGGCGAACCGTTTCGTCGCGTCGTTCATCGGCTCGCCCGCCATGAACTTCATCGACGCCAGCGTGTGCGAATCCGCAGGCGGTCGGATGCTGGAGCTGCCTTTCGCCCGCCTGCCGCTGGACGAACTGACGAGCGCCGCGTCGCCATCGACACCGGCCGACATCGTGCTGGGCGTGCGGCCGGAGCATGTGGTGCTGGACACCAACGGTGCCGAAGCGCAAGGCACGGTCACGCTGACCGAACCCATGGGATCGCAAACGCTGGTGTGGGTGCGGTGTGGCGGCATCGAGCTGTCGAGCCTGCAGGCGCCGCACCTTGGATTCGCTCCGGGTCAGCCGGTGGGGCTGCAGCTGGATACCCGGTTCTGCTCGATGTTCGACCGTGCGAGCGGTCGTCGAATCTGAGAGTGATCGAGATGCTGCCCAACAACGATCTGTCCTTCCAGCTCTGGTCCGCGGCCCGGGCGGCCGACCCGTTGGAGCAGCAGTTGCGGAACCTGAAGTCCTTCGGCTACACCGACGTGCAGCCGTACCACACGCAGTACGACGACCCCGAAGGCATGAAGCGCTTGATCGACGAGATCGGCCTCACCGCCAAGACGGGCCATTTCAACGTCTCGATGTTCGAGGACGAGTTCGAGCGCGTGATCTCGGCGGCGAAGCTGCTGGGCATGCGCCTGCTCGTCGCGCCGTACATCCAGCCCGCCGACCGGCCGAGCGACGTGGCTGGCTGGCGGCGCTACGGCAGGCTGCTGCAGGGCTACGCATCGCGCTGCGAGTCGCGGGGCTACACGTTCGCCTGGCACAACCACGAATTCGAGTTCGAGGTGCTGCCCGACGGTTCGTACCCGATCGAGCATCTTCTGGGCGACCGTTTGCTGTGGGAGGCCGATCTCGCGTGGGTGCTGCGCGCCGACGTCGATCCCACGCCGTGGCTCGAGCGTTATGCCGGGCGCATTCCGGCGGTGCACGTGAAGGACATCGCGCCGAAGAAGGCGGTCGTCACCGAAGGCGGCTGGGCCGACGTCGGCGAAGGCATCGTCGACTGGCCGACGCTGTGGGCCGCGTCGGTCGCTGCCGGCTCGCAGCTCATGGTCGCCGAGCACGACGAACCCGACGACTACGTGCGCTTCGCGCGCACCAGTGCCATCGCGATGAAGCGTCTGGCCGGGGTCGCGTGATGGGAGGTGCGGTGCCGGGCTGAACCCGGTTGAGCAGTCCCGCCTTGCGGGCTGCATGGCAATCGTTTGCCGACGGAGATGCCGCACTGAGGGCGCTCCGCGGTTCGGGTCTTGTCGTTCATTGAGCAACTGAGCAACTGGAGGGTTGAATGAGGGTTGAAACTGGGATGATCGTCGTGGCCGGAGTCCACGAAGGTAACGCTGCTGCCGCACCGCGCCGGCTGCGTCGCAGCACGTTGAATCTGGCATTGAGCGCGGGCTTCGCCGCCGCCGCGTCGATGGCACCTTCGGCACACGCGCAAAGCGCGCCGGCCGCGCCGTCGACTGCCGCATCGGCCGCGGCGCCGAAGAAAGGCGAAGAGCAGCAATTGCAGACCGTCGTCGTCACCGCCGAGAAGAAGGTCTCGTCCGAGCAGAAGACCGCGATCTCGATGAGCGTCTACGACGGCGAAGACCTGGCCGCGCGAGGTGTCAGCGATCTGCGGTCGCTGTCGACACTGGCGCCTGGACTGGGCTTCTCCGAGTCCGGCTCCGGGGCCGCCCCGGTGCTCACGCTGCGCGGCATCTCCAGCCGCGACACCACCGAGATCGGCGATCCCGCGATCTCGGTCAGCGTCGACGGCACCTACTCGAACCGGCCATACGCCCTCACCTCGACGCTCTACGACCTCGAACGCGTGGAAGTCCTGCGCGGCCCGCAGGGCACGCTGTATGGGCGCAATGCCACCGGCGGCGCCCTCAACATCATCACGGCGGCACCGACGAAGGTCTTCGGCGGGTACGGTTCGTTCGAGATCGGCAACTACCGGACACACAACGTCGAAGGCGCGCTCAACGTGCCGCTGTCGGACACGGTGCAGATGCGCGCCGCCGTCTCGCAGCGCGCGCACGATGGCTACCTGAAGAATGGGGCGGCACAGAACGGCAACGACGAGGACAGCCGATCGGCACGACTCTCGCTCGCGTTCCAACCCAGCACGGCCTTCAACGGGCTCGTGACCGTCGAGACGACATCGATCCGCAGTATCGGGCAGCAGCCGCTGATGGTGCCGTTCCAGACCGACGCGTCGGGCAACGTCGTGCACACCGGCATCGCGCTGCCCGACGACCCGCGCAGTTTCCCGCTGCGCTCGCCGGCCTATCTGGACATGAACCAGGACCTGGTGCGCTGGCGGTTCTCGTACGCACTGCCGATGGTGGACCTGAGCTACATCGGCGGCTACGCGAAGATCGACTTCCACCATGCCGACATGCAAAGCAGCTCGGCCGTGCTGCAGTCGTTCGTGCAGAACGAATATCCGAAGACATGGAACCACGAGCTGCGCGTGTCGGGCAAGCCCGGCGGCGCACTCGACTGGCAGGCCGGCTACTACCACTTCAACGAGAACTCCAGCCTCTTCAGCTACAACGCGGTGCCCGGCGACGGTGATCTGGTGAACCGCCTGTTCTCGTTCGAGTACGCCACGAAGGCAAAGTCGGACGCGGTCTTCGGCCAGGCCTCGTACAAGATCCAGGAGAATCTGCGCCTTTCGGCGGGACTGCGCTACACGAAGGACGAGAAGTCGCGCGACGGGAACATCCTGATCAACACCACGGACACGCCGCCGATCTCCTACTTCGCAGTTCCGTCGAATGCCTCGGGATCCTGGAACAAGACGAACTACCACGTCGGCGTCGACTGGGATCTGCAGAAGGACCTGATGCTCTATGCCAAGTACGACACCGCCTACAAGGCCGGTGGGTTCACCGACATCGCGCCTTACGGCCCGGAGAACGTGCGCGGGTTCGAGGTGGGTTCGAAGGGCCGCTTCCTGAACCAGCGGCTGCAGGCCAACCTGGCGGCGTTCTACTACCACTACGACGGCCAGCAGGTCAGCCAGAACGCCACCCGCGCCGACGGCAGCACCGGGACGCAGATCCTGAACGCGGGCAAGACGAAGATCTACGGTGCCGAGGGCGAGCTGGTGGCACTGGCCGGCGACCTCGGACGCTTCAACGCGTCGCTGCAGTATCTGAACGCGCGCTTCACGGACTTTGTCGTCGCAAGCGGCAGCACCAACGTCCAGCTCGCCGGCAACCGACCGGCGCAAAGCCCGACCTGGACCGGGGCGCTCGGCTGGGAGAAGAGCTGGGCGTTGGGCAGCGGGTCCCTCGTCTCTCGCATCGACGCGAAGGTCCAGTCGTCGCAGCACTTCACGTTCTGGAACTACGACACCGACTATCAGAAGGCCTACGCCTGGGCCAACGCTTCGGTGGCCTACGAGCCCGCGGACGGCAAGTGGAACCTGCAGTTCTGGGTGCGCAACCTGACCGACCGCACCGTCCTCACCGACGCCGAAGACTCGCAATTCTCCGGCTCGTACCGCTATACGTTCGCCGCGCCGCGAACATTCGGCGTGAAGCTCTCGGTGAACTGGTGAACGGGTGATGGGTCGACCTTCCCAGACCCTGTTGCGCGGTGCGACGCTGCTGACCCAGGACCCGGCGCGCAGCACACCGCTGCGTGCCGACCTGCTGGTCGAAGGCGATCGCATCGTCGCCATCGGCCCGGTGCAGCCGGGCCGGTTGCAGCCCGGCTGCGAGATCGTCGAGCTGGCCGGAAAGCTGGTGCTGCCCGGGCTGATCAACACCCACGTGCACACGTCGCAGCAGCTCGCTCGCGGGCTGGCCGACGACGTGGACCTGTTGACCTGGCTGCGCGAGCGGACCTGGCCGTTCGAGAGCGCGTTGACGCCGGACGATTCGTACTTTTCGACGCTCGCCTGCGGCATCGAACTGATTCGCTCCGGCGTCACGACGTTCGCCGAGGCCGGCGGCTGGCACGTCGACGGCATGGGCACAGCGGTCGAGCGGCTGGGCCTGCGTGCTGTGCTGTCGCAGTCGGCGATGGACCTGGCCGAGGGCCTGCCCGAAGGCTGGAGCGACACGCCGCAGGCGCTGATCGATCTGCAGCGCCGCCAGCACGAACGCTGGCATGGCGCGGCCGACGGCCGGTTGCGGCATTGGTTCGGCCTGCGCACGGTATTCAACTGCTCCGACGAGCTGATGCGAAGCACCAAGGCGCAGGCCGACCGGCTGGGCGTCGGCATTCACATGCACGTGGCCGAGATCCCGGGCGAGATCGCCTTCATGCGGGCGCGCAGCGGATCGAGCACCGTCGAGCACCTGCACCGCCTGGGGCTGCTGGACCGCAACCTGCTTGCCGTGCATGCGGTCTGGTTGACGGAGCGCGAGCTGGATCTGTTCGCCCTGCACGACGTCAAGGTCTCGCACTGCCCGGCCGCGGCGATGCGAGTGCTTGGCTTCGCGTTCGTGCCCGAGATGCTGGACCGCGGCATCACGGTCGGTCTCGGCACCGATGGCGCCCCCAGCAACAACCGCATGGACCTGATCGACGAGATGCACCTCACGGCACTGATTCACAAGGGCCGCCGCCTCGACCCCGCGGTCGTGCCGGCGCAGGCCGTGCTGCGCATGGCCACACTCGACGGTGCGCGAGCCGTGCTGATGGACGACGAGATCGGCTCGCTCAGCGTCGGCAAGAAAGCCGATCTCATCGTCGTCGACCCGCGCGATGCGGCGACGCTGCCGGTGCACGACCCGGTCTCGGCGATGGTCTACAGCATGCATTCGCGTAACGTCGAAGCCTCGATGTGCGACGGCCGCTGGTTGATGCGCGGTCGCAAGATCCTCACCGTCGACGAAGACGAAATCGTCGACGCCATCCAGCAGCGGGCCGAGGCCATCAGGGCGCGCGCCGGCATCCGGCCCTTTCTCGCTGAACCGATCGCTTAACCGTTCGCCGAACCTCTCACCGAACCGACATGACCGACGACCCTGTCCTGCTCGACGACTGGCACCCCGTAGCCGCCGCTGGTGACGTTCCTGCCGACACGCCATTGCCGGTGCAGTTGCTGGGGCGCGAACTCGTGCTGTGGCGCGACCGGGCCGGCGGCATCGCGGCCTGGGACGACCGCTGCCCGCACCGCGGAGCCCGCCTGTCGATCGGCACGGTGGTCGACGGCGAACTCGCCTGTCGCTACCACGGTTGGCGCTTCGACGGCAGCGGCCGCTGCGTACGCATGCCGGCCCAGCCGGACTTTCGTCCGTCGGCCAATGTTCACGCCGAGGTCTTCCACGCCTGCGAACGCCACGGGCTGGTCTGGGTCTGCCTCGGCCGAGCGACGCGCGACGTGGTGCCATTCGAGGAACACGACGACGTGCGCCTTCGCCCCGTGGTCTGCGGACCTTACGACGTGCAGACGAGTGGACCGCGGGTCATCGAGAACTTTCTCGACATGGCGCACTTCGGCTTCGTCCACGACGGCATTCTCGGCAGCGCCGACGACACGGCCGTGCCGCCTTACGACGTCGAGGACTTCGTCGACAGCTCGGGCGAGCGCGGGGTGCGCGCACGTGACTGCGCCGCCACTCAGCCGCGCGCCAGCCTGCAGGTGCAGACGACGGCGCAGGTGCGCTACAGCTACCGTGTCTCGCGCCCGTTGAGCGCCGTGCTCACCAAGCAGGTTGTCGGCAGCGACGTCGCCGAAGGCATCAGTCTGCACGTGCAGCCGCTGGGCGAAGAGCTGAGCCGCGCGTGGTTTGTCTATGCCGGTGAGCGTTCGAGCCATGACGATGATGCGGTGCGCGCCTTCCAGCACCTGATCTTCGAGCAGGATCGGCCCATCCTCGAATCGCAACGTCCGAAGAAGCTGCCGCTGGCTCCGCGCGCCGAGATGCCGCAGCGCGCCGACGCGCTTTCAGTGGCGTACCGGCGCTATCTGCGCGACTGCGGCTTGCGCTTCGGCGTCGACAACGAGGCCACCGCGCAACGGAGCAGCGCGCCATGAAGCCCAGAGCCACGCGGCCGGAACGACCGGTCAACATGAAGCAGATCGCCCAGGAACTGGGCCTGGCCGTGTCGACGGTCAGTCGCGCGCTGTCGAACCCGGGGCGCGTGAGCAAGAGCACCCTGAGCAAGGTCACCGAGGCCGCCGACCGGCTGAACTACACGACGCATGCCGTCGCACGCAGCTTGCGCGTCGGGCAGTCGCGCCTGCTGATGGCGCTGGTGCCGGAAATGCAGTCCTCCGAATCGGTCGTGCAGACGCTGGCAGGCATCGACGAGGCGTTGATGCCGCGCGGCTATGGCCTTTTGCTGGCGCACCTCAACCGAATCCAGTCCACCGAGCGGCAGCTCTTCGAACTGGCGTGCAGCGGCCTGGTCGACGGCATGATCATGATCGGCCCGCACCTGAACGGCAGCGCGTCGCTGCAGAAACTGCCGCTGCCCAGCGTGAGCGTGCTCGTCGACCGCAGCGCGCTCGGCGTGCCCAGCGTGGTCACCGACGATCGCGCGGCGACGAAATGCGCGGCGCGGCACCTGCTGGAACTGGGGCACGAGAGCTTCCTCTACATCGGTGGCCGGGAAGGCGAGTACCACGAGGAGGAACGCCATGCGGGCGTGCGCGAGGCGCTGGCCGAGGCCGGCCTGCCCGCTTCGGCGCTGCGCCGCCATCCAGGTCGCTTCGGCATCGCCGACGGCGAGGCCGCCGCCAGGGCTTATCTGCAATGGCCCGCCCGCCCGAGCGCCGTCGTTTGCTGGAACGACTACATGGCGATCGGCTTCATGAAGACCGTGCGTGAGGCGGGCCTCAAGGTCCCGCACGACGTCGCCGTCACCGGCTTCGACGGCATCGAAGGCGCGAGCTATTGCGAGCCGGGGCTGACAACGCTCGCGCAGCCGTTCAAGACGATGGGGGCGGCCGGCGCCACGATGCTGCTCGGCATCGTCGAGGGCAAGGTGCCCGAGTCGCCGCTGCGCAGCGTGGTCGAGAGCGCGCTGATCGTACGCGAGAGCACGCGTGCGCCCGCCGGGCGAGGCTGAGACTGCGCACGACGAATCGCGTTGCGCCTGCTCGCGATCTGCGCAGGCCAACGAACATGGGAAGTATGCGATCGCAATGAACCAGCACTTTGATGTCATCGTCGTCGGCTCCGGTGCCGCAGGTAGTTTCGCGGCAAGGGAACTGACAGGACGAGGCCTCCAGACTCTTCTGCTCGAGGCGGGGCCCAACGTCACGCCCGATGACTTCAAGGCCGACCCTCGCGGGCCAAGGGCTGCGGGGATCCAGCTCTGGGATCGCGCGATGGCTGCGGTCTCCGGCCAGCCCATCCAATCGAGGGTCACCTTCTTCGGCAAGCAGACGCGGCACTTGTTCGTCAACGATCGGGAGCATCCGTACAGCACACCGAAGGACGCCCCGTTTCTCTGGCTGCGCGGCAAGCAGCTGGGCGGCCGCCTCCACACCTATGGCCGCATGCTCTTGCGCTGGTCGGACTACGACTTCAAGGCAGCCAGCCGCGACGGGTTCGGAATCGACTGGCCGATCGGATACGCCGACCTGGCGCCCTACTACTCTCGCGTGGAAAACTTTCTCGGCATCTACGGGCGCAGCGAACAACTCGAGAGTCTGCCCGATGGAGACTTCATCGGGCAGGCCTGGTTGACAGGGGCCGAGGAGCATTTCAGGCAGGCGATCCAGACGAAGTGGCCCGACCGGAGGGCGACCACATGGCGCTACATGCCTCCCAACGCCAAGCGGATTCCGCAGCCGCTGCTCGCCGCGCAGAAGACGGGAAACCTCACCCTGCGCACCGACGCTGTTGTTCGCCGGGTCATGGCGGACGAGGTTTCAGGCAGAGCGACGGGCGTCGAGTTCATCGATCGTGTCAGCGGTACGGTCCAACAGGTGCACGCAGATGTCGTCGTCCTGAGCGCTTCGCCGATCGAGACCGTGCGGCTGATGCTCAACTCGACTTCGAGGCAGCATGCCCGTGGACTCGGCAACAGTTCGGGACTGCTCGGTCGATACTTCATGGACCAGATGCCGAACCTGATCATGGGTACGGTACCCGGACGAGCCGGCTGGCAGGCCGACCCGACGGTCGAGCCAGACCCGTTCTATGGAGTCTCCGGAGGCGTCTACGTTCCTCGCTACGAGAACCTCGAACGGCGAAGCAACACCAACTTCGCGCGAGGCTTTGCCTACCAAGGAACGATAGGCCGCACATTCACGGCGAGTCATCGACCGGCCAAGTTCGCGTTCGTGGGATACGGCGAGATGCTTCCCAATCCGGAAAACACCATCACGCTCAATCCTGCGAGGAAAGACGCTTGGGGGATTCCCATTCCGCACATCACCTGCGCGATGTCGGAGAACGAGAAAGAGATGCTTCTCGAACAGATGCGAAGCATTCGCGAGATGGTCGAGGCCGCGGGCATGCAGGTCGAGTTCAGCGGTTCGTCATTGAAGTTCGAGGAGGCCGGCGCTGGCGCGTTTCCGGACGACGACCCGATCAGCAGGTGGTTCTTCAGGAAGAACTTCAAGGCGAGCATGGCGATGGGGGCAGCGATTCACGAGTGCGGCGGCGCGCGCATGGGATCCGATCCGTCCAACTCGATCGTGAACGTGAACAACCAGTGTTGGGACGCTCCGAACGTCTTCGTCACGGACGCGAGTTGTTTCGCGTCCGGCGGCTGTGCTGGAACAACGCTGACGATCATGGCGCTCAGCATCCGAGCGGGCGAGTACATCGCCAACAATCGCGCAACGTTGTAGGCGCCGTCCGCTCAGTTGCAACTCAAGGTCGCGAGCGACTTGCCGGCGCCCGCAACGGCGGGCAGCTTCTGCTTGACGCAGGCGGGATCCTGCACCGCGTAGGTGTACGGAATCGAGATCGGGAACACGGCGGTGGTGACCCAGTCGGTCGCATCGCGCGATGGCGACGATGAGCTGGCCGACCACGTGATGCCGTAGGTTCCGAAGTCGGCCGGACTCTGGATGTTGTTGCCACGCAGTTCCCAGTAGCCGATCGCCGTGCTGTCGCGCGAGGTGACCGGGTTCTTCGCGTTCTCGAAGTAGTTGCCCTCGATCAGCGAATAGCCGTTCATGCGGATGTTCGCTCCGGACGCGAGCACGCCGCTGTAGAGGTTGTTGTACAGGTGCGTGTAGCCGCCGCGCTGCAGCGGCAGCCGCGACCCAACGTTCTGGTAGACGTTGTGATGGAAGGTGATGAAGCGGTCGCTGGAATCGCTGTCGCTCGATCCGATCAGGCCGACCTTGTGATGGTCGTGGAGGTGGTTGTACGAGTAGGTGATGTGGTGTGCGCCGGCCTTGTTGTCGACCAGGCCGTCGAACTCCAGGTCACCCGCACCCGAGCACTCCGCCAGGCTGCTGAACAGCGTGTTGTGGTCGATCCAGATGTAGCCGGGGAACTTGCCGCTCTGGCCTTCGATGCCGATCGCGTCGATCGATCCGGGCAGCAGGCCGATCGTCATGTTGCGGATGATGACGTTCGTGGACTCTGCCTTGATGGCCAGCCCGAAGTTCGCCGCCGAACTGTCCGTGCCCTCGATGGTGACGTTGCTCTTGTTCTTGATCTCGACGATGGCACCGGCCGCCTTCTGCCACTGCGCGCAGGGATCGGGGATGGTCGAGAAGTCGAACGTCCCGCTGTAGCGGACCACGAGTCCGCCGCTGCCGGTGTATGCGTCGATCGCCGCTTGCATCTGCGCCGCCGTCGTGACCGTCACGGCCGTTGCGCTGCCGCCGCCCGTCACGGTTCCGGCGAAGCCTCCGCTCAAGGTTGCGGATGCCGGTGCCGGTGCCGGCGACGATGAAACAGCTGCGGGTGCCGGCGCGGGTGCAGGAGTCGGTGCCGCCGCTGCGGGTGCCGGCGCCGGTGCGGGAGCCGCGACGGGTGCAGCAGCCGGCGAGTCGGAGGTGGTTGTCGTGCTCGATGTGTTCTGACCACCGCCACCGCATGCGGCGACAGTGGCAGTCAGGAGGGCGAGGAGGCGCGCGCGTTGCATTGGGTTCCCATCATGTTGGTGTTCTGCAAGGAGCCGACTTCCCAGCCCGGCGCGCACTTCGGTTGCACGGAGCGTGCCCAAATGCGGGGGAACAGCACAACGGGACCGCTGCGACTTCTGACCGTGAAGTTCATCACAACCCGAGCCCAATCTCGTCGAAGCCTGCGGACGGCCGAACTGACAACGCGCGGCGCGCCTGCGACGAACTGCGTCATATTGCTCGCCGCGGCGCTCAGTGTTGCGGGTGCGTGTGCCGGTGATGGATGTCCGGATAGTGAGGATGCTTGTGCGTGAGCACCTCGTGACGATGCAGATGCGCATGCGGCTCGTCGCCGCTCCAGGCGAAAACGTGTTCGTGCTGGTGATGTTCGTCGTGCCGGTGCTGGTGGGAGTGCTCGAGCGGCTCGTGGGTGTGCTCATGGAGGTGCCGCTCCCGCACGTGCAGCCAGACACCCAGCGCCATCGAGGCTGCGGCCAGCCAGAACAACGGGCCCGGCACGCTGGGCCAGATGGACAGCGAAATGATGACGCCGAACAAGGGCGCCACCGAGAAGTAGGCGCCGGTACGGGCCGTGCCCAGCACTCGAAGGCCGACCACGAACAGCGTGAGGCTCAAGCCGTAGCCGAAGAACCCGACGAGCAGGCTGGCGCCGACTGTCGGCAATCCAGGCCAGGTCGCTCCGCCCGCCAACGCCAGTGCTGTGTTGCACGTGCCGGCGACGAGACCCTTGAGTCCGGCGACGAGCATCGCGTCGTTCGTCGACACCTTGCGCGTCAGGTTGTTGTCGATGGCCCAGCAAAGGCAGGCGCCCCCGATGAACAGCGCACCCGTCGAGAACGTGGCGCCTCCAGGCTCCCACGACAGCAGGATGCCGCCGGCGACGATGGCGACCATGCCGAGGACGATCTGGCGGTCGGTGTTCTCCTTGAACACCAGCCAGGCGATGACCGCCGTGAGCACGCCTTCGACGTTCAACAGAAGCGACGCCGCAGCGCCGGTGGTCCGTGTCAGGCCGAGCATCAGCAGCGCGGGGCCAAGCATGCCCCCGAACACGATGGCGCCCAGAAGCCACGCAAGCTCCTTGCGCGGGATTGCGAGCCGCGTTGCCACCTGCCCCGAGGCGCGCTCTCGCGCCCAGCGCGAAGCGAGCAAGATGCTCAACCCCAGGCCACTGCCCAGATAGAGCAATCCGGCCAGCAGCAACGCGGGGACGTCGCCAACGAGCAGCTTGGCCAGCGGCGTGCTGGCGCCGAACAGAAGCGCGGCAGCGAGGGCAGGAAATGCGGTGCGAACTGACATGGCGTGAGTTGAGCACAGAGCGGGACTCTGTTCCGACGATACCCACGCCCTTGTAGCATTCATCATAGTACGTGATACTTGCTACATGAATGAGTGGCTAGTCCTTACAGCAACGCTTCCGACCAGCCCCAGCGCGCTGCGGGTCCGCGTCTGGCGAGCCTTGAAGGCCACCGGTGCGGGAACTCTGCGCGAGGGCGTCTACGTCCTCCCGACCGGCGCGCCGACCGCGCCAGCCCTTTGGGACATCGAGCGAACCATCGCCGACGCAGGCGCTGACGCGCACATGCTGGTCGTCAACGCGCGTGACGACGCGCAGGAGAAATCGTTCCGGGCCCTCTTCGACCGCTCCGATCTCTATGCGGAACTGCTGCAGTCCATCAAGGAAGCCCGCGGCACCATCAGAAAGGCCACCGAGGTCGAACTGCACAAGAGTCTTCGAGCGCTCGAACAGCAGCTCCAGGCCATCCGAGGCAGTGACTTCTTTCCCGGCAAGCCCAGCGAAAAGGCCGGCAGCGCCCTTGCCGCGCTCCGGCGCGAAGTGGAGTTGCACCTGTCGCCCGGCGAGCCTGCCTCCGCTGAAGCAGATGTCCAGCGCCAAGCGGTCGAGGACTTCCAAGGTCGAACCTGGGCGACGCGCAAGCGGCCGTGGGTCGACCGCCTCGCCACTGCTTGGTTGGTGCGGCGCTTCGTGGACAAGTCTCCAAAGTTCGTCTGGCTCGTCGACCCCAGGAAGTGCCCGAAGTCTGCGCTTGGCTTTGATTTCGACGGCGCCCGGTTCACTCACGTGGGCGACAAGGTGACTTTCGAGGTCGTCGCGCACACCTTCGGCCTCGATGAGGACGCCGCGCTCAAACGCATGGGCCAATTGGTGCATTACATCGACATCGGAGGCATCCCCGTCGACGAGGCCGCCGGTGTCGAGATGATGGTTCGTGGCCTGCAGACCCAGCACGACAACGATGACGCACTGCTCGCGGCGTCCTGCGCCTTCTTCGACACTCTGTACGCCGCGCTGCGGCTCGCGAAATGACTGCCCTCCCCGCAACAACCGCAGACGCGGCGCCCGAGCCCATCACCTTCGGTCAGGCGTTCGCCTACTGGCTCAAGCTCGGCTTCATCAGCTTCGGCGGGCCGGCCGGGCAGATCGCCATCATGCATGAGGAGTTGGTGGAGCGACGCCGGTGGATATCGGAGAACCGCTTCCTGCACGCGCTCAACTACTGCATGGTGCTGCCCGGACCCGAGGCACAGCAGCTGGCCACCTACATCGGCTGGCTGATGCACCGAACCTGGGGCGGCATCGTCGCCGGCGGTCTGTTCGTGCTGCCGTCGCTGTTCATCCTCATCGCCCTGTCCTGGGTCTACATGGCCTTCGGTACTGTCCCTGCGGTGGCAGGTCTCTTCTACGGCATCAAGCCTGCGGTGACGGCCATCGTCGTCTCGGCCGCAATTCGCATCGGCTCGCGTGCGCTGAAGAACAGCTGGCTCTGGGGAGTCGCCGTCGCAGCTTTCGTCGCCATCTTCGCGGTGAACCTGCCGTTCCCGCTCATCGTCCTGGGTGCCGGCCTCATCGGGTACTTCGGTGGACGCTACGCCCCCGCCAAGTTCGCCGTTGGCGGAGGGCATGGCAAGGCAGCCAAAGGTTTCGGTGCGGCCATCATCGACGACAACACGCCCACGCCGGCGCATGCGCTGTTCACATGGAAGCACTTTCTGCGTGTCCTCGTCGCGTTTCTCGCGTTGTGGGCGGCTGCCATCGGAGGGCTCACCCTGCTCCATGGCTGGGACGCTGTCCTCACGCAAATGGCGTGGTTCTTCACCAAGGCCGCGCTGTTGACGTTCGGCGGGGCCTACGCGGTGCTGCCCTACGTCTACCAGGGAGCCGTGGACCACTACCACTGGCTCACCGGGCTGCAGATGATCGACGGCCTGGCCCTCGGGGAGACGACGCCGGGGCCACTCATCATGGTGGTCTCGTTCGTCGGCTTCGTCGGCGGCTGGACGAAGGCCATCTTCGGAGCGGACTCGCTGTTCCTGTCCGGCGCGATTGCGGCAGCCGTGGTCACCTTCTTCACCTTCCTGCCGTCGTTCTTCTTCATCCTGCTCGGCGGCCCGTTCATCGAGTCGACGCACGGCAACCTCAAGTTCACGGCACCGCTGACCGGTATCACCGCGGCGGTCGTCGGCGTCATCGTCAATCTCGCCGTGTTCTTCGCGTACCACGTGCTGTGGCCGACGGGCCTGTCCGGCCGCTTCGAGTGGCCGGCAGCGCTCATCGGCTTGGTGGCGGCCCTTGCGTTGATCCGCTTCAAGGTCGGCGTCATCCCGGTTGT
>Ga0105237_10004767_pt1 | contig 15593 bp, 13 predicted proteins | sample KBSC24metaG_FD_81520 | JGI IMG/M metagenome (GOLD analysis project Ga0105237, IMG submission 81520) | Corn rhizosphere microbial communities from Kellogg Biological Station, Michigan, USA - KBS C2-4 metaG | ecosystem: Host-associated > Plants > Roots > Rhizosphere > Soil | place: Michigan, USA... | reverse complement strand
TAGTGAGCGCTGTTGTAGCTTCGATGACCGTGCGACCGAGGTCGGACGCCGGTTCCCTTAGCGCGTGGAAATGGGTCAGGTTCAGCCGGTCGGGCTGCTGGCGTCAATGACGAGATTTGTTGCCAACCGGCCATAAGTGTCATTGGGGGACATGGATTACGGCGTCGCATGTCGAGACCTGCCTTGCAATGAGTGTGCGAAGCTGGGCTGCTCGATAGATCGGTTTGGGAGCAATCGATGCGACTCAGCAACAAGATAGCCGTCATTACCGGCGCCGGTTCCGGCATGGGGAGATCCATGGCGGAAGTTTTTGTGCGGGAAGGCGCGAGGGTCGTCTGCGCTGATCGCAGCGGGAAGGAAGAGGAGGTCGCCTCGAGCCTGGGAGATGCGGCCGTCGCGGTGCACGCCGACGTTGCAAACAACATGGATGTTCAACGTATGATCAACATGGCGGTCGAGCGCTGGGGTCGGCTGGATGTGTTGTGTAACAACGCCGGCTTCGGTGGCCCCATGGTGCCATTGCACGAGCAAACCGAGGAGACCTACGACAACATTCAGGCTGTCAATCTCAAAGGCGTGTTCCTCGGGATGAAGTACGGGATCATCGCGATGTTGCGCACCGGCGGAGGCTCGATTGTCAACACTGCCTCCGCCGTGGGCCTCGTAGGCTGGAAGCATCACAGTGTGTATGGGGCCGCCAAGGGTGGTGTCATACAACTGACCCGATGTGCGGCACTCGATTACGCCGCACAGAGTATCCGCGTGAATGCCATCTGTCCGGGTACGACTTGGACCGGGTTGGTCAAGGCGTCGATTGCAAACCCAATACCCCCAGTCGACGCCAGGCCGCCCGTACCTGTGCCCATGAATCGTTGGGGACTGGCGCGGGAGCTTGCGGATGCCGCTCTCTTCCTCGCCAGCGACGAATCGTCCTATATTACTGGCGTCGCGCTACCCGTGGACGGCGGCTACGTCGCTGGCTGAGTGTTGCTGCGGCACATGACGATAGGATCGTCGGAATCACCGTCCCACCGATCTCCAATTGGGCCTGGCCCGATTGCCGGGGATCGCGGATCTCGTCGGTCGCTCGAGTCTTGCGGATTCACGAGTACAGTCCCTGAATGAGGTCGTCCACCGTGTTTCACGATTCGCGGCTGGCGGACGTGGCGGACGAGTTCAATCGCTACAACCGCACGAAGATTCGCATCGAGGGTGATGCCGCCCGCGACACCCAGCTTTCGGGCATCTTCGATCCGGACCGGCCGCAGGTGTTGATGTTGTATGCGGCGAAGAATGCGGAGTTCTCGGTCGAGCCCGAAGGCAACGATTGGGTGATCCGTGGTCGATAGACGGGTTAGCATAGCGCGCAACAATAAGAGGCTCGGAACGGTGGGCTCATCGTCCGAATTGAGGATGTCGTGCATCCTGGTGAACTGACATGCGGCGCGACTTGGGCCAGTGCTCATGTCGGCGCCCTCCAGCCTGGATTGCGCCCTCTAGCCCTGCGGCAGCAGCATGCCGCGTGATCTCAGCCATGCCATGAGCTCATCGAGCAGGAGCATGGACGTCGTTCCCGCTCTCCCGAGACCGAATCCGTGACCGCCTCGCTCGTACGCGTGCAGCTCGACGGGGCGATTGGCGCGATGCCAGCTCTCCACCAACCCGAATCCCTGATTGCCGAACAGTGGGTCATCGATGGCAATGGCAGCAAACATCGGTGGCGCGTCGGCGGGTGCGGCTAAAGCCAACATAGGGGGATAGATCGACGCTATGAATGCCGGACGGTCCGCAGGATTCGAAGTAATTGCCGCCTCGATCGTACTGATTGCACCAGCGGAGAACCCAATCATGCCGACGCGTGAGGGATCGACGCCCCAGCTCTTCGCGTTCGAGCGTACGAGCCGTAAAGCTGCGAGCGCATCTTCCGTCGCTCGTGGCTCCTTTAGTTCGGCCATGCGTCCTGCTCCTGCGAGGCGCAGCATTTCAGCGACTCGCGCACCCCGGTAAGCCTCAAACGTCTTGTGATCCTCAGGTGTTGTATTCAAGCGGTATTTGAGTACGAATGCGGCGATGCCCCGATCGGCCAGGGCGCGTGCGACGGACCAGCCCTCCAGATCCATTGCCAACATCATGAACCCACCACCGGGCGCCACGATCATCGCTGCACCGGTCGCGCAGCCGGCGGCGGGTAGGAAGGGCGTAAGCGTCGGCCGAGTGACGTTGCGCACGGAATAGTCGTTGCCGATGCGCAGCCATTGCTCAGGGGGAGCGGTTGTGTCGCTCTCGAGATAGAGTGGAATCTCACCCGATGCTTCCGGTGGTGCCGCTGGAACAGCGACAGGAGTTTTCCTCGTTCCAGAAGGTGTAGAGGTCGCTGGCGGAGCGGTGCTGAGTGCCACGCACTCCGGTGCAGCCGAGGCAACCGCAACCCACATTCCCACCAGCACTCCCAGTGCCCTGCAGTAACCTTGACTCGCCATTCTCATCCGGTACATCAGCAAGCCCTCGAACTGACCAGCGAGGTGAGGTGCACTACAGAATGATGAAGCGGATCTTCAGCCATCCAGGGGCCTCAGACCAGGGCTGCATCAACATAGTCGCGGCAGGCACGCACGGCATCAACAGAGGCGCCGCCCGCATACTCATACTCGATGATGAGTGCAATGTTCCAATGCCGATCGCGGACCCGCCGCACGACCTCGCGAACAGGCGTATCACCCTGGCCAAAGGGCATGTTGGGTCCATCATTGTTCTTCCGGTCTTTCAGATGAAGGCTGGTCATGCGGGCGTGATGCTGCTCCAGAAACGCCACCGGATCGAAGCCGGCCGCACTGAAATGCCCGATGTCGAGATTGATGCGATAGTACGGAGACATCGAGAGACAGCGCTCGAAGCTGGCCGGCGCCGCGATCTGATTCGGGTCGCGAACGTTCGAGTGGCCATGCAGAGCAACTAGCATTTTGTGACGCGCGGCGAACGAAGCCGTGCGCTCCGCCATAGTGAGGGTCGTCGAGGTGTTCAGTACGCTGGCGCCCACGGCGCGTGCGATCTCGAATGTGCGATCGACTTCTACTTCGGAAAAATCGTCCTTGAGGTCGGAAGCGAAGGCCTGCACCTGGATTCCAGCCTGCGCAAACTGGCGTCCGATTTCGATAAAACGAGAGAGCGGTGTTTCCGTACGCCATCTGCGTGTCAGATCGCGGCGGGCGACTTGGGCGGCAGTAGGTGGGCCCTCCGGCGGATGCCCTGCCACCGATACCGGGCTGGATTGACCACCAGGCAACACCTCCCACGCCGCGCCATGCGCGTAGCTGGGGGGCTGAATAGTGGCATCCCACAACTCAACGATCTCCAAATTCAACGAGCGCGTGGCCGCAATCATCTTCTCGACCATATCTGCGGGCGTGGCGAGCATATCGCGATAGCTGTAGGTGGTGAGACCGAGCCGGACAGCGCGTCGGGTGGGGTGTGCCGCCGCTAGGAGAATGGGCGTGGTACACAGCAAGCCGAACCCAAACTCTCGCCTGGAAAGTCGCATTGTTACTTCCTCACGCCCAACGAACACAGCCGTTGTTGTTATGGGATCCCCAGCTCAAATCGCGCCACTCTTCAACTGCGTGATGGCATAGTCGGCCGAACGAGCGGTCAACGCCATGTAGGTAATCGAGGGGTTCTGCGCGGCCGATGAAGCCATGCAGGCTCCGTCGGTAACAAAAAGGTTGGGCACATCGTGTGCCTGATTGAAGCCGTTCAGAACAGAGGATTTAGGATCACGCCCCATGCGTGCAGTGCCCATCTCGTGAACGGTGAGACCACCCGGAAGGAGCTCGCTGAAGCGCTCGATGTGGATAGCGCCGGCTGCACGATGAATCGCTTCGCCCTGATCCAACATGTCCTTTGCCATCCTGCGCTCGTTCTCTCCCCACTGGAAGCTGATCCGCAGTTGTGGAATCCCCCACTGATCCATCCGCTTTTCATCGAGCTCGACGCGATTCTCATAGTAGGGCAGGCACTCGCCAAAGCCGGAGAGAGCGAACCTCCACGGGCCCGGCCCGCGCAACGCGTGTTTGAAATTCTTGCCGAAGCCCGGCATCGACATTCCCCGCGTCCAGTTCAGCCGCTCTGCACCGCCCTGAAAGCCATAGCCGCGGTAAAAGTCCGTCTCTTTCCCGTTGAGGTTGCGGAATCGCGGAACATAAATCCCGATCGGCCGATTGCCGACGGGCATGCGGTCATTGAACAGGTCATAGGTGCCCCGAGTAGCGGGCCCCATCACGTGATCCATGAGGTAGTGGCCGAGCACGCCGCTGGAGTTGGCCAGCCCGTTGGGAAAGGCTTCGCTCCTCGACAGGAGCAGAATCTGCGTCGTACCCAGGGTAGAAGCATTCAGAAAAACAATCCTCGAGCGGTAGGTTCCGCGCACCCGGCTCTTGCTATGGATCGTGCGAACGCCGATCACACGCCGAGTCTTTGGATCGTAGTCGAGGCCGGCCACGATGGTATCGGTCAGTTTTGTGAGCTTTCCGGTCGCCTCCGCTGCGGGCAGGGTGGACGAGAGCGAGCTGAAGTAGGATCCCGTGGAGCATCCGCGATGGCACGGACCGCAGAAGTGACAGGCCGAGCGGCCTCCGTGAGCCCGACTCAGCACTGCGGTGGGCTGGGACATCATGCCAATGTGCGGAAATTTCTCCTTCAGAACTTGGGCAACGTGCTCCTCCAGGCAGTTCATCTGGATGGGCGGAAGATATTTACCGTACGGGGCCGCTTCATACTGAACATCCGTCTGGCCGCTGATACCCGCAAAATCCTCGACGTAGTCATACCATTTTTGGATATCGTTGTAGCGAATCGGCCAGTCAGGTGCCCATCCATCCCGGGCGTTCTCTGCAAAATTCACCTCGCCCCACCGCGGAACCACCCGCCCCCAGGTGATCGATCGGCCACCCAGGTGATAGCCTCGAATCCAACTGAAGGGCCGCTGAGGATTCTGCTGATACGGGTGCTCCGAATCCTTCACAAAGAAATGGTCCGATCCTTCCGTGCACGCATAGCATTGGCGCTGGACCGGCCGTTCTCGGTCGTAAGCACGACGGTCACCCACGCCCCTGAATGGAAAATGCCAGGGAGGTTGATGTTCTCCGGTGTAATCCTGACCCGGGACGATGTTGCGACCGCGTTCGATCAGCAGCACCTCGAGCCCTTTTTCGGTGAGTTCCTTGGCGGCCCAACCACCGGAGATGCCCGATCCCACGACAATCGCATCAAACTCCTGCTCTCGGGTTGTCATGCGCTTCAGGTCGCCGAAAATGTCGCGTTGCGGAAACCCGTCGAGCCGGCGTGCGTATCGGGCCCGCTCCGTGCGCACGGCTCATACTTACCTGGTACGAGATTGAGTTCGAGCTCCTCAGCCGCACCGATCTCGCTGGTGTAGTAGCCCAGCACGGTCAAGCGCTTGACCAGGACGATGAACGGCGGCTTCTCCTTGGAGGCGGGTGCCCTGCGCTCCGCGCTCTCCAGTACCGAGCCAACCAGGGTCTGCTGTTCTCTTGCCGAGAGCTCCAGAAATGCCTTGCCATGCTGTGTGGTGGCTTGCTGCTGAAAGGCGTGGAGTTCGCTCAGGAATCGCTGCCGTTCCGCCAGGACGAACCACTCGGACACCATCATCCGGGCAAATTCAGCGACCCCCGCGGCCTTCGCGCCCGGAGTGTCGGTGGCCGGAACGATGATGTCGGCGATCTCTGCGATCACGGCCAGATCCACTTGCGTGAGCAACGGGGCTGCGCTCGATTGGGCAAACCCCGGCGCGGCGAGTGCAACCCCCAGCACGCCAGCCATGCTCAAAACGTCGCGCCGCGAAATTGCAGAGGGTTGTAAAGTCATGTTTGTTTCCTACCCGCGCTCTTTGGCCCGTTATTCCTAACACGTCACGGCACCGGATGTAAACGAATCCACGTCCGAAGATCCATCACTCTTTGGAATAGGTGTGCTTCAGAATATTTCGCTTTTTATGCGCGCACCAAACCGATAAAAGAGCTCTCATGCTCTAACCGATCACGATTTCATTACAACGGCGCAGTGGGAGCTCGCCGCAGCCGTAGAGCGCCTATGCGCATTGCATGGTTGGATCGGGAGGCCGACACGTGAAGATTGGCATCAACATGCTCCTCTGGACCGGACACGTGCTCGAGGAGCATTTCGCTCTGTTCGACTGCATCAAATCCTGGGGTTTTGACGGCGTTGAGATTCCAGTAATGAACCTCGCGCCCACTGCGCACTACAAGCGCGTGGGCGAAGCGGCGCGCAATTGCGGGTTGGAGATCACCACGAGTTCCGCTTTCACATCTGACATTGATCCTCTGGCGGATGATAGGACGCGGGCTGCCGACTATCTGAAGCATGTCATTGAGCGCGTTAATGCGCTAGGTTCTAATCTGTTGGTCGGGCCCCTCTACCAAGTCCTTGGCAAGTTCAGTGGCAGTGCCCCGACGGACAGCGAACGGCGGCGCGCCGCGGAATTGCACTGGGCTGTCGCTCCTGAAGCCATTGCAGCGGGTGTCGAGTGTGCCTTGGAGCCGCTCAATCGTTTCGAGGCGCATCTGCTGAACACGGTCGAGCAAACAGTAAATTATCTCGGCACGTTAGAGGCGCCGGCATTCAGCGGGATGTACGACACCTTCCACGCGCACATCGAGGAGAAAGACCCCATTGTGGCGCTGGCCGCAATGCATCGTGCCGGGTGGCTGCGCCACATCCACATTGCCGAGAATGATCGCGGAATCCCGGGGCACGGTCACGCGAAGCTGAGGGAGACCATCCGTTATCTAAATTCAGTTGGCTATGACCGCTGGCTCACAATAGAGGCCTTCGGCACGGGCGTTTCTGAACTTGCCGCAGCAACCCGCGTCTGGCGATCCTTTTTCAGCGACCCCGAGAATGTATGTCGTGAGGGGGGGCGCTTCATCCGGAATGTATGGACCGAGTCGGGGCAACAACTGTGACCCACACAGAGGGGGTTCCGCACGACAACAACCTCGCGTTCGTCGCCGGCTGCACAGCGATCTTCACGGCCGGGCTCAGTACGGCCCTGCGCGCGGCGGTTGCCGGCTTCATGAAGACGGAGTTTCTCGATCCCATCGATCCCGGACGGTCGGGGACGCTGATAGGTGTTGCTCTCGGTGCAGCATTTCTCGGCTTCTCGCTGATGTTGCTGGTGACCAGCACGATCCTCGACCGCATCGGCATGAAGAACATGCTGATGATGTCCGCCACCACTTTCGTGGTCGGGACTGTGACGGTCATGGGCGCGGGCGCTGCCGGAGCAGCCACAGCGTCTTATCACGTGATTGTCGCCGGCATGCTCGTGACCGGCTTGGGTTGGGGGGCGATGGAGGGAACTGTAAATCCGCTCGTGGCCGCGCTGTATCCGCTCGAGACGACGCAGCATATGAACCGACTGCATGCCTGGTGGCCGGCGGGACTGATGGTCGGCGGTCTCGCGGGTGTTGTCGCCGCCAAACTGGGTCTCGATTGGCGCCTGATTCTGGCGCTGGTACCGATTTCCGCAACCGTGCTCGGTGTGTTGACTCTGCGTTCGCAATTCCCCCTAACTACCAGCGCCCAGCTCGGCGTAAGCGGCCTCGATCGGTTCCGCGAGGCGCTCAGACGCCCGAGTTTCTTCATCTGGTTTGTCCTGATGCTGTTCACAGCTGCATCGGAACTTGCGCCGGAGCAATGGGTCGACGTTGCGCTTACTCGTGTGGTCGGGATGCGAGGCGTGTTACTTTTAGTCTATGTTGCCGCGATCCAATTCATTGGACGGCATTTCAGCGGCGTACTCGTACGCGTCCTGTCTGCCGAAGGCTTGCTGTGCGTGTCTTGCGTGTTGGCGGCGGTTGGGCTCTTTGGGTTAGGTTTTGCTCGTGATCCGGCAGGCGCGCTACTCGCGACCACGGCATGGGGGCTCGGTGTCTGTTATCTGTGGCCTACGATGGTCGCCATTGTCGCCCAGCGTTATCGGCGCGGCGGGGCTTTCACCGTCGGATTGATGGGTGTGGCCGGGTCAATTTCCAGTTATTTCGCGCTGCCGCTTTTGGGAACTGTGTATGACCAGGCGAAGCTGGAAGCAGCGGGTGGCGCGCTCGCCTTGTCCACCCTTCGTCCGGGCCAACTCGATGCGGTTCTCGTGTATGCGGCGAGCCGATCGTTCCAAACGGTAGCAATTATCCCCGCTTTGCTCGTGATCGCGTTTGGCTTCGTCTGGGCCTTGGCCCGCTCGAAAGGGAAGGTAGGGGGAGGGGGAGCGATCGCAGCCAAGGGCGTGTGAGGCTCGCCCGTTGGGCCGGCAGAAACGTTCAGTGGCGCGCCCTGCAACCCGAGGAAACCTTTCGTCGGCACGCTTCGCTGCCGCCTGAAACAGCTCGTTTACCGGCCAGAAGGAATTGAACATCATATCCCCATCGCAGCAGATGATGTCGATTCTGAAAGCGAATGCCGATCGCACCGGGAAAGACGCGTAGCGGGAATGCTTCGGTTAACTCAACACATGCATCCAACTCGCCCTTGGCGTTCGAAGCGTCCGGCGTTTCGTTGGCAACGGCCGCAAAGCGCTCGCGCTATCGGCGGGGTAGCAGCACTCGGCAGTGAGCGGCGATCGGCGCTAGGCTTGGGGAAGGACGGCCGGTGAGCGGCGGTGCCGGGCGCGCCATACGAAATATGCGAGTGACACCAAAGCTAGCCAGGGAGCGCCATATATCCAGCAGACATTCAGGTGCGAAGTGAAACCGGTTGTGATCAGAATGACCGTGAGCAACGCCAGGCCCGCATATTGCAGCCGTGGATAGAAGGGCATGCGCACGGGTAGATCGGCTTGCCGATGGCGGCGCCGAAAGCTCAGGTGACTCAACAGAACAAATATCCAGACGATGATCCCGCCGAACAGCGCTACCCCGAGAAGGTCGGCGTACGCATCGGGCGTGAAGGCGGAGACCGCCGCGGCGATCAAGACGAAAATGCCTGAGACAACGATGGCTGCCACTGGGCTGCCTCTCTTGCTCAGGCTGCCAAGCCAGCGTGGTGCGTAACCGCCTCGGGACAGAGAGAACAGCATGCGCGAGGAGAGATAGACGCTGGTGTTCATACTCGAGAGGGCGGCGCTGACGATCACGAAATTCATGATGCCGGCGGCATGATGGATCCCCGAGTGCTGAAAGACGGTCACGAATGGACTCTGGGCGACCGACTTCACCCCAGTGAGCGTCCACGGAATCGTCATCACGATGATGGTTATGGCGGGAACGTAGAAGAGGAAAAGCCGCAGGACCATCGTGCGCAGAGCGGCGGGGATGACGACTTCAGGGTTTTGCGTCTCGCCCGAAGTAACTGCAATGACTTCAACACCGTAAAAGGAAAATATGCCGACGCTGACTCCCATCCACACGCCTGACAATCCTTTCGGCAGGAATCCGCCCGGAAGCTCGGTCAGATTGTGAAAGCCGGCCCCGGGTCCGCCGAAGCCCACGATGCTGGCGGTACCAAGGACGATGAACAGCACAATGGTCGACACTTTGATCAGCGCGAGCAAGGACTCCACTGTGCCGAAGCTGCCCACCGAGCGCGAGTTGAAATAGAGCATCACCAGGCAGAAACTGACAGCCCACGTCCAGACAGGCACCTCGGGATACCAGTACTGCATGTACAAGCCGGCCGCCACCGCTTCCCCGGCAACGCCGATGACCTGCGCAATCCAATAGGTATAGCGCACGACGAAGCCTGCCCAAGGGTTGAGGTACGTCTCTGTGTACGTGCCCAGGGAGCCGGCGGTGGGGTGCATGACCGCCATCTCAGAGAGGCTGAAGACCACGACGAGTGCCACGAAGCCGGCAGTCATGTAACTCAAGATGACTGCCGGCCCCGCGTAGCCTATGGCCAGTCCGCTGCCCATGAACAGCCCGGTGCCGATCGCTCCGCCGAGGCCGATCATGCCGACCTGACCCTTGGTGAGCCCGCGCTGCAGGCCTGTTTCACGTTCAGCTATCGGGTCGGCTCGCATACCACGTTTCGACAGGTCGTCTCTTCAGAAGTTACGTGTGATGGAGAGGCCGACGGTGCGCGGTTGGACGGTCAAGAACGTTAACGGCAGTGATGCTGTCTTCCCAGCGGTCAGTTGTGCGCGCTTGTCCGTCACGTTGTTGACGAAAAGGTTCAAAGTCCAATCCCCGCGGATCAGTCCGGCGCGCAGGTTGAATAGTGTGTAGGACTCCACGGGCACATTAAAGGGATCCGAGTTGAAAGCGGAATTCAACGCACCACGGTAGGTGAGGTCGCTGCGGAGTGTACCCACCCAGTTACCCGAAGCCGTCAACGGCTGGGAATATTCGAGGCTGACGCTTGCCTGGACAGAGGGAACGTTGGGAATGCGGTCATCCATAATGCCGAGCGTGGGATTCTTTTTCTTTTGAAAGACCGTGGCTCCCTGGGCCAGCACCGCGTGTTGGTAGGAACCGGTCACGCTGGCCGTGAAGTGCTCGGTGGGGCGGGCCCTGAGCTCCATCTCGGCGCCCTTGATGTGCGCGGTGCCAGCATTGCCCTGGAAGCTGAATGCTCCATCGGCGGTCGTCTCTTGCACTTGCATGTTGCCCCAGCGCTCGAAAAAGCCGTCGACCTGATATTCGAAGCGGTCGTCGAATAAACGTCCCTTCAGCCCGAGCTCGTAGGAGATGAGCGTGTCAGGCTCAAACGAACCGGGGATCGGCTCAAAGGGCTGGCTCTGCACGTTGAGCCCGCCGCTGCGAAATCCGGTGGCAACGGTTCCGTAGGCGAGCAGCGCACGGCTCAACTCATAGCTGAGGCTACCCTTCCAGGTAACCTTGTTGAATTTGGAGGGAACATCGAAGATGGGCACACCCGTGGGACTCGTTACCTTGAATCCTCCGAACGGATGGGTCTGCTCCTGGTACCCGGTCAGGCCTTCGCTGTAGTAGCGCACGCCGCCCACTGCTGTCCACTGATCGTTGATCTTCCATGTGGCTTCGCCGAATGTCGCCCACTCTGTGTTGACGCGATGGTCGAGCCGGCCAAACAATGTGGTGCCGAGACCCGGATAAAGGAGGGCATCTGCAGTGTTGTCAGTGCTGAAGGGCCCGCTAGCCAGTCCCAGTCCGTTCGCCGTAATGACGTTGTTGGAGAATGTATAGACTGTCTGATTGCGAAAAATGCCAGCCACGAAGTTGACAGGCGAGTTGAACGAGCTTGCGAAGCGCAGCTCGCTGGAATTCGCCTCGAACTCGCGCGGCTCGATCGATACCGCCGGGATATTGACACCGACTGCAAACAGGCCCGAATTGTGAGGGAAAACCGTGTGACGGTTGAACTGGTGGTCCGTCGCAGTGAGTTCCCCGAAGGGAGTGCGCCACCGTACGGTTCCCCCGAATACCTTGAGCGCATCGGTTGTCTGTTCTCGGATAGTATCCGTGCTGCACAGATCGCAGCCCTGTATCGGCGGAACCGAGCCGCCGTAGATCTGAGTTTGCCCGGCCGGAGTGTAGGATGAGGGGCCGCCGACACTTTCGCTCTGAGCTGTGTAGTCGGCGTCGATCGTGAGGTTCTCCATCGGTTGATAACGCAATATCGCCCTGCCACCGCCGACCGAGTCGTCGTTTGCGTCTCTGAGAAGACCGAGGGCGGGCACCGGCAGTGTCACGCCCTTTGAGACCCCCGTGGTACCGACACCAACAGCGATCTGATCGACATAGCCGCTGTCGTAGAGCTTCCAACCCACGAGCCGCAGGGCAAGCACGTTGTCCACCAGCGGCAGGTTGAGTGCACCGTTTGCATTGTAGTTGTTGGTGCCGGTGTGACGGGTACGAGAGCTCTCGAGCGTCACATATCCGTCGACCTTATCCATGTCTGGTTCGTTTGGCATGAAGCGGATCGTGCCGCTCATCGAGCTCGCCCCGTACAAAGTGCCTTGTGGTCCGCGGAGCACCTCGACGCGATTCAAATCGTAGAGCCGGACATCCGGCTGCAAACCACCGGCGAGTTGATCGCTGGCGTTGCCCTCCGTGATCACCGCCTCGCCGTAATATACCCCGATGGTCGGATCGCCTGTGGAGTTGAGTCCTCGGATCACGTACTTGCGGTTTCCAGGACCTTGATTCTGGACTGACAGGCCGGGGACCTGACCGGCAATGCTCATGATGCCGGAGGCACCCTGGTTCTGCAGCGCGGCGCCCGAAATGGCCTGGATCGAGGCGGGCGTGTCTATGGCAGCTGCGGCGTGCAGCTTGCTTGCCGTAACTACCACTTCACTGAGTGCGCCCGAGTCAGTGCTGCTTGCAGGCGCAGCGGAGCCTTCTCCACTGGCATCTGCCGGGGCTGCAGTACCCGGCCGGGTCACCAGCGTGAGTGCCGCAACCAGTGAGCAACCAAGGAACTTGCAGGTCCGATCAGATGATGCAAACACGCGCGTGCGCGAGCTGACAGCCATAAATGCCCCCTCTCCCCAACTTTTATCTGTGCCCGAACGGGCCGTGGTAAAGAACAACTCAACAATGAGGGCTTATGTATCTAACTGGCTCACATAAAAAAAGCGAAATAAATTGAATTTGATATATGCACAAAAGGCATAGAAGAAAGCGGACGTGGGGCACAATGGCGCCGGGAGGGATGCTGCGGAGGCGCTCGTGAGCCGCCGTGAAGGCCTACGTTTTCCACACCTGATTGCTCCTGCTGAAATCGCAGGCTTCCCGCGTAATCTGAGCGACCCGGTCAATCAACGACCCTCGCTCATGCCGCCGATACGCGACTCGGTAGTGAACCGCAGGCGCCGCCACTCTCGTCTTCACCTCGACGAGGCTCCCCGACGTGACCAGGAAGCGAAACATGTCGCGCGGCAGCAAGGTCACCCCCATGCTGGCGATGGCCATACCTACTTGCGCCGCAACACTGTCCACCTCGATCACCTGCTGGGGCTCGGCACCGAGGTCGCGAATCCAGTGCTGCAGTACTTCTGAGCCGCCGTGCCCGTGGGTTAGAAACGGAATCCGCGACAGCTCGGCACCGTCATAAGTCTGATCGGCATTGCAGAGCCGAGGGCTGCCCAACAGGCTGAACGCGACCTTCGCGACCGGCAAATCGGTCAGACTGGCATCGGAGGCGGAGGTTGGGCAGACGACGAGGTCGAGCTCACCCGCCTGTAGCTTCTTGAGGAGCGTCACGCTGTGTTCGACGGAGACGTGTGGATCGATGGTTGGGTAGCGCTCTGCCAATAGATTCACCAGCCTGGGGAGCCAGGTGTACGCGGTGAGCTCGGTGACCCCGATTCCTACTTTGCGTCGCGGACTGTCTTCCATCCCCCTGATTTCCTCGACCTGATCGAGGAGAGCGAAGATCTGCTCCGTCAGTTGGTAGAGCGCCTCCCCCCGGGGAGTTAGATCGACGGAACGCCCCATCTTGCGGAACACGGCAAATCCACATTCTGAGTCGAGTTCCTGGATGCGCTTGGAGATTGTCGGCTGCGCGATGTGCAGACGACGCGAGGCCCGCGACAGTGTCTTGAGCCTGACGGCCCACAAAAACGCCTCAAGCTGACGGAGAGAGAGCACGAGTTGATATTACTTTTCTGAATACGTTTGATTCAAGCTATTTCGCTTTTTCTCCTTATGCGGATCTGGCATTTAATGCGTCCTTACCAACGGGGGCAGAGGCGGGTCCCATGAAAATTCTAAGGGAGGCGGGGGCGTCCATTGTGGGAGATGCACTGGGACGACTCGGCGGGATTGCCGGACTGAGGCGATACGACAGCGGCCAGTATTGTCTGGTAGGACATGCGCTCACCGTCCAGACGCGTGCTGGCGACAATCTCGCGATTCTGGCGGCGATCAGTCGGGCGCAACCGAGCGAGATTCTCGTGGTCGACGGCGCCGGATGCCTGGAACGTGCGTTGGTTGGAGATCTGGCGAGATGCTACGCGATCCAGCGGGGCCTGGGCGGATTCGTGATCGATGGCGCTATCCGTGATGTTGCAGCGTTCCGGGGCGCCGAAACCTTCGCCTGCTTCGCACGTGGAGCGAGCCATCGCGGTCCTTTCAAGAATGGCCCCGGCCGCATCGGTGTACCCGTATCGATAGGTAGCCAGTTGGTTTCGACTGGGGACATCGTAGTGGCGGACGAGGACGGCCTGGTCAGCTTCGATGCATTGCAATTGCCCGAGGTGACGAAGCTGATTGAGGAGCGCATTGCCGCGGAAGGCGCCATTCGCGCCGAGATACTCAGCGGCAAGCAGCGTCAATCCTGGCTCGATGCGATGCTCGCCAACGCGGGAGATCGGTTGACATGAATCGGCTTCTTTCCAAGCGATTGAATGGAGTCGCTGCGTCGAAGAGCATGGCCGCCCTGACTGAGGTGGCGCGGCTTCGGGCCCAGGGTCACGAGGTGTTGTCTCTGACGATCGGAGAGCCTGACTTTCCCACCCCGCCCCACGTTATAGAGGCTGCGATTGACGCCTTGCGCCGCGGTGAGACGGGGTATCGGCCAACGAACGGAGTTCCCCAGTTGCGCAAGGCGGTTCGCGAGCGGTTCGCCGACAGCGGATTGGTCTACGGCGAGGCTGAGATCACGATAGGTGCCGGCGCCAAACAGCTCATTTTCGCCGCGTTCGCCGCGACCGTCGATGACGGTGATGAAATCATCGTTCCGGCGCCCTACTGGGTCTCCTATCCCGACATCGGGACCCTCTTGGGAGCAAAGATCGTTTCTCCGTCCTGCCTTGCGCAGGATGGCTTCAAGCTGCGCCCGCGGCAACTCGAAGCGGCACTCACATCGAAGACCCGGTGGCTCGTACTGAATTCTCCCAACAACCCAACCGGCGCCGTGTACGCGCCGGATGAGTTGGCGGCCCTCGGAGAAGTTCTGCAGCGCTTTCCGGATTGCCTGGTGCTCAGCGACGAGATCTATCAACATCTGATATACGACGAGCAGCCGTTCACGGCCTTTGCAACGGCCAACCCGGCTCTCAGACAGCGTGTACTCACGGTAAATGGAGTCTCGAAGGCCTACTCCATGACCGGGTTTCGACTGGGATACGCAGGCGGGCCGTCGTGGTTGATAGCCGGCATCAACACCATCCTGACGCAGGATACGACCTGTCCGTCCTCCATCAGCCAGCTTGCGGCTGTCGCCGCGCTGAACGGTGATCAATCCTCCCTCGCGGCGAATCGCAAGGCTTATCAGGCCCGTCGCGACCGGCTCGTCAGCAGCGTCAATCAGATTTCCGGAATGAAGTGCGGCACCCCCGGCGGGGCGTTCTACGTTTTCGCATCGATCGCGGATCTGTTCGGCTCCCAAACGCCGGCGCGGCAGATCCTCGACACGGACACCGCTGTCTCCACATATTTCCTCACGCAGGCGAGGGTAGCCACCTTGCCTGGATCTGCCTTTGGCGCTCCAGGCTATCTGCGGTTCTCATTCGCTACGTCGATGGAGACGATCGACCGGGCGTGCGAGGCAATGGCGATGGCAGTCGGCGGGCTGGGATTGACATGAAACCTGAGAGGTCTGTTGGGGCGCGACGTTGCGAGGTACATCGATGATCCGAT
>Ga0105237_10004766_pt1 | contig 15594 bp, 15 predicted proteins | sample KBSC24metaG_FD_81520 | JGI IMG/M metagenome (GOLD analysis project Ga0105237, IMG submission 81520) | Corn rhizosphere microbial communities from Kellogg Biological Station, Michigan, USA - KBS C2-4 metaG | ecosystem: Host-associated > Plants > Roots > Rhizosphere > Soil | place: Michigan, USA... | reverse complement strand
TTTAACCTGGAGCCGGTAATTTACAGCTTCGGCCTGTTCGACGATTATATTAAATACGCGCAGGAAAAAAACGTGCTCAATTATCCCATCCACATCAAAATTGATACCGGCATGCACCGCCTCGGTTTTGAAAATGTGGATATCGAAACCCTTTGCGATTTGCTGGAAGAAAACCGCTACGTGCATGTGCAATCGGTGTTTTCGCATTTGGTAGCCAGCGAGGATAAAAAGCATGACGAATTCACCAAAAAACAAATTGCAGGCTTCGAAAAAGCTTATAAGCTGATAGAAAAAACGCTGGGCTACAAAGTAATCAAACACCTGAGCAATACCTCGGGCATTATCCGCTGGCCGACTGCGCATTATGATATGGTGCGGCTGGGCATCGGCCTTTACGGCATCGACATGGGCATGGAAACACCCGATACCGGCCTGCAGCCCATCGCCAGCCTGAAAACCAGCATAGCCCAGGTAAAAAAAGTAAAGGCCGGCGAAACCATCAGCTACAGCCGCAGCGGCAGCCTGGCGAAGGACGGTAAAATAGCTACCGTGCGCATCGGCTATGCCGACGGCTACCTGCGTGCTTTCGGCAAAGGTGTGGGCAAGATGCTAGTAAAAGGCCAGCTGGTGCCTACCGTTGGCAACATCACCATGGACATGTGCATGATAGACGTAAGCGGCATAGACGCCCGCGAAGGCGACGAGGTAATAATATTTAACGAGGTACAGCGTATAAATGAACTGGCCGCACAAATCGGCACCATCCCTTATGAAATATTAACCAATGTTTCGCAAAGGGTAAAAAGGGTGTATTTTTATGAGTAGATTTTAGGACAAAACTTTGAAGTATAAGTGTCCGACTCAAAGACGATGGAATTGGACGTAGAAAAAAAATATATTAATTTAATAGCCTACTTATCAGTCCCTTAGTAGGGAAATTATTTAGACGATGCATTAGCAATGACTAAAATTTAATAATTTAACATCGACTACTATCGATTGACACTATTTGATGATATTATCGGATTTATTTAAGCCTTATTTTGAAAATTTTGACTAGAGCAATATCAAATACGTTGATTTTTGCTTTCTTTGACTATTGCCCCAAACAATCAATATTATGAAGATAAAAACAGTTGCCTATTTGGAAAAAGAAAAATCTCCTGATGAATGGGAACTAAAAAAAGTTGAGTTGAATGATATCAATTTGATTGTTGGGAAAAACTCATCTGGTAAGACAAGGGCATTAAATGTGATCGGAGCGTTATCAAAATGTCTGAGCTCTCAAACAATAAATTATTCAAGTGCCCATTTTGTTTTTTCATTTGAGGAAGATGATAAGATATATGATTATGAGTTAGATATTGAAAATAAATCAGTCGATAAAGAGGAGCTCAAAATAAATGGTGAGATATTTATAAAACGCGGCGCCGAAGGAATAGGTCAGATGAAAAACGTGCTGGTAGAAGATAAGCTTTTAGCGATAAAAATACCGAAAAATCAAATTGCTGTTAACCGATATGATGAATATCAATATCCATACTTGAAATCTATTAATGACTGGGCAAATAACGTACGACACTTCAGTTTCAATTCGGATTTTGGTAAAAATACTTTCAGTTTGCCCGGGGTGCTCGGCGACAACAAAGAATTTGATTCGAAAGAAACTAACAAAGTTACTGAGCTTGTAATTCAGGCATTTAGACAATTCAAGAGCCCTTTTAAAAAAAATGTTATAAAAGATTTCGGAGCTATTGGCTATAGGATAACAGATATCGACATCCAGCCGTTAAAAACAGTTCAGATCGATCAAGGAGGAAAATTGATTGGTATTGTCGTGCAAGAAAGTGAACGAAGAGGCATCACTGACCAAGTTACAATGTCTACTGGAATGTTCAGGGCTTTAGCAATCATCATTCATATCGCATTTTACGAATTGTCCAATATACCCGGAACTGTATTAATTGATGATATAGGCGAGGGACTTGATTACGAACGTTCAACTAATCTGATCAAACTTTTAATAGAAAAGGCGGCAAAAAATAAAATACAATTACTTATGTCGACCAATGACAAATTTGTTATGAATAGCGTTGCGCTAGAATATTGGCAAATAATAACTCGGGCTGGAGAGACAGTAATAGCCCATAACATAACTAATTCAAAAAAAATATTCAAAGAATTTGAATTTACCGGCCTAAATAACTTTGACTTCTTTGCAACCGATTTTTTTAAAGAAGGTTTTACAGAAGATGATGGTAAATAACCAACAACCCCGGAAAATTGCAATTTTCGTTGAGGGCAAGACTGAATTAAAATTTGTAGAGAAATTATTACAAGAAATTTTAACCGAAAATCAATACTCTATACAGACTCAAGAGATGAGAGGCTCTAAGGGTTTAATAAAGATCAATGTCATTAACCATGGATTATTTCCAACCTCTATAAAATGTTTTATACTAATAACAGATTGTGGGAGCGATACTACCGTTAAATCTTATATATTAGAACAGCGACAAAGTTTGATAAATAATGGCTACTCGACGATAATCGGTCTGTTAGATCTTTATCCGAAGAGGAAAACCGACCTTAATGATTTTAAATTCCGCCTGAATTTTAAAGTTCCGCAGATTCCGATACCAATCAGCTTTGTTATAAGTGTCATGGAGGTTGAAGCGTGGTTTATTGGAGAATTCACTCATTTCGAAAGAATCGACATTCGATTAACCCAGCAATTCATAAAGGAGAAATTAAATATCGATATTTCGACTTTGATACCGGAAGATATACCACAACCAGCGCAATTGCTCAATCAAATTTATCAATTAGTAAGTAAGGGCTATACAAAAAAGGGAAAACAAATACAAAACACAGTCGGCAGCCTTGACTATGCGCAAATTTTTTTTTCTTTACCGGATCGGATTTCAAGTTTAAATGACTTTATCGAATTAATAAATACGCAAATAATATTATAGTCGCGTGTCGATGAATGCTCAATAATTGTTTGTTTAGAAAAGATTGTAGATTAATAAATTTCGATTCATCTTTAATTTACACAATAACATACTTTTAAAGATAAATCCTTTTAAATGTAATTTTGCTGACCGAATGAAACAAATCGCACGCGCACTTTTACGATACTTTATCAAAGGACTATTAATAGTAGTCCCCCTTGGCGCTGCATTTTTCCTGATTTTCTGGGCGGTAAAGACTATAGATAGCTCACTCAACCTAAGTGATTATTTGTGGACGGATGCCAAAACCGGCAAGCCGATGTACATTCCCGGCCTGGGCATTTTAAATGTTATTGTGATCATACTGGTAGCCGGCATCCTGGTTACCAACGTGGTTACCGACCCGATAAAGCGCTGGTTTTACCGCTGGCTGAACCGCCTGCCATTGTTGAAATTTCTGTACTCGTCCATCAAAGATTTAACGGAAGCTTTTGTAGGTGAGGAAAAGAAATTCAACGAGCCTGTGTTGGTACAGATTAATGAATTCGGCGTAAAAAAGATAGGATTCGTAACCCAGAAAGACCTTACATCCATCGGGCTGCCTGGCGAGGTGGCGGTATATTTTCCATGGTCTTATTCATTTGCCGGGCAGGTAATCATTATCTCTGCCGATAAGGTAAAACCCATAGACAAAAGCGCCGCCGATATGATGAAATTTGTGATTTCGGGCGGGGTATCGGGGCTGTAAAACATCGCAATTTAATGGCGTCCCGCGTCTCTGCATCTTAGATATTTGTATGTAATGCTTTGAAATCCGTTTAGGCAATTGAGTTCCCCCTGGAACACCTTGAGACAGGCGGCAATTTGAATTGCTGCCTAACCTTCACAATAATTGTGATTTTATCTCAACAACGAATTCCGCTCTTTAGCCAGTTTATTGTAAACCAGCTTATCCAGCAGTTTTGGAAAAAACTTACCGATTAAAACGGTTAGCTTTCCTTCGCCCGTCATTACCAGGGTTCGTTTCCGTTTTTCAACACCATTTACAATTCGCCGCGCCACTTCTTCGCTGCTCATCATTTTAGTCTCATTCAGGGTGCTTTCTCGTTGTTCGTTACCTTCTTTATCCAAAGCAGTGTTGCGGATATTTGATGCGGTGAAGCCTGGGCAGGCTGTAAGGATATGTACACCCGTTTTTAAATTTTCAACCCTAAGCGCATCCAAAAAACCATTCATGGCAAATTTAGAAGCGGAATAGCCCGTGCGGCCGGGCAAACCTTTGTAACCGGCGATGGAAGAAACGCCTACTATAACGCCATGCGTTTTCAAAATTTCCGGCATGGCGTATTTGGTGCAATACACCGCTCCCCAAAAGTTAACATCCATTACCGATTTTAAAACTTTAAGGTCAACATCCGTGAATAAGGCGCGCATGGAGATGCCGGCATTGTTTACCAGTACGTCAATTTTACCGAAAGTAACCAAAGCCTGGTTTATCAAAACTTTACAGTCTTCTTCCACGGTTACATCACACTGTACGGCTACTGCTTTGATATGGTATTCCTGTTCGAGTTTTTGGGTGACGGTGCAAAGATTTACAAAATGCCGCGCACCCAAAACCAGGTTGGCGCCCCGTTTGGCAAATTCATTGGCAAGAGATTTCCCGATGCCGGAGGAAGCGCCGGTTATAACGATTACTTTATCTGAGAATGTCATGTTATTTGGAGAAGTTATTCGATAATAGTTAGCAGATCAACTCTTTTAAAATGTTTAACATTTAGAGTTGCAATGGGAAGATTATTGGATACGGCGGTCGCAGCTGTAAAAAGATCAGCAATGTCAATTTGTTTGCTTTTTTGCTTTAAAGCCTGGTTAATTTGTACTGCCGTTTTTACAGCTGATTGATCAAAAGGAATGACTGGAATATTGTTTAAGATATCATTCCGGAAATTTAATTGAGATGCGTTTGCTCCTGAATAAATTTCATATTCCGTTATCGCAGAAGTAGAAAAGTCATATCCCTGCCGAAATAGCTTTAGCAAAACGGTGTTCGATTTTTCGGTTTTTCTGAAGTAATCAATAAGAATTGAAGTATCGACCAAAACTATTTTGTTCTCCATTGATTTATGGCTGTTCTGGTATTCTCGATGTTATTCAACTGTTCTTTCGAGAAAGTTGGACCATTTAGAAGCAATGTTTCAAAGTCTTTTCTGGCAGAAGAAGATTTTGAATCCTTTTCAATTTCGGCTTTGAGTATGGATAATTGATTTGCCGTAAGGTTTTTCACCACCTTTAGTAGATCATCAAACTCGATATTAATTACTGCTTCCACAAATCAAATTTACTAAGATTCTGGCGAACCGCAAATTTGCCGTCAACAGAAAATTATTTTATCTCATACGTTGGAGGGAACAGCTGCGGCATACCCTTCACTTTAATTTCGGGCACCTTTATTAAATATTTCACGGCGAAGGTAAACATTGCACCATAATAATACCTAACGTAGTCCCAGCTGAATTTTTCCTGGCCCAGGCGCTCGTATTTAATGATATATGTTTTGGGAAAGTAGTAGTTTTTAAACCCCGCCAGCCTCAGGCGGTATGATAAATCAATGTCTGCGCCAAACGTAAAAAAACGTTTATCAAACAACCCTGTTTCGTTTAAAGCGGATTTCCGGAGCATCATGCAAGCCCCGTTTATGATATCTATTTCCGAAACCTGGAATTCCTCTACCCAATCTTTGCGGTTACGGTCATAGAGCCGGGTTTTTGAAAGATATTTAGCAAAGCCGATAAGCTTTAAAAACGCCCCCCATGTATTTGTTAAGCCATGAATAGATTCAGGCATAAACCGGCCTTCCGGGCTAAGCATCCTTACGGTCATTCCGCCAGCATTGGCATGCTCATCCATGAAACCAACCATTTTCTCAACCGAATCCTTAATGGTTATGGTATCGGCGCCGAGCAATAAAACATACTCCCCGGCGGCCTGCTGCATACCCTGGTTTTGAGCATAAGTTATACCCATGTCGGTTTCATTGGCTACGACAGTTAAGCCCTGGAAATTATTTGCCAGCATTTCAATGGAGCGGTCGCTTGAATTGTTGTCGATAACAATTATTTCATGGTCAATGCCTTTGCAGGCATCAACTACAGATTCTATTGCCTGCTTAAGCAATATGCGCGAATTGTGACTTACAAGGATTACGGATAGTTTCATACTCATTTCGACAGGCCAATTAGTGTAAGGATTAAACGGCGCAAAAAAAAATTGAGCGCATAGTGTCCAGTTGATAAATTATTACCAAAACTCATGCCATGTGCCGGAGGAGTAGGCCGATATGTGGAAATTTTACGGGCTTGTGTAAATTATCCGTAGTTTTACGCAAGCAATCAGCGTATTATGGGTCGCAAATCTCTGTGGTGGCGAAATAATGTTTAATTGCTGTGTGCGGAATTAAATACGATATTTCGTTTTATTTCGACAGGGCGTTGATATATGGTACACGGGTGGCTATGGATCTCCCCAACGTAATCTCATCCACATATTCCAGTTCGCCGCCGAAAGCGATGCCCCGTGCAATAGTGGAGATAGCTATGTCGAATGGCTTTAGTCTTTTATCGAGGTAAAAAATGGTGGTGTCGCCTTCCATGGTAGCGCTGAGTGCAAAAATGATTTCCTTCGCTTCGCCCTCTTTCAGGCGCTCCAATAATGGGTCTATCTGTAAATCTGATGGGCCGATTCCATCCATAGGTGATATCAATCCCCCTAAAACATGGTACACGCCGTTGTATTGGTTGGTATTTTCAATGGCCATTACGTCGCGGGTATCTTCCACAACGCAGATGGTGCTATGATCGCGCTTATGCGAGGAGCAAATTTCGCAAACGGCGGAGTCGGATATATTTAAGCAAACGCGACAAAACTGTATTTCGTTGCGCAGCTTGCTTATTGTAGCGCTGAATTTCTCAACATCCTGTACATCCTGGTTGAGGAGATGCAACACGAGGCGTAACGCGGTTTTTTGGCCAACACCGGGTAGTTTGGCAAATTCGGCTACGGCATCTTCAAGTAATTTCGAAGAAAAGTTCATCTTTCAAAGGTAATAATTAGAATGGACGTGCGGAAGTTTTAACCAAGGAGATACGGTTCGCCTTTAATGCGCAGGTCGAAGGCCTGTGCAAGCCAGTGGCATTGAATAATTTTAAGAGCGATATCCCTGCGCGCCTTTCCGCCAACACAAAAATCACTCACAATAAAGATGTGCATCTACAACCTTGCTTTTTGCAACAATTATATTCAACTTTAAAAAAAATCGAACTACCGGATTTTTACATTAAAAGAAAAACATGTCACCCGCAGTACTACTATCATTTATAATCGGCTATTTCCTTGTGTTGCTTGTAATATCCTGGTTAACATCCAGGAAATCATCCGACAATGATACCTTCTTCGTAGCTAATCGAAACTCCAAATGGTATTTGGTGGCCTTTGGGATGATAGGTACTGCATTAAGCGGGGTTACATTCATATCAGTTCCGGGCAAAGTCGGCGCCGCAACCGGCGACCAGTTTGAGTATTTTCAATTCGTTTTGGGCAATGCAGCCGGGTTTGTGGTGATAGCATTGGTTTTGCTGCCACTCTATTACCGGTTAAAGCTTACATCGATATACAGTTATATTGAGGGTGCGCTTGGCGTTTGGAGCTATAAAACAGCTGCCGGTATATTTTTAATCAGCAGGATTATCGGATCGTCGTTCAGGCTTTACCTGGTGGTAATTGTATTGCAGAAGTTTATTTTCGATAGCTACCATGTGCCGTTTGTAGTAACCGGGTTGATTTGTTTGGTGTTGATATGGTCGTACACGTTTAAAGGCGGATTGAAAACCATCATTATTACCGACAGCTTACAGACGCTGTTCCTGGTGTCGTCCGTATTTTTGTCGATTTACTTTATATGCCGCAGCCTCGACTATGACATATTCCAGGCCGCCGAAGCTGTTAAAAATAGCAGTTACTCCAAAATTTTCTTTTTTAGCGATTTCTTAACCAGTAAATTCCATTTCAGCAAGGCGTTTTTAGGGGGATTATTCATCACCGTTGCCATGACCGGCCTGGACCAGGATTTAATGCAGAAAAACCTTAGCTTAAAGAATATCCGCGAAGCGAAAAAGAATATGTTCAGCTTCACCGCTGTATTTGTGGTGATCAATATTTTCTTTTTATGCGTAGGCGCGCTGCTTTATATGTACGCTGCCAAGTATGGCATTACCGTTGAAAAAACGGATTACCTGTACCCCACCATTGCCCTCAAATATCTCGGTATAGTGCCGGCCATGGTATTTATGCTCGGCTTAACAGCGGCTACCTTCGCTACTACCGATTCGGCGTTAACGGCGCTTACTACTTCTTTTTGTGTCGATTTTCTTGGCTTTAATAAAAAACTGGATGTAAACAGCAAAAAAATGGTGAGCACCAGGCATTATGTACATATCGCATTTTCAGGATGCATGCTGCTGACTATCGTGATATTTAACAGTATCAATAATTCAGCGGTGGTTAATGCTATATTTAAGGTCGCATCCTACACATACGGGCCCTTGCTGGGGCTTTACTCGTTTGGTTTATTTTTAGGCAAGCGCCAGGTGGCCGATAAGCTGGTTCCATTTATTTGTTTGATATCTCCGGCTATATGCTATTATTTAAGCACAAACTCCGCAAAGCTGATGGGTGGTTATATTTTCGATAACGAGCTGATAATAGTAAACGGATTAATAACGTTTATAGGTCTGTGGGCGACCTCGTCGAAAAAATCCGAGAATCCAAAAATTCAGGCTGCCGAAAGCTTCGCTTGATCGGTAAAACTTAAACACTTAACTATTGTAATATTATTGCATATATCTAAAAACGTTCCGGACTTTACCGACTTTCGGACTTTCCGGACTATCTATAACAAAACAACATGACTGGTGAAGAAAAAATAAGACAAGCATTTGAGAACAAAAACTGGCAGGAAATTAAGGTAACCGACTCCTGGCAGATATTTAAGATAATGGCCGAGTTTGTAGACGGCTTCGAGAAATTAGCAAAAATAGGCCCCTGCGTATCTATATTCGGGTCAGCCCGCACGCATAACGATAACAAGTATTACAAACTGGCAGAAGACACCGCCCGCATACTAACAGAGCGTGGCTACGGTGTTATTTCCGGCGGCGGTCCGGGTATTATGGAAGCCGCCAATAAAGGCGCTTACGAGGCTGGCGGTAAATCTGTGGGGCTAAATATTGAGCTGCCGTTTGAGCAATTCCACAATAAATATATTGATAGGGATAAGTTGCTGGAGTTTGATTACTTCTTTATCCGCAAGGTGATGTTTATGAAATACTCGCAGGGCTTTGTGGTATTGCCCGGCGGATTTGGTACGTTGGATGAATCATTCGAGGCGATAACCCTGATACAAACCGGTAAAATTGCCCGTTTCCCGATTATTTTTGTGGGGGTAGATTACTGGAAAGGACTATTCGACTGGATCGAGGAAAAAATGCTGAACGAACAACACAATATCCATCCCGATGATTTAATGCTTTACCGCGTAGTTGATACCGCAGAGGAAGCAACAGAACATATCTTCCGTTTTTACGACAAGTACGTGCTGAAGCCGAACTTTTAGTGATTTAGAGTCAAGAGTCAAGAACCAAGACGAAAAACCCGTTGTTTCAAATCTTGGTTCTTGACTCTTGGCTCTTGATTCTTGGCTCTTGATTCTCATCTCCCTATTTCGATCCGCTTTTTGGTTCCGGGGTTGTCTGCTGGGCTGCGTAAGCTTCGGGGTTATTGGCCATCTCCACCATGTTGCTTACCTCATCCAAAACCTTCTCGGAGGTGCCTGAGAAGCCTACATATTTAAAGCGGATGTTGCCTGATTTGTCAATAATAAACTTGGTAGGTATGCCGGTTACCTCAAAAGTGCTTACCACCTTATCCTGCTGACCCTTTTCACCCTTTTCATCCATCAGCACATGGAAAGTATATTTATTGTCGGCGATGAATTTTTTAACACCGTCTTCATAATTTTTAGCCGTCTCCCAAACATCTACAAACAGGAATTTTACATTCGGGTCATCTTTAAATTTGGTGACCGCCATCTGCATTCCGGGGAATGAGGCCTTGCAAGGGCCACACCAGGTTGCCCAGAAATCAACTATTACCACTTTGCCTTTCAGGTCGGTTAATGATACGGCTTTACCATCAAGATCTTTTAACGTAAATGCAGGAGCAGGCTTGTTAATCATGGTCTTCGCCAGTTCTGCCATGGCACTGTTATGGGCGATAGTTTCCAGCGATGCAAGGTATTTATCGTAGCCATCTGCGCTGCCTTTTACTTTGGGATAATTCTTTTTTAATTCAGCCTTAATTGCTGTTGTACCCAAACCTTCCTTTATGGCATTTTCGGCAAACTGAACTACCTTGTCCGACAGCCCTTTTGCACTCAGTATCTGTATATAGTGCTCATACACTTCACCGTCAATATGGGCGCCGCTGCCATCGACAACAGCCTGTTCATATTTCAACGCTTCGTCGAACTTGTTTTCTTTGTAAAGAATAAGCGCATACGTATCTGCATAATAGTTATAATTTACCTGGTTGTCCTTTTTTGACATTGATGGCGATCTGTACATACTGCCTTCCGGACTGCTCATCTTCTCTGCCAAAATATCGAGTGATTGCTTTGACAGCTTTTCGGCATCAGCCAGGCGCTCACCTTTTTCGGCCCAGGGATAAGCGATGTTATTTAGCGCGCCGGCAAGACTGGTTTTATTTTTAACCCGCGCTGCAATTCTTTCGTAATTGGCAATATCACCTTTGTTCAAATATGCAGTTGCCAATTGCAGCCTGAAATTATCCTGGATGGTATTTTTCTCAGTGGTGCTTTCCGGATACTTTTTGAGGTAGTCATTATACAATGCTTCCTTTTTAGCTAAATCCGTTTCTTCCGAAAATGCTTTGCCTGCTACGTTTTTTACCGCCGTTCCATTTGGGAATTTTGCCGCAGCTATCTTACTTAAAGAGTCGGCTTTGTCCCGATAGTCTGTATATCTGTATAATGTTGCCGCAAATAACACATCCTTTTCATCGCTGCTTTTTTCCAGAGTTGCAATTTTTTCAGCTATGAGTGGTTTATTCGCGTCATCGCGCGACATCAATGTGTAATAATTTGATTGGTATTCTTTTTCGCTGGAGGGGTATAAGGCAAACTCTTTTTTGAAAAGTTCTTTGCCGGCCGGCACATCGGTTTTTATTCGCGCCAGGCTGGTACCCATGCCACTCCATAGCATGTAACCTTGCAAAGCATAAGCGCCTTGTACTGGTTGCTTATCTTTATAAACCGAATAAACATAGCCTTTGCCATCGTTGCTTTCTATGTCTGGTCCGCTGCTTATCCTAATAAAGAAAGCTTTCGCACCAGCAGGAATAGTTACATCGCCCGTTAGGTTTTTATCTTTGGGTATAAGATTTAAATCCGCAACCGGAAAATCTTTATTGTCGAGAAAATAAACATAAGCGTTAATTTCTTTCTTGCCTTCAATAGCCGTTCCCGCCGGGTTATAATTTACAGTGATTTTGTCTCCTGCCGCCGGATAGGCATCTGACAAGGTTAACCGGGAACCGGTTTGTGCAAAGAGGCTCTGAACCGCCAGGATACCCGGCAAAACGAACAGCATTTTCATAGTTTTCATGTGATTGGTCGTTAAATTTAGTAATTAACTATTTATATAGTTAAAGGTAGTGATTGTTTAATGACATAATCAAATTATTATATCAAAATGTACCGGTTTAATTATTTATTTTGCAAACTATGCACAAACCTAAGAAGCAGGCAGCCCTCAGTTTTATTTTCGCCACGTTGTTTATCGATATTATGGGGCTGGCCATTATTATACCCGTAATACCTAAGCTGATTGAAAAATTAATTCATGGCAATGTTAGCGATGCTTCGTGGTACGGCGGCTGGCTAACTGCGGCTTATGCTATTATGCAGTTTTTGTGCGCCCCTATAATTGGCAACCTGAGCGACCGGTTCGGGCGGAGACCGGTGTTGCTTTGTTCGTTGCTGGGTTTTGCCATCGATTATTCGTTTTCGGCTTTTGCGCCTACCATCGGCTGGTTGTTTGTTGGCCGTATTATTGCCGGTATTACCGGGGCTAGCTTCACCACTGCCAATGCTTATATAGCCGACATTAGCGAGCCGGAAAAACGTGCGGCAAATTTTGGTATGGTTGGTGTTGCGTTTGGCTTGGGCTTTATTATCGGGCCAGCGCTGGGCGGTTTACTGGGGAAATATGATATCCACTATCCATTTATTGCTGCGGCGGCATTGGCCCTGCTGAATGCTATTTATGGCTACTTTATACTGCCTGAGTCGTTATCAGAAGAACACAGACGGCCCTTCGAGCTTAAGCGGGCCAATCCGCTGGGCACCCTCATTCAGCTAAAAAAGTATAAATCCGTTATCGGGCTGGCAGCTTCATTGTTTTTGATTTATATGGGCGGCCAGGCGGTACAAAGCGTTTGGACCTATTACACCATGCAGAAATTTAACTGGAATGCCGGCACGGTAGGCTTCTCCCTTGCTGCTGTCGGCGTATTAACCGCCGGCGTACAGGGAGGCCTGATAAGGCTGATATTGCCAAAATTTGGCAACGAGCGAAGCATCTGGATAGGTTTGCTTTTGTATGCCTCCGGGCTGATACTTTTTGCATTCGCCACAAAAGGCTGGATGATGTTTGCGTTTCTTGTACCTTATTGCTTAGGCGGTATAGCCGGGCCGGCCATACAGGGATATATCAGCGGCAGCGTGCCGCCGAGCGCCCAGGGAGAACTGCAGGGCGGATTAACCAGCCTGATGAGTCTCAGCGCTATAGTCGGCCCGCTTTTAATGACACAAACGTTTTACTATTTTACCACGCCGAACCCGTTTTTTCAATTTCCCGGTGCGCCGTATGTTATCGGGTCGGTGTTGATGATATTAAGTGCCTTGTTAGCCGTACGGAGTTTTAAACGGGGAAAAGAAAAAGTTGTCGAAATGCCGACCTGATGCAGCGTCTTCCGGACTTTCGGTCTTTTCCGACTTTTCGGACTAATTTTAAACCAAATCAAACTTTTATCCCCAAAAATCCTTTTCACATTGAACTAACCATATGGCAAGACCCAGGAAAAAGAACGCGGCACTCGGATTTATTTTTATAACCATCTTTATCGATGTGCTCGGGCTTGGCATTATTATCCCGGTGTTGCCGAAACTGCTGGAGGTTTTAGGTAATATCGATATCAGCAAGGCCTCAACCTATATCGGCTGGCTCACTTTTGTATACGCATCCATGCAGTTTGCGTTTGCCTCGGTAATGGGCAATTTAAGCGATAGATACGGTCGCCGGCCGATATTGCTGATTTCCTTATTCGGCTTTGCTATAGATTATTTGGTGATGGCTTTTTCGCCATCAATATTATGGTTATTTGTCGGCCGCACTATAGCAGGTATTTGCGGTGCAAGTACCTCGACCGCCACCGCATATATTGCCGATGTAAGCACCGGCAGTAAAAGGGCTGCCAATTTCGGACTGGTTGGGGCAGCGTCTGCCATAGGGCTGATATTCGGCATTGCTTTAGGCGCTTACCTGAGCGGGATAAATTTACGACTGCCGTTTATGGCCGCGGCGGCATTTGCTTTTGCTAACGGATTTTACGGTTTATTTGTATTGCCCGAGTCGCTGGCGCCACAATATCGCCGAAAATTTGAATGGAGCCGGGCAAATCCCTTTTTGTCATTGTGGAGGATATACAAAAAACGCCCCGCTTTGGCTAACCTGTTAAGCGCCGCAGCTATTGTATACATTGCCCAAAAAGCAGTTGAATACCTGCTATCCACCTACCTGTATGAAAAATTTGACTGGACGCCGGCAAGTGTAGGAACCCTGGGCATTTTTGTCGGCGTGGTTTTGGTGGGCATACAGGGCGGATTAATCCGGTACACCGTACCGAAATTCGGGCAGCAAAAAAATATCATCTGGGGATTGATTTTTTACGCTGTCGGGTTGGCATTAATAGCCTTTGCCTCAAAGGGGTGGATGATTTACCTGTTCATGATCCCTTATTGTTTGGGTGGACTATCGGGTCCGGCGTTGCAGGGCATTGCTACCGATGAGGTTGCCAAAAATGAACAGGGTGAATTACAGGGTGCTTTTGCTATTTTGAACAGCATCAGTTTGGTTATAGGTCCGTTGTTGTTGAGCTATGTCTTCTTTTTTTTTACCAAAAGCCCGCGGACAATTCATTTTCCGGGCGCGCCATATTTGTTATCGGCGATTTTGATGCTGATAAGTACGTTTATTGCGGTGAGGAGTTTTAAGAAAGCGTGATATTGAATAAATGCCGGTTATTTGAATGTAGAAGCGAAGCATCGCGTGTCTACGTCGCTACTAAAGGCCCACCGCTAAGATGCTTTACGCCGTGCTGATTCCGCAGCATACTTCCCATAAGCATTCTTAACAAAAGCGAATGAGAAGAAATTCGGCTTGAAAACAGGAGAACTGTAAGAAAATTCGTGATGGTTATCTTTAAGATCGTGAACGGTAAATTCTGTTTTTTCATCTATGCCCTCAGTTGGCAGTCCGAAATTAATATACTGTTTCAGCAGGTTATCGAAAATTAGCTTTTTGCCGGCGTCTTTCATCTCCATAAAAATAGAAAAAATTATGTTCCTGATTTTTCGCTTGTCTGCAAATCAAATCGTCGCCTCATTGACTGGTAGCGCCGGGTTGAAACCCGGCGCTAAAACATTGGCGAACCCTACGGCTCTTTAAAAATCCATGAGCGGGAAAGCTTTCAAAATATACCCGAATTCAAGAGCCATCGGCTCGATTCATCTTGTAGCGCTGGGCTTTAACCCAGCGCGAATTAGCGGCAATTTGATTTGCACCCCTGTCGCCCCGCCGCCCGCAAATGAACGGCCGGATATATCATAAGCGAACATTAAGTGAGTTCGATATAGTGTTATTGTATTGATTATTAGTTTTTTATGCTGATGGCATATTTATTGACGACCGGATAGTAGTAACATTAACTGAAATCACGCCATGAAAATACTTTTTACCACAGCGTTAACGCTTACCATTTTTACCTGCTTCGCTCAGAAAGAAAGCGATTTTAAGGTTTTCAACCGCAGCCTTACCATTAACAAGGTTAATAATGGTACAGTAATTTATTTAAATGACAGCAATGACGCCGGTGTGGCCTGGATAAAGGGCGCAAAATTCACCAATGGGAATATTGAATTTGATGTAAAAGGGCGGGATGTTTTACAGCGTAGCTTTGTAGGTATTGCATTTCATGGCGTTAGCGATACCACTTATGATTGTATTTACTTCCGACCATTCAATTTTAATGCAGCTGATAAAGTGCGGAAATCTCATGCGGTACAATATGTTTCAGAATCTAAATACGATTGGGAGATTTTACGCAATACCTATCCCAATAAATACGAACAGCCCTTACAAACCCCGCCCGATGCCAATAGCTGGTTTCACGCCCGCATTAACGTAAATGGCAAAACAATTAAGGTCTACGTAAATAACGAAGCGAG
>Ga0105237_10004765_pt1 | contig 15594 bp, 13 predicted proteins | sample KBSC24metaG_FD_81520 | JGI IMG/M metagenome (GOLD analysis project Ga0105237, IMG submission 81520) | Corn rhizosphere microbial communities from Kellogg Biological Station, Michigan, USA - KBS C2-4 metaG | ecosystem: Host-associated > Plants > Roots > Rhizosphere > Soil | place: Michigan, USA... | reverse complement strand
TGAAGAGCCCGCAAAGGGCCGATCGCCGGCCCCCAGTATTCGCAAGCAAACGCGAGTGCGAGTCGGCGATCCAGGCTCCGTTTTGCGGGCGTTTACTGAAGAGAGCCCGCAAAGGGCCGATCGCCGGCCCCCAGTATTCGCAAGCAAACGCCAGTGCGAGTCGGCGATCCAGGCTCCGTTTTGCGGGCGTTTACTGAAGAGACCCAAACATGCCTGCCAACTCAGGACTCAGCCTACTGATAATCGACGACAATCCGGGGAGTATCGAGCTTATAGCAAGCGCCCTGGCACATCTTGATATCGAAATTCTCACTGCGTCCGATCCTGAACAGGGACTGGAACTGGTGGCCAGTAGTCACCCTCAGATCGTTCTGACGGATCTCATTATGCCGGGAATGACCGGGCTTGAAGTGCTGAGCCGTATTATGGAGATCGATCCATCAACGGATGTCATGTTGATGACGGCCCACTATTCGAGTGAAACCGCAGTGGAGGCGATCAAGAAGGGTGCCACGGACTATCTCAATAAGCCGATTTCGATCGCCACGATCCGTGAAAAAATCGGAAAACTGATTGAGACCGGGAAGCAGAGGCAAAAGGCCCTGCGCCTTCAAGACGAAATACTTGCGACTGCCGAATTCGAGGGTATTGTCGGAAACAGCCCTCTCATGTGGGAGATGTTTTCCCGTGTCCGGCGAGTTGCGCCCCACTATCGTTCTGTTCTAGTAACCGGCGCCACAGGCACTGGCAAAGACCTTGTCGCGCAGGCTCTCCATCGGCTGAGTCCCGCGGCGAAGGGCCGTTTGGTGATCTTAAATTGCTCCGCAGTGGTCGAAACGCTCTTTGAAAGCGAACTCTTTGGCCATGTTCGAGGATCGTTTACCGGCGCGACGAACGACAAACCAGGGTTAGTGGAACATGCACACGGTGGGACGCTGTTTCTGGATGAGATCGGAGACATGCCGCTTGGGACTCAAGCGAAGCTCCTGCGGGTACTTCAGAACCAGGAGGTTCAGCGGGTAGGATCTCTCAGCACCCGAAAGATTGATATTCGCGTGGTAGCGGCGACGAATCGTAATCTTCAGGTCGCAATAGACGAGAAGAAGTTTCGTGAAGACCTTTACTACCGGCTGTCGATGGTAGAAATCCATGTGCCGCGGCTGGCGGAAAGGCAGGGAGATCTCCCGCTCCTGGCTCGCCACTTTGTTTCAAAATTCGCTAATCAGTACAGCAAGGAAATCCGGGGATTGACGCGGCGCGCGGAGATTCTGATCGCCGCTCATTCCTGGCCGGGCAACGTGCGCGAGTTGGAGAACGTTATTGGGCATGCCGCGATGATGACCATGAGTGAAATGATCGACATACAGGACCTTCCGTCCTACCTCCAAGGAAAACGAGGACATATAGCGACGTCGCCGATTCCCGGGGATTCGCCGCCGTTGGGCGCGCTCGAGGAGCAAGAGCGGCTACTGGTACTCCAGGCTTTAGAGGCGTCCGGCGGCAATCAGTCCGAAGCGGCACGCCAGTTGAGGATCGGTCGCGATGCGCTGCGGTATAAGATGAAGAAACACGGATTAGATGCAGCCAACTCCTAGAGACGGCCGCAGGTCAAATGATCACTAGAGCGCAACTCGACCCGGTCTTCAGAGACATTCTTGAGGCAGTCCCAGTGGGAATTGTTGCCATCACATCCACGGGCCAGGTTGAATCCTGGAATCCCGCTGCCGAGAGAATCCTCGGATGGAGTGCGGCAGCCGTCCTAGGTGGTCCTCCACCGATAGAACTGCCGTCGCCTGACGGCGCAGAACTGGAGCTGCAGCGGCAGCGGAAGGACGGGACTCTGGCCCACTTGCAGGTTCGAGCGATCTCGTGGAGGGATGCAACAGGAACGGATCTCGGCTCTATCGTGATTCTGACGGATGCCACTGCACGCCGCGCAGCCGAACACGCCGCACGGGAACAGACGCGGTTCCGCGAACTACTCGAGGCGGCTCCCGACGCGATCATTGAAATCGACCGGGAAGGGCGCATCGTGCTGGCGAATAAGGCGACGGAACAACTGTTCGGATACGGGCGGGCGGAACTCTTGGCCCAGCCCGTGGAATCGCTGATACCGGAAGACGCGCGTGCCGGACATCGCGCGCATCGCCACAAGTATTGGGGCCAGCCGTCAACGCGTCCCATGGGCACTGGACTGAAGCTCGAAGGTCAAAGAAAAGACGGATCCAGATTTCCCGTTGAAATCAGTCTCAGTCCCGTGCAATTTGAAGAGGGATTTCGTGTGTCCGCCATCATTCGGGACGTTAGCGAGCGGCGCTTGGCGGAGGAACAGTTGAGGGCGGTTCAGGCCGCTTATACGGAAGAACTCGCGGAGAAAAATCGCGAATTGAACGCCCGCAATGAAGAGGTGGAGCGGGCAAATCATCTCAAAAGCGAATTCTTGAGCGGAATGAGCCACGAGTTGCGAACGCCGCTGCATACCATCATCGGGTTCACGGAACTGCTGGACGAAGAAACGGAAGGGCCACTCACTGAAAAGCAGCATCGGTTTATTCGTCACATTCACAAAGATTCACAACACCTTCTGGCGCTGATCAATGATGTCCTTGACCTGAGCAAAATCGAGTCGGGACGGCTGGAATTGCAACGTGAGTCTTTCCCCGTTCGTGAGGCATTGGAGGAGACCGTGTCGTCCGTGCGGCCGCGAGGGGACGTAAAATCGATTCAGATCCAGACCGTTGTGTCCGATAGTTTGGAAATCTATGGGGATCGGCTCCGTTTTAAGCAAATTCTCTATAATCTCCTGAGTAATGCGGTAAAGTTCACGCCTGAAGGTGGCCGCGTATGGGTTGAGGTGACCTCCCGGCAGGACTTCGTCGAAGTCTCGGTAACGGACACAGGTATCGGCATACCGTCGAGCGAACACGAGTCCATATTCGACAAGTTTTATCAGATTGGCAGGAAGCAGGCTGGAGGACTCGAAGGTACCGGACTGGGCCTCGCCATCACCCGCCGCCTGGTAGAAGAGCACGGCGGGTCCATTCAATTAGCAAGCGAGTCCGGCAAGGGCAGCCGCTTCACATTCACGATTCCGCTTGCGGAAACCGCCGCTGCCACCGGCTAACCGTTCGTGCAGCTTCAGCCTTCGGCTGATCCGGCGTACCACTCGGCTGGAAGCCGTCATATGCCAAATTATACAGAGACCGGATTTCCCGAACGAGACTTGCCGCGACTTCCGGGGCGTTACCCATGCGATAGTGCTCCTCAAGCTCGCTCACGATAGCTCCCAGGCGGTAGTCCCCAAAAAGGTTGGTGACCCAGCGCGAGCAGTCCTTGCGGCGCAGGTTGCCGTCGAAGTAAGCCACGGCTCCGTGATCATGACCCTGACCTGCTTCCATATTTCTTGTTCGAGGACTGCTCCACCGGCTCCACTCTCCCGAAATCCGGCCGTGATGACGATTGCCGACGTTACTCCCGCCTTGACGCATTCGCCGATTAAGGCGGCTACGGTGCTCGCGGGCGTCACAATAATCGGCAGATCCACTCGTTCCGGTATCGCGCCAATCGTCGGGCATGCGCGGCCAGACCGAAGAGAGATTTCTGGCCCAGGTTCACCGGATATGGGGTGCCCGAAAGCTCTCCTGCATGTCAACCGTCACGGTGCGGCCAATCTTCCGGCCTCCTCACTGGCGCCGATGATGGCGACGGCGCGAGGTGCGAAGAACGCGTCGATAGACTGCATTCTCATAGACTAAGCACCGGACACGGAGACTCACGAACTATACCGTAGCCATGAGTCCTCAACCGGCGGAGCAGCCCCGGAGAGCTTCGACCGATTACCAGCAGGTCAGCCTTGTGATTGAGCGCCGCCGAGCACACTACCTTAGCGATCTCACCGGCTCCCACGCATATCGTGGCCGCGATCCTGGCACTGTGGAGAATTGCCTCCAGTTCCTTCCGCGCGTCATCCATCAGCGCATTGCGGAATTCGGTTTCGACGTACTTATCGGGTCTGACCTCGGTAGCCGGGATCGCATGGACTACGGTGAGCGCGGCTCCATACTCCTCGGAGATTTCGAAAGCTTGCTTCAGTGTTTTTTTACCTTTTTCGTCTAGCTCCACAGCGCATGCGATGCGACGAAACTCGATCTTGTCGAGCGGCGGCGCTTCTTCCATGTGAACACCGGTCCAGACGGGGCATTCCGCGTCGCAGAGCACCTTTCCAACGACGGAACCAAGAAGAAAACGCCGGAATGGGCCGTAGCCGTGGGTTGGCATCATCATCAGATCGACGTTTTCAGCGCGAGCGGTTTCGATAATCTTTGCGGCTGGATCACCGAATGCGAGCATGCGCCTCACTGGCAGGTATGAAAAACGCCCGGCTAAGAATATCTTGAGCTCAGCGTTGCAGAAATCAGGGTTCGATGCCGCGATCGGATAATATGCTTCCGGCATTGGTGGTACCACGTGCAAGATTAATACTTCCGCGTTGAACCGGCCGGCGACAGCCTCAACGAACGCCGCCGTTCCTCGGCATCGATCGGAAAAGTCTACGGGGAACAAGATCTTCTTGATGTTTTTCATGTCAGTACCTCTCTTTCTTTGGGCGATTTCATCCAGTTCTGCGCGCATCAACCCGTTGGGTTGCTATCGCGGGTTTTAAGCGCTCTTGCATCCGCATCATCAGTCCCATGGCAGCGAGCGCCGCCACATGCGGACTGTCTGTATCGAACACAACTGACCGGATTCCACGAGACCAGACCTGCTGCAATATTCCAGAGTCGTTCCGCGTTACGAGAACAATACGCTCTGGTCGAGATATTGGAAACCGAAGGCCGTGCAGTGCTTGCTGATCCAGTACTACCACGCCGTTATGTGCTAGATCAGGGGTTTGGGCTTCTATCACATCCCAATCGGAATAGTTCCGCAGCTTGGCTCGAACCTGGTTTGCGAACAAAACGTCACTCAGTGAGATTTGCACAATATCCATAGCAATCTCCTTCCTTGACTCGCTTCCGGAGACTGCAATCGGAGGACCACCCGGATCAAAGAGGAATCGTCAACGTGCATGAATCGGACCTCCGAGCGTCTGCACCGAGTGAACTCCGATTCGGTGATCGGGAAGCAATGTGTTCGAGCGTGGTGCATGTTAACCCGCAGCGCCCAGCAATAACCACGATTAACCGGAACGATAAACCGGACTATCCGTGTGAAGGAGCGAGAAGGGGATCGCCTCATTGGAAGGCGGCGCGGCTCAGCCGGGCCGCTAGCGTCCTACTGCGTGGGATCGCGATCCGTCAGTGCGTTGTTTCACGCAGCCGACAACTCCTGCAAAATCGAAGTGCCTGATAGATTGAACGAGCGGATGGGTCGCCAATTGCATTGTGTAGGGTAGCTAAAGGAGCGGCCCCGATGAGTAAACAGTGTGAGATTCGCTGCTACGATTATGCCAACCATTCCTACGCGCAGGTCCGTGATGCGTTGAGTGAGGACGCGCTCGCGGTGTTCCAGTCGGCCACAAAGGCCGCCGCTTTCCGTGCACAATCGATCGCCTCCGAATTGCACGCCGACATCCGCGGGATTGGGGTCGAAGCCGATATCGTGATTTGCGTAAAAAATGTAGAGGAGAGGGCCCCCGCAGCCATGTCAGCTCCTGTCACTCGATTGCAGATTGAATGGGAGGCCGCGACTATGCCACGGCTCTTCCCGCTCATGAAGGCAGAGATCTCCGTCTATCCGTTGACTGCTACGGAAACGCAGTTGGATTTCTGGGGCCTCTACGAACCACCGCTTGGCCCTCTAGGAAAGGCGGTGAATGCGATAATCGGCCATCGCATTGCTGAGGTGTCGGTTCATCGTTTTGTTGGCGAGGTCGCAGGATACCTCCGGCAGGCTCTTGCCTAGACTACTAGCGGCGCCCGAACGCATCCGGCAATGGGTGTGCAGATCAGCTCTGAAGGTTGTACTGTTTCAGCTTGTAACGGAGCGCGTCGCGCCCGATTCGAAGCAAACGAGCTGCGTGCGATTGATTACCGCAGCTTCCATGGCTCGAACGACGAGCTCCCGCTCATGATCTTCAATAGTGCCGAACTCGCTGAGAATCGATGCCGCGAGCGTGGTTGGAGGCAGTTGAACAGAGGACCAAAATGACAGAGGCCAATCCGATGGAAGTGACCGTCCGGCACTTGAGCGGTACGCAATTCGAAGCAAGCGCTCGTGGACACCAATTGCTTTCCGACCAACCAGCGAACAACTCCGGCACAGACATAGGCATGACTCCACCGGAGGTCCTGCTCTCCGCGCTGGGCACATGCGCCGGCTACTACGCCGTCGAATACCTCAAGGCGCGGGGTCTTGCGTGCCGGGATCTGGCAGTTCGCGTTACCGCGGAGAAGGCGACGCGACCGGCGCGGCTAGGTTCCCTTCGGGTGGAAGTCACGACGCCCGGTCTGGACCCCGCTCGCGAAGCCGGCGTCCTGCGCGCTGTGAAGACCTGCCTGATCCACAATACCCTCTCGCACCCTCCTGCTATAGAAGTATCGGTTAGCGTAGCCGAACCGCTGGCCGCCTGACTTGGCTCTGTGATTAGGTGTTGAAGTAACACTCACAGCAACCACAAACTATGCGCCGTCTTCAAGTAACTCGTGGCTCGGCATGGCAACGCGTACTGCGTTTAACACGGCTGCAACATCGATCAGTTCCTGAGCAATAGCGCCCGCAACCGGTGGTAAGTATCCCGCGGCTGCTATCGACATGCCAACCATGCTCAACCCCATGCCGCCGATTGCGCTTTGGAGAGCGATTTTCCGCATACGGCGCCCAATATGAATCAATTCATCAACCTTGCGGAGTGAAGCTTCCAAGACGACGGCATCGGCAGCTTCTGCCGTAACATCGCTGTTTTGACCAAGAGCAATCCCCACGGTGGCTGCTTGCATGGCGGGGGCATCATTAATGCCATCTCCTACGAACAGCGTCGGAGCCCGCTCCGCCTCTTTCCTTACGATGGCGACTTTCTCCTCTGGGCTCTTCCCAAACAGCGCCTCGGTGATGCCGACCTGGCCCGCCAGATATCGCACTTCCTTTTCGCGGTCGCCCGACAGCAAAATCACTCGACTCACATTATGCTTTGGCGCGAGGTGGCTGATGAAAGAGCGGCTCTCCTGACGCGGCGCATCGCGAAAACGAAACGTCGCGCCGTACTTTCCGTCCAGCATCAGGATGCATTCCATTCCCGGAGCAACGGGCGGCAGCATGGCTGCAGCAGCGGCGGGCACTCTCTTCCGGCCCGTGATCTGAACGATTGTCGCTCCAATTGTTCCGCTCAAGCCCGCTCCAGCCTTCTCGCTTATCTCCGACACTGCGGCGAGCTCGATTTTGCTTTGCTGCGCCGCTTCCCGGATGGGAGCCGCCAGCGGATGTTTTGAATACTGTTCCAAACTTGCGGCCATATGGATTGCCTGGTCGCGGCTAACGCCGGGCGCACAAAGTGTTTCCGTCAGAGCAGGTCTGCCGTAGGTGAGGGTTCCGGTTTTATCGAAAATCACTGTTCTGCAGGAATCGATGCGCTCCAGCATGGCTGGGTTTTTGATGATGATGGCGCGACTGGCCGCCACCGAGATAGCCCCAATGATGGTAACTGGTATGGCCAACAATAGGGGGCACGGTGTGGCAATGACAAGTACCGCCAGAAATCGCGTTGGATCACGGCCGGCGATCCAGCCAATTGTGGCAATAGCCAGCGCGAGCACTGTGTACCAGGCTCCCAGGCGGTCTGCAATCCTGCGCATTTGCGGGCGGTTTGTTTCAGCTTCCTGCATGACCCGCGTAATTTTGGCGTAGCGTGAATCGACCGGCAGCCGCTCTACCTTGATCGTCAGAGCTGTCTCGCCATTGACTGCGCCGGACAATACTTCCGCGCCGACCACCTTTGAGATCTGGTACGGCTCACCGGTCAGGTACGACTCATCCATCGTGCCCCGGCCATGAGAAACGATGCCGTCTACCGGACAAGTTTCATGCGGAAAGACCACCAACAGATCGCCCACATGAACGTTCCCGAGTCCTATCTCCTCAATTTGAGACACCGTAACCCGATGGGCGACGTTTGGCATCCGCTTGGCGAGGGCTCCCAATACGGCCGATGCCCTGCGGGTTGCGTACTGTTCGAGCGCCGAGCCACCAGAGAGCATGAGCACCACGATGGACCCGGCTAAGTATTCACCCAGTATTGCCGATGTCAGGATGGAGAGTCCGGCCAGAAGATCGGAGCCGAATTCAGCGACCGCCATTTTGCGCAGGAGATCAAAGATCAGCGGTCCGCCACCGATGACCAGCACCACGAAAAGAGGCCACTGACACTCCCTCACCGGGGAATGCAACAGATGTCTCCCGATGAGATACCAGGTGACTCCAATCGCCGCGAGCGAGGCAATGTAAGTTTCCTTGGACAGAGAACGCCACGGCGGACTGTTCACCGCCGGAACCGCTTCAATTCGAGTGTCTGGGGTCTGTAGCACGACGGATTCCGCGGACTTCTTATTTCTTTTAGCTCATGTTATCGGAGGGTCTATCACAGACAGCTAAACAAATAATGTCTCAATCTTGCTCTGCCGCTCACTCAGCATGGGTTTGGGTTTACTCAGCAGGGCCGCCGCCTCTTGCGGTGACGCGTCGCCGCGCGGTGCGAGTCTGCTCCGCTGCGGGCTGCCCAGCCGCCTCTCGGCAGCGCGCTTCCCTCGGCCACGGCCACACGCGCCGCGGCGCGGCCGGCTAACCCTTGCGGGTAACTTCAGCCCCTGGCCGGTCGGTCGTACTACTCTGCTCGACGCCGTCATTCACAAAGTCAGAGTCGGACCAAATCTCCCGGACAAGATTCTCCGCGACTTCCGTCCCCGTCGAACCAGACTCAGCGTCGCCTGCGCCGCGCCTCGAGAATACCAGCCTTCAGTCCCTGCGCCGCGGATTGCAGACGCGCGGCCGCGGGACTAATCGGAGTTGCTGGCGATACGTGAACGGGCGTGCGATGATGCACGGATCGCCAAAAACTCCATTTCAGCGCGCGTGGTGGCGAACGCCCGATCGCGACCTGTGGAAACTCTGTAACGGTGTCGCCACCTGGCCGGATTGTTCGACGCGCCTGTCCCTAAATGGGCCAAATGACTCAGCGCCCCGCCTGCCAAAGATTACTTTTTCAGGCTGTGGACGTAAGCGACGACGTCATCCAGAGCGCTCCCGGAGACTGTCTTAACCGGCTTCATCTTGCCTTTGCCGTCGCTGATGATTGCCTTGATGTCGGCATCGCTCAGACCCTGGACTTCGGCCGACTTCAGATCTTTCATGTCGACCTTCATCATCTTGGCGACAGCCGCGTTCGCTGTTCCGTCCGGCCCGTGGCATTGCTTGCACGACTTGTCGTAAACGGCCTGACCGGCCTTGGCGTCGGCTGCTAAACCCGCGGCCGCCGATAAGGCGGCGAGAGTCAATGTTGTGATTATCATTCTCATAATTCGTTCTCCTAGTTGGGAGTTACCCCAAGTGTTTTCAATATTTCCGGCGCCGTTTCTTCGACGGCCAGCGCCTGATGACACGCGTTGCAGTCCTGTGTGATTGTCTTTTTATCCCGCGTGGCATGGCCGTCGTCATGGCAGCGGAAGCAACCTGGATCGTCGGTGTGGCCGAGATTATTGGCGTACGTCCCCCAGGTGACTTTGAGGTCGGGAAAGACGTTGTTTCGATAGATGGCGAGCGCCGCTTGGCCGGCGGCCTGGATTTGAGCGGCCGGATATTTTCCCGGATATTTCCTTTGATAGAAAGCGGACACGCCGGCGGGGATTTTCTGCGCAGCTTCATCATCGCTGACATAGCTCGCCTTGAGTAGTTCGACGGCGGTCTTCTTCACGAATGGCAATGCAACTGGGATCTCACCGCGGGCCATGGCTTGGTCGACAGCGCGGTCTGCCTGTTGGAAAGAATGGGCGGCGCGGTTGTGACAATCGACGCATTGCATTTCGAAAGTTGGAAGGGAGGAAATTGAACCAGGGTTAGCATCCCCGGCCAGATAGGCGCGCGTGACTCCGGTCCCGGTGTTTCGATATTCGATCCACGGGATCGTCTGGCGCTTCTTGTCCGAGGTGGCATACCGGATTTGCACGCCAGGTCCCATGTGCGCGCCGTGGATGCCGCCAAATCGTCCGCCACCCACGAGCATCATCAGAGCGGTTTCGGTGCGGGTATTGGCTTCGTCATTGTTGAACTTGCTGAGGATGCGCAGGCGCGGTCCAATAGACTTTTCGCGTGCATGACACTGCTCGCAAGTATCCGCCGATGAGACCAACCGGTTATTCTCCATCGCCGACTCGATCGGACGCGGAAAGGTGTTAAACGCCACTGCTACGAGCTGGTTGGTTCCGGCCATCTTCGCTTTCAGCCAACCGGCGGCGCCTGGCGCTATGTGGCAAGCGGCGCAAGCGACATTTTGATGCGGAGCGAGCAAATGCGCAGTGAACTCAGGCTTCATCACGTGGCAGGTTTGGCCGCAGAACTGGACGGTTTCCATGTGGTCGACGGCGCGGTAAGTCAACTGGCTTCCGATGATGACGTTTGCCATGGTCATGACGGCAAAGAAAACACCGGCGCGGCGCCAGGCCGCCTGCTTGTCCGTGGTGTTGCTGAGGGCTGCGGCTACCTCGCGTTTGGAAAGCGCCATGCCCACCGGGATAAGCGCCAAGCCGGCGAAGAACACGGCCGGAATGGCGATGAATACCAGCAGCCCGATATAAGGATTCCCAACGTGCCCGCTAATATTCGCTGGCAGAACGAATAACCACGAAAATCCCGCCAGCGTGGCTAGTGCGACTCCGGCCATGCTGATCCAGTGGGTGGTGAGCAGCACCAGGATGGGACGCTTCGGTTCGCGGCTCATGGTGTCTTCCTTTTGTTCGAATTCAAGAAGGCGATCAGATCGGACATCTGTGTGCCTTCAAAGCGCGGCCACGAGATACTCTTGGCTTTCATCTGATCGAGCATGCGCGGGCCATGATGCCACAGCACCGAGACCATGGTTGCTCCGCTAAAAGAGCGTCCGGCAAGCTTTGGCGCGCCGCTCGAAGGGTCGTTGTGGCACGCGGCGCAACGCTTGGCCGCGAAGACGCGGCGCCCGGCGGCCGGATTGCCCGAGCCTTCGAAGAACTGTGCGGCCCAAAGATAAGTCAACAACTCGCGCATCTCACCCGATTCGAGTTTCACGGGCTTGGCCCCAGCTGCCGTCATCCTGGGCGCGTGATTCCACATCGCCGCAGCGATTTCAGTCAGCGTCTGACCTTTGATGCGGCTTGTCAGTGCGTTGGCAGATCGATGACAGCCGGAACAACCCTTCGACGTGAATACGGAAGCGCCGTCGGTCCCCGCCCCCATGCGGAACACCGCGGGCTTGGACGGCGGCGACGGGAGATTCCGCGCATAGACCAAAATATCTCCGAGATCCTGGGCGCCGAGCTCCGGCCAGCGGATGTGGCTCGTGCCGGTCTCATCCAACATGAGCGCCCTGTGGTTCCACATCGCCTCCGCCAGCCCGACAGGATCGGTAATCGAGTCCCACTGGTTTATAGGTTTGACAAAAGGCCGTTTGGCGTTGCTCAGCCCATGGCAGCCCGCACAGCCGCGCTCTGCAAAAACTCGCTTGCCGCGCCCTGCGTCGCCTGGTTTTTCGAAAAACCGCGCCGCATAGAAATACGCGAACAGATCCGCTGCCGCCTGCTCGTCGAGATCGCCGGCGCGAATGTCACGCGCGCGCATGGACGCCCACATCGCGGGTGCGTGATTCCACATAGTGGCCGCGAGCGTCGCCGGAGTGAAGTTGCGATCGACCAGCCGGCCGAGATCTGGTCCAAGCTTCCCGCCTTTGCCCTGAACGCTATGGCATTGGACGCAGGAGAGAGTTTCAAATAACTGCGCACCGCGCATGGAATCGGCGGCGATGGTGGCCGCCTCCAGACCGGCGACTGTAACCCAAAGAATGGCAAGTTTCCGCATCATCGCGTCAACCTCAATCCCGTGGTCACCAGATTCGTGCGGAAGCCTTCGTACAGGTAGAATGCCTCGCCGTATCCGTAGTATCGCCATTCGGTGAACCAGTTGAAATTCTTGCCGAGCGGGAGCCAGAGCTTGGCGACCGGCTGATAGTAACTGGCCGGACGGCTGCCGGAAGAGATAAAGAACGAGCCGCCGGCCGTGAGTTTCGGAGCGGAACGCTTGCCGTGCGGCAGGTTGAAATTGAACAGGGCGGTCGTGGTGTGGGAGTTGTCGCGATAAAGAGACGTTTGGGCCGCGAGATCCTGCGGCGAGAGATAACCGATATCGCTTCGCAAATCGGACCGCGAGTAGGAACCCTCGAAATTCCACGCCTTTCCACCGGCGGGCGACCAGAGCAGCGAAAGCGATTCCTGATGCGCAAGGTAATCGTAGTTGACGCCCGGCAAAGGATTCTGATTGTTCAACAGAGTGAAATCGGCCGAGAGGCTGAGCGACGTTGTTGCCTGATAGCGTGCCTGCGTGCGCACTTTCTGGTAGTTGTAGAGGCTCGTCCGGAAATAGGCTCCGCCGCTCGAGGCGCCTTCCACCTCGCCCGTGACGGAAATCACGTGGCTAAGGCGAAACGTCACCGCGCCCAGGCCGACGTTGCGCCGCAGTTTGCCTTGATCTGAACTGGCTAAGCCAGCAGGTGGAAGGATTACGTCGCTCGCGTCACCCCACACACAACGGTAGCCGCCCCGCAGCGTAAGCCTCGAAGTCGCGTCGAAGAAGATGTCGGTCTCCTGCTGGTTGTAGTTGGTGGCGATTGACGAGCTAAGCAGCGCAGCCATTTGCTGCGAAACTCCGGTGCCGGAAAGAAATTGATTCGAGGACGCCGAACTCGCGTTGTGCAGGCGGTCCGTGAGCCACGATTCCACGATGCGCACGCGATGCAGAGGCCGGATCCCGGCGCCTAAGCTGGCCGTCGTGTGTGGCAGCTTCGCCGCAGCCGAAAGCAGATACTGCTGGCCGCTATAGAACAGTAGTTGGTTCTGAAGATAAAGATTTCCCGTGGCCGCCTGCTGATAACTGACATCGGTTTCGGCCTGGCTGTAGAGGAACTGCCCGTACAGGTCGAGCCAGGAAGCTGCACTGGCCGTAAACAGACCTTTACTGTAAACGCTTGTACCACGAATCCCATAACTGGCCTGGAGGCCCATGAGGTCGAGCTTTTGTCCGAAGACCGGCGTCAGTACGTTGCCGTAGTTCGGCGAGTCTCCGTTTTGATACAGGCTCTGATCGTCTTTGAACGTTGTACCGCCCTGCTCGAGTGTTGCGTGGAACCGTCGCAGTTCGAAACGAACTCCGCCTCGATAGAGACCTGTCTGATCGCGCAGCCGGTTTGGCACAGGATACTCGTTGCCGTCGGAAACAAATGTTGTCGCGCCGGTTCCCGAACCTGAATCGCGGTCGTAGGCGAGATATGGAATGAACCAGTTTCCCGGTAGCAGGTCGAGCGTGAAATTACCGAAGCGCCGGTGCGTATCGAACGACTGTTCGTTCAATACGATGCCGCGCGCCAACAGTGGATCCGCATAAAACGGTGAAAAATTGAAATAGGCGATATCGCGGTAGTCGGCATTGAAGTCGTACAGCTTCGATTTTCTGGCGTCGAGATGGAACGTGGAATAGGGATCACCTCCCCAGTTGGCCGCGCGCACGTGGATTTGGTCGAAAGCGCGATGTTTGGGATCGGTGAGTGTGAACTCGGCGCCTAACAACTTGGGCCCCGAGCCGAGGTCCACGATGCTGCGATAGCTGTCGAAACTCCCCGCAACATCGGTGCGCCAGCGATAGCCGAAATCGATTGAGCCGGAGAGCCACGATTCAACGGCAGGAACGGGCGATGCGGTCTGCTGTTTGGCATCCGGCTTCGCGTCCGTCTTGGCATCGGTGGGTGCCGGAGGCGTCGCCTGCTGCGCCGCCAGCGGCGCGAGAGTCGCTATGAGTAAGAGCGTTCTCATCTCAGCAGGTTCCGGTCTACGTGGCTTCCATGGATTTTCTGATGGCATACGGTGCAGTTCTGGAACCTTGGCGAGCGCAAATCATGAAACGCGGGTGGCACGACGCCGGAAACTGCGCTGGTTCTCACTGCCGCCAGATTTGCGTGGCACTCCAGGCAGACAAGCCGCACTTCCTGCCGCGCGAGCATTCGCGGATTGGCCGATCCGTGGGGCTCGTGGCAAGTGGCGCAGCCCTCAAAACGCACCGGGGCGTGCTCAAACGTGAACGGGCCTCGCTTGTCGCCATGGCATTTGAGGCAACCAGGTTCATTGGCGGCGAAAACCTGCGTCATCGCCGGCCGGATGCTGCCGTGCGGGTTGTGGCAATCGACGCAACTCATCGCATCCTCGGGTACCTTGTGGTGAAACGGCTTCTGGAATTGAGCCCGGACATTCAGGTGGCAGCCGGCGCATTGGCCGTTGATCGCCGATGCCTTGCGCGCCAGCATGCCGGAGGGTCCGTTGGCGTGCACTTTGTGACACGTTGTACAAGCGACCTGGTCTCTGGCATGGCTGCTTTGCAACCGTCCGATATGTGTCGGCTGATTGAGGTGACAGCTCATGCAGATCCTGTCGGCTGCAGCGGCCGCAAGCTTCGCGGGATTGCGAATATCGTCAGCCGATGCCGATTCGGTGTGCTTCTGCGCAGGCCCGTGACATGATTCGCAGGCTCGGCCTTGCCAGGCGCGCTTCTTATCCACATCCACGAGCTGATGAGGACTCTTCGCGAAGTCATTGGCAATGTCTTCATGACACGTTCCGCAGGCCTCCGATCCAGCGTAGGGAGAGGGTACCGTCTGCGCCCCCACGCCATCCGCCATCAACAAAAGAAGCCAGAGGACTTCAATATTGCGCATGCACTTGGCCAACCGAAAATGCAGCAGCGGAACTATGGCAAACCGTGCAGCTTTCCCCAAGCGTGGTCGTGTTTGCCAATGCGTGAGAGGCAGCCGGGATCGTCACGTGACAACCGGTGCAGGCGGAAGCCACCGGCTGAATCGGGTTAATCGGTCCCTGCGGATCGGTCACGGCGTTGAGTCCTGTAGGCAGGTTCTGCTCGCTGCCGTTGACATGGCACATGGCGCAATTGCGAGTATCGCCAGTTGCGCCCGTCGCGCTCATTGCGGGGTAACGGACATCGCTGAAGTCATTGTGACTGCCGCCGAAACCGACGATCGCGTACGGCCGGTTGTCGGCCAGCAGGTTTTCACCCGTGTGGATGCGGTGCACCATAAGGTTAAAGTTGATGCCTTGCGGGGGAGCTGCCTTGTCGGCAGCTACGACTGCGCTGCCGCGAACCGACACATCCGTGTTCGAGGGGTTGTGGCAGGACACGCAATACTCGGTCTGATTCCGCAGGCCGCCATGCACGGATAGCGCCACGTGACACTGGTTACAGTTGGCCGTGGCCACGACGGTCCGCCGCGGGGCCAGCGGAGATCCGTCCACGGAGAAGCTCACAACCTGATTCTTTGCCCCGTAAGTCACGCTCTGCTGCTTAGTGGTGCCGGGCAGTAAG
>Ga0105237_10004757_pt1 | contig 15608 bp, 11 predicted proteins | sample KBSC24metaG_FD_81520 | JGI IMG/M metagenome (GOLD analysis project Ga0105237, IMG submission 81520) | Corn rhizosphere microbial communities from Kellogg Biological Station, Michigan, USA - KBS C2-4 metaG | ecosystem: Host-associated > Plants > Roots > Rhizosphere > Soil | place: Michigan, USA... | reverse complement strand
GGCTGCGGCGGCCAATGCGGAACGCGAAAGCGGCCGGCAACCCAGCAGCGGCAGTGCCAGCATGCCGCGTCTCGAGATCGAAGACATATCTCTCTTTAACACACCGCGTCAAAGAGAATCCATCGGGATCAACGCTCAAAAGGCAGGCGGCTGTTGCACCGCGCTACTTGCGCTCAGGTTCCAGGGGCTCCTGAACTCCTGACTGGCATGCCATTTCCACGCAGTCTCGACGATCGTCTCCAAGTCGGATAACGCCGGGCGCCAGGAGAGGAGCGCCGCGGCTCGCGACGCATCAGCCACAAGGGCTGCGGGATCGCCGGGGCGCCTGTCGTGGTAGTGGACCGGTATCGGAACGCCGCTCACCTTCCGCACCATGGCAATCACTTCATTCACGCTGTATCCGCGACCTGTACCTAAATTCAGGAACTCGGTCTGCCCGCCCTTCAGAAGGTGCTCGAGAGCCAGCAGGTGCGCATTCGCGAGGTCCGCCACGTGGACGTAGTCGCGAATCGCAGTCCCATCGGGAGTCGGATAGTCGGCGCCGTATACATTCAAACGTGTGCGTGGATCGAGCGCTGCATAGATCGCCAGGGGAATCAGGTGCGTTTCGGGATCATGGCTCTCTCCAATTTCGCCGTCCGGATCTGCACCGGCGGCGTTGAAGTACCGGAAGCAGAAGGTACGCAATCCCCGCTGCCTGTCGTACCAGCGCAAAGCCCGCTCGATGAACAACTTGGATTCACCATACGGGCTCATCGGATGTTGCGGGTGATCTTCCGAGATTAGATGGCCATCCTGATGGCCGTACGTTGCGCAACTCGAGGAAAAAACGACATTCCGTACACCGCTGGCAAGGATCGCTTTCAACAGAGTCAGTGAACCTGCAACGTTGTTATCGAAATAATCCTGGGGCACCGCCATCGACTCCGCAACAGATGCACTGGCGGCAAAGTGGATCACCGCTGCAATCTGAAAATTTGCGATCACGCTGCCTACCAGGTCGTAATTCCGAATGTCACCCTCGACGAAGGGCCCCCATTTCACCGCCGAACGGCGACCCATGCTGAGATTGTCCAGCACCACCGGCTGATAACCAGCCAGTGCCAGCCTCTTGGCGGTGTGGCTCCCGATATATCCCGCACCTCCGGTCAGAAGAATATTGGTCATGCCCGGTCCCAATCGATCGCGGCGGACATCCTGTCGTTCGTGCCTATTTCCCTCGAGGCCGAGAGGAATTTCTTCAATCGATCTCCCACCGTATCGAGGCCGAAGCTCTCTACGACACGCCGTCTGGCATCCCTGCCGGTCTTGCGGCGCAACACTTCGTCGTCCAACAACCGTGCGAGGGACTCCGCAAGCCCCCTTGGGTCTTCCAGCGGTGTGATAATGCCGCCGTCCGACGCGTCTGACAATATGTCGCGCAGACCGGCACAGTCCATGGCGACGACGGGAAGGCCACATGCCATCGCTTCCAGGGGAGCGACGGGAAAACCCTCGTGCCGGGAAGTGAACGCGTAAACGTCAGCGGCTGAGAGATAGCAGCGCATCGCCGCCCTGTCCAGGACGTATTCGTCGCGCCAGATGACTCTCTCCACGTTCTCTGCTTCGATCAGACTCATCAGCTCTGCTGTATCGGGGCCAGTGCCCACCATCACCAGGTATCCATCCAGACCGGGCTTGGCAAGCAACAGCCTGCGCCACGAGTCGATCAGCAAATCCAGGCCCTTTCGATGCAGATCGATGCGGCCGTGCCACGCCACCAGGAATGCATCCTGCGGTAGCCCTAGCGCACTGCGCGCGGAGCGTCGATCTTCGGGATACCAGACGGTCACGTCCAGCGGATTGAAAATCGGCGCCATGCGTCGATCCGAAATCGCGTACCGTTTTCGCACTCGCTCCCGTTCACGGGAAGAGCCGATAATCAGGCTGTTGCTCTTGCGGACCGCGATGCCGCGAAACAATCGCTCCAGCCGGCTGAACCGGGTGTTCCCGCCCTGGAACGTGGCGAAGACCGGAATGCCGCTGAGGGTCCCAGCCAACACGCTCAGGTCGAAACGCGCGTGCTCATACTCCTGGCAGACAATCGCCTGACACTGCCTTGCCTTGACTTCCCTCCGCAGGAGCACCATGGGTGTCGCCAGATAGGGAAGAACATCCTGCAAGAGGCGCTTGATGTGCCAGGCAACGACATGGTCAGCCCGCCTTTTTCTGTTCTTCCAAACAGCCGAATCGATGCCCGCCCATCGCAACAAACGGTAGAGCCGGCCGACCGGCAGGACGCAGATTGACGCGCCCGTTGGGCCATGTGTCCACGACTCGACCCTGCGCACGCGCGCCGAAACGCACATCAAGGTTGTCTCGATATTGGCGGTTTGCAGAGCTTTGACATAACCAAACATCCAGCCGCCGCTCATTTCTTCGCGGAAGTTCTCCAGCGTCAACCCGATCTCGCCCAGGAAGTCCTCCAGTAGATCTCCCCAGTGCATCAGCGCGATGTGCCGGACTTCGGGATGTGAACTGGCGCAGCCGTGAGTGGCTCGCCTGCGGTCCTCACTCAGCCAAAGCGTCTGCCGCAACCCGGCGACCCTGCCGTTAGCGAAACTCAATTCGATGCGGAAGTCCTTAGCCTCGCGTCTCCCTGTGGCGATTCGCAGGGCCTGCTTGAGCGCCTTGAGATAACTCCTTCCGCAGGCGATCAAGGTCTTTGCAACGTACATCCAAAACGGCCTTGAACTGACCAGCAGGTCGCACCACGTTTGCGAAACTCCCAAACCCCAGTTGATCCGAGTCAGGTAATCCAGTCGTATGCGGCTGGCCGCGATGTAATGATGGATCAGACAGGACGGCGTGTACCACAACTCGAAACCCGCGGCCCGAATACGCAACGTCATTTCCATGTCCCCGCCGGAGAGAAGGATCCTTCCTTTGCGGTCGTCGAGATACTGCGTCTCGAGCCATCCACTCTGCTCCAGAGCAACGCGGCTCACGACCAATCCCGCCCCGACCAGCCACTCGCGACGGCTTTCGACCGATCCTAATTCCTGTTCGGCGTACGAATACCCGTAGCGGCGTACATAATTGTCAGGCGGAGTCTCCCAGGTAAGCCGAACGATTCCGCCAAAACCACCACAGGTCCGATGCGACCCAATGAATGTCACAGCATTTGCCAGCCATCGCTGATCCAGAAGACAGTCGTCATCCACGAACGCGATCCAAGGTGCGGACGTTTCACGAGCGCCGCGAATACGGGCAGGCACCAGACCCTGCGTCTCCTCATAGACGTATTCGAGCTGCGTAACGCCCCCGCTATTTCTAAATGCTTCGACCACATTAGCGGTCCGGTCCGTGGATGCGTTATCCACGACGAGGATCCCCCACTGCAGAGACGCCGGTACCTGTTGGGCAGCGAGTGATTCAAGCGTTCGCTCCAACAACGCAGCGTTGTTGTACGTGCAGATGACCACGTCGATGCAATTTGCTTGAGCAGTCATTTCAGAGCACTCGCACCGTCGCGCTTCTTCCCGGTTCGGAAAACCGCTGCAAAATTCTCTTGAGTGGACTTGGCGAGAGCATGCGGTTGAAGATCCATTGGCGTGCCGGCCTGCTCAGTAGCATCGAAACCAGGTGTCCCCCTAAAACTAGCGACTTGCCGCCGACGCCCAAAAGGTCGTCTTTCAATGTCAACACCATGAGCTTTCGGAATTGCTCCAGGCGAACACCTAGGGGTTGTGTTTCGAGCATGTGGATCTTGAATCGGATCGTCGCTAAATCCAGATTCCTGCTTAAGTCGAGCCTTTGGGCGTATCCTAACGCCTCCAGCCGTTCATTGACAGCAGCATTGGGGAGAATCAGAGAACTCTCCCACGATCGAAGGGTTTCTATATCAAACATGAAGTAGCCGGACATGTTCGATTCATGCATTCGGTAATAGGAGAGTGGCTCTTTGATGTACCCCACGCAGGTGAACAGCGGCAACAGCGTGTATATCAGCGTTTCTCCGTTCTTACGGAAGTGCTCTTCTGGAATGGGGAAAGCAAACGCGCCCACTTCACTGCGGAAGGAAAGCGCGCTCGAAGGCATGAAGCGCCACCGCCCTCCCCTCAGAATTAACTTATCGCCGATCCAGCCATGTTCGAAGCGCGATAGAAACGGGATCCTGTCCGACGGCGTATCGTATTGATCGAGCAAAATCATGGAGTGGACCAACAGGCCGACATCGGGGTGGACACGGTAGTAATCGAGCAGACGCTGAAGTTTGTCCGGTAGAAATGCATCGTCTGCGTCGATGATGCAGGTGATTTCCCCCCGGTGTTCACGGAAGGCAGCATTCAGGGCTGAGGCCTGTCCCCGATTCTCTTGTCGTATTACCCGCACGCGCGAATCGCAGGACGCAAACTCCCTTGCAATCCGCAACGATCCGTCCGACGATCCGTCATCGCAGATGATCAACTCGAAGTTCCGGTACGTCTGCTCCAGAACGCTTGAGATGGCACTTGCAACAAACTGCTCGTAATTATGCAGCGGCATCAGCACCGAAACCAGCGGACAATCGCCCAGCGGTCGAAGTTCCATCGGGCACAACACCGGAGCAATCGTCGTCATCTGCGCTCACCACACTCGATAGATTGTTTCCTCCAGCAACTTGCGGTCTCAGTACCGGGCGTTGTTTGACGGTGGAGTGCATACCCGGTGAATGTGAGTGGCCACAGCAGCGCGCAACTGATTCGTCGTACCGATCCTGGCAGCAGGGAGAACGCTACATCATGGGAAACGACCGTGGCCTTATTGATGAAATCGAAATTGGCTTCGCAGGATACTCCAAATAATTCCTCCAGGTCACGTAACGCATACCCTCGGCGGACGTGACCCCATTCGTTCATGATGCTGGTTTCGCGCGGACAAACGCCTTGTAGTGCCCCGTAGAAGGGAAAGCGCCAGTTTGCATTCGGCGCGCTCAGAATCACTGCCCCTCCGGGGCGCAGCACGCGCAGCACTTCAGACACAGCCCGCTGGTCTTGCGGCACGTGCTCTAGTACGTCGAACAACGTCACTGCATCGAAACTCTCATCGGCAAAAGGCAGTACCTCGGCGTTCCCACAAATGAATCCCGCATTCGATTCACGGTTGCGGGGATCAGACCCGTGGAGCGGGCTCGCATCCAGATTGATTACGGTCGAGTTGGGGAACAGCAATTTTGTTAATCCGCTCACGCCTCCTCCCAACTCGAGCACGTGCGAAAACTCTTCATCCGGAGTGACCGCGTGAATCGCCCGCATCTTCTCGCGGTAATAGAACCCCAGTGTGTAGGGTCGCGGAAAGGGATTTTGGCTCAGAAACCTGCTGCGCTCTGCTTTCCCCTTGGTAAGTGATCTCCCCATATCAATTCGTTCGAGGCTACAACGCCTCACCGGAATGGCTGCCGAGTTCGGCGGGAAACTCGGCCACGATCGCTTGCTCGTTCACTTCATTCGACTCGTCCTGTTTCGAGCGCAACCAGTAGAAGATGCCCGCAACGTGGCCAATTGCGCTTGCCAACCAGAATGGCCGCCATTCCCGAATCAGTAAGGAAGCCGTGAGCTTGCGCACGTAGAACGCCGGTAGTAGAACGGCTAATCGAAAAAGATTGCCAAAGTGACGGTGTCGCCTGAATTGCACCAGAAGCGCCGCGGCATGACCCCGACTATATGCAAGCATTTGCTGAGCCAGACTGGCTGCGTCGGCTCGGTGATGATGCAGCACAACCGCGGCGGGTGTGTATTCGCAAACGTATCCCGCAGCGAGAAGCCGGTACCAGAATTCAGAATCTTCACTGCAACCCGAGGCTCCCGCGCCGAGCCGGGTATCGAAAACACCTACCTTTTCAAATGCGGTCCGGCGAATTGCCATACTTGCCCCGGCGCCAATCCGCCACACCGGCGCCGCACTACGAAAACTCAGCAGCCACTCTCTTCCAAAACGCACACTCTTGTATCCGCGATGGAATGTCATCCAGTGTTCAAAAAAGGACTGTTCGCGACTCTGCAATTCCGCCGGGATCACCAGGCCAGTACTGCACATCACCGCCGGATCGGAGAATGGCCGGCAAAGCTCTTCGAGCCAATTTGGGGTAACGACAACATCATCGTCCGTGAAGACGATGACATCTCCTTTCGCAAAGCGGATTCCTGTATTGCGCGCATAGCTCAGCCCGGGCCGCGGCTCAACTTTGTACCGAATGCCGGGAAACTCCGCCACCACAAGCCTGGTGGCATCGGTCGCGGGCGCATTATCCACTACAACCAGATCGGTCGACTCGTCGCTCGATTCCCGCAATGCCGCCAGACACCTTGCCAGTGCCTGGGGCCTTTCGCGCGTGCACACCACCACAGAAACGCTACGCGCAACAGCCGCATCGGATGATCTACTCACGAGACCTTGCCGGAACTTCTCGATCGGATCCACGGACAGCAGACGCTGGAGCCGCAAGGCGCCCGAGACTCCGAACTGCCGGTCCCATTGCAGCAGATAGTCCGTAATTGCAGGCAGAATTGCTTCTTGGGCCACGTTCCAAAGCTGTTCGGATGAAAGCGGCAATTCAGCGGCGTGGAGGTACTTATGGCCGAGCGGGACGCCGTGCACCTGAAAGAACAACCCCACCGCCCGGTATCGCTCGTCATCCAGGGAGAGTCCCTCCACACCGTTCGCCAGCTCTATCATTTGGATCTTGCAAGGTGTGGGAATGGTCGCGATCATGCATGCCTCGATAGGATTGCGTTAATGCGACGTTGGGATCGGCGATACTCCCCTGCCAGTCCTTGGATCGCTCCGCCGATTTCCCAGGCCGCCAGGCCGAAGGTCCACTCGTGCTTCCATCGCCCCAGTGCTGAACCGATCGCCATCCGACCAAAGAAGACGAACGAACCGAGCGCCGCTATACGGACCCTGAAGCGATTCGCCGCGTCGGTCTGGTGAGTCTTCGCAGCGAACGCCATATAGCCCTGCCCCCAAGTCCACATTTGCCGCCGGAGTCCCTTGTAATCCCGCCGGTGCCGGTGATACACCGCCATGCTGCCCTGATAAACCAGGACCTTGCCCGCGCGGAGCACCCGATAGAAGATGTCCAGATCGCCACCGCCAGGCAGCGGCGCACCGGTGTCGAGCGCTTCGTCGAACAATCCGATCTCCAGCAGCAGATCACGGCGAAAAACCATATTGCATCCCGCACCGAACATCCCTGCGTCGCACGGATGGCTGACGTTCGCGATTGCATCCTGGTGGTTGCGCCTGCTACCGAAACCACGATTGAACCCGCCTCGCTCTTCGAACAGAATCTGGGCACGAGTCGTTAATTCCATCGGCATCACCGACCCGGTCACCCCACCCGCATCCGGATTTGTTGACAAAGCTGCAGCCAATCGGTCAAACCAGGCGGAATCTACCGCTACGTCATCGTCCAGAAAGGCAACGTAATCTCCCGTGGCATGCCGCACGGCCGTATTGCGTGCAAAATCGAGTCCCGGCTTGGATTCCAACACATACCTGACTGCCCGCGACGACTGAACCAGATCTTTCGTCGAGGAATCCGATGGAGCGTTATCCACGACCACAATCTCAAACGCCGGCGTCGTTCGCTCATCTGGAAACTGAAGCGGTTCGAGACTCGCGAGACACATCGCCAGCGACCACGCTCGGTCTTTCGTGCAAATGGCAACGCTGACGCACGGCATAGCCCTTGTGCTTGCGGGGTGCTGGTCGGCGAAGGCGCTGCGAATGATATCAGTGCCGGCCCTCTCGAGGATCAGCTCCGCAAATTCCCCCGGACTGAAGACTTTACTGGGCTCTGCACGATGATGGAAATAGCCAATCGGCCGATTTCTGGACCGCAGAAATACCCCAAGTCCGTAATAGCCAGCCGGAACCTCGACGGACGGCAGCGGACTGCCGATATCGATTACGATCCGATACAGCGCCGTCTCGTTGCTCATGCCGGTTCACCAACAGTCGTCCCTGGCTGCAGCTCGTACAATTTCGCGAAGAGCCCCTTCTGCAATCTCAAGTCCGCGGGTCTCCCCTGTTCGGCGACGCGTCCCGCCTCCAGCACAATCACGTGATCCGCGTGTTGAATCGTAGAGAAACGGTGAGCGGCGATCACCACTGTGCAGGTGTCCTGAAAGTTGGAGAGCATAGACTGAATCCACTGCTCGGATAAACTATCGAGCGCATTGGTCGCCTCGTCCAGGATCAGAATGTCGGGCTTACGCAGAAACGCCCGTGCCAGCGCGATCCGTTGCCGTTGACCACCAGATAGCCGCCCGCCGTTGTCTCCCACGGGAGTTTCATATCCTCGCGGCAGCTCCCGGATGAACTCCTCCGCATTGGCTCGGCGAGCTGCGTCGATGATTTCGGCATCGCTTGCGTCCAAGCGTCCGTAACGGATATTTTCCCGAACGCTGGTATTGAAAAGATGAACGTCCTGGCCGGCCAACGCAAGACGCTCTCGCCACGCCTGCGAATCGATCTCCCGCAAGGGCGTTTCGTCGACGACGATTTCACCCGCCGTGGGTCGATGCAGTCCGCAGAGCAGGTTCAGAAACGTCGTCTTTCCCGCGCCCGATAATCCAACCAGCGCCGTGGTTTGCCCGCGGGGAATCTGCACACTCACGTTCGAAAGTGAAGGCCGCTCTGCCCCGGAGTAATAGTAACTCACCCCGCTAAAAGTAATCCCTCCTTGCAGCTTACGGAATCGGATGCATTCAGTGGTCTGGGTACTTGCGATTGGAGCAGTGCGCTCTAGAAGGTCGAAAACCCCGCTTGCTGCGCCATTCAGAGCAGCCCAGTTCACGCGGGCCGTCTCTAGCTGTTTGAAGGGCATTTGTAGGCGGTAAATCATCATCACTGTCACCAGCAGCACGGGCCACTGTGCACCAAAGTTAAGTGACACGACCAACAATCCCAACAGCATCAACGATGACGATATCTCGGCAAACGGTGTGATTAAACCGGACCATGCGTCCAGACGCAGAAATGCGCTCCGCACCTGATCCGAAGACTGGCAAAAGCGCTCTTTCATGTGCGCTTGGAGATTGAATACTTCAATCGTGCGGATCCCCAACAGTCCGTCCACCATCAGTTCGCCCAGTTCGCGATTCACTTCGACAGCCTTCTGACCGTATCGCGCCACCGGCCGTCTGATCCAACGGAGTGCGCCGGAGAGAAGCGCCATCCCGACAGCGACGGCGAGCGTGAGCCGCCAGGACATCGCCAACAAGAGTGCTACGAAAACCAGGATGGTGCAGGCATTGATGACGATCGCAATTGCCGCCGCCATCGCCTCGGTGGTTCGCCAGGTTTCGTTCGAAAGGGTCTCCAGTAATTTGCCCCACTCGTTACGCGACACAAACGCGTGCCCGCTATCCAGAATTTGTGCGAACAGACGCGCCCGCAAATCATGACCAATCCGCGAATTTTTCCAGGCCGATAGTAATCCGTTGGAGTACGAAATGATCGCCTTCAACCCCAGGGCCACCAGGATCACCGCGACGATCACCGCCCTCCGGTTGGTTGTACCGAAAAACCCCGCGGTTGTAGCTAAGGTCCGGTTGATCAATCCGCTTCGCGAGGCTTGCGTTCCGGGTTCCAGGTATTCAGGTTGTAGAAGCGGCAGAAACAGGCCAATGCCCAGAGCCTCGGCCGCAGACGACAGCGTGCCAAGCAGGACGATAACCGGAAGCACCCGCCCGTATGCGCCCAACGCGCGGCGCAACAGCTGTGTCATTCGACCACCATATCGGAAGCCCATCCCAACTTACAACTATTGAGCCCTTATCCATCGCTTTGCTGGTATCTTTCTTCACCGAACGCTATGAGTGGGATAACAGGAGCGTGTAATTATCCGTTATTATACTTATGCAGGCCACCAGCCAGAATTTCTTTGATGTTATGTGTCACACATAAGCGTTTCCATTGTAATCACGTGCTTTAACCAGGGCCGATTTCTTGCGGACGCAATTCAAAGCGCCTTGGCCCAAAGTCACGCCTGCGCCGAGATCCTCGTGATTGATGATGGGTCAACTGATGATACGTGGGCCGTGGCGGCTCACTTTCCTACCATTACTTACCATTACCAGGGCAATAGGGGTCTTTCGTCCGCGCGGAATAGGGGATTGCGCGAAAGCACCAGCTCTTACATCACCTATCTCGATGCCGACGACGTTCTCGAACCTTCTGCAGTGGCCATTGGCAAGGCCTACTTGGACGCGAACCCACACTGGGCCTTCGTCTCAGGTGGCCACCGCCGTGTAGAAGCAGACCTGCAACCGATCGAGGAATGCCGTTGGACCGTACACTCCAATCACTACGAGGCATTATTGCGTGGTAACTACATTGGTATGCATGCCGCAGTCCTTTACCGTCGGGAAGCACTCGAGAAGGTAAAGGGTTTTGATGAGTCCCTCCGAGCCTGTGAAGATTACGACCTCTACTTAAGACTTGCTCGGGTTTTCCCGGTAGGCTCTCACTGCGAAGTCGTTGCAGCTTATCGCCAGCATGGCGAGAACATGTCTCGCGATCCTGCTTTTATGCAAGCGATGGCCTTGGAGGTTCATGGCCGTCAGTCTGTTCATATCCAGAACGATTCGGTACTAAAGAATGCATACGCTATAGGCAGGAGTAACTGGCGGGAGTACTTTGGGGGTCAGGTATTACGCGAGAACTTACAACACTGGCCCCGGAACTTCAACGAGTTCACGAAGGTGGCGGCCGTGCTTTGGCGCTATCCTTATGTTCACACCATATCCCGGCGTCTGCGCAATTCGCCCATTCGTCCGCGTCGTGCTTTACGCTGGCTGCGCAGTAGAATTCAGGCTTCGCGTAGGCGACCACACCCGATCCAGTTGGGCTCGTTTCGAAGCCCTCTTCCGTTGGGAACCGTCAAGGGCGATGGTTCCGTCGTGGATAGGTATTGCCGTCGATTTCGCGAGCACCACAGCGCGGATATTCGACTTAGGGTTTGCGAGATTGGGCCCAACGGTGTTCCGGTAACGGAAATCCCGAACATCCCCTCCGAAAGCCACGACTGCGTAATCTGCATTCTGCAACTGCGGACCTTTCGCGTGGACGAAGCAATCGGGCAACTGCACAGAATCCTGAAGCCTTCCGGTGTCTTGCTGGCAGTCCTTCCCGGGGTGGTGCTGCGATCGAGCGTCGCGGACGAAAATGACTATTGGCGATATACTTTCCTGGCCGCCCAGCGCCTTTTCGCGCAGCGTTTTTCCCAGTCCCTCGAGGTACGAGCTGTTGGCAACGTCGTTACCGCTTTGGCAGCGTTGCATGACTTACCTGCGGATCATCTCGAGGAAGCGGACTTCCTCCGCGACGACCCCCAGCAGCAGTTATTGATCATGGTTCGCGCTGTCAAAGACTAGTGAAGTTGTTCCTGAAGCCATCGGGAGAATTCTTCCCCGCCCCAATTCTCCACGTGGGCACGCGGCAGTTGAAAAGGATCGGTATGGACTTTAACTGCACCGCCGGTCGTGCAGCAGGCTCGTTCAAATCCGGCTTCTCGAACCGCTTCGATCGTCGCGGCCGTGTAATCCGCAGCGCCACCGAAAGGATAGGAGAACTCGCTTGGCTGCCGCCCCAGAATTTCCTTGAGGAACTGCCGGCTGCCCAGAATCTCTCGGGCCTGCTCCCGAGGCGATAGAGTCGAGAGCTTGGGATGGTTCATGGTGTGCGCGCCAAGTTCGATTAGTCCGTTGTCCGTGATTCTCCGCAGTTCGTCACCGTCCATGCGACGCGCACGAGTTCTCTGGTGCGCGGTCCCAGTCCAACACTGGATTTCGTTCAATTGACTGGAGCGCTCCTCGCCTCCCAGTCGCTGTAAGACCTCCCATACTGCTCGAAACACAGCGTGGCGGCTGGTTGGAGGATCGTCCTTCCAGGCGATCCAATCACGGAACTTACGGGGATCGGCATCGTTCAGTTCCCAGTCATCTGCATCTATCGACCAACGGTACTCCTGGCCGTCGATGCGTAGAACCAGCGGCCGCGCCGGGAGTTGAGTCGGATAGAGAAGAAGGTCTTCGAGTTCATCCCACCAGAAAACGCCGGCCGTTTCTTCCCCGCCAACGATAAAGATCGTAGCTGGAATCTCGTATCGCTCCAGTACACTCTTCGCCTCGTAGAGATTGTCGGCGTAACCATCGTCAAAGGTCACTGCGACGCGTTGTCGCTTTTCTTGGATCGCCGCCAACCGGCATACGGCCCACTGCCGGCGCAACACCTCCATCTGCTCCGCGAATCGCCCCGGACTCACACACAGTCCCCAAGGATCTGCGGGAGGGTCGTCAACCCGGTGGTACATCAAAATCAGATTTCCGCCTCCATTCATAGGGAAGGAACGCTTCAGCCGCTGATAGACCCGGGCAATCATGCCGGTTCTTTGGTCGCACGTACCGTCAGTAGCACCGGATACTCAGGATCGGAACCTTCGAGCTCGGGGACGCTGATGTCTTCAACCGCCAGGCCCTCGAGAACGCAGACTCCGGCTAAAGGATTGCCATGCGCCTCGAAGCGGCAGAGCGCCGGAGAGAAGACGCTCGCGACAAGCCTTCGAAGCGTAGGGCTGGTGAATGACCAATACCAGGTCTTGCTCCATTCATCCGATTCGTGACTTACGACAGTAAGCCCCGGAACCGTCGCGAGTAGGACTCCACCGGGCTTCAGAATGCGATGAATCGTTTCGAGAGCCGCGGCCGGATCGAAGATGAGTTGGAAGGTTTGGGTCGCGATGACGCAATCGAAGACGCTCGAGGGAATGGTGGAGTCGGTCGCGAGGTCGCCCACGATCGTGGCCTGCGGATTCCCGGCATGGACATGAAGAACGTCGCCACGAACCACTCGATCCATTCCGAAGCGCCGCGTGTAGGTGTCATCGCCAATTTCGAGCACACGACCTCGGATGCACTCGGAATTGGCTAAAAGAAATCGCTCGATGTAGAAGCGATCTACCGGAGTACCGCGGTCGAAACCGAAATGTCGGCTGACGGGTTCCAGACGCCGCAGACTGCCCCAATCAGTGCCCACTTTCTTCTGTATAGCACGTTGTTGAATAGTTGGACGTGACGAGTCATCTGGCAGGAGGGAGGATCAATACAGAAGACCGGACATCTTGCGACCGAGGCGGAATTCAGCGCTCGCCAAACGCTGAATTCCGCCCGATTCCAATCGCTACTTCACGATAATGCTGACTGGGGTGGCGGTTGCCGTATTGCCGGCGCCGTCCCACGCTTTGGCAGTTACGACGTGGGTGCCACTGGCGGCCTTCTTCGCGTTCCACTGGTAGGAGTAGCTGGCAGCGGTACCGCAATACGACTGAATGCCGTCCAGGTAGACGCACAGCGAAGCGACGCGAACGTTGTCTTTGGCTGTTGCGCTGATCGAAACGGTGCCGTTGCCGGCCACCGTTCCGGTGATGGGCGAGGTGATCTGCACGGTCGGCGGAATCGTGTCCGGAGTTGGCGTCGGCGCCACAGGAGCACTCACCGTTACGACTGTTGACGCGGAACCCGTGCTTGAAGCCGGGTCTACAGCGACCACCGATAAAGTATGTGAACCCGTCATCGTGCCGGTATTCCAACTAAAGCTGAACGACGCACTGGCGGTGGTACCAACCAGCACACCATCACAATACAAACTGACACTCGTCACGCCCAGGTTGTCCGCAACCGAGCCTTTGACGGCAACTGTCCCGCTGACCGTGGTTCCCGAGGAGGGTGAAGAGATCGTCACAGCCGGAGGAGGATTGACCGTCGTAGAGAGCGCGGCGCTAACTGCCTTATAGGCGTTCACTCGTCCATAACCGAAGCTGGTGTCGAAGCCAACGGTCCCGATGTCGTCAGAGTTCTGCTCCAACAGCGCAACCAACGCGCTTGCGGAGAGCGATGGACGAACCGCGAGAGCCAGTGCTCCAACGCCTGCCGCGATCGGAGATGAAAAAGAGGTCCCGCTCCAGCCGCCGTAGCCACCACCCGCAGACGTAGTGAGAATGTTGTCGCCGGGTGCGGCGAGATCCACCCACGACCCGTAGTTCGAGAAACCGGAGAGCGTATCGTTCGGCTCGGTTGAGCTGACCGAGACGACGTTATCACAAGCGGCCGGATAATACGGGGTGGAACCAGCGCCGTTTCCAGCCGAACTGAAGATGACTGCGCCCTTGTTCCAGGCGTAGTTGACGGCGCTCTGCAGTGCGCTCGATGCACCGGTGCCGCCCAGACTGATATTCATGATACGCACGCCATGATCAGCCGCGTAAGTAATGGCGCTGGCGATGTTCGAGTAGGAGGCATAGCCGGTCGGATCCACCACAACCAGGGGCATGATCGGATTCGCCCACGTCACTCCCGCGACGCCAATCGAGTTGTTCGTGGCGGCAGCGACACTTCCGGCAACCGCTGAGCCGTGGCCCATTTGGTCGTGAGTGTCGGAATTCCCGCTCAGGAAGTTCCAGCCCGCCATCACGCGGGGAGCCAGATCGGGATGCGTCGAGTCGATTCCGGAATCAATAATGGCGATCGGCTGAGCGGAACTGCCTACGGACGTATTCCAGGCGGAGGGAGCCTGGATGGTCGCGAGGTGCCACTGGGAGGCAAAATTCGGATCGGTCGGAACCGCCGAGGTAGAGGCGACTCCGTCACGCTCAACGAACGTAAACAGTCCGCTGTCCATTAGGCTTTGAATCGTCTGATCGATTCGATCTTCGGATACCTGTAAGACGTGGTGTCTCAGCTGCGGAATTCGACCGATCCTGAGTGTGCCGCGGGATTGAATCGCGCGAGAGACGGCATCGGAGTCGGCACCGATCCGCTCCTGGACGATGAGGCGGCCAGGTACGTGGACGGGACGACGCGGCTGAGCATACAGAACGCCGGTCACGAGAATCAACAGGGATATAGTTATCAGCTTCATCATGGGCTCCAGACCTTCATATCGGCTGCGATTTCAACGGCAGCTCGCATTTGGTCGAAATATTTTGATTTACATTCGCACGGTACCTCCTAGCGGCGTAGTTGGTATATATCCCTGATGGATAACCAAGTACCAGAGCGGCCCAGCAAATCACTGATATCGAGAGGGTTAGCTTGTGGATGTAGGGAAATTACCGGAGGGTGACGGGTGAGATCGAACGGTTAACGCACACTGTCGGGATGTCTGCTGCCAGGTAAGACAGGCAGCCGTCATAATACTTCAGCGCGGCGCAGTTTGGTCAAAACGCCTACACAAACTAACCTGGTGCCTACGATAAAGCTGACCGGCCCCGCGAAGACTGAGTCGCGGTGCCGCAATCGCCCGTTACGAATTGTAAGCGTGACGCTGACGTTTCCCGTCGCCAGTGATACTGGGAGCAGATACGCTGAGTAAGTCGTTACTGGCGTCTTTTCGCTCCGATGTGAATGTTTGGATGTCATGGGGTGACAGTCAGTGCCAAAACTAGCTATCAGTCCTAGCAGAATTGCGAGCTTATCACTTGAGCTTCTCTCGCACTCCCCTTTTTCTCAAATACCAACTCTAATTGAATATGTGGGAAAGCCATCTACGATCGCAATAGGGTGCTCGCGGCATTAGGCGCCGAG
>Ga0105237_10004754_pt1 | contig 15616 bp, 17 predicted proteins | sample KBSC24metaG_FD_81520 | JGI IMG/M metagenome (GOLD analysis project Ga0105237, IMG submission 81520) | Corn rhizosphere microbial communities from Kellogg Biological Station, Michigan, USA - KBS C2-4 metaG | ecosystem: Host-associated > Plants > Roots > Rhizosphere > Soil | place: Michigan, USA... | reverse complement strand
TTAGGCTCCATTTGGGTCCTCTTCGGGCATCTCGTCGGGCAAATCGAGGAGGCATTTCGGTTCGTTCCGATTTTTCCGGATGCGTGCCAGTTCTTCTTTGGAAACGAATGAACGGAAAGAGATTGGCTCGTCCGGGATTGGCTCGGGCTCGACTGGCTTTGGGGGGATTGGGGCTGGTTTGGCGTCTTTTGGGGCCCGGGCGGCCTGGAGACGGGCGAGATCGCGGCGGGCGGTCTGGTGCAGGCGGCGCATTCGGCCTTCGACTCTTGTGACCATGTCGAGAGCTTTGAGGTGGCCGTATTGCTTGACGAGTGAGTACGCCGTTTTGGATAGGGGATCGATTTCGTCGAAGCGATTCGTGATGTCGGCGTTGGTTTCCACCAGCGATAGCTCCATGACGGCTGTTTCGAGTTCCCAGTACCGTTCCTGGCGCCATTTTCCGGCTACTACTTCACGGACGAGGTCGGTTTCTTCGAGGCCTTGCGGGTTGAGTTCTTCGAGGTAGCCTTCGAGCATTTCGTTGAAGTGTGGCTCTTCTTCGGTGGTTAGGACGAGTTTCTTGGAGGTGAACCCGTGACGAACGGCGTTCATTTTGGAGATCTGCTTCCCCTCCCAAGTCTTAACCCCGCCCTTGGCACCGTTGATCCTATTCGCGTCCACTTGTCTCTGGGACATATGTGCACCCTGTTCCTTGTCGAAAGGCGCTTGATATTGCCGCGGTTCTTTCTTGATTGAACTTTAAGGCTTGGGGGTGCGGGCTGTGGTTGGCCGGAAATGGCGCTGGGCGGGTATTTGGTTTGGATTGTTGGGGTTGGCGGTGGTCGAGATTTTTTGATTTTTTTGTGACTGGAAAGCGAGCATGGGAAATGTTCATAAACACAAACACATAGTCGGACTAGTTTCCCACGTCGCCGTTTTTGGGCCAACTTCTTTGATTGCCGAAGATCCGTCCAAATTCTTGTCTTAGGCTTCCAGGATGTCCGTTCTTGCGCGGTGGTTATTGGCACCTCGGATGTGCTGCTATCTTTAGAAGTCATGCCCCCATTGCCAGGGAGACCATCAACGAGGTCGACTTCTGCGGCAAAATCGCGGCCGCAGTCGGACCCATATTCCGATTGCAAAATCGATGTCCATTCGTGGAAGCCCGCATCGAAGGTATGGGCTCAACTGCGGGCAAGACCAAGCGGAAAGACCTACGTTTCTATGGCGCCAACAACAGGCTTCTATTGACCGGGGGAGGTCAAGCTTCAGGCGGCACGTCGGCGTTTGACAGCGAACTGATTGAAGACGCCCAACAGAAGGCTGATCACGCAAATATTTAGTTTTTCTTTACATGGGAGGTGAACACGTTTGTTCTGTGGGACCGCTATCAGCAGGACAAGCCCATGCTCGATCGACGTATAAGAGTCTGGAATCTCCGGCTAAACCTCGCGTCACCGCAGGAAGTCGCTCGACCCGAGATTTTGGACCAACTATGTGAAGTACGGTGAGACCGCGACGTACGCTTCCAAGAAATCAAAGGCCGTGCCGCTTCCTCAAAGATCGACTTGTGCCGCACGCGACCCATGGTATGACTTGACAAAACTCGTCGACCCAGGCTTCGCGCTTTGGCCGAAAGCACAGCAGTACCGGCACATCATCCCTGCGAATCCCAATCAAATTGCTGCGAATTGTAATCTCTACGATCTCTCATCCACAATTCTCAGCAAGATTGAACAGCGTGTCCTCGTTGCGATTCTAAACTCGACTTTGATTGGATTATTTAATACCTTTTATGGTCGTTTCGCCGGTACATATAATCTGCCGATCACGCAGTACTGCGGAATTGCTTGCGCGCTTGGCACGTCTCGGCGTGTCTGGCTTACAAGTCGTGCCCATCGATGACAGCGTAGCGAAAAACTACTAGATGGTCTCGATCAGCGCCATGAGATCGCTATAGCACGACTCAAAGAATTGGTCGAGAGTCGGACAGCCGATCCGGACTTGCAGGATGAGGTTTTCAATATCCTCGAACGCTGGTTTGTTCTTGGCAGATCGCTGACGGACAATTAGGCTGACCTTTCCGGGCTCCGGCCTGGACTCTGTAGTAGTCCAACGACGTGATGACGTCATGTCCCAGCCGCCGCAGTTCCGTGACGACCTGCGCCGGGATATTTTCGTTGGTATAGAAATGGGCCATTCTCTACTCGGCTTCGTTCTCGCGGATCTGAGACTCGATTTCCTCACTGTGAGAGCGCGCGTTAGGCCCAAGCGTTCACCAGATCCTCGGCACGCAGATTCGGGTAGGCCGCCAGCAAGCCCTGCTCGCTGGTACCGAGACGCCGGGCTTGCTCGAGAAGCCAAACGGGAATACGCGTTCGCACGATGCAGGGTTCGCCGCCGCCCACGTCCGGGCGCGTGTCGATACCTGGAAAGTCGTCGTCAAGCTCCCGAACCACCCACTTGAGGATCTGCGTTTTCTCCCCGCGCGACAAAGCCGGTAACATTTTCTCGAAATCGCTCAAGCCCGCCATGGCATTCCTCGATTCATTGTCGCTGATGCCTGATGGCTTTTTAAGCCCTCCTTTGGTACGGGCATCACGTTGCCTAATGGACAAGGCTCGTAAATACTGAGTGGGATATTGCTTCATCTAACGCTGGCAAAGAAAAACAGATCAAATTAATCTCGTCTGGTTTATTGCTCCGTTTTATTTCTTGCGTTCGGTTGCCCGGTGCCTTTCAGTTACAGGCGGCAATGGCCGCCTGAACTCGAGTCGCTAGCCACGAGAAGTCCTTATGCCCCTGTGATTCGACCGGATTCGCGTAGTCCGCCGCGCACGCGAGCAGTAGACGAATCGCCCAATTGATTCCCAGGCCGATCGAGACTTTGCGATCCTCCTTGTTGAGAAGGCTCGTGCGATCGATGAAGCCGGCCTGTTCAATGGCGGCGTCGAGTTCCGCTTTGAATCTGTAGGCGGGGGTACCCAAAGGTAGGCCGAACGCCTCAAGTCCCGGAAGCTGCTGTGACTGGCACAGGTTTTCCAATGCCGCTCGCCAATGGCCGGTACCCAAGCGCGCCCCGAGGTGCCGGCAGGCGGCCACGAGAAAGAAACAGAGAGGTGAATAGAGCTTACCCTCTGTGTCCAATTCCGCGCGATAGATGATCCGGGCATTCCGGATCATGGAATCGACCACGACCGCATCCCGATGCGGCCCATCCGGTACAATGCCAAAAAGGCTTTCTTGCGTCAGGGCGAAGACGCTATCAAACCATTCAGCCAGTTCCGATGCCAGATGGTCAAATTGCGGCTGCACTTCAGGATGCTTCCGCGGAGAGTATCGCCTGCGCCGCGGAGTCGAAGCCCTCATAGGCCCAGGCTTCCGGCTCGGCCATCCACCGGGCATCGGCGAATTGCGGCGGCAGCGCCGAAGAGTCCATCGGCCAGCAGCGGGGCCCTTCCCCTCGCAAGATGGCCTGCTCTCGTTCCGAGAGTTTCATCCACGTCCTGTCCATTTCATCGAGAACCTCATCCTCCTCGACGGACTCTTCTCCCGCATTCCGCCAGCGAATCAGCCAAAGACGGCGCTCCAACCGGCGGTAGTGCACGAATTCCCACGTCATGTTGGCTGCCTCAGTCATGCGCGTTGCCCCACGAAACACGAGTTCCCCAGAGGTTCCTCTCGTAGTGCTCGAACAGACAGACGACCGCGGGCTCTGTGACGGCGTGAGGGTATCGGTCAGGACGAACCAATAGGCTGGTTGGCAGCGCCGCGGATGACATCTCGAACACCGGATCACGGCCTTCGCCTCCGAGTGATTTCGGAAGGCGGTGCTTTGGCAGATTCTGCGCCGCATCAAGCGCCACGGACATTCCGCCGGTCCCCGGAGACACAGTTCCGTCCGGCGCAACGAGAATATCGCGAGTCGATCCATCAATTCGTACGCCCAATGTGCGGCTGGAAGAACCCGTAATAGGGTAGCCGTCCCTGTCTTCTTTCATCGCGCGGAAAATGGGCTGTGCGGGAATAGCAGCCTCCATTCGGGCAAACAAGTCTTGCTGTTCCAGCACACCAAAATGTTACCAGAACGAGAGAACCGAGTATCGAGATCATATCGTGCCGGCCGTACTTGATCGGTCGACGGGGCGATCGCTCCTGCCCATTCGATTTCCTCGGCGTGAGAGCGCGCGTAGGCCCACGCCTTCACCAGATCCTCGGCTCGCAGATTCGGGAGGCCGCCAGCAATGCCTGCTCGCTGGCGCCGAGACGCCGGGCTTGGTCGAGAACCCAGACAGGAATCCGCGTTCGCACGATACAGGGTTCGCCGCCGCACACATCCGGGCGGGTGTCAATACCTGGGAAATCATCCAGCTCCCGAATCTTCCCGCGCCACGGAGCCGGCAACATTTTCTCGAAATCGCTCAAACCCGCCATGGCATTCCTCCATTCCTTGTCGCTGATGCCTGAGGGCTTAACGTATTGCACCTTGATGCAATTTTTTTAGTCCCGTGCCATTCACTTTCAGGACGAAATTCCGCACGTATTGATAGAGGAGCTTGAAAGTAACTCTTTAGGAAAGGAAAAAAGATATGACAACTCTCAATATGAAATCCGGACGATTCGCGACGCAATTGCAGTGTTCCGCGCTCGCGCTCGTTCTTATGAACGTTTGCCCTTCGCACGCCGTGGCGCAAGAGGGCCACTCGCACGGGCCCATGCCACAACAACGCGTCATGACGCTGGACGAGCCGGACGATGCGAACAACCTTCTCGCAATTGTCCGGCAAGCAACCGAGCGCTTCAAGAATGTGGCCGTGGCTGAGGCGGAGGGATATACGCTTCAATTCGGCTGCGTTAGCGGCTCCGATTCGGGCGCAATGGGACTCCACTATGTAAACGGAGACCTGGTGAACAGCGGCGTTCTGGATGCCAATCATCCCCAGATCGTGATCTATGAGGCGGTTCCGGGCGGTGGGCTGCAATTGATCGGCGCGGATTATCTGCTGATTGCCGATGCCTGGAATGCGAAACATTCGGGTCCGCCGGAGCTCATGGGACAGCTTTTTCATTTGTTCGACACCCCCAATCGCTTCGGGCTTCCGGCGTTCTACACGCTGCATGTCTGGGCGTGGAAGGACAATCCCAACGGCGCGTTCGTGAACTGGCATCCCAACGTTTCGTGCAAGTCGTACGCCGGCCAAAAGCTATAGTGCGGTTTAAGAATTTAAAGGAGACAAATCCAAATGAGTACGGCACAGACTCCGGCTCTTGACATGAACAAACTGAACGCCTTTATCGGTCAATTCGTGACCGATCTTGGCGCCGCGGTTCACGCCGGCATGGTGGTCATCGGGGAGAAGCTGGGGCTCTACAAAGCCCTGGCCGGAGCCCCGATGAGTTCCGCGCAACTTGCGGCCAAGACGAAGACCGATGAGCGCTATTTACGCGAGTGGCTTTCGTCGCAGGCCGCGGGAGGCTACATTACACTTATGACGCGAAGACCGATCGGTTCAGCCTGAGTGAAGAACAAGTGTTCACGCTGGCTACGGAAGATAGTCCCGCCTATCTGCCGGGCGCGTTTGAACTGGCTTTGGGCTCGCTTGCGGCGGTCCCTCGGATCACGGAGGCGTTTCGCACGGGCGCCGGCATGGGTTGGAGTGAACATGCCGATGGCGTCTTTCATGGATGTGAAAAGTTCTTCCGTCCGGGATACGCGGCTAATCTTGTGAGCGCTTGGATTCCCGCCTTGAGCGGCGTCGAGGAGAAACTCGAGGCGGGGGCGCGGGTGGCCGACGTCGGATGCGGGAGAGGAGCTTCCACTATATTGATGGCGAAAGCGTTTCCGAATTCTCGATTTTTCGGATTCGACTACCACGAGAAGTCGATTGAGGCGGCACGGGAGGCGGCCAGGCGTAATGGTCTGGCCGGCCGCGTCACTCGCTGTGGTTCATCGTCTGGCTCCCCGGAACGCATGTCGATCTTCGCCAGAATCAACTCCGCTTCTTCCCGTTCGCGGCGCGTTAGCGACTTGGCGGCGAGCGCTGCAGCGGCGGCCTGCCGTAGAATCGCTGCGTCAAACGGGACAGCCGCCGGCTGCGATACTTGCTGGTAAGCCGCTCGCAGCTTCGCCAGCGGTGTATCGCTCTCAACCTTTACCATTCCCGCATACGGCTCAAAAATCCGCCTGACATTGTTCCTCGCAAAGTGCATGGGGCGCTTCGAGAATGGCAACCAGAAATGGACATCGAGATACTCTCGAAGGCTGTCGTCGTAACCGCACGCCCACACGAAACCCAGTCCAACGAACAGAGTGCAGCAGGATTGGAGAATACGCCGGGGGACTTTCATAGCTCGCCTTCCACGGTGAATTCGGCGCGGGCCAAAGTGACCGCGCGGCCGAGGTACAGGCGGCCCCGGCCGCAATAGGGTGGAAGCGACAACTCCAGTTGCGAAGGGCCGGCCATCCGAACCGGCATGTTTCCTTCAGGCAGGAAATACTCCAGCTCGGTTGAGCTACGAATGCGGTAGCGAATCAACTTTGGAAAAAGAGGGTTTGCGTTGATCAAATATACGCCCACACATTTAACCGCGACGCAGCCTCCATCCACCAAGTGAATAGCGGCGGGTTTCCTCCGCGCTTTAGGAGTAAGGCCGGCCGCGGTCAGCACCTCGTTTGGCTGCATAACCAAGCTCTCGTCCGAGGCAGGCCAGCGAAAGAAAACTACTCCCGCACAATACCCACGCATTCGCTGGGCGCTTTGCACCGCGGCGCGGACTGCATCCGGCGTAGCGAGAATGAACTGAACCGTTTCTCCGGCTTCAAATTGGTTGTAGCCAATGCGAATCTTTCGCGCCGCCCGATAGGTCAACACGAGTTCTTCCGCTTCGTTCCGCGTCGTTTGTAGGTTGAAGGCTGAGTTGACGGCAATATACAGAGGCGTCAGATCGTCGAGGAACCTAATAGCGCTGTGGTGGGGCCTCGACGGACTCTCTCCCCACCGAGATCGCGCACGCCCAAAGGTGGAGATCCCAATTCGAAATCGTTTCCCAAAGCGATTGAATACGGGACCCCATTGAGCCGCATCGAATCTCGCGGCAATCGCACTCTCGCGGCCGTAGCTGGCAGGGTCGCCAAGGTCATAGAACTGCGGCACGAATTCGTCCACCTCTTTGACGACATCGGCTATCGCAGTCCCGTGCCGGAACCAATCGAGCAACGCAGTGATCGAGATTTCGGCTCCATGCGGAAGGCTCCTGCGAACTTCGCGAAGAAAGGCTGCGTACTGCGGCAGCGAACCCGTCGGACTATCGATATCAAGCTGGATCCCCGCGATATTCAGATGCCGGCGCCGGCCTCCTTCCAGAAGCATGGAAGCCTGGCGGGCAAGGATCGGCGCGGCCGCCAAATCCGGCACCTGCTGACGTTCATACCGAAAAACGAGCCAGTATTCTCGCGCTGCCGGCAACTGGTCCGGAAATTCTCCGTCGATGGACCAAGGCTCACGAGCGTATTGTCCGATCTCTTTGCGAATCGTCCCGGCGTGCAAGTAAAGTACGTCGAGTGTCTCGCTCTCCGGCAGAACGTCGCCTGAATGGCCATTCCAAAACCAAAAACCTGTTGTCCACTTTGCCGGAGGCTGCTGACTGTGCAAGGAATTGACGCAACCAGACAAGCCGAGAGATGCAATAAGCAACAAAGGCAGTCCAAGTAAACGCATGAAGGGGGGCTGAACCCCAATATACACCGGGGGCGGCCTGCTAGCCGAAGTAAAATAGGCGAGAATGGCCAAATCGAGATGCGGGTCGTTAATTCAATCCGTCCACAGCGCGTCTTTTCACTAAAAGCACCACATAAAAGGAATTCATCGCGTCAATCAGTAAGGCGCCGCCAGAGAAGTCAATAAATTTCCAGGAGATCGCCCATGAAGAAGCTAATGCCGATTGCCGCTCTCGCAGCGTTATCAGCCGGAACCTTGTTCGCTCAAAACATAACCGGCACCTGGCAGGGCACACTACAAGCCGGCAAAGAACTGCGAATCGTGATCAAAATCTCAAGGACAGACACAGAAGCCTTGAAGGCGGTCATGTACAGCATCGACCAATCAGGCCAAGGCATACCAGCCAGCGCGACCACGCTACAAGGTTCCGCCGTAAAAATGTCGGTCCCCGGAATAGGCGGCACGTACGAAGGAAAACTGAGTGCGGACGCGAACTCGATCACCGGGACCTGGACCCAAGGACCATCGCCGCTCCCCCTGAACCTGAAGCGTGCCACCACTGAAACAGCCTGGACGATTCCGGATCCCCCAGCGCGTCTCAAGCCGATGCCCGCGGATGCTAATCCGGTGTTTGAAGTGGCCACCATCAAGCCGAGCAAACCCGGGACGCCGGGCAAGGGATTTGGGGTAAGAGGCCGTCATTTTTCCACCAAGAATACGTCTGCAAGTGACATCATCACCTTCGCCTATGGAGTTCACGCCCGGCAGATCGCCGGCGGACCAGCCTGGCTCGAAACAGACAAGTACGATCTGGATGCGCAGCCCGACGGCGAAGGTCAGCCCAACGACAAACAGTGGAAGACGATGGTTCAGAAGTTGCTGGCGGATCGCTACAAGCTCACCTTCCATCGCGACAAGAAAGAGCTCGCCGTTTACGCACTCGTCGTCGGAAAGACTGGACCGAAGCTCACCAAGAGCGAAGGCGATCCGAACGGCCTCCCCGCCCTGTTTTTCAGGCGGCTCGGAACGTTGCCCGCCAGGAACGCCACCATGGCGGATTTCGCCGGCCTGATGCAGGCCGCCGTCCTCGATCGGCCAGTCGTGGATCAGACAGGACTTCCCGGAAGGTACGACTTCACCCTTACATGGACGCCCGATGAGTTTCAGTTCGGCGGCCTTGGGGCCAATACTCCGCCGCCGGCCGACAACGCCGAGGCGGCCCCGGATCTATTCACCGCTGTGCAGCAGCAACTGGGATTGAAGTTCGAATCGACGAAAGCCCCGGCCGAGGTCCTCGTCATTGATCATGTAGAAAAGCCGTCCGAAAATTAGCTGGCCCGCAAAGCCACCATCGGATCGATGCGTGACGCCCGCCGGGCCGGAAGATACCCCGCCAACCCGGCAACTCCTGTAATCATCGCCAACATCGCAACCAAAGTAACCGGATCGGTAGAAGTCACGCCAAATAGCAACCCGCTGAGCGTCCGCGCCAGCATCCACGACGCAACGCCGCCCACCATCATCCCAATCCCCGCCAGGCCAAGAGTCTGCCCAAGGATACCCGCCTGCAACGTGCGCGCAGAAGCGCCCAGCGCCATACGAATTCCGATCTCCTGAGTCCGCTGGCTCACTGAGTAAGAGATCACGCCATAAATTCCCAACGATGCAAGAATCAGAGCGAATCCGGAAAATCCCGCCAGCAACAGCACGACAAAACGCCGCGGGGAAACTGACCTGTCCACAAGCTGCTGCACGGTCCGAAAATCATTGCCCGGCAAATTCGGATCGATCTGCCGCAAGCTGGCACGAACGGCCGCCGCCAGTCCTGAAGGAGGAAGCGTCGTGCGAACAACAAGGTAGACTGCGGAATAGTCGCCGGTCTGCCGAATCGGCAGGTACATTTCGCCGCCGGACCCACTTTCAAGAGCCAGATGCCGCACATCGCCAACAACACCAACCACCCGCCGGCCGCCATCCTGCGTCATCATCTGTCCAATCGGATTCTCGCCCGGCCATAGCATGCGCGCCAGCGTCTCGTTGACGATGATCACCTGCTCACTCGAGGGCGTATCCCGTTCCGTGAAATCCCGCCCCGCACGCAGAGGAATGCCCATGGCTCTGAGATATCCATCGCTCACAATCCGGACGTACGCTTCGGGCCCCTGCCCTTCCGGATATACCTGCCCCTTGCCGGACACACCCCAATTCCGATCCCCATCAAGCGGCAGCACGTCCGTCAGTCCCGCCGCTTCAATTCCCGGAACGGATTTCGCCAAGCGCAACGCCTCTCTAAAATACGCGCTCCTCTGTGCCGGAGTAGAATACTGCGAACTCGGATCGATGCGCATCGCGGCCGCTCTCTGCGGTTGGAATCCCATATTGACATCGAGAACGCGAAGAAAACTTCGAATGAGCAGCCCCGCGCCCACAAGCAACACGCACGCGAAGGCGATCTCCGATACCACCAGCGCCCCGCGAATCCACGAGTGCCGTTTGCCTTCGCTCGACCCGCGGTTACTATCTTTCAAGGAATCGTGAAGGGCAAGAGCAGGAACCTGGAACGCCGGCGCCAGGCCGAACATCAGTCCTGTGACAACCGCGATCACCAACGTGAACCCGATAGCTTGCCATCCACTTGAACGCTACCGAGCAGCGGAATGTTCATCCCATCCAGATGAGCCAGAATGCGTGTTCCCGTCACCGCCAGAATCAGGCCGAGCACCGCGCCGCAGCACGCCAGCACAATACTCTCGGTGAGCATCTGGCGGATCAGGCGGCTCCGCCCCGCTCCCAGCGCGGCGCGTATAGCCATCTCTTTCTGCCGCGTCGCCGTCCTTGCCAGCAGCAAATTTGAGAGATTTGCGCACACAATCAGCATCACCACGCCAACCGCGCAGATCAGCAAAAACAGAGCGGGCCGGAGTTGTCCGCTGACGTGGTCATCGAGAGGACCAAGCACGGGTTCAATGTCGTTGCGTTCGTGATGCGCGGCATAAATCTCCTTGCCGAGAACGCTGAACTCCGCCTGCGCACTCTGAATCGTCGCGCCGGGTTTCAGCCGGCCGATCACCGCGAGAGTATTCCCCGAGGCATCGGTTTCCTTAGTGAGCGGAAGTGGCACAAAAAGATCAATGCGGCCGCCAGGAGCAAATACAGCCGCAAAATTGAATGATTCCGGCATGACGCCGATGACAGTCGCGGGCGCATCATCGAGAATGACGCTTCTTCCAACAATCCCCGGATTGGAGTTGAACCGCCTCTTCCAAAAGCCGTAACTCAAAACTACAACCTTCGGACCGCGCCATCTGCACTCGTCTGTGTTAAACAGTCTGCCAAGTTGCGGCTGGACTCCAAGGACGGAAAAAAAATTCTGAGAGACGGGCATGCTATTGAGGCGCTCAGGCTCGCCGCCCCCGGTGAGTTTGGTGCCACCAACACTCGTGAAGGCATTATAGGCTCCAAGATCGGAGAATGATTTGTTGTGATCGCGCAGATCGAGGAAGTTCCCCACCTGCGTCGCGCGGTCGGGTGTGCTTTTGCCGTTCCATATCCAAACAAGCCGGCCTGGGTCGCTGAAGGGCAGCGGCCGAATCAGCAGAGTGTTCACCACGCTGAAGACGGTGGAACTCGCCCCAATACCAAGCCCCGCGATAAGAATTGCAAATGTAGTAAAACCCGCATCACGCCGCAGATTACGGAAGGTGTAGCGCAAATCTTGCAGGAGAGTATCGAAAACCGGCAGACCCCGAGCCTCCCGATGCAGTTCCCGCGCGGACTCCATGCCACCAAGCCGGATCAAAGCATGGCGGCGCGCATCCTCCCGTGACATGCCCCGCCGCACGTTCTCGTCAACAGCCAGATCAAAGTCGGCCGCCATTTCCGACTCAAGATCCCGATCCATCTCCCGTTTCCGAAAGAACGATCGAAAGCGCGCAAATATTTCCCGAAGTAAGTCCGTCATGTCGCAAGCACCCGGCCCATCACATCTGCCAGCCTTCGCCAATGGGCAGCATCAGCGGCAAGCTGACTTCGCCCTTTCTTAGTGATGGAATAAAATTTCGCTTTCCTGTTGTTGTCGGAAGTTCCCCACTCAGCCGAAATCCATCCACGTTGTTGCAGCCGTACCAGCGAAGCGTAGATCGTCCCCTGATTGAGAAGGACCTGATCCCCGCTCACCTGTTCAATACGCCTGGCAATTCCGTAGCCGTGCAGCGAGCCCAGCGAAGCCAGAGTCTGCAGCACCATCACATCCAACGTGCCTTGAAGCAGATCGAGTTTTTGTCCCGGCATGATCTCCTGTTCGTCTCATGTGGCGTTACCACATTAACGTGAGATCCCATGCCTGTCAACAGTCAAGGTATGCTGGATGGCCGATGAACCAGCGAGCCACCAGTCTCCTGGAAAAACTGGCCGGTGGAAGCGGTCGATCTATGGCCTGGCGGCTCTGGCGCAAACCGACCCAATCCCGCGGGACACCCGAACCAAAAAGCTACTGAACCGTACCGAATCGCTTCCTTCGAACTTTCCCCCGGAACTTTCCGTACCTCGAGTAATGGAGCATTCTTTGCGGCCTCGGCGGCTTGGCGTGACACTTTCTCTATATCTCGCCCTCAGTGCACCGCTCCTATGCGTCGAGGCAAACAATCTCCTACCGAATCCCACAGGCCCGTATCCCGTCGGTCGAGTAAGCTACTACTGGATCGATTCCGCCCGGCCAGAACCGCTGGCGGCCGCCAGCCCCGCCTATCGCGAACTGATGGTAGACATCTGGTATCCAGCGGAAACCACGGCCGGCAAAGCACCAGTACCGTACCTGCCGGACCTCGCCTCGGCAGAAAAACTCCTCGGCGAGGCCGTCGCCAAAAAACAATTCGGGGCCGCTTATAACCAGATAGTCAACAGAAGATTGTCCACGCATGCGCAAGAAGGCGCCCCGTTCGCCGCACCTTCAGACGACGTCCCTGTCTTGATCTTTTCCCACGGCCTCGGCGTTCTAAAGACCGGCTACACAGCACAGCTCGAAGATCTGGCGAGCCACGGCTTCGTCGTCGCTGCCATCGCGCACACGTACGACACCTGGTTGGTCGCATTTCCAGACGGCCGAGTGGTTCGCTTCGACCAGGAGAGGAGAAAGGCTTCAAACGGCTCCGAACGCGCGAGCATTCAGTACGAGGACAGCCGAATGCAAGTATGGGCCACCGATATCCGCTTCACCATCGACCAATTAACCCGCTATGATCGGGAAACCGAATTTCAAGACGCCTTCCAAGGCCACTTGGATCTCGCGCGCCTCGGGGCATTCGGCCACTCCGCCGGCGGCCGAGCAGCGGCACTAGCTTGCCAAACGGATGCGCGAATTCGAGCCTGTCTCAACATGGACGGCGTCGCCGACAACTGGCCGTTCTACCGCGACGTGCAAGGCAATACCATGAGCCAGCCATTCCTGCTGTTCGTCCGTAAGAGAACAGGCCCGCCACCGAGCGACGAGGAACTCGCCAGAATGGGCTATGCCCGCGAGGATCTAGCCAAGCTGATCCAATCGATCGATGGAAAGCAGGACGAACGTCTCAAGAGCATGCCCGCCGGCAGCTACCGCATCACGCTCTCAACACCCGGAGCAAATCACATGAATTTCAGCGACGAGCCGCTGCTCGAACCGGAAGGCGACGATAGCCTTCGAAACCAGGAAATCGTCCGTACCTACACACGAGCATTCTTCGAAAAGACCCCTGGTAGGAAAAAGGAACACAGTCCTCGATAGGGGACCAGCGAAAGATCCGTGGATAAGAGTGGAATGGTTCCGTCCGTCGGCGAGACACCAGTAGGTCACCCGCATTGACATCGCGCTCATCGTCGGTCGACACGGATGCGCAAGGGGCGCCAACCGCGATCCACTCGTTCGCTGTTGAACTGTCCACAAACCCCAAAGTGGGGAATGCTCTGGAAATATAGGGAGCGCGGCTCGCCATAGCCGAAAATACCAGCCGCATTGAGCTGGAGACTCCGGCTCCATCATGCGGATAATACGAAAAGCGCTGTCGTGAGGAGCGTACGAATTGCAGTATTGATCGTCGCGCTGAGGGAGACGAAGGTGATCGCGGCTCGTTCTACGAAAGTAAGTCTCTGAAGAATTTGGTCGGGCCGGCGAGATTCGAACTCGCGACCTCTTGCACCCCAAGCAAGCGCGCTAGCCAGGCTGCGCCACGGCCCGATTTCCGTGTACTTCTATTCTACTCTAACGGGCGTTCGCGACTGCTAATCGCGCTTGTGCCCGCTTCATCGCATTCAACGCGCGCGCGACGTCGATCTCGCCGCTAGCCCCTCGCGCGACTCGCTCTTCCGCCCGCTTGAGCGCTGCCTGTGCGCGCGCGACGTCGATTTCGTTCGCCTGTTCCGCGCGATCCGCCAGCACTCGAACGTGATTATCCAGAACTTCCACGACGCCATTTCCAACCGCGATCGTATGCTTCTGTCCGCCGCCAACGTAACTCAATTCGCCAATGCCCAATTCGGAGATCAGCGGCGCGTGGTCCGGCAGAATTCCCATCGCACCGTCCGCGCCGGGAATCTGCGCTTCGGTTACTTGTTCCCGGATCACCAGCCGCTCGGGTGTTGCGATTTCCAGTTCGAACGTCGCCGCCATTGCCGCCTTATGCCTTCTTCATCTGCTCGGCGCGTTCCAGCACGTCTTCGATCGTGCCTTGCAGATAGAACGCCTGTTCCGGTACCTCGTCGTGCTTGCCCTCAACCACTTCCTTGAATCCGCGGATGGAGTCGGCCAGCTTCACATACTTGCCCTTCAAGCCTGTGAACTGCTCGGCCACGTGGAAAGGTTGCGACAGGAATCGCTGCACCTTACGCGCACGCGCCACGGTCAACTTGTCGTCATCTGAAAGCTCGTCGATACCAAGAATTGCGATGATATCCTGCAGATCTTTATATCGCTGCAGAATTTGCTTCACCGCCTGCGCCGTGTTGTAGTGTTCATCGCCGAGAATGAACGGATCGAGAATCCGCGACGTGGACGCCAGCGGATCGACCGCCGGATAAATGCCCAATTCCGAGATCGCGCGCGACAGGTTCGTAGTGGCGTCGAGGTGGGCAAACGCGGTGGCCGGAGCGGGATCGGTATAGTCATCAGCGGGCACATAAATCGCCTGCACTGAAGTGATGGAACCTTTTTTCGTCGAAGTAATGCGCTCCTGCAACTCGCCCATTTCGCTGGCCAGGTTTGGCTGATAACCGACGGCCGACGGCATGCGTCCCAGCAGTGCCGAGACTTCCGAACCCGCCTGCGTGAAGCGGAAAATGTTGTCGATAAAGAGCAGCACATCCTGGCCTTCTTCATCGCGGAAATATTCGGCCACCGTAAGACCCGTCAGTCCGACGCGAAGCCGCGCTCCGGGCGGCTCGGTCATCTGACCATAAATAAGCGCGACTTTCGATTTCGTGTAGTCCTGCGGATTCAAAATGCCCGATTCCTGCATTTCGAGCCACAGATCGTTTCCTTCACGAGTGCGCTCTCCCACACCCGCAAATACCGACACGCCACCGTGCTGCTGAGCGATGTTATTGATCAGCTCCATGATGACGACGGTCTTGCCCACGCCCGCGCCGCCGAAAAGCCCGATCTTTCCGCCGCGCAAGTACGGCTCCAAAAGATCGATCACCTTGATGCCGGTTTCGAACATCTGCAGCTCGGTCGATTGCTCGCTGAATGCCGGCGCCTGACGATGAATCGGGTAGCGTTTCTCCGCCAAAACGGGACCCATGTTGTCCACCGGTTCGCCGATTACGTTCAGTACGCGGCCAAGCGTGTGCTTCCCGACGGGCACTGAAACCGGGCCGCCCTGGCTGATGGCTTTCATCCCGCGGACGAGTCCATCGGTCGGCTGCAGCGCGATAGTCCGCACGCGCCC
>Ga0105237_10004753_pt1 | contig 15618 bp, 7 predicted proteins | sample KBSC24metaG_FD_81520 | JGI IMG/M metagenome (GOLD analysis project Ga0105237, IMG submission 81520) | Corn rhizosphere microbial communities from Kellogg Biological Station, Michigan, USA - KBS C2-4 metaG | ecosystem: Host-associated > Plants > Roots > Rhizosphere > Soil | place: Michigan, USA... | reverse complement strand
TAAACTGGTGTATGACCTGGCGGAAAACCACTATCGGCATTAACATACTTGCTTTGGTAATCAGTGTGCCTTTATTGCTTAGCCTGGGTACAGAGTTTATGCCCCCATTGGATGAAGGGACGATCCTGTTTATGCCGGTTACGCTACCCGATGTTTCCAATTCGGAAGCCAAACAGATATTACAGGTACAGGACAAAATAATTAAAAGCCTGCCCGAAGTAAAAAATGTGCTGGGTAAGGCAGGAAGGGCGAATACCGCTACCGATAATTCGCCAATAAACATGGTAGAAACAATTGTTTTGTTAAAGCCGAAGGACGAATGGCGAAAAGGCATCAAAAAGGAAGATATTATTAATGAGTTGAACGCAAAGCTACAAATACCCGGTGTAGTTAACGGCTGGACACAGCCGATCATCAATCGTATCAATATGCTTTCCACAGGTATCCGTACCGATGTGGGTTTAAAGGTTTACGGGCAAAACCTGGATACCATTGCTGCCTTATCAACCCAAATGAAAAAAGCGCTGCAGGGAATTCCGGGCGTAAAAGACATCTATGTTGACCCGATCACCGGGGGCAAGTACCTGGATATTAAAGTGAACAAGGATGCCATTGGCCGTTATGGCCTGAGTATAGATGATGTGAACGAGGTTGTTGAAAGCGCATTGGGCGGGATGAACCTCACTCCAACCATTGAAGGGCGCAGGAGATTTAGCGTTAATCTGCGGCTTGCACAGGATTACCGCAACAACCTGGATGCTATAAAACGCACACTGGTACAAACAAGTAATAATGGGCCAATCCCATTGTCATCGGTTGCGGATATCCAGATCAGCGATGGACCAGCGATGATACAATCGGAAAATGCCTTATTGCGGGGCACGGTATTGTTCAATGTGCGCGACCGGGATTTAGGAAGCACTGTTGACGAGGCCCAAAAGCGGTTAAACAGCATGGTCAAAACTTTGCCTAAAGGCTATTTTATTGAATGGAGCGGCCAATATGAGAACCTCATCCGCGCCGAGCATACCTTGAAACTGGTTTTGCCAATTGTATTGGTCATCATTTTTGCCTGTTTGTATTTCGCCTTCCGGTCTGTCCGCGAGGCATTTTTTAGCCTTATCAGTATTCCATTTGCGCTGATAGGCGGAGCCTATATGGTATGTTTTTTTGGCGTGCATTTATCTGTGGCCGTTGCAGTTGGGTTTATCGCCCTGTTTGGCATTGCTGTAGAAACGGGAATTGTAATGGTGATATACCTGAACGATGCGATGCAGCAATTGGTAGCCCTTAAAGGCAACTCAAAAGAGAATATTACCCGTGCCGACCTGCACGACTATGTAATGAATGGTGCGGTAAAAAGACTAAGGCCCAAATTAATGACGGTTTGCGTAGCCTTGTTCGGGCTGGTGCCTATCTTATGGTCCACCGGTACTGGCAGCGATGTGATGCTGCCCATTGTATTGCCAATGATTGGCGGGGTATTAACATCTTCCACGCATATTTTACTGGTTACTCCACTGATTTTTTTAATGGTGAAAGAATATGAACTAAAGAAGCATGGCAAGCTTGAAGTATTGGATGTAAAGGAATAATAACCATGAAAACGAAATATCAAATTATAGCTATAACGCTTACCTGTTTTGCCAGCCTGTCGGTAAAAGCACAGCATTTGTCGTTAGACAGTGTTTTACGCCGCGTTGCGAATAACCCGGCATTGCAGGCTTACGATGCGAAGATGAGCGCGCAGGATGCTTATGCAGCCGGGGCAAAAAGCCTGGATGCGCCAAAGATCAGCGCGGGACAGTACCAGACCCCTTACCGGGTTAATCCGAACGGCGGATCGTTTATGATCCAGGCGGAACAAATGTTCACGAACCCGGCAAAACTCCGGGCAAAAGAAGATTACATGAAGGGCCTATCGAAAGTGACGGCAGCCGATAAAGGGTATCTGAAAAACCAGCTCGTCGCACAGGCCAAACAATACTACTACGAACGGGTGATACTGGAAAAGAAGCTGGCCCTTTTGCAAAATACACGGGGATTCCTGCAATATATGCTTAAAGATGCCAATATCCGCTTAACCTACGGCAAAGAAAAATTAAGCAACATCTATAAGGCCAAAGCCGAACTATTTGAGCTGGATAATGTAAGTGATCAATTGCAAAACGAGGTCAGTCAAAATAATATTATGCTGAATACCCTGATGAACACGGATAAACAAACCGCGTTTACGGTGGATACCATTATTGATGTAAAAAACTACGAAAACAGTGTCACCGATACAGTGGCGCTTGTAGCGACCCGAAGCGATATTAAAGTGGTGAACCGAAGTATAGAACTACAGCAATTAAATACCCAAATAGAATATAGCAAGCGAAAACCAGATTTTGGTATCCAGGCGGCGCATATGTTTAGTTACGGGGGAATGGCTAATCAATACGTCCTTATGGCCTCTGTGACGATACCAATTGTGCCCTGGGCCTCTAAGGAATATAAAGCTAATCTTAAAGGCATCCAATACGAGGTGCAGGAGTTACAGCAAAAGAAGCTCGACATGTTGAACCAGGCCGAAGGCCAGTTGACCGGCCTGAGAACAGGTATGAACAGTAAAACCAGGCAGATCAACAACTACCGGCAAAACATCATTCCTGCTTTACAAAACAGTTATAAAACTTCGCTGCAGGCTTACGATCAGAACGCAGGTGATCTGCCGTCGGTATTGAATGCCATCAAGGATCTGCAAATGGCGAAAATGGCGGCCCTCGACCGTTTACAGGAACTTTTATTATTACAGGTAGCTTATGAAAAGGAAAATGAACAATACTAAAATAATACTGGTCGCCTTTGGGTTAAGCGGAATGCTGTTCACTGCTTGTTCCGACCATACGAAGGAGGGGGGAGTTTCAAAACCGGGCAAACCAGCGGATGCAGCAATCGGTATGAACACTGTTTTACAGCCAGTCAATTCCTCGGTTATATCAACTGTAAACGCCATTGTGCCGAAACAAAAAGCTGTGGAGACGACCATTCCGGCGGAGGGATACCTTGATTTCAATACCCGTACTTTTAATAATATTGCGGCCCGCTTTTCGGGGCGAATTGAAAAATTGTACATCAAGTATGCATTCCAGGAGATACACAGGGGGCAACGTATTTTTGATATTTATAGCCCTGACATCGTTACCGCACAGCAGGACCTCGTTTATCTCACCAGGAACTCAGCCCAGGAAACAAGCCTGGTTAATGCAGCCAGGCAAAAATTGTTGCTATTGGGCATGTCGGCCGCGCAGGTGGATAAGGTGGTAAAAACCGGCAAGCCATTCACTAGTTTACCGGTTTATAGCCTCTACGATGGGCATGTTCATGATGTGGCGCATAGCCAGATGCCTGCCAATACAGCTGCCAGGCCCGAGCAAAACTTCACCGGAAATCTTCCATTATTAATTAAGGAGGGAATGTATATAGAAAAAGGACAGTCCGTTTTTAACGTAGTTAATGCCCACCATTTATGGGCCATTTTAAAAATTGACCGTTCGGCAGTTGCCGGTTTAAAGCTAAACCAGCCGGTAAAAATCAGCTTGCCCGACATGCCAGGTAAAGCAATTAACGGAAAAGTCGATTTTATCGAACCCTTTTTACAGGATGGCGACAAAAGCACCAGCATCCGGGTTTATATACATAATATGGACCATGCCCTCAAAGTAAACAGCCTGGTTAAGGCGACTATACAAACAGGAGAAGTAAGCGCCTTGTGGATACCGCGGACTGCATTAATGGATTTAGGGGAAACAAAAATAGTGTGGCTTAAAAACGGTCAGTTGTTTAAAGCCCGCCAGGTAAGTACGGGAATAATAAACGGAAATGAGGTACAAATAACCAAAGGTTTAGCGATGACCGATAGCCTGGCAGAAAATGCCCAATATTTAACAGATAGCGAAAGTTTTATTAAAACCCGGGACAATGAAAAATAAGCACACAAGGATTTCGAAATTTATGATAACAGGGAAATGTATACTGTTTGTTTTAGTATTAGGGGCGTTGTTTGCAGCCTGCAAACAAAAACCCCAGCCGGTAGCAAAGGCACAAAGCAAAGCCTACTACACCTGTTCGATGCATCCGCAGGTACATGAAGACCTTGACGGGAATTGCCCGATCTGCGGTATGAAGCTGATCAGGGTGGAAATAGCCGGCACTAATGCCGGCAGAACCGGCGATAAAATTATGCTGACGGCATCGCAGATCCGGCTGGCCGGTATTGAAACGGACACGGTGCGGGAAGAAAATATCGGAAATGAAAAAACCTTGACGGGAACGGTTACTACAAATGAAAACCTGGCTGAACAGTTAAGTGCAAGAATTTCGGGACGGATACAACAGCTTTTCGTTAGGACCGTAGGTGAGAAAATAACGATTGGCCAACCAGTTTATTCCATTTACAGCGAAGATTTGCAGGGGGCAGAGAAAGAATACCTGCTGGCGTTGCAGCAACAGAAAATATTGAATAATCCGGATGTTGATTACAAGCAATTAATAGGCGCGGCCGAAAATAAGCTCAAACTGTGGGGGATTACTGAGTCACAAATCAGGAGCCTGGTTTCTACCGGAAGAGTTTCTGCAACCATAAATATCCAGAGCCAGGTAAACGGGACAGTGAGCGAAATAGCTGTTCATGAAGGGGACTATATCACAGAGGGCATGGCTATCCTGAAAACGCAGGCATTAGCCAGTTTGTGGGTGCAAGCGCAGCTTTATGCCAATGAAGCCGGAACGTATAAAGAAAACGACCAGGTAAGTGTCTCATTCCCCGAGCTGGTCGGCCAGGTAATAAAAGGGAAAGTTGAATTTATCAACCCTGAATTGTCAGATGCCTCAAAAGTAGATTTGATCCGTATCAGCATACCAAACACCCTGGGTTTGATCAAGCCGGGAATGCTTGCTTATATTTCATTAGCTTCCGGGGCCCAGCGATCTTTGGCTATTCCTGTCACATCCGTACTATCAGATGGAACCGGCGATAAGGTATGGGTAAAAAACACGGATGGAAGTTACTCGCCAAAGATGATCAAACCAGGAAAGGGTAACCAAACTTATATCGCCGTTATTTCGGGGTTAAATGCAGGCGATATTGTGGTAACAAACGGGGCCTATCTTTTGAATAGTGAAGCCATCTTTAAAAACGGTAACGACCAGATGGGTGGCATGAAGATGTGAGTTATGAAAACAACAAAAGAAAATTATTGATATGAAAACTATCATATTAATAATATCTTTAAGACATCAATTTAATGCTGGTTTTCGCATATAGAAAACTTCGATTGGTGATTTTTTACGCTTATGACGAAAAAACTTGGTGTATTTGGGTTGATTGCGTTTTACCTGTTGTTAACAACAGGTACTTATGCTTGCCTGCTTCATTGCGCCACCGAATTTCTGTCTTCGCAACTAGGTATCGAACAGGAAAATCATAAATCAGCAGTTGATAATGACAAAGGCGATGCCGGCAAGGACGATGAAAAGTGCGGCGATGATTGTAGCTGCTGCTACCATCACGGCACCTATGTAGTTAACGAAAACTTTGGCGGATCTCCTGACTTTCAGTTTTCAATAGTTCATGTCGCCATACTTCAACCCGCCCTCGCACAGTTTACTGCGATACCTGCCATTATAGATAATTCTATCAGGTGGCCAGGCGCAACAGGGCCTCCGTTTGGTTTTAGTCAACCAATCTACATCTCCAATCATTCCCTTCTAATTTGATCAAGCACTGCTGTCAGCTGGCGGCTTGTTATTTTACTGTCTTGTAAATAACGCTTGTATCATAACAGTTTACATGTCAATTTATCTGCATTTTCCTCATTCAATATTATTGCGCACACCGTGCATATAGAATAATTGAACCTGGCATTTCAGGGAATTGGGATATTAAGCGTAATTAAAAAACCTGCAATTCATTAATTCCGGCAACCGCCATGGCAAACTTTGTAAAACACAAGGTTTGAATGGGTATTTGTTCATTCTTAACGAACGGCCATTTTCCCGCCGATAATCACCACTCTTAACAGAAAAAGAAAACGACGCGCACGAGGCCAGGCAGCCTGCGAGGAACTAATTCAATAAATAACTTTCTAAGTTGAATCAAGGAAATCATTAACAATGAAATCACAAAATATCAAATACCTAGCAGCCTTTATTATAATGCTGCTATTAGCATTTCTGCAATGTTATAGAGCGGTTCGTGGCCTGCACTGGGCCTTTGAACCCGACTTTGACCGGGATATTGGTTATATCCGTAACACGTTAAATGGACACTACGGCAGCGACCCTAATTATATTGGAGAATACATGTGGTACAACCCTTTGTTGTATTTATCAGAGGCTGCAATAGTTAAAATTACCGGGCTGCCGATAAATATCGTTGTTGCAAGGGCCGGTGCATTTTTAAATCTTTTAGCCCCTATTTTCTTTTTCATAATGGTCAGAAAGTTATTTGATTACAAAATTGCTTTGGCGGCGCTGTTGTCCTTCCTTTTTTTAGCTTCGGGTAATATACCCGGCTGGGGCGGTGCAACCTATTCTCCGTTGCCGTTGGCTAACAGCTATGTACAGTTTATATTTTATTTCAATATTTTTTTGTGTTACAAGGCGTTTTCAACACAAAAAATGAGGTGGTTTACTATTCTTGGAATATTTTTAGGAATAGGCTTTCTTGGGCACGCCGCTCCAACCATAATTATTATTTTAATGCTGATTTTGCTGCAGGGGCAGAAACATATTGCTGCCATAAAAACAACAGAATATTCGTCGATAAAGACCTATCTCCTGCAGGGTCTTTTTACGTTGGTTCCGTTCCTGGTATTTAGTTTCCCTTTCCTATATTTTGTATTAATCAAGTACCACCTGCACTTTGTCAACAGGATAATTCTGCAATGCGCTCCCGGGATTTTCGCCAGGGCTAATTCGATAGAATTATTAAAACTAAACCTGACTTTTCCATTCGTGATAGCAGCAATTGGGTTTGTGATGTTCTGCAGGAAATATAACAACCCGTTAATTAAAAAAATAATCCTGTATTGGCTTTATATTACGGTATTTATGTACTTGTACGAGGCAATTTTACCCACCGCCAACCGTATGTTGCATATTACCCTGCCTGATACTATTCCGGCACTGCATTATTTCTTCTATCTTAAAGGGGTACAGTCCGTTTTCTTCGCATTTGGTTTCGTTTATTTAGTCGATCTGGCTATTCATTGGATGGAAGGCTATGCCGCTAAGAGACGCCTCCGGAAAATTCCGGTATTACTTTCATCTAACCTGTTCGTAATATTCGTTTTATTATGCGCAATCATTTACTACCCTATTTATAGCAACAGGGCCGATTTTGTGGTACCAAGGCAACAGGCGCTGGCTAAAGAAAAAGAAACAGATAAAATTGAGGTGTACGATTTCATCGTCAAAAACATACCGCTTAACCGTGTGATGCTTTGCAAACATGATCAATCTCTTTTTCCGGTTATGGCCACGGGGATAAAAATGGTTTCTGTTGAGATCTATTTTTCGAATCCGTACGTTAGTTATGAGCAAAGGGAAAATGACAGGAATGAGATGCTTTCGTACCTGGTGGCGTCAGCACCATCACCGGCTGAAAAATTATTTTTAAAATACAAGGTAAGCTATGTTTTATTGCCAAATAACGACTTTGAGCAATACAAAACGCCGGCCTTTCTAACGAGCAACGTCATTTTTACAAACAAGTCATTTACAATAATGTCATTAACTATGGCCGGCAATAAATAAATCATAGTAGGGTTGACATTTAACTTAACGCAGGTTAAATGTCATTACCGGATATTCAACAAAAGATTGGAATGGAAAAGCTGACAAGGTTTATGGGCTGCCAGCGCGCGTGAATTTCAATTCAAAACCGAACAATCTGATGTTCAATATCGTTACAATAAAACGTGCAAATAAAAACACAATTTACTATACACCAGCAAGTTAACAATTTGGAACAAGGATTGAACAATAAAACTACTTGGCTGCATACACTTTCCATATTACCCCTTATGACCTGGTTTTCCTGGGGGCGCAGTTATTGGCATTTATTTCGGTTGTAGCGTATTTATATCAGTTTAATAGGCTGATCCAAAGCCTTCGCCGGCGACATCATGCAGACGGGAACATCCCGTATCGGAACCAACTGCGCTGGCTGCAGCGCTTGCAGGGCGGTTTTGGAGTATTATGGCTGTTGTGGATTCCTTATGTAACTATAGATTATTTTTACCACCATCACCAGGCGGGTATACTTGTTTATTATCCTTTTTATCTCACTTTAATAACAATAGTAGGTTGTATCATAGCCGGCGCCTTTTCCGCGCCGAAAACCGAAACAGCTGCTCAGGCGCCCGGCGTGCCAAAATCCATGCCCCAGGGAGAATTGACGCAAAAAGCTACATGGCTGAAAGAGGCGATGAAAGCAAACCTATACTACCGGGATGCGGAGCTTAGCTTAGGCTCACTGGCTGAAAAGCTGGACATACATCCCCACGAATTATCACGAATCATTAATACGGCGTTTCGAAAAAACTTCAATGATTTCGTTAACGAGTACCGTATTTATGAAGTTACCCGTAAAATGCGTGACCCGGCTTTCGACCGGATTACACTGCTGGGCCTGGCACTGGATGCCGGATTCAATTCCAAATCAACCTTTAACCGCACTTTCAGGCAGATGACCGGGAAAAGCCCGGCAGAATACAAGCGCACGCTGAAAAAAGAGCGCCCAACTTATCATTTGAGACCTTATTCCAATTCTGCCGCGATAATTTCGTACAACGAAGCCGCCCCACGGTGGACTCCTGAGAAATTAAATCGCAATTATATGTTTAGGAATTATTTCAAAATGGCCTGGAGAAACCTGGTCAAAAACAAGGCATCTTCATCCATTAATGTTGCCGGTCTTGCCGTTGGTATGGCCGTAGCTGTACTCATCGGGCTATGGATATGGGACGAATTGTCGTTTAATAAATACCACCAGAATTATGACCGCATAGTTCAGCTGGTGCAAAAAGAAAAGTTCCCTGGCAACATCAATGTAACAGACCACATGCCTTACAGGCTGGTTGATGAGCTCAAAACCAATTACCGGGGTAACTTTAAGCATATCCTGACAGCTACCGAGCCCGGTAACTACTATCTGTCAACGGGTGAAAAAAAAATAGTGCAAACAGGGCAATATATTGAGGCGGGTGCGCCCGAAATGCTGACATTGAAAATGCTCCGCGGCTCATGGGGCGCACTTAACGATCCACATTCTATTTTACTTTCAGCATCTGCGGCAAAAGCAATTTTCGGCAATACCAGCCCTTTGGATAAGACGATGAAGGTAAGCAACACCTGGGATGTACACACCACTACGGATGTAAAGGTAACCGGGATATATGAAGACCTGCCGCAGAACGCGCAATTTCACCCAATACAGTTTTTTATGCCCTGGGAGTTATATGCAGCGGCTGATAAGCGCCTGAGTACCATGACATGGGACGATCATCGTTTTTTGATCTATGCCGAGCTTCAGCCTGGTGCTGATCTTGATAAAGTGTCGGCTAATATTAAAGATGCTGAACTTAAGGTTATCAGGCACCTGGACGATATGAAGCGGGAAGTAGCGGCAAATCCGGAAATATTGCTGAACCCGATGAAGAATTGGCACCTGTATTCAAATTTTAAGGATGGCGTTGCCGATAAAGGCCCCATTCAGTTTGTATGGATAGTTGGCATCATCGGAGGCTTCGTATTGCTATTGGCCTGCATCAATTTCATGAATTTAAGTACCGCGCGTTCAGAAAAAAGAGCGGCCGAGGTAGGGATACGTAAAGCCATAGGCTCGGCCAGGGGACAACTGATCAGCCAGTTTTTTAGTGAATCGCTAATGGTTGCGCTTTTGGCATTTATGATAGCACTTGTGCTTGCCTTAGTTGCTTTGCCGATGTTAAACGATTTGTCGGCAAAGCAAATCATCATACCTCTCACCAATATATGGTTTTGGTTTGCGTGCCTTAGTTTTGTCGTATTTACAGGTTTTTTAGCCGGAATTTACCCCGCCTTGTACCTGTCTTCTTTCCAGCCTGTAAAGGTGTTAAAAGGAGCGTTTCGTGCGGGCCGCCTGGCTTCCCTTCCGCGCAAAGTATTGGTAGTGGCGCAATTTACGGTCTCTGTTATATTAATCATTTGTACCGTCGTAATTTATAAGCAGTTGATATTTGGCAAAGACCGCCCGGTTGGGTACTCCCGCGATGGATTGATCATCGTACCAATGCAATCAATAGACTACCTGGGAAAAGAGAACGTCATCCGCAACGAATTAAAAAATACGGGCGCGGTAACCGAAGTTGCCGAATCGGAAAGCCCGGTTACCGGTATATCCTCGAGTAATGATGGTTTTAACTGGAAAGGCAGGAGCCCGGGTTCAGAAGAAAAATTCGGGACGTTAACCGTGACAGCCGAGTATGGAAAAACAATTGGCTGGCAATTTACGAATGGCCGCGATTTTTCCAGCAGTTCGGCTGCCGACTCATCTGGTTTCGTTATAAACGAAGCAGCGGCAAGATACATGGGACTGAAAAGCCCGGTAGGCGAAACCATCCATTGGAAAAGCAAATGGAACAACGTCGACAAGGATTACAGGATTATCGGTGTAATAAAAGATATGGTAATGGAATCGCCATATGATGCCATAAAACCTACTATTTTCCGTTTGGGCGGCAATCTCAACTGGATATTTATCAGGATCAATCCACAGGTAAGCGTTAGCGGCGCATTACCTAAAATAGCGGCTGTTTTTAAAACCATCGTGCCCTCAGTTCCATTTCAATACAATTTTGCTGATGAAGAATATGCCAAAAAATTTGTTGCCCAGGAACAAATAGCTAAACTGACAGGGTTCTTCTCGGCACTTGCCATTTTCATAAGTTGTCTCGGATTATTCGGTATGGCTATGTTTTTAGCCGAGCAACGGACCAGGGAGATCGGTGTGCGCAAGGTATTAGGCGCAACGGTATTTACACTATGGCGGTTATTATCAAAAGATTTCCTGGCACTTGTAATTATCTCGCTCCTTATCGCAGCGCCAATGGCCTGGTATTTTATGTCAAAATGGCTGCAGGGCTATCAATACCGCACACCAATATCGTGGTGGATATTTGCAGTAACAGCAGCAGGAGTACTTGCTATTACCTTGCTGACCGTAAGCTATCAATGTATTAAAGCGGCTTTGGCTAACCCGGTCAGGAGCCTCCGTTCGGAGTAGGCAGTTTAAGCAAAAAAGTACATTGTTTGTGCAACGTTCCAAAAGAACTTAGGTCGGAACAAACATGCGATCTGAGATTTAGTTGAAACGCTATGTGGTGCGTTCCGAGGTGAAATACAGGATGCATTTTTGTATCCTGATCAATCCTGTTTAATAAAGCTGCACAATACCATGCAATCCGCAACCGCACACCCCGCCGTCCGATTCTGTTACAATAAAAACATCAGAACCCGCATAATGCGCTATTTATCAATAGGTTAATAGTTTGGAACAGGTATTGAGGCGCCTGACCTGATTGAACGCATACACTTTCCATATTACCCTTTATGACCTGGCCTTACTGGGAACAATTTTCGTCGGGCTTACTTTTGCACTGCTGTTATGGTTCACAAATAGAGTGAATCTTACCGCAAACCGGCTGATGGCCCTGGCACTGATAACAGTTGTTTTGCGGATGGTGTGGTTATTCGGGATTGACGTCCGCCTGGGTGCCTGGTTTCCGTACTGGAGTTGGGTGCCGCTGCAATTTTCGCTGGCGCTTGGTCCCCTCATCTATTTTTATGTGCTTAAAATTACCCGCCCCGGGTATAAATTCCGGTGGAAAGACCTGCTCCATTTTAGCCCGCTACTGGCGGAACAAGGCCTTCTGATATTGGAGATTAAGGAGAGCATGAAGACTGGCGTGGCTACTTATGATACGAGGGCCTTTCAGCAATTAAACCCGGTATTGCAGCTGCTGGCAGTAATTTCGGTTATTACTTACCTGTATCTGTCCCGAAGGCTGATCAGGGGTTTTCACTGGCGACTTAAGGTTAACATAATCGACCGGTCCCCGTATCAATTGCGCTGGCTGCGTCGTTTGCTGGCGGGCCTCAGCCGGATGTGGTTGTTGTGGATACCCATTATCAGCATAGATTTTTTTTATTATCATTCCCGATTAAGCATACACTTCTATTATCCTTTATACCTGCTTTTAGCTATAATGATGATCTGGATAGCGGCTACGGCTTTTTCAAAAATGAACATTGGCGTGCCGTTACCCGCTGCCTCTATTTTAAAACCAAAGCCCGCTGAAGACCTTGTGCAGAAAGCTAAGTGGTTGCGCAAAGTAATGGAAACCGAACGGTTCTACCGGGACGAGGAGCTAAGTTTAGGCTCACTGGCAGAAGTGTTGGAAATGCATCCCCAGGATTTGTCGCGTATTGTGAATGTTGCGCTCAAAAAAAACTTCAGCGATTTTATAAATGAGTACCGCATCCGCGAGGTAACCCAAAAAATGCAAGACCCGGCTTATGACCGGATAACCCTGCTGGGCATAGCCTTCGACTCAGGCTTTAGTTCCAAAACTACCTTTAACCGCGCCTTCAGGGAAATGACCGGCAAAAGCCCTGCGGAGTATAAAAACTACCTTAAAAAAGAGCGACCATTTTATTTTTTGGAACCTTATTCCCGTCCCGCCACAATAATTTCGTCTCACAAAACCACGCCAATGTGGTCGTCTGAGAAGTTAAACCGAAATTATATGTTTAGAAATTATTTAAAAATAGCATGGCGCAATATGCTGCATAATAAAGTTTACAGCGCGCTTAATATTGCCGGCCTTGCCACAGGCATGGCTGTGGCTTTGCTTATCGGTTTGTGGATAAGCAGCCAATATGCTTATAACCGTTTTTTGCCCGGATATGACCAATTGTACCAGGTAAAGCTAAACTTTTACCATAGCGGCGAGATACATACGCAAAGCGGGGCGCCGGTGCCATTGATCGAAGAGTTCCGCAAGAACTACCCCGAGGTACAATATGCTTCGGAGACGGATTGGGGCGGACAGCACAGCCTGGTGATTGGCGACAAGAAACTCGATCCTTTTGGCTATACTGTAGGCGCCGATTTCCTAAAGATATTCCCTTACCCCATGGTTAAAGGAAATATCAACTCGGTTTTTAGCGATCCTAACTCAATTGTTTTAACAGAATCGGTTTCGAAAGCTTTGTTTGGCGATAATGACCCTATAAACAAGCTCATCCGTATAGACAATAAAAATAACGTTAAGGTTACCGGTGTAATGAAAGATATACCGGCTAACTCAACTTTGCAATTCAGCTATCTCTTGCCCTATAGCTACCAGGAGCAGGCTTACCCCGAGGCCAAAAAGGAACGTGCCAACTGGAGAAATTATTCGTATCCCGAATACGTGCAACTACAACCGGGAGCGAATGCCGAAGCGTTTGAAGGCAAAATAAAGAATCTTATCACAAAACACGGTGCAACTGACAAGATAGAAGTGATTTTACAGCCTGCAAAAAACTGGCGCCTGCTTACCGAGTTTAACAACGGTAAGGCAACAAACGGCTTCATACAATATGTGCGCATGTTTGGTGTAATAGGCATATTGGTGTTGGTAATAGCAGGCATAAATTTTGTGAATTTAAGTACTGCACGCGCCGAAAAACGTGCACGCGAAGTGGGTGTGCGCAAATCCATCGGCTCATCCCGGCGGGATTTGATCATCCAGTTCCTGGGCGAATCGTTACTGCTTACTTTTATGGCGTTTGCGGTGTCAATAGTGATCGTCCAATTGGTGTTGCCAGCATTTAATACCATAACCTACGGGAATATTTCAGTACCATATACCAGCTTAACGTTTTGGTGCATGATGATAGGTTATGTGCTGGTTACGGGGCTCCTGGCCGGAAGCCGCCCCGCTTTTTATCTTTCTTCATTTAATCCTGTAAAAGTTTTAAAAGGCACTATCCAGCTGGGCAAGCGGGCAGCACTTCCGCGTAAAATAATGGTGGTAGTACAATTTACCTGCTCGATTGCACTCATCATCAGCACGCTGATTATTTACCAGCAGATAGAATATGCGAAGGACAGGCCAAAAGGCTACCATGCCGAAAACCTGGTGATGGTAAATAGCAGCGACGACCTTAATAGAAATTTTACTGCACTTAAAAGCGACCTCTTACAAAGCGGGCAGGTAGTAAGCGTTACCAAAGCAGCAAGCGGGATGTTGTATTTCCCGGCATCATTCAGCATACGTGATTTTCCGGGGAAAAAGAGTGGCGAATCGCTTGAGATGGCCACTACCGCTATTTCGCCCGGCTATTTTAAGACTGTAGGAACCAGGTTGAAGTTGGGGCATGACTTTGCAGAAGACGCAGGCCCCGACACGCTCGACGTTATATTAAACGAGGCGGCAGTACAGCAACTGCGGTTAAAAAATCCGCTCAACCAACTGATAACGTTCGATTATCGCAAAAACCCGATGCGCATTATCGGCGTGGTAGAAAATGCGATTGTCGGATCTCCATTTTACCTGGCTGGTTCTGCGCTTTATGTATACAATCCGGGCTGGACAGGCGCCATTATGTTCAGGCTTAACCCCAATACCGGCAGGCAGCAGGCTGTAAAAAAAATAGCGGCGATATTTAACCGGTATAATCCATCCTTCCCGTTCGATTACCGTTTTGCAGACGAGGCCTTCAGTGCCACCTATAATACAGAAATATTGGTGGGCACATTGGCAAGCATTTTTGCAGTCCTTGCAATATTTATTTCGTGCCTCGGCTTATTTGGTTTGGCAGCATATGTTGCCGAGCAGCGTACAAAAGAGATTGGAATACGCAAAGTGATGGGCGCCTCGGTATCCCAGGTGTGGGTTTTGTTGTCCAAAGACTTCATGTTGTTGGTGCTGATCAGTTGCGTTATCGCATCTCCGGTTGCATTGTACTACCTGCATAATTGGTTGTTGAAATATGATTACCGCATTAGTATAGGCCCAGGCGTGTTTATACTTGCCGGGCTGGCAGCATTAGCCATAACAATAATTACTGTGAGCTTCCAGGCCATCAAGGCCGCCCTGGCCAACCCCGTGAAAAGTTTGAGAAGTGAGTAAACCGTTTGGGGCAAAACAAACATATGATCTGAGATTTAGTTGAAACACTATGTGGTGCGTTCCGGGGTGAGATACGGGACGCATTTTTATGTCTTAGTCAAAGCCGTTCACAAAAGCAATACCACGCAATCCACAACCGCACACCCCGCCGTCCGATTCTGTTACAACAACAATATTAATGACAACATAATTTACTATTTATCAATATGTTAATAGTTTGGAACAGCGATTGAGGCCCTTAACCTGATTGAACGCATACTCTTTCCATATCACCCCTTATGACCTGGGCTTCCTCGGAACGATTTTCGTCGGGCTGACTTTTGCACTCCAATTATGGTTCACCAAAAGAACCAACCAGACTGCAAACCGGTTCCTTAGCCTGGCACTGGGCACTATAGTTTTGTGGGTGGCG
>Ga0105237_10004752_pt1 | contig 15618 bp, 12 predicted proteins | sample KBSC24metaG_FD_81520 | JGI IMG/M metagenome (GOLD analysis project Ga0105237, IMG submission 81520) | Corn rhizosphere microbial communities from Kellogg Biological Station, Michigan, USA - KBS C2-4 metaG | ecosystem: Host-associated > Plants > Roots > Rhizosphere > Soil | place: Michigan, USA... | reverse complement strand
GTTCATATCCACACCCACCAGAGCGTCGGCGAACGCGAGCAGCGCACCGACCTCATAGATTCCGCCCAGCGGCCCCCCGCCAGCGACCGCCAGGCCGATGCGCGAGCGAACGCCTCGACGGTGAGCCGAGCGCTTGGCCATCACCCCTGCCTGTTACGCGTGGGGCGAAGCTTCCTTCCCGGACTTGGCGCTCCTAGGCGCGCGCTTCGCTTGCTTTTCCGACTTGAGCAGCTCCTGAACGCTCGCGTTCAACTGATTAACTTGCTTGGACAGCGCCTGGATATCGCCGTAGGTCGGTACCCCGAGCTTGTTGAGCGATTTCGACACGCGCGCTTCGAAAACCTGCTCGAGCTTGTCCAGCGTGCCGCCGGCGCTCTTGGAGATCTGCGCGATCTGCGTGTTGGCCGCTTTACCGGCGCGACTCTGCAATGCCTCGCCTTCCTTCACGAGCGAATCGAACAGCTTCGTGCCTTCGGATTGCGCTTTGGCGAAAGCGCCAAGACCAGCCAGCCAGATCTGATGCGCAGAGTGCGTCACCAGCTGTACGATCTTCGTGTCGTCTGCCGCCTCTTTCAGTTTCAGTGCCATATCAGTCTCCAATCAACGAGAGGTTTGTCCGCACATCCACCTCTGCGATCTGAGGCGGTCCCGGTTGCCTTGCGGTGCGTGGCTCAATATGCCAGCTCCCCGGGCGCGATCCTTGACCTCGATCAAACGGAACGAGCATCGCGAGCGTATAAAAAAGAGTGTGGACAAGATCTGGCTCAAGAGCTACCCCGAAGGCATCCCGGCCGAGGCCGACGTACATGAATATGCCTCGCTGAAGGACATTCTCGAAAAGAGCTGCCAGCGCTTCGGCCCTCTGCCCGCCTTCAGCAACATGGGCACGACGCTCACCTATGCCGAGCTCGACGTCAAGACGCGGGTTTTCGGCGCGTATCTGCAGCAGACGATTGGGCTATCCAAGGGCGATCGAGTGGCGTTGATGATGCCCAACGTGCTGCAATATCCGGTGGCGATGTTCGGTGCGCTGCGTGCGGGCATGACTGTGGTCAACGTCAACCCGCTCTATACGGCGCGCGAGCTGCAGCATCAGCTCGAGGATTCGGGCGCGAAGGTGATCGTGGTGCTGGAGAACTTCGCGCGGACGCTCGAGGAGGTGCTGGACCGGACGGCGGTCACGCACGTCATCTCGACTCGAATCGGCGACCTGCTGGCCTTTCCGACCGGCGTGATCGCCAACCTCATGGTCAAGTACGTGAAGCGCATGGTGCCGGCTTGGAACATCCCGCAGGCGGTCGACTTCGCACAGATCCTGGCGAGCACAAACCAGAAGCCGCTGCAGGATGTCCCGGTAGGGCCGGAAGACATTGCATTCCTGCAATACACCGGCGGTACTACCGGCGTACCCAAAGGCGCGATTCTGACGCATGGGAACATGGTCGCTAATCTCGAGCAGACCGCGGCCTGGATCGGCCGGAATCTCGAGGCTGGCGCCGAGACCATCATTACCGCCCTGCCGCTGTATCACGTCTTCTCGCTCACTGCGAATCTGCTGACTTTCTTCAAACTAGGCGCGCACAACGTGCTGATCACCAACCCGCGGGACATCGAGGGGTTCATCAAGGAGCTCAAGGCCATTCCGTTCACCGCGATTACCGGCGTGAACACATTGTTCAACGCCCTGCTGAACGCACCGGGTATTCGCGAGGTGAATGCGAGTGCGCTCAAACTTGCAATCGGCGGCGGCATGGCGGTGCAGCGCAAAGTCGCGGAGAAATGGCAGGACCTGTTCGGTGTTCCACTGATAGAAGGCTACGGGCTGACCGAAACCGCCCCGATCGTGTGTTCCAATCCGTTGAATGCCAAGGAGTACACCGGGACCATCGGGCTGCCGCTACCGTCGACCGAGGTGAGCATCAGAGACGACGAGGGCAAAGAGCTGTCGATCGGCGTAGTGGGTGAGATCTGCGTGCGCGGACCGCAAGTGATGAGGGGCTACTGGAACAAGCCGGACGAGACAGCGAAAGTGTTTACCGCCGACGGCTGGCTGCGCACCGGCGATATGGGATCGATGGACGAGCGCGGCTTCGTGAAGCTCGTGGATCGCAAGAAGGACATGATCCTGGTATCGGGCTTCAACGTCTACCCGAACGAGATCGAGGACGTCGTGATGACACACCCCGGAGTGCTGGAGACGGCGGCAATCGGCGTCCCCGACGAGCGCTCGGGCGAAAGCGTAGAGCTGATCGTCGTCAAGAAAGACCCGACGCTGACTGCGCAGCAGATTCTCCAACACTGCCGGCAATCGCTGACCGCATACAAGATGCCCAAAGCCGTCGTGTTTCGCGACGAACCCCTCCCTAAGAGCAACGTCGGCAAGATCCTGCGGCGTGTATTGAGAGAGGAAGAGTTGGTGAAGCGCGCAGGCGCGCAAGGCGCGAGAGTCTAAGCGATTGGCAAAGCCGGCCTGCCGGTGAGCCCAGCGGCCAGACGACTCGCCTGCCGCGCGACCAACCCGTAGATCGTCAGCTGCGGATTCGCCCCGAGGCTGGTCGGAAACAGCGATCCGTCGGACACCGACAGGTTCTCGAACCGGTGATGGCGGCCGTCAGCGTTGACTACAGAGTTGCTTTCGTCGCTTCCCATTGCGCAGCCTCCCATCACGTGAGCGCTGACCACGCGCGTGCGCAGAACCTGCATCGGAAGGTGGCTGATGGCCTCCTTCGCGGCAGGCCAAGACTCGTACGCGGCAGCATCCTCGTGAATCGGCAGCACACTCTTCGCACCGGCAGCGAATTGAATCTCGGCCATCGTCCAGTAAGCTCGACGCATGCCATCCCAGAGCGCATCGGTAATGGGATAGTCCAACAGCGGCGTGCCATCGCGCTTCAGCGAAGCCCGCCCGCCTGGACTGTCATCGCGAAAGCCATCCCGCTGCAACGCTATGATGGCCTGCGTGTAAGGCATGTGCGCCATCAGTTGCGCGTGAGCTTCGCCAAAGCCTTGCAAGGTGGTGGCCATCAGAAGCGGATGCAGCGGCGGCACCTCCAGCTTGTAGCCGATCGGTCCATCGACCGGCTGACTCTGCAGAAAGTGGTCGCAGTAGACACTCTGCGGGGCGCCCGAGTAACCCTCCACCGGGCTCGGCATGATCGCGGCGGAGACGCAGGTCGGATGCAAGAAGGTACGGCGTCCGATCAACGCATGCGGGTCCGGTAGCCGGCTGCGCAGCAGGAGCGCGGGCGTCCCGATCGCGCCTGCCGCGAGCACGAAGTGGCGGGCATTCACCGTGATCTTGTGGGATCCCGGGCGCAGGCCGCTTGAATCGAGCGCGCTGCATTCGAGCGCGCTGACACGATCCTTGACGAAAGTGAGCCGCTCCACGCGCGCGCGAGAGACTAATACGGCACCTTGAGTCAACGCAGCGGGAATGGTCGTGACCAGCATCGACTGCTTGGCGTTGACCGGGCAGCCGGTACCGCAGTAACCGAGATTCCTGCAGGCTTTCACGTTGCGCGGAATCGTCGCTGTCGCAATCCCGAGCTTGGCGGCACCGCGCTGAAGCACGTCGTTGTTCTGGTTCGGCGCGAGCGCCCAGGGTGCGATGTTGAGGCGCCGCTCCATCATCGCGAACCAAGGCGCCAGCTCATCGACAGTCAGATCCTTCAAGCCGAATACCTGCTGCCAGTAGCTCAGTGCGGCCGGCGGCGTGCGGAAGCTGGCAGTCCAGTTCACCGTGGTCGAACCGCCGACGCAACGTCCCTGCAGAATGTTGATGCCTTTGTCCTTGGTCTTCCGTCCGGTGGACTCTTGATACAGCTGCGGATACGCCTGCGCCTCGAGCATCTTGAAATCTTTCGAGGATGCGAACGGCCCCTCTTCGAGAAGAATGACGCGCAGCCCGGCACGGGTCAGAATTTCGGCGGCCGTGCCTCCTCCTGCTCCCGTACCGACGATCGCCACGTCCGTGTCCAGCGACAAATCTGCCGTCAGCGTCGAGGCATCGCGCACGTTCCATCCGTGCGCGAGTCCATCAGCGACAATGTCGGAGGTCAAACGAATCTCCTCAAGTTACGACCGGTGGACCCGGATAGGAAATGCGCGGCCAAGCCTCCGGATTGCCGTACCACGCCGCCATGATCAGCTCTTGCAACGCACGATAGGCCGTACGCAACAACACGAACGAGCTGGTTCTCCAGCGCTCGAGGAATGCGGCGATCTCCGTCGGCGTCGCGTCGAGCCACGGTTTCGCGACGCCCGCGAGAACGCGGCGTGTGACCGGAAAGACCAGGAGCGCGAACAGATCGCCCACTTCGCTCTGCACAGCCGGCGGCAGCCCGCGTATCGCGGTGTCCACCCCGCGCACGACTTGCACGATGGCCCGCTGGCGCGCGTCAGACTCTTGCGGCAGCGCTCCCGCAAGCATTACCGGTGCGATCGCGGCGAGCATCGTGCGCTCTTTTCCCTGCAATATCGCGTACGGATAGTCGCGGTCTTCGCCGATCAAGGGATCGGCCGAAAACGGTCCGTATGCGGCACGAACGGCAAGCAGAACCGCTCCGCCGATCACACCCGTCTTGATGAATTGCCGCCGCGACAGCATGCAAGCCTTTCGAACCGTGGATTGGCAACAGCTGATAACGATATTCGTCTCCAGGGCATCGAGGGTTGATGCAAGTCAAGATGCACCAGGATCCCCTGGATTATGTTTCGACCGATGCTCTTACCGAGTAGAAAACCATGACCGAGGCGGCGACCGAAGACGCAGCGCAATTCCTCGCCCGCCAGATCGAGCGTGCAAAGGGCTTTCGCCTGGCCCAGGCGCGCAGCCTGGAGCACAGTGCACGACGAGTGCTGCTCAGGCGGTGGCAAGCAGCGCGTCTAGCCGCCACTCACAAGGACCTGGTCGAGCACCCCGAATACGGTCCGGCGACGCAGTTCTTCCTGAGCGACCTTTACGGCATCAAGGACACGGCCAAACGCGATGCCGCCGTTGAGCGCATATATCCAGTGATGGTGCGGATGCTGCCCGATCACGCTCTGCATAGCATCGGGGTAGCGCTCGAGCTGGATGCGCTGACCGAACAATTGGACGAACAGCTGCTCGATGTCCTCGACCAGGAGCTGGGCGTGCGCGGACAGATCACGGAGAAGGCTTACGTCGAAGCGTACCGTCGCTGCGACAACTACGTGCTGCGCAAGCATCAGATCGACCTGATCACCGAAAGCGGCAAGCACCTCTCCGAGATGGTGAACAAGCCTCTGGTCTATAAGGCACTGCGCGCCATGCGCGTGCCGGCTCGTCTGGCCGGCTTCGGCGAGCTGCAGGATTTTCTCGAACGCGGGTTCAGCGCGTTCCTGAAGATCCACGACCCGCAGGCATTTCTCGATCTGATCGAGCGCAGGGAGACACAGATTCTGGATCGGATCTACGCCGGACATCCACGCCCGTTCGATCCCGAGTAAATGGCGCGCTCAGGCCTGAGAATAGTCTCGTCACACTTCGCCCTCGGCGTCAACGAACGAACTGGCAATGAGATTCATAAGGCATTATTCTATCCATGCGTCCACGTGGAGAAGTCAAACTCACCTGCGGGTGGCTTCGAACGTTGATGGGCTCTCAACCGGCGGCTCGGCTGCCGAGATCGATCCAGTGTGTGGGCGGTCACGCGGACAGGTTTCACTGGAGACGCAACATCGCGAGGGTCACAGTATGTCGACACCCACCGATTGCCCCTTTCCCGAAAACGAGCTGCAGCGGCTGCAGGCGGTTCGCTCCTACGAGATCCTCGACACCCCTCCCGAGCTCGAATTCGACGCGTTGACCCGCGTCGCCGCGCACACGTTCGGTACGCCCATTGCGGTGGTAGCCATAATGGATGCCGATCGCTTGTGGTTCAAATCCAAACTGGGATTGGACATCCCACAACTCGACCGCGAGATCGCGTTCTGCGCGCACGCGATCATGCGCCCTCGGGAACCGATGGTGATCCCAGACCTCTCGTCCGATCAACGTTTCAGCGAGAATCCACTGGTGGCGAACGCGCCGCATCTTCGGTTTTACGCGGGGGCTCCCATCGTGGATCCAACTGGGCTGCCTCTGGGTACGATTGCCGTGCTCGACGCCCAACCACGTTCATTCTCGAATGCCCAGAGCGACGCGCTGACGGACTTGTCCATCCTGGTTGTGACAGCGCTGCAAGCCCGGCGCCGCGCAAGGGATCTGCAGCGGTTGGCCCTGACAGATTATCTGACCGGAATCGGCAATCGCGTGCAGTTTGACAAAGCCCTGGTCGCCGAGCTGAATCACTCGATGCGAACCGGCGCGCCGTTGACGATATTGTGCATGGACCTCGACGGATTCAAGTCGGTTAATGACACCTTCGGCCACCTCGCAGGCGATGAGGTGCTATGCGAGGTGACACGGCGTCTGTCAGCGTTGGTTCGCCAGGAGGACGTCTTGGCGCGCGTGGGAGGTGATGAATTCGGCATTGTGATGCGGCACGGTGACCAAGCGTCGGCGACCGCGCTCGCGCAACGGATTGTCAAGAGTGTGCGCCAGCCCATTGAGCTGTCCACGGGCCAGACAGTGAGGATTGGGGTTTCCGTCGGCATGGCCAGCAATACCGACAACGTCCCTTCGGCGTCAGCGCTGCTTGCTCGAGCCGACAAGGCGCTATACGAAGCCAAGAGGCAATCCGCCGATCGTCGGACCAAAGTGGAATGAACACGAACCGCTCTCGAGCATCGAACACGTATGCCGCCCGACCAATTGGGCTTTCATCGCGCCCCACTCGGCTGCCGTTGTGAATTCGGCGAGACCGCGAACGATTTAGAACAGCCGGACCTAGCTCTACATGCCGTCTGGCGCAAAGCACTCGCCTGCTGAATCGTCCTGCACACGCTGGTCAATCGTGTCGCACCATCGTCGATTCCGGTAGTCGAGCTCATTGCGCCTTTGAACCTGTGCCCACTCCGCGCACTCGGCAATAACGCCAGTTTCAGCGGGAGCGGCACGGCTTTCGTAGTCGGTCAACTCTCGTATGAGCGCTTCGAGCCGTTCCGTTTCCGCGTAGAAGAAGATCCTTGCACGCTGGGCGACGAGGGCCTTCACGACTCGATAGTCCCGGTCCGTGTTGATTGGTCGCGCCATGCGTGCCATCGGACTGAAGGTTCGGATCCGCATTTCCTTGCTCCTGGACTGACCGAATCGGACGCCAAAGACAGGGCTACAGCCTTAGCCCGGATATTTCATGAGGGACTCGGGATGATGGCGAGGCGAGTTGCGAGCCAGTTCTGGCTCGACTCTCGCAGCCAATAGCTTTGACTATTGGCAAGAGGGGCATGCCGGAAATGGCCGCAAATCGACCGCCAGCACCCGAGTAGCCCGATCGTACAAACGTACCAGGCCCGGATTCGCTATATAGCTTATGCACGCGCGCGTGTGTCGTATTCGGGGGCGTCTTCATGAAATATCCGGGTTAGTATCCGGAGGCCAATAGCGATGTCCAGGATCGTCAACACAATGTCTTTATCGAACGGGAGCGGCGCGCCAGGTACGTGAGTGGGGCCGGTGGAACAAGGAGTTGGCTGACCTCCGCCGCCGATGGCAAGCCGCTTGCTACAGGAATGCCATACCAACCGCAAACGAGGACGCCATGCGAATCGCAATCCTGGAGGACGATCCTTCACAGCTCGAGTTGCTGAGCCATTGGCTGAAGCTCGCCGGTCATCACGCACATGCCTTCGAGCAGGGGGCGCCGTTGCTTCGCACCCTTGAACACGAGACATTCGATGTTCTACTGCTCGACTGGAATGTGCCGGACGTCAGCGGGATCGAAGTGCTACGCCAGGTGCGGCAACAGTTGCGCTCCCGCATCCCGGTTCTCTTCGGCACCGCACGCAACGCAGAGGAAGACGTCGTCGCTGCATTGCGTGCGGGCGCGGATGACTACCTCGTCAAACCGCTGCGCCGGTTGGAACTGCTGGCGCGCTTAGAGGCCATGACCAGGCGCCATGCGGTCGAGACCGTACAGCACCTCGAAGTGGATCGATTTCGGGTCAACTGCGAGGCTCGTCAGTTGCTGCGGGACGATGAGCCGCTGGAGCTGACCGCCAAGGATTTCGATCTGGCCGTTTTGTTCTTGCGCAATGTGGGCCGCTTGCTGTCTCGAGGACATATACGCGAGCGTGTCTGGGGCGTGTCCCAAGAAGTCAATTCGCGGACGTTGGATACGCACGTCAGCCGCATTCGCAACAAGCTGGGCCTGCTTCCAGAGCACGGTTGGAGCTTGGCGGCAGTCTACGGTCACGGGTATCGCCTGGAGCCGTTCAAAGCGCCCAGCACGTTGCGAGCAACGAGTGCCGACAAGACAGCCGGTAATGTGGTTACTACTTCGAGCAACGCCGTTCGATCGGCGAGCAAATCAACCTGATAGGCCCGCCACTAGCAGTCGCTACGACCCCAACGCGATGCGTCGGTCCCCAGGCGGATATTTGCTGTCGCATGACTCGCCAACCCTGAGCAAGCTGCGGGCCCTCTAATGGTATTTGAACGATCGCATACGACACCGGCGCGCTCCGCCGGAGCTACGTCCGGCGGACCCCTCGGCATGCGCCTGCTCCCCGCCGCAAAACGCCTCTTGCTTATCATCTGGCCGTTTCTCGTCATCGAAGCGCTGCAGGTCTTTCTAGCGGTCGGCAGCGTGAACATTCTGTCCGCAGGCCGGGCGTACGTGAACGGCGAAAGTCTGTGGTCGAAAGCGCACAAGGATGCGGTTGCCTCGCTGATTGCCTATGCGAGAACGCGGGACAAACAGGATTTCCTTCGCTTCAAGACCGAAATCGCCGTGCCGCTGGGGGACCAACGCGCTCGCCTGGAATTGAACAAGCCGCAGCCCGACTATGATGTTGTAGTGCGTGGATTCCTGCAGGGCCGCAGTCACCCAGATGACATGGCCGGGCTCATCTTTCTGTATCGGCACTTTGGACAGCTCAGCTACATGCGCGAGGTCATCGGCTACTGGGCCCAGGCCGACGAGTACATCTGGCAACTTGCGCAGGAAGCGGACGCGCTGAATGCCTATATCCAGTCGGGCCGGGTCGAGCCGGGAGAGCTCGAGCGCCGCGTGACGCGGATCGAGCAAATCAGCAGCCACATTCCCCCGCTCAACACGGCCTTCTCCTCTACGCTCGGCGAAGCGACGCGGTGGACCCAGGCCGTGCTGCTTGGTGCGAACATAGCGTTCGCACTCACGTTCGTTCCGCTGGGCGTGTTCTTTTCGTACCGCATGGTGAAGCGCTCCAAAGGATTCGAGGACAAGCTGGCTCGGTCCGAGGAGCGCTTCCAGCTCGCGGTGCGCGGCACCAACGATGGCCTCTGGGACTGGGGCATGCGGACGCGAGAGGTGTACTACTCGCCACGCTATAAGCAGCTGCTCGGTTACGAAGACAGCGAGCTGGAGAACACGACCGCAGCCTTTGTCTCATGTCTTCATCCCGATGATCGCAAGCCGACCCTGTTTGCCTTGAGGTCCCATCTGCGCAGCGACAGCCCGTACGACGTCGAGTGCCGGCTCAAGACGCAATCCGGCGAATACCGCTGGTTCCGAATGCGCGGGCAGGCGGTCCGAGACGGAGGCGGCCGGCCGATCCGCATGGCCGGCTCGATCAGCGATATCACCGACCGCAAGTTGGCTGAGAGCGAAGTCTTCGCCGAGAAAGAGCGCGCACAGGTCACCCTAGAGTCCATCGGTGATGCAGTCATCACGACCGATACGCGAGGCCTCGTCGACTATCTCAACCCCGTGGCCGAGAAGCTGACGGGCTGGACTATGGCAGAAGCTCAAGGACGGCCGCTGCACCTGCTGTTCAGACTCCTGGATGAATCGACTCAGAAGCCTGCGCCCGATCCCATCGAAGCGGTCGTGCGTGAAGGCCGCGCAGTAGAAGGGCCGGCGAACTTGCTGCTCATGAGAGGCGATGGCACAGGAATCCCGATCGATGAGTCGGCAGCTCCGATCCGCGACCGGACTGGGCACATCTGCGGCGTCGTGCTGGTGTTCCACGACGTGAGTCGCGAGCGACAATTCGCCGCCAAGCTCTCGTATCAAGCCAGCCATGATGCGCTGACCGGACTCATCAACCGGCGCGAGTTCGAGATTCGTCTCAGGCGAGCGCTCAACTCTGCCGCGGAGCTGCAGCGGCAGCATGCTGTCATGTACCTCGATCTGGATCAGTTCAAGGTCGTGAACGACACCTGCGGTCACGCTGCCGGCGATCAATTGATGCAGGAAGTCAGTCGAATGCTGCGTCGTCGCTTACGTGATTCCGACACGCTTGCGCGCCTCGGCGGCGACGAATTCGGTGTGCTGCTGGAGAATTGCTCTCCCGAGCACGCCGGCACGATCGCCGAGGGATTGCGACAGACCGTCGCGGATCTGGTCTTCGCCTGGCATACGCGCTCTTTCAGCATCAGTGCCAGCATCGGACTGGTGAACGTTTGCGACGGCACCTTCACTTTGGCGGAGGTCATGAGCGCCGCCGACGCGACCTGCTACATGGCCAAGGAGAAAGGGCGTAACCGGGTGCAGACCTATAGCGCTTCGGACAGCGAGCTCACGCATCGCCATGGAGAGATGGAATGGGCAGCGCGCATTCCGCGCGCGCTCGACGAAGGGCGATTGCTCCTCTATTCGCAGGAGATCATGGACCTTGCAGGTCCGACTCGGAAGGGCGCTCACGTCGAGCTGCTCGTTCGGATGGTAGACGAACACGGCCGGCTGGATCCACCCATGGCCTTTATCCCAGCCGCCGAGCGCTACAATCTTATGCCCGCCATCGATCGTTGGGTCATTCGCACCGCATTCTCAACCCTCGCCGCCATGCAGGCGGCCGGGCGTCAGGATGTCCCGGACACGTGCGCGATCAACCTGTCGGGGGCCTCGATCGGTGACGAGCGATTCTTGGAGTTTGTCCGCGAGCAATTCGCTCAGTATCCGATCCCACACAACGCCGTCTGTTTCGAAATCACCGAGACGGCGGTGATCGGAAGCATGGACAAAGCCGTCCGCTTCATCGAGGAGCTCAGAGCGTTCGGCTGCTCGTTCGCGCTGGATGACTTCGGGGCGGGAATGTCTTCATTCGCCTATCTCAAGCGACTGCCGGTCGATCTGGTGAAAATCGACGGCGCCTTCGTGAAAGAAATGGCGGACGACGCGACCGATCGAGCGATGGTGGAGGCGATCAACCACATCGGACAAATGATGGGCAAAAGAACCATTGCGGAGTTCGTCGAGAACGATCGAACGCTTGCGCTGCTGCGCGACATCGGCGTGGACTTCGCGCAAGGATACGGCATTGCGAAACCCATGCCCTTCCCGCTCCAAGATGCCCGGTCATCCGCAAACCAAGACACCTTGCCTGCCTGTGCCTAAAGGACCGTCTAGCTACAAGGAGGAGCCCGCGCGGCCATCGGCCCAAAGCGCCCCGGTCCCTCGAAAGAGACGAATATTATTGGGTTGTGTCAGGTGCGGCGTCTGCGTTGTTGCGCTCCTTGCCAAGGTACCTACCTTGGCTTCGTCGCGACGCCTCGCATCCATCCGCACCTGACGCAACGCGCGTCGCGGGACTTGATCAGAGCTTCCCTAGTTGCTTGGAAACAGCACTCCGGGCTCCCCTTGCACTGGCAAACCACTGTCGCTGGCGGAAAGGTGTCTGCAGACAACAAGAAGACCCGAGTGCCAAGGGTCGCCTATCACCACGCCAGCTCCATGCTGCGATGCGACTTGAAAACGCTCGGAAGCGATCGCCCGCGCGTGAGCTTCATCACGTGCCCGCACGACAACGCGACCCGTGTACTTGCTAAGTCTCCATACGTCGGACCCTGTCTCAATCGGCACAAGTTCCCATAGCTCCAACGCCGTCTCCCGATCTGAAATTCGCCACCGTGTTCGCGCTTGGTTAGAGTAGACGATAGACGGCGATCCGATGTCCTTCAAGGAGGATCGTGTGAGAATTCACAGATCTTCAACGGAATTCGACTCGCTAGCCCGCTTGCTGAGGCAGACACCTCACCGAACGCGAGCTTTCACGCCGCCCATAAGTGAGCGGCGAAGTCACCATCGACCAGATGATCGAGCACCAGACTACGAAGAGGTTTCGCGGCGCTGCATGCATCGCGATTGGGGCTTATGCCGGACTTGATCGAGTCGCAGGTGGTCGCAGTAAGTAAGGTGGGATGGGGAATTGAAGACGAGAAGATCGAGACGATGGAAGCTTAATGTACTTCCGTCACGATACGAGGTTGGCTGAGAGCCATCTCCGACGCGGGTCTGTCATGAAGCACCGGCGCGCGAGGTGGACTTGCCAGTGGCATGAGCGGCATTCGGCCACGTTGCGACATTCAACAGCTGGGACTCACGGCCCGAAAGCTGCCGTTCAGGAGCCCCAAGTCACCCATCGATCTTCCCGCCGTTTCTCGCCGTCGCGTTTGCGTGTGCAATGCATCGGCGACCCTAGTCCATTTGTAGACCCGATTCGCGCTCAGCATGAAGTTGACCGTGTGGCCGAAGTTCTGGTTGAAGATCCCGCTCAACTGCCTCGTATCGATCCCTTCGCTGAATATCCCTTGAGTTGCACGAGCTTCCCAGGAAATTGGGATTGGCCGATGATCGTGAGCTACCGCTGTGCATCGCAGATTGCCGCTGGCATAAAGCACTTGTCGCAAAAAGCCGACGCTCGAAGGCTGGGACCCGCCTTCATCCGGACACGGGCGTTGATTCGGATTCGTGCCGATTTCGGTATTCTGTTAGTGGTTAGAGCGGCTTCACCCCAAGCACAGAAAGCAGCCGCCGAGTCTCGAGCGACAACGAGGCGCTTGCACGGCAGTCGAGCTCTATGAATTTCATTGCGCTGAGGTTGTTTGCCCTTGCTCCCGCTGACTTTTGTATGCCCGTGCAGGGCCATTGATTGTAGGCCCGAATCCCATGCAATCCGCTCATAAGAACTTGATCTGTTGTCTGCTGGCTACAGAGATCGCAGACTATGAGGCGAAGCCGATTTTCGAACAAATCCGGCTAACGCAGGATTTCCATGAGGTGCTCTCCGATGCGACGGTACGCGTCACTTCTGAAGATTTGATATCGGCGGTTGGGGAGCAGAACGGGCTGCTGGCTTTCCTCTGCGACCCAGCGGAATGCTTCAGGGCCGCGCTTGCAATTCGCGACGCGACGCTGAGGCAAGACCGCTACCGTGATCTGCAGTTGCGTATCGGCATAGACCTGGGAAAGGCTCACATTGCCAAGGACGGATTCGGCCACCCATATGTGAATGGCGAGGTCAGGGATGACGCTGATCGACTCATGCGGCAAGGGCCACCGCGCCAGATCTCGGTTTCACGGCGCTTCGTCGAAGTGCTCTCGCGCAGCGCACCCGAATTGGTCGAGTCGCTCGAATACCAAGGTGTCTACTCGGACAACGTCGGCCCCCCGCTTTGTTGGTACCGGACCCCCGCGCCGCAACATATCGAGTCAAAGAGTCTCTCTGATCAGCCTCTGATGCCGGCATTGTCCTCGGATGTGATCGAGACTCCATTCCAGCTCAAGCTTGCGCCTTCGGCGTCGGCCATGCCGTCGGCGGCCAAAGTCCACGGGTGGTTGCGGCGCTCAAGGCTAGACTACGCGCTCCTCGTACTGGTTGCGGCATCGGTAATAGCCGTCCTGTCGGTTCGTGTTGGCATCGACCTGCCAGCCTTACATCCAAGTGCACAGGTCAGTGTAACGCCGCAACCCACCGCGCCCGAAGGTACCGCGTCGTCCTCAAAGGGAGCAGAGTCTCTACCGGGACGTCTTGACTCCTCATCAGCGCCGGTCGCGTCCCAAGAAACCATTTCTCCCAACGTAATCACGCCGCCAGAACTTGCGAAAGATTCGCAGCAGCCGCTGCCTGCCCCGTCATCACTTCTGCCTGAATCTGGAGAGGACGCCGCGGTCGCTGGGCCGGGCGGAGAGCTGCACGCGCGAGGCCAAGTCCACAGCGCGGTCTCGCCGGAAAAGAAGCAAAAACGCTCGAAGCGTCGATCCCAAAATAAGCGCGACGAAGAGGCACAGCTACCCGCCAAAGAGGACGCGACAAGCAACCTGATGTTGGCGTGCGCTAGGATTGAGGTGCCGAGGAAGCGGTTGGACTGCTTCGACAAATTGAAAACTCGGTGACGCTGAATCTGCCCAATAAGCGGTTGATTGTCGCTTTGAAGTTGATAGTCGGCGGCCTCTCTTGAATATCGATTGGATTTGGAGGCTGCTTCGGGCCACCTTAGTTCTTTTGGCATATGTGAGATCGAATCCGCGCCCTGATAGGGTCTGGCGTTACAGGTGCGAACGACGTCCTGGCGCGCCGCAGCCATGCGCGGATCACGTGGAGCCGTAGGTGACAGACACTCACATCCCGACCGAGGTTGAACTGGTCTTCGAGGTCATGCCTTGCAACGCACAGCGCGTCGCTCAGGAGCCGATCACACAACCGCATCCGTGTACCTACTTTCGCAGCTGGGGTACGTATCACAGCTACGACTACCAGACGGACGGCCCGCCGCCGACGCCGAGGATCCAGCAGCCGGTGCAGTATGTCGGACGAGCTCCGCTGGTACCAGAGATGCTGAGCGGTTGTCGCAAGGCGCCCATTCTGGCGGTCGGTATCAATCCCAATCTGCCGGGTTGGTGGCCGGCGACGCGTGGCTCGTTGAATCCGCTGTTCGACGATTACAAGCAGTTCGCCCACTACTTCCGCTATCGCGCTACCGCGAAACTGGCATTGTCGGCAAAAGACTATGCGAAGTATGGCGGTGGCGAACAGGACGTCCCGCCGGCGTCGACGTTTGAGCTCGACGTACCGATTGACGCGCACGGCCTGCGTGCCGTCAAGGCGCATTTGCAGCAGCAACAGATGTACGAGGCATATCAGGCATTGTTGGACGATTTGGCCAGGGCCATGCACTTGCCGTCGGGTCATAAGCTGATCCTCGGCGAGGATCTGTCGTACGCCAATATGATTGCCTGCCCGTCGGCCAAGTGGACGACCAAGCCCGATCCGCAGAATCCGAGTCTGCCGCCCATGACTACCGGCGAGCGCGACGGCATCGTCCACGAATGCTTTGCCAAGCGGAAGTACTTCTTGCGCAACTTGTTCCAAAGCCTGCCGACCGTGTTACTGGTGTTCAGTCAGAGCACCGCGAACGCGTTTATTGGAGCGCTCACGGGAAGCTTTTCCAAGGGCGACCCCAAGGTGGACGAACCGGTCGCGGAACTACTCGGGAAAGAAGTAACGCTGAACTACGGGACTCTGCCGAACGGGACTGCGTTGAACGCCGATGTTATCTTTGCCCCGCATCCGACCGGAGATCCGACGCATTGGGCGGCAGCGCGCCCCAAAGTCGTAGAAAGACTGCGAGCGGCAGCGGCAGCTGGCCGGTTTGCGTTCAACCCGACGACCGGCCATCTGTCGCGCACGCAGGGAAGTTGTGCGTTCTGCACCATGCTCGAGATCGGTCCGTGTGACTACCTTGCCGAGATCCGGCCGCTCCCGGGCGCTCCCGTATTGAATCAAACGGCGGCCCTG
>Ga0105237_10004749_pt1 | contig 15626 bp, 8 predicted proteins | sample KBSC24metaG_FD_81520 | JGI IMG/M metagenome (GOLD analysis project Ga0105237, IMG submission 81520) | Corn rhizosphere microbial communities from Kellogg Biological Station, Michigan, USA - KBS C2-4 metaG | ecosystem: Host-associated > Plants > Roots > Rhizosphere > Soil | place: Michigan, USA... | reverse complement strand
GCAACCGTTTTTTTACATGGCTGGTGAATATGTCCGCAGATAACATAATCATATTTCTTTTCAATGGCCAGTTCGGAAGCAATGGTTTCAAGGTCATTTACTTTGGCCACTGCTTTATTTACGCCCGCCATAATATTTTTGGAAAGAGAAATACGTTCATAGCCAAACAAACGGAGACCGCTGTTGATAAACCTGTTCAGCATGATAAGCATGCCATAACCCGTGCTGCCCAGTTTGGCCAATACTTTTGCTCCTCCTTTGGTGGTATTATCAAATACATCGCCATGAAAAATCCAGGTCATTTTGTTGTTGATCTCTACTACCAGTTTATCGGTGAGCTGAAAATTGCCGAGGTCGATACCAGAATAACGGCGCAGGGTTTCATCGTGGTTGCCGGTGATATAAATAACACGGGTGCCATTGCTCATCATGTGTATGATTTCTTTTATCACCCCAAAATGCGCTGCAGGAAAATAATGTTTGCTGAACTGCCAGATATCAATAATATCGCCGTTGAGGATCAGCATTTGCGGGGCAATACTGCGCAGGTAATGGGCCACCTCCTTTGCACGGCTGCCATAGGTGCCTAAATGCAGGTCGGATAAAACTACCACGTCAACCGGTCTCTTTTCCATGTGGATATTCGTTTTACAAATTTGTAAAACACATATTACCCCTGCATTGCCCCAGTATTAACGAATTGTAAAGGATTGAAGCTGAATCTTGCACGCGTTTTACCTGAAATAGCGGGCGCTCATTTTTCGGCTTCGTCAACCCGGCGGTTTGCCCTTTTCCCCATCGCTAAATTCCGGTTTCAAACCTGTATTTTTGCAGCCCGTTAATGGCAGGCAGTTCCTGCAATTAATTAAATACAAGCAATCAATGAGTACGCAACATTTGTCAGAACAGGAAATCATCCGCAGAGAGAAACTGGAAACTTTAAAAAAGCTGGGTATTGACCCCTACCCGGCGGCATTATACCCCGTAAACAGCACGGCAGCAGCCATAAAAGCAAATTATAAGGGAGAAGAAAACAAGGCCGATTTTGAAGCGGTATGTCTGGCAGGCCGCATTATGAGTGTACGCGATATGGGAAAGGCCAATTTTGCCGTGTTGCAGGACGCATCGGGCAAAATACAATTCTATATAAAACAGGATGATGTTTGCCCGGGAGAAGATAAGACCCTGTACCAGCAGGTTTGGAAAAAACTGGTTGATATTGGTGATATCATCGGCATTAAAGGATACGTGTTTACTACCAAAACAGGCGAGACCTCTGTGCATGTGAAAGAATTTACCCTTCTTACCAAATCTTTAAAACCTTTGCCCACCGTTAAAGAAAAAGATGGTGAATCTTTTGACGAGGTAACCGACCCGGAATTTAAATACCGCCAGCGTTATGTTGACTTGAATATCAACCCCGAAGTGAAAGAGACCTTTATAAAACGCACCAAATTGATCAATACCATCCGTGAGTTTTTAAATGAAAAAGGTGCGCTGGAAGTAGATACCCCTGTATTGCAGGCGATACCCGGCGGCGCTGCGGCAAGACCGTTTATTACCCACCACAATGCGCTGGATGTGCCATTCTACCTGCGCATTGCCAATGAGCTGTATTTAAAAAGGCTGATTGTGGGCGGGTTCGACTGGGTATATGAGTTCAGCCGGAATTTCCGCAATGAGGGTATGGACCGGACACACAACCCTGAATTTACCGTACTGGAATGGTATACTGCCTACAAAGATTATTTCTGGATGATGGAAATAACAGAGCAGCTGATGGAGCGCATTGCCCTGGCATTGCATGGCACAACAGAGGTACAACTGGGCGAAAATATCATCAGCTACAAAGCGCCGTTCAAACGCGTTTCCATCCTTGATGCCATTAAGGAAAACACGGGTATAGATGTCAGTGAGATGGATGAAGCCGGTCTTCGCGAAGTATGCAGTAAACTTCATATTGGCGTGGCAGGCAATATCGGCAAAGGCAAACTGATTGATGAAATTTTCAGCAATACCAGTGAGCATGCCTATATACAACCCACGTTCATCATTGACTACCCGATAGAGATGAGCCCGCTTACCAAGAAGCACCGCAGCAAAGCCGGACTGGTAGAACGTTTTGAACTGATGATTAATGGCAAGGAAGCCGCCAACGCCTACAGCGAGCTGAACGACCCGATAGAACAACGCGAACGATTTGAAGAACAGGCGCAACTGATGCAGCGGGGCGATGATGAAGCCATGTTTATTGATCATGATTTTTTACGTGCCCTGGAATATGGTATGCCGCCCACGAGTGGTATTGGCATTGGTATAGACAGGCTTTGCATGTTTATGACCAACCAGGCCAGCATACAGGATGTGCTATTGTTTCCGCAAATGCGGCCGGAAAAAACACCGGGCGAATAACCCCGTAATGTAACTATTCCCGCCATTGCTGGTCTTGCAACCAACAATCCAAAGGGGAATTATTAACCCAGGTCTGCTGTTGGTGAAAAACACCAACAGCGGCGTGAACGGCGTGAAAAAATTTTTATAGAATGGCAACAGGATCAGTCTTTAAAGACCGTGCTTGTTGCCATTTTTTTTGATACCAGCATTTGTTTTCATAGCAGCATCGTTGCTACGCTCAGTTCAACGGCAAACCGATAATGATCTTTGCCGCAATTGAATTGTTTAACACTGTTGCCATAATGGTTTTAGAGCACTTCCCGCCATTGGTCTTTTAACCAACAATACCATCAGGCCTACATGGCCCATGTTCTCAATCCAATCCAGCCATTTTGAAATAACAGAAAGGCGATAAAAAAGACCGCCAATGAAGCCAACAGCCAGTAAACAGCAAAAAACCTGTTTGTAAACTGACTGAATTTGCGCATCACCACTACCAAATGCAATACCGCAAATACGCCAAATAACAGGGTGCCGGCAAAAATGATGATGGTTCTGGCGTTGATGGTAGTAAGCTCACTTAAAAGATAACTTTCGGTTTGTACCTGCAGCATGCTTTTTATAGCCCATGCCAGCAATGCCAGCCCGAATACAGGCAATAGCCGAAGCAGCAACTGATCGCGTTTTACGCGGCCGGTATAAAAACCTATTGAGGAAATAATTCCTGCCAGTGCTGCAGACAATGCCAGAAAAATGGTTATCAGCGCCAGCCAGTTTGTAAATTGCACACTAAAAGCAGCGGCTTTTTCATAATACAAACCGTCCATTACCATTACCGGCCGGCCTTCTTCATTTTTCGTAAAGACAATGGTCGGCTTATTACTGTATTCGTGTGCAAATTGACCGGGAGCGGTTTGCCATAGCTTCATTTTACCATCTGTTAAAGATTGTACGAACAGGGAATTGTTTTCAATATACACTTTATGGGTATTCAGCAATTTGTCTTTTAATGCGGCAGTTTGAACACGGGGGCTTTCAAAACGGTATTGCCCTGTAAAAGATGCGGCCAATTTTAGATCAGTAGCTATCGTATCCAATGGTTTATTCTCCGCCTGTTGCTCCAGGTAATCAGCTATTAATTTTTCTATCGCGCCATTTTGCTGGTTACCATTCGAAGACATGATGAATCCCGCACCCAATTGCCGGTTGTAACTGAATGTAGAAAAGCAGGTGCCCATTAAACCGGTATGGCCCCGCCAGTCAGCAGACTTATTATACAAAAACATAGGGGTATTTGCCAATCCATAGCCGCTGCTAAGACCGCTTCTTGCTGCCAGCGAACTATGGGTGGTTTCCATTTCATGAATAATACCGACTGGAAAAACCGGTTGGCCATTTGCAAGAAACAAACGGATAAATTTAACCATGTCACTGGCGCTGGACAATAAGGCGCCTGCAGGTGCCATCAAACAATTCACAGAAGGCACTTCTATTATTTTTCCGCTGTGAACAACGTATTGTTTTGTATCGCTGGCGGGCATTTTGCCCTGCGCGTTAAAATTTGTTTCGTGCATGTTCAGCGGCAACAATATATTTTCAGCAATGTACTGTGCGTATGGTTTTCCTGATATTTTTTCAATGATGTATCCCAGGATAACATAACCCGGATTACTGTAAGAGAATCTTTCGCCCGGTTTCCAGCGGCAGATCAGCGAATGCACCTGCATCAGCATCATTTCCCTGGCGCTGTATACGGCAGTATCCTGTGAACACATCCGGTTCAGCTTCATATCATCAAAACCCGCTGTATGCTCCAGCAGATTGATAACCCGTACAGGATGTGTGGACTCCCATTTATTTGTAAAAGGCAGTTCCGGAACCAGTTTTTTTAGTTCATCATTCAAACTCAGTTTACCCTGCTGTACCAAATGCAGGACAGACAAAGACACAAACATTTTAGTAATGGATCCCAGCCTGAATAATGTATGATCATCCGCCGGTCTTTTTGTCTTTATATCCGCGTAACCAAAGCCTCCCGAAAAAACCAATGAATCTTTTGTTGTTATTCCAATCATCAAACCCGGTACATGATCACGGTTTACAATTGATTGAATGGAGTCTTTTAGTTTTGTAAGATTGAAAGTATTACCGGGTTGCGAAAACGCTGCCGGGCAAATAAACAGCAAGCCTGCCAGGAGCGTTTGTTGCACTGCTATGCAACCCCATTTTTGAAAAGACATTCGTTGATTATTGGAGGTTTGTCAAAATAATGCCCTGTTAGTAGCCGGCAATATAAAAATATTACAACCCTAGTCCCTGTAATTCAATGGCGGTTTTCTGTCTCCCAAAATAGCTTTGTATTTAAAATCTGCTCCGCGGGCTTCATTAAATTCTTTTTTTGCGTTTTCCAGCAGGGCTTTATCGGTCAGCAGATCAAGACCTGTGAGTGCCATTGTTTTTGCTGCCACCATCATTCCTTTAAAACCAATGGCTGTACCGCCGCAGGCAACAGCCTGCCAGCTATGTGGTGGCGTGCCGGGGGCCCAGGTAGCGGCCGACATACCAATGGTAGGCACCGTCCAGCTAACATCGCCCACATCTGTTGAGGCATAAAAAACGGTATTGATGTTTTCAAGCAGCAATGGCGCCACCCTGGCGGCAGCTTCTACCGGGGGCACTTTATACCCATACGTTGCCTGTATTTTTTTTGCAAACTCTGTTTCTGCAGGCGTATAGTTTACGCCGCCTGCTTTTTCCAGGTTTTTTTGCAAGGCGATGGCCAGCGCCTTGTTGGGCAGTGTTTCATATTCACCGCTCAATACTTCATAGTCAACTTTTGTCTGCGTGCCCATGGCTGCACCATTGGCAATCTGTACCACCCAGTCAAATATGCGCGTTACTTCATTCCGGTTCCGGTGACGGATGGTATACCAAACTTCTGCAAAATCCGGCACCACATTGGGTGCTTTGCCGCCATTTGAGATTACATAGTGAATACGTGCATCCTGCGGAATATGTTCACGCATCATATTTACCATATTATCCATGGCCTCCACACCATCCAGCGCACTGCGGCCCTTGTCTGGCGCGGCCGCCGCATGCGCCGATAATCCATGAAAACGGAATTTTGCGGTAATATCGGCCAGCGTTGATCCAATGGCCGTTGCATTATCAGAACCCGGATGCCAGTGTACCACGGCGTCCACATCGTTAAACAAGCCTTCCCTTACCATGTATACCTTTCCGCTGCCGCCCTCTTCAGCAGGACAGCCAAATAGTTTAATGGTGCCTGTTAGCTTTCCCTGTTCCATCATTTTTTTCATTTCTATAGCCGCCGCTGCTGAAGCAGTGCCAAACAGATGATGACCACAGGCGTGGCCGGCAATCTTATCAGGAAAAGGTTTTCTTTCCGGTACGGTATCCTGCGATAAACCTGGCAGCGCGTCAAACTCTGCCAATACCCCAATTACCGGTTTGCCGCTACCGTAAGTAGCTACAAATGCAGTAGACAGCCCCGCTACGCCGCTTTCTATGGTAAATCCATTTTCTTTTAACACAGCCTGCAGCAAAGCTGTACTTTTTGTTTCCTTGTATCCTACTTCTGCATAACTCCAGATTGAAAATGCGATGTTTTTATATTTATCGTATTGACTTTGCAGATCTGTAATGGCTTTTTCTTTCAGCCCGCTAATGACATCTTTTTTTTGTGCCTGCAGTTGTGCAAACAGCAGTACAATAAATGCAAAGGTTGCAGTTGGGCGTTTTCTCATGTTGACATGTTGTTTTAGTGATGAAATGCAGGCAAGCTTCTTGTTTTTTTGCCAGTCCTTTCTTAACACGGAGCCACGGGGTCTTATTTTTTCGCGGCCTGGCATTGAGGCAATACACAGAGATTGCTACGCAATGCTCATCTCAATAATCCCATTCATCCCATTTATCCCAGTTCAGACAATTAATTAATCACGGTAATTCAGCGCTGGTTTTCTGTCGCCCAGCAATGCTTTGTATTGGTAATCTCCCTTATCTTTTGCAAATTCTGCTTTCGCTTTTTCAATTAATGCGGGTGTGGTATATAAATCAATCGCTGTCAATGCCATGGTTTTGGCGGCAACCATCATCCCTTTGGTACCAATCTCCGTACCGCCGCAGGCAGTTGCCTGCCAGCTATGAGCAGGAGTACCAGGCACCCAGGTGGCCGCACGCATACCCACGGTTGGAACGGCATAACTAACATCGCCCACGTCTGTTGAACCACCACCGGCATCTTCTTCTGCCTTTATTGGCTTCACAATAGCAGCGGTTTCTATGGCCGGTACCTTATAAGTAAAACTTGATTGTATTTTCTTTGCAAATTCAATTTCCTGCGCTGTATAATTTATCCCACCCACTTTTTCCAAATCTTTTTGCATTACGTCTGCCAGCGTACCATTCAGCAACAGATCGTGTGTGCCCCCAATCACTTCATAATCCATAGTTGTACCGGTACCCAGGGCAGCCCCTTCTGCAGCTTTTACCACCCGGTCAAAAATGCTTACTACGTCCTCTCTTTTTGGATGGCGCACATAATAATACACTTCTGCAAAATCAGGCACTACATTGGGCGCCTTTCCTCCATTGGTAATTACGTAATGGATACGGGTTTCCTGCGGTATATGTTCGCGCATCATGTTTACCATATAATCCAGCGATTCTACACCGTCCAGCGCGCTGCGGCCTTTATCCGGTGCGGCAGCAGCGTGGGCAGACAGCCCATGAAAACGAAATTTAGCAGATTTGTTGGCCAGTGCGCTCGTCATGGTAACGCTGTTGTCGGAACCGGGGTGCCAGTGTATTACTACGTCCACGTCATTAAACAAACCTGCACGTACCATATATACTTTTCCGCTGCCACCTTCTTCTGCCGGGCAACCGTATACTTTAACCGTACCGCTGATTTTTTTTTCTTCCATCAATTTTTTTATTTCTATACCTGCTGCTACTGATGCGGTACCAAACAAATGATGACCACAGCCGTGGCCGGCATTCTTTCCGTCTATTGGTTTTTTTTCGGGTACCGCTTCCTGCGACAGGCCTGGCAATGCATCAAACTCTGCCAGTATGCCAATTACCGGTTTACCGCTACCGTAAGTAGCCACAAATGCAGTGGGTATATCAGCCACGTTTGCCTGCACAGTAAAACCGTTATCCTGCAATGTTTTCTGGTGCAGGGCAGAACTTTTTACTTCCTTGTATCCTACTTCTGCGTACTCCCATATTTGCAGTGCTATTTTTTTGTAGTCATCGTACTTAGCCTGCAGATCGGCCATGGCAAGCGTTTTAAGGCCTTCATTTGCGGCAGCAGGTTTTTTTTGAGCATAAGCGGGAAGAAATAAAAACAAAGAGATGCCGGCCGTTATTCCGGCGAAATATAATTTTCTCATGTCAGTTTTGTTTATGTCACAATTTAAGGAAAAGCTCCGAGCTATGAGCTGTGATAAAAGAGATAAAATTAATTAACCCAGTGAAGGAAAAACTATGGTTGTAAAGGCATCTTTTTCGTTATTTCTCTTTGTTCGCTTAGCCACCGGCCCTGGCTATGAAGCTCACTACTTTTTCTTACGCAATTGCAAATAATCAAGAAAATATAGAATTTTAAAAGAGATACTGTTGTTTTGTGGCGAGGACAGTGTATTATCTATATTTTTAAAGTAGTTGGTAATTACTATATTATTAAACGTACCGATGGCATTTTTCCATACAATATTAATTTCGCTCCCCGGTGCAAAACGCCAGCTGTACACCATATCTACATTGAACGCGTTGTAATTCTGGTCAAGATTCCTGTTAAAAGTTGCGTTGCTGACAAGTTCGCCTTCCTTACCCAGTGTGAAAAATGCAAGGTTGCTTACTTTACTCCAGTAATGTCTCACGCGCAGGGTTATATACATCCTGGCATTAAAGCTGTATTTAAAACGCAGTATATTTTCTATGGTGTTGCGGTTGCGGCGGGCAAAGATAACCGTATCATCCCGCGGAAGGGCGGCTGTAACAATATCACTAAAGCCTACATTGTTCCAGCGCGGGTTTACACTGATATCATGCCCGAAAGAAATTTTATTATTAACGCGGTACTGGTGACTGAAGTATAAAGAGATTTCCTTCCATCCATCCATGTTGAAAAAATTGACCATATAACTCCCATTCGCAAAATATTTTTTGGCAAAATTGCTTTCAAAAAAATTTCCGAAACCAATGTTTACGGGCGTTTTAAAAACCCGTCCTTCATGGCGGGGTTCGTAAAAATCGTTACCCCTGGCAGAATAAATAAAATTTGTACCAACATACCAGAGATTTTTTAGCTGCCCGTTAAAATTATAGTTGATATTGATGTTCTGATAGCCATAAGGTTTGTACCGGTGCGTGTAACTGAAATTAAAATTGTGGTAGAGCCGTGTAAATATTCTTTGTGGCTTAACAAAATTATAGCCCAGGTAAACAAGCTTTTCCCAGTAATTGGTAAAGGTCATATAGCCAAGATCATTAAAATCAAATTTATCATCGTGCAGGGTAGACTCTGCCTGGAAAGTAAACCTTCCGCTCACCTTAGCCATGCCAAGGTTGTATTTGTAACCAGTAATATTTTTATTTCCTTTATTAAACAGGGTGCTGCTGTAGCCTTTACCGTATACATTCCATTTATTTTTTTTATCGTAAAAATTAAATAAGCCTGCGCTTACATCAGCATCGTAATCACTGCCATTGCGCAGTACATTGGTATTTACAAAGCTTACGCTGGAATTGTTTTTTAATGTCTGGTCTAATACAAGTACATTATAATTGGTAAGCGGATCATTTTGAATGGCACGTTGCTTACCTGCATCATCTTCGGCCAGTGCAAACTGTGCTTTTGTTACGGCATTAAAAAAACCAATACCCAGCCCGCTTTTGCTTCTGCCGGAAATTTTTGTTGCATTCAGCAATTTGCTTTCAGTTGGATTTTTTAAAATCCGCTCATTGCTGTTTATATCATTGTAAACATCATAATAATGCAAAGGTGTCCCCCCCACCCTCCTGCTGTAAAAAAGATTACCTTTTGAAAACAACTCGGTGCCCTCAGTAAAAAAACTCCTGTTTTCATTATACTTTACTTCAAAAGGGGTAAGGTTTAATACCTGGTTATCACTTTGCACCTGGCCAAAATCGGGTATCAGGGTCATATCTAACGTATAGGCCTGACTGATTCCATATTTTACATCCATGCCACCATTAAGGCTGATGGTAGTATTTTTTATTCCCGGTGTATTGTAGGGGTAGTTATTTATGTATGAAGAAAAATAAGGAGAAAATGAAAGGCGTATGGGAGGCTTAATATTTTCAATACCTGTCCAAAAACCTTCCTGTGTTAAAAATCCGTTTTTCACAGGGTCAATAGGATTCCAGAAAAGTTGCTGGCCGCTTTTCTGTCTCCGGCGGACAACGTTAAGTCCCCAATCCTGTTTGTTTTTTTTACTAAAGCGAATAGCCGAATAGGGAATAAAGAATTCAAATGTCCATCCGTCATTTACAATACTGGTACCGCTTTTCCAAACACTGTTCCATGTAAAATCTTCAGAATCCCCATTACTGCCGGAGGGTGCCTGCTTGGCATCCATTTGTTCATTCAACGGTGTAAGAAAATATTCAAAGCCATTGATCTCATCATTGTAGGTATCAAAAATTACCCCGATAAAATCATTGCCGCCAAAATTATCCCGGCCTATTAGTTCTGTTTGTATGCTGTCTTTTGTTTTTTCGTGACAATAACCGCCAATATAAATTCCCTGATCGTTGTATAAAAAATATACTTCTGTCCGGTTGGTCTCACTTTCTTTCCTGAAAGCCACCGGCCTCAATTCAACAAAATTGGTAGCTATGGGTGCATCTTTCCAGGCAGCATCATCCAGTTTGCCATCAATTTTTACTGCAGCAGTCGCCCGCCTGGCAGGTATTTGCTTAGGCAATTGAGCTTTTGCAGTTATTACAACTGCCATTGCAAAAATGAATACCGGTAAACAGGATAAGTGCAGCTGCATGTTTTGATATTAAGATGAAAACGATTCAATAACAGGTTCATGTAATATAAACTGCTACCGGCCGTCTTTTTTTGGAAAGGAAGATACTGTGGCGGGCGGCCCTTTCATATAAGAATTATTTGAAATGTGATATTTGCGTGATAAACTGCGTTAAGAAAAACAAAAATCCCGCCGAAGCGGGATTAATAATAGATTAAAAAAGACTATTAGAATAGTGACTAAATAAATAAATCCATCATCAGTTTCTGTTGTGGATTTACGGCATAATGAGAAAAATCTGAAATACCTTCTGATTTCAAAACATCCTCATCAATAAAAAAATTGCCGGTGCATTCAAAAGACGGACGTTGTAAAATATAAAAAGCAGCGTCTGCTACGATTTCAGCTGTGCGGCTTCTTTGCATCAGGAAATCGCCCCCCAGTAAATTCTGAACGGCTGCCGTGGCAATGGTGGTTTTAGGCCACAGGGCATTGGCTGCGATACGATTGCCCTTTAATTCTTCTGCAAGACCCAGTATAATCATGCTCATACCATATTTACTGATGGTGTAAGCAAGGTGTTTGGCAAACCAGTTGGGATCTAAATTGACGGGCGGCGACAAATTAAGAATATGCGGATTGTGTGCTTTCTTCAGATGCGGGATACAGGCTTTACTGGTGAAAAAAGTGCCCCTTACATTAATGCCCTGCATCAATTCCCAGCGTTTCCATTCTGTTTGTTCTGTTTGTGAAAGGCTGATGGCACTGGCATTGTTAATCAATATATCTATGCCGCCAAATGTGTCGACTGTTTTTTCCACCGCCTCATTGATGCTTTCCTCGAAACGGATATCGGCCTGTAATGGCAATACCTTACCGTTTCCGGCTTTGGCAATCTCTTCTGCCGCGGTAAAAATGGTGCCATCTAATTTAGGGTTGGGATCCACAGTTTTAGCGGCAATGGCAATATTGGCGCCTTCTTTGGCAAGCCGCAAGGCGATGGCTTTTCCAATACCCCTGCTTCCTCCCGAAATAAAGACTGTCTTGTTTTCAAATTTCATATGATTGGTTTGATTGTTAGTAGGCCCGTTGGCGGTCCGGTTAACTGTTTCTCTTCATATTAACTCTAAAAGTAAACGATTATGATACAAGAAAACAAATAAGCCCTAATAAAACGGGGCCATAGTAAACTTACGATTTCGCAGGTAAATACCGAAGAAATAAAATGGAGCGTTAATCCGCTTGACCGGGTCTGGTACGGGTTGTATGTTTGTATTGTTGAGTGAATGACATAAATGCAATATCCAAATCCGAAAAAAACCAATTGTCCAAATCCTTGTCAAAACCATTTTTAAAACCAATGTCCTTGCAAACGTCTTTTCGAAATCCAATATCATTCATGAAACAAAAACCAGTCCGTTAAAATCCAATTCCTGCTGAACGAACCATTTAAGTTTTGTACCTATGATGACCTAAAAATTGGTGAGGTTCGTACAAAAAACATTAAGCCCCGGATTAGTCCCCGGGGCTATTTTTTTGAGATTTAGCGACTGCGTGATTTTGATATTTGTTCCTGTGCAGCGCTCTAAGTAATTCTAAACTTTCCAATATTTCCAACTGTTACTGCAAACAAGAGCATTCTTTAAATGCTTCCGGAATTAACTTCAGCCAAATCTCAAAATCCCGAAATCAGCAATTTACCAATACTTATATCCTAATAACCTGGCCAGATCCACTTTTGCCAGGCATAGCTGGTATTCGTACTGCAGCCTGCTGAACAGCGCCCTTGCAACATTGGTACTGGCGTTGGTAATTTCCAGGTTGGTGCCTATCCCGTTTTTAAACCGGCTGGCTGCAAGCGTTTCGGCCGTTTGGGCCTGTTCTATCTGCCCCTTTGTGTTATTAATCCTTTCCTGGTTAGACTGTACATCAATCAGGGCCTGTTGTATATCGCGTTTGTAATTGCTGTTAAGGGTTTCTATGGCCAGTTTGTTTTGGGTTAACACCGTTTCTGATAATTTAACCTGTTGTTTTGTCCGGTTGCCATCATAAATGGGCAGTTTCAGTGATATGCCGGCGGCGTAATTAAATTTCATGGTGTTTACATCGGGCACATAGCCGTTTTTGAACCCTGTACTGGCGCCGATATTAACCGAAGGCCTTGTACCCAGCCTTGCAATAGCAATGTCGTTTTGCGACTGTTTTACCCTGTCATTGGCCAGCAGGTATTCCGGGTTATTAATCTGGGCTTCCCCCAACACCTCTGCCAGGGCCTTTAAAGGAATCTCGAAGTCAAAAGAGGCACCCGCTGTATTATCGTTTCCGGTGGTATATTTCAGCAGGTTTAGTTGTTTTTGCAGGTAGTTTTGCAAATCAATTCTTTTGTTTTCCTCTGCATCTATCTGCGATTGAATGCTCAGTAAATCAAGTTTAATGGCATCTCCGTTCTTTAATTTACTTTCCACCACCCGCTTGTTGTCGTTAAGGTAGGCAATCACACTGTCTTCTATTGCTATACCTTTTTGAAAATAGATGATATTGTAATATACATTGGCTACCTGGTTGGCCAGTTGGTTCTTTGCATAGTCTGTATTGTGTTCTGCGTATTGAATGTCTGATTTGGATTTCTCAATATTGGCCTTTAACCGGCCAAAATCGAACAATGTATAACTGGCGCCCAGGTTGGCATTAAGATTATGCACCGGCGCAAACTGAAAATCCTGCACTTTGCCATTAATTTCAAGCGGCAAAACAATTTTTGGCTGCACAAAATTATAGCTGGCATTGGCATCTACCACGGGCATATTGTTCTTTGCAATTTCCAGCCTTTGCCTGGCGGTTTCTACTGTATTTTCCACTTCTTTAATCTTTGGGAAATATCCGAAAGACTGGTTAATCAGCCCTTTCAGTTCAGTGTTTGCGGTTACCTGTGCCTGCGCGTTAAGAAAAACGGCAAAGCTGATGGCTATAAAAAATATTCTTTTCATCAAAATGGTTTTTAGAATTAATGTGCTTCTGCAATAGCTGCTTTTTTTGCAGCCAGGTCTGCCGGCGCAGATTTCTTTACACGTAAAAAAACTGCCAGCGGAATAACAACAATAAAAAATAGCGCTACCAGCCTGAATGTATCCAGGTAAGCCAGGTAGTGTGCCTGCCTGTCGACTGCATTGCTTATTATAGCATAGGCCCTGGTGGTGGCCGTTCCAATGTCGGCTCCACCGTTGTTAACAAAGTTTTGGACAATATTGCCGGTGCGTTCAGTTACTGCCGCAGCACCCTGCGTAACATTGGCCACCAAATCGGTCCGGTGCTGCGCATACTGGTGCGAGACGTAATTATTTGCCATGGCTATGCCAAAAGCTCCCCCCAATTGCCTTGTCATATTATTCAGCGCAATGCCCGATGCATAATCTTTTGGCTGCAGGCCTGCAACAGCCTGGTTAATCAAAGGCAACTGCACCATGCTCATACCAATTGCACGCAATGCAAAAGGAAAAAAGAAATCAGCCCTGCTCACGTCCATACTAACCTTCGAACTATACCACGCATATCCTGCAAAAAGTATAAACCCGGTTACCACAAATGGTATTGGTTTTACGCCCTTGCTCATAAGTTTACCAATTACCGGCATCATGACCACCGTAATCATAGTAGGCGCCAGCAGTGTAAGACCGGTTTCAAGCGGTGTATAGCCCAACACACTCTGCGCCAGTACGGGAAAAACAAATACCGATGTATATAAACCCAAACCTACCACAAAGGTGAAAACAGTAGTAAATGCCAGGTTCGTATTATTAAGCACCCGCAGGTTGACGGCCGGTTTTTCTATGCTTAGTTCGTACCAGATAAAGCTAACGATGCCCACAAATGCCAGCCCGCTGCATATTCTTATTGCTTCGCTGCTGAACCAATCATCAGCGTCTCCTCTTTCCAGCACAAATTGCAAACAGCCAATACCTACTGCCAGCAGCAAAATACCGTTGTAGTCAATTTTCATTTGCTTCTTCTTTTTGCCTTCTCCTTCCTTTTTATCAATAAAAGTGTACGCCAGTATGGTGGCAATAATACCGATAGGAATATTAATCATGAAGATCAGCGGCCAGCTATAACTTTCCATTATATACCCGCCTAAAGTGGGGCCCAGCGTTGGACCCAATACGATGCCCATTCCGAACAATCCCGATGCAATGGGCCGGTCTTTTATTTCAAAAGCATCAAATAAAATAGCCTGCGAGGTAGACAGGAGGGCGCCGCCACCCACACCCTGTATAAAACGCCAGATAATAATTTCTACAAGGCTGGTAGATTGCCCGCACATATAGGAGGCGACCGTAAAAATTATCATTGAAACAATATAATAATTCTTTCTTCCGAAATACTCAGCAAGAAAACCAGTAAGCGGAATGATGATAACATTGGCGATGGCATAGGAGGTGATTACCCAGCTAATATCTTCGATGCTTACCCCAAGACTTCCGCTCATATCATTCAAAGCAACGTTTACAATGGAGGTATCAATCAGCTCCATAATTGCAGCAGCGATGGTGGTAATAACAATAATGGTTCTTGTAAATCCTTTTGGCGTGGCCATAACTTCATTATTTATTTTGTTGGCACAACTATGTACGCGCTTAAACCAGCTCTTAAAATATTTTTATACTGGTTAATGTCTGTAATATTGATTTTTACCGGAACACGTTGCGTAACTTTTACAAAATTGCCACTGGAATTATCGGGGGGTAGTAAAGAAAACTTGGCGCCGGTGGCATCACTAACACTTTCCAGTGTTCCTCTTATTTTCAAATCAGGGTAGGCATCCAATTCAATGGCAGCTTCCTGGCCCGGATGAAATTTCTTTATCTGCGTTTCTTTGAAATTAGCCACAATCCAGTAAGTGGTATCGCTTACAATAGAAAAAAGCGGGCTGCCTGCCTGTACAAACTGGCCCATGCTGATATTTCTTTTACCAATTTTACCGGCCTGGGGAGCATAAATTTTTGTATAGGAGATTTTTAATTTTTGCTGATCAATAATGGCTTTTTTTACAGCCAGTTGCGCATCTGCTTTCTGAATAGCCGATTGCAAAACAGCAATGCGGCTTTGCGCAGTACCCAAATCGCTCTGGCTGTTGTTTACCTGCTGGCTGGCCTGTTCAAGCACATAACGGCTGTCATCCAGTTGTTTCTTTGTAATGGCCTGGTC
>Ga0105237_10004747_pt1 | contig 15627 bp, 11 predicted proteins | sample KBSC24metaG_FD_81520 | JGI IMG/M metagenome (GOLD analysis project Ga0105237, IMG submission 81520) | Corn rhizosphere microbial communities from Kellogg Biological Station, Michigan, USA - KBS C2-4 metaG | ecosystem: Host-associated > Plants > Roots > Rhizosphere > Soil | place: Michigan, USA... | reverse complement strand
GACTCCGAGCCTGCGATCGAGCCGAAGAGCGGCAGGACGAGGTCGGAGAGAATGTCGCCGTCGCGGTTGAGGGCAGGGATCACGAGCGGGTCACCGGCGGACGAGAGGAGAAGCGCGAACGTCGCGTCGATGAGCTGCGGCTCGTAGGGCACGTCCGGATGTCGCGCCGCGGCCGCGTCCATTTCCTCCTTCAGCAGCCCCTCGTAGGTGGGGCTCACCGTGTACTTCGGGCCGCCGAAGACTTTCGCGCCGGTCCGTTCCGCTTGCAGGAAGGCGAACTCGGCGACGGCATGGCAGATACGGCGCTCGATTCGCTCCGTGCGGAACGCGACCTCGTCGTCGCCCTCGCCCTCACGCCACTCCTTGGCGCCGTACGCGTCGCCGACGGCCATCCGAACGATCGAGATCGGCGCATGCACACCGCCGAGCGGTGCGACTCCCGGGATTCGCCGCCCGGTGCGGACGATGACCTTGCCGCCGATCTCCTCGCGCAGGATGCGATTCGGCGAGCCGACGTCTCCGCGCCCCTCGGGCGTGACGGTGGCCGCCTTCAGCCCGAGACCATGCTCGCGGATGGCCGCGGCCGCTTCCAGCACGACCTGGTTCTCCGTCTCGCGGCGGCGCTCGAGCGACAGATCGAACCGCGGAAAATCGAGCTCGACCCCGATCACCTCGGGTGCGAGCACACGCAGGCTCTCCTCGAGCAGCTCCTGTCCCGTCTCGTCGCCCTCGAGAACGACGATGGTCCGCTCGTCGCGCATCGCGGGCCAGTCTAGTGTCGTTGTGAAAGGCGAGATGCCGAGCCGGGCCGGGAGCAAACGCGCGTTTCGCTACGTCGACGCAAACGGAAAGGCGATCCGCGACGCCGCCGTTCTCGAGCGCATCCAAGCGCTCGTGATTCCGCCCGCCTGGACCGACGTCTGGATCTCGCCACGGCCGTACGCGAAGCTCCAGGCGACCGGCTACGACAAGGCCGGCAGAAAGCAGTACCTGTACCACCCGGATTACCGCGCAGCGCAGGAGAAGGAGAAGTACGACAGCCTGATTCGCTTCGGCGACGGCCTGCCGGGACTGCGCGCCGCGATGACCGAGCACCTCGACAAGGATGAGCTCGATCGCGAGCGCGTTTCGGCCGTCGCGCTTCGCCTCATCTCGCTCGGCTGGTTCCGCGTCGGTTCCGAGCGATACGCCCGCGAAGGAACGTACGGCGTCACGACACTGCTCCGGCGTCACGTCAGTGTTCGTGGTAAGCGCGTCAAGCTCTCATTTCCATCGAAGGCCGGCATCCGAGTACGTTCCGAGCTCGTCGACGCGGATCTCGCCGAAGAGATTCGCGGGCTCTTGCAGGTCAGGGGCGGCGCGCGCGTGTTCAAGTACCGCTGGGAGGGCGACCTCTACAACCTGACCAGTAAGCGGCTCAACGACTACGTGAAGATCTACCTCGGGGACGAGTTCACGGCCAAGGACTTCCGGACCTGGGGTGGCACGCTGCTCGCGGCGATCTACTTCGCCGAGCAGGCGAACCAACACGGATTTCCCGCCTCGGAAAAGGAACAGAAGCGGTCGGTAACGTCGGTTATGCGGCGGGTCGCGAAGCAGCTCGGAAATACACCCACCGTCACGCGCGAGTCGTACGTCTCGCCTGCGGTTATCGAGCAGTACCTCGAAGGGCGAACGATCGCCGATTTTCGGCCACGTCATTTGCGCGCCGTCAAGGCGCGAGAGGCGGCGCTCTCACCGGAGGAGCAGGCGATGTGCAAACTGTTGCGTTCGGGTCGCCGGCGAACGCGCAAGGCTGCATAGATGCGCCCGGTTTTTCTATAGGGTTTCCCACGGCAAATCGCCCACGCGAAGGAGGGGAACGGTGGCTCGGAAAACGGTGCTCGTGTGCGACAGCTGTGGCAACGAGGTCGAAGAAGCCAAAGGCGCGGTGATGCGTGTCACGTACACCGACGCACGCCGAGGCGCGAAGCAGGCCGATCTCTGCGACTCGTGCGCCGGCAGGATGCCCGGCCGCGCAGTGGCGCGTCGCGGGCGCCGCCCGAAGTCCGCAACAGCTGCGTAGAGAGCGTCCCGCCCTCGCGCTAGCGTAGGCGGGTGCCGCTCCGCCTCATCGCGGGGCCCGCCAACGCGGGCAAGGTCAAGCTTCTGCTCGACCGCTATCTCGACGCGCTCGCCTCCCCGGACGGGCTCGAGCCGCTCCTGATCGTGCCGAACCGGGCGGACGTCGACCGCGTCCAGCTGGAGCTGCTCGACCGGCGCTCGGCGCTCCTCGGCGGCGAGATCGGGACGTTCGAGGACGTGTTCCGCGATCTCGCACGCGGCCTCGCCGACCGCCGTTCGCGGCTTGGGCGCGTGGAGGAGGCGCTCGTCATCCGCCGTGTCGTGAGCCGCACGGACCTGAGGGGCTACGCCCGCTCCGCCGAGCGTGCGGGCTTCGTGGACTCGCTGCAACAGGTGCTCGACGAGCTCGAGGCGGGACTTCTGGCGCCGGACGCCATCGACGGCGAGCTCGGCGAGCTCTACTCCGCCTACCGCGAGGAGCTCGACCGGCTCGAACGATGGGATCGTGGCCTGCTCCGCACACATGCTGTCGAGCGGCTCCGAACGGATCTCGACGCCTGGCACGGCGAACCCGTCTTCGCCTACGGCTTCGAGGACCTCACCGGCGCGGAGTGGGCGCTTCTCGAGGCGCTCGCCGCACGGGCCGAGGTGACCGTTTCGCTCCCGTACGAGCCGGGCCGGGCGGCTTTCGCCGCGCTTCGCCGCACCGCCGAGGATCTCGCCGGCCTTGCTTCCGGTGCGGTCGAGGAGCTGCCTCCGCGCTACGCGGCGGTCGCGCCCCCGGCCCTCGCGCACGTCGAGCGCGCACTCTTTGCCGACGAGCCTGACAGCGCCCCGCCGCTCGACGGCGTGGTGCGCTTCTTCGAGGGTGCCGGCAGCCGCGGGACGCTCGAGCTCGTCGGCGAAGAGGTACTCGCGCTCGCGCGCGGCGACATGTCGCTCGAGCGGATCGGGCTCGTCGTACCGAGCTATGAACGGATCCGCGGCACCCTCGAGACGGTGCTCGGCTCCTTCGGCATCCCCTATGCGGTCGACGGCGAGCTCCGGCTGACGCAGACACCGCTCGCCGATGCGCTCGCAGCATTGCTGCGCTTCGCATGGGGCGGAGGGACGCGAACCGACCTCTTCCGCTTCCTCCGCTCACCATTCTCGGGGCTCGAGCGGCGCGCGGTCGACTTCGTCGAAGGACGGCTGCGAGGACGCGCCGTGCAGGCGCCGGAGCGGGTCGTCGACGAGGCGGAACGCCTGCGCGGCGGGCCGTTACCGGCGCTCGAGGAACTACGCGCTGCGGACGATCCGGTAGAGGCGGTTCGTGAGCTCGCGGGACGAATGCTGCGCAACGCGTACGGGCTCGACCATCCGCCGGCCGACGCCGGGAGCCGGCTCGACCTCCGGGCGCACGAGGCGCTCACGCGGCTGCTCGCCGAGCTCGAGGGCTGGCGCGAGCTCTGCGGAGAGCTGAGCCGCGAGGACGTGCTTGTCGCCATCGAGCGCGCTGTGCTCCCTCGACGGGCGGGCGAGGACGCGGGTCGTGTGGCGGTCGTCGACCTGCGGCGCGCCCGCACGCGGCGCTTCGACGCTGTCTTCGTGCTCGGTCTCGAGGAGGGGAGCCTGCCGCGCCGCGGTGGCAGCTCGCCGTTCCTCGACGACGACGCGCGCCGCGAGCTCGACTCGAGCGGGGCGAGGCTCCTGCGGCCGGATCCTGTCGAGCTCGATCGTTACCTCTTCTACACGGCCTGCACCCGCGCTTCGCAGCGCCTCTACCTCGTGCGCGAGGCGGCGGACGACGACGGTAGTCCTCGCGAGGCGAGCCCTTTCTGGCACGACGTCCAGGCGCTGTTCGACCGGGACGACGTCGCGCGCTGGGTCCGCAGACGTCCACTCTCGGCGCTCACGTGGCCGCTCGACGACGCGCCCACCGAGCGCGAGCGCCTGCGCGCGCTGGCGGAGCTCGCCGCCCGCGACGCCCAGGAGGCGGATGCGATCGGCCGAGCGAACGGCTGGGCGCGCAGGCTCGAGCGCGCCCGCGGCGCGTTCAACCGGCCGACGCGGCTCACCCACCCGCTCCTGCTGGAGCAGCTCGGGTCACGAGGCTCGTTTGCCGTGACAGAGCTCGAGCGCTTCGCCGACTGCTCCTCGGCCTGGTTCGTCGAGCGGTTCCTCGACCCGAAGACGATCGACGCCGCGCCCGACGCGAAGCAGCGCGGCAGCGTCGCTCACCAGGCGCTCTACCGCTTCTTCACGCGCGTCCCAGCCGAGCTCGGGGTCGAGAAGCTCGAGCCACAGCACGTCGAGCCGGCGACCGGGCTGATGCGCCGCTGCCTCGACGACGCGGTCGCCGGCGTGCGCATGGACCTGACCGAGATGCAAGAGCGCGAGCTCGACCAGTCCCTCTGGCGGGATCTCGCTGCCTTCGTGGAGGAGGAGTGCTCGTCGCAGCTGCCGCTCGTGCCGCGACGCTTCGAGGTCGCGTTCGGCAGCGAGCGCGCCGCTCCCGAGCTGCAGCGTGGGCTCGAGCTTGCGCCGGGCATGACCCTCTCCGGGAAGATCGACCGGATCGACGTCGACCCGTTCGGCGCTCGCGGGGTCGTCCAGGACTACAAGTCGGGGAAGAGCGCGCACTCGGCGAGGCAGATCGAGAGCGAGCTGCGGCTGCAGATCCCGCTCTACATGCTCGTGCTGCGTGACCTCGTCGGACTGGAGCCGCTCGGCGGGCTCTACCGGCCGCTCGCCGGAGCGCGCAAGCCGCGGGGACTCGTCCGCGGCTCCGAGGCGGAGACGCTGCCGGGCTATGTCTCGCACGACTACCTAGACGAGGACGCGTTCTGGGGCCTCGTCGCCTCAGCGCGCGAAACTGCGGCCGGACTCGCGACACGGATCCGGACAGGCGACGTCCGGCACGATCCTCTCGGCGGGGAATGTCCGGCCTGGTGCGACCTCTGGCCGATGTGCCGGATCGAGCGGGCATGAACGAGCAGCAACTCGCAGCGGTCGAAGCGGGAGGAGAGGTCTTCGTCTCGGCCGGCGCCGGCACCGGCAAGACGGCGGTCCTGGTCGAGCGAGTCGTGCGCGCCGTCTGCGATCGCGGTCTCGACGTCGACTCGATCCTCGTGATCACGTATACGCGCCGAGCAGCCGGTGAGCTGCGGACGCGGATCCGCGCGGCACTCGCCGAGCGTGGGCGGCACGATCTCGCGCGCCGGCTCGACGGAGCCTGGATCTCGACCATCCACGGCTTCTGCGCGCGGCTCCTGAAGACGTACCCGCTGGCTGCGGGGCTCGATCCGCGCTTTCGTGAGCTCGACGAGGCGCAGGCAGCGGTGCTCCGGTCCGAGGCGTTCCGGGACGCCCTCGCCGAGTTCTGCGCCGGAGACGACCCGCAACGGCTCGAGCTGCTCGCGACCTACGGGAGCGACCGGCTGCGGCGGATGCTGACGAGCGTGTACGAGACGCTGCGCGCGGCCGGACGCGAGCTCGACCTCGAGGTGGCGACGCGGCCGGAGCTCAGGGAGCGGATCGAGGAGCTGAAGGCGGCGGCGACAGGGCTCGCCTCCGACCCGGATGCGACCGACGCCCAACAGCGGACGGCGACGGAGCTGCTTGAACTCCTCTCGCGCGACGTTCGCCCGGATCGGCTGATGAACCTGACCGGCTTCAAGGCTCGCGGCGACCGCGCTGCCGGCTACTCGGACGCGCTCGCAGCGGTCGAGCAGGCGGCGCTGGACGAGGCCGCCGCGCGCGACCGCGCGCTCCTGCAAGAGCTCCTGACGATGTTCGCCGAGCGGTACGCCGCGGCGAAGGCGCGCGAGTCGGCGCTCGACTTCGAGGATCTCCAGCTCGAGGCGCGCGACCTGCTCCGGTCGCAACCCGAGCTCCGCGAGCGCGAGCAAGCGCGCTTCCGGTCGATTCTCGTGGACGAGTTCCAGGACACCAACCGGCTCCAGACGGAGATCGTCGATTTGCTGCGCACGCCCGGGACGGAGCTCTTCTTCGTCGGCGACGAGTTCCAGTCGATCTACGGCTTCCGCCACGCCGACGTGCAGGTCTTTCGAGAGCGGCGCGAGGCCGTCGAACACCCGCTCTCTCTCACGCTCAACTACCGGTCGCGCCCGGAGGTGCTCGCCGCGGTCAATGAGCTCTTCGGTGCGCACTTCGGGAGCGAGTTCCAGGAGCTCGCGGCGGCGGCCGAGTTCCCGGATCCCGTCTTCGGTCACCCCGTCGAGCTCCTCGTCACCGACAAGGAGAGCTACAAGGACAGCGGCGTCCACTGGCGGCGCGGCGAGGCCCGGGCCGTGGCGCGGCGGGTGCGCGAGCTCGTCGACGGCGGGGCAGCGACGCCGGGCGAGATCGTCCTCCTCTTCGCGGCCGGCACGGATGCGGAGTGGTACGAGGACGAGCTGCGGCGAGCCGGGCTGCCTACGTACCGCGCCACGGGCAAGGGCTATTTCGGCCAGCAGCAGGTCGTCGATCTGCTCGCCTATCTCCGCCTGCTCCACAACCGCTACGACGACGTGGCGCTCGTCTCCGTGCTTGCGTCGCCGTTCGTCGGAGTCTCGAACGACGCGCTCGCGCTCCTGCGCCGGGTTGCCTCGAGGAGGCCGCTTTTCTCCGGGCTCGAGCACGCCCTCCCGCCGGGTCTCGCCGAGCGCGACGAGCGGCTGATGCGTGCCTTCCGGCAGCGCTACGACCGGCTCGTTCAGACGCTGCCGCGGCTCTCCCTCGAGCGGCTCTGTGAGCAGATCGTCGCCGAGCACGACTACGACCTCGCGGTGCTCGCGCAGTGGGATGGGCGCCGGCGTTACGCAAACTTGCGGAAGCTCGCGCGTCTCGCCCGTTCGTACGAGGAGCTTCGCGGGCCCGACGTCGAAGGCTTCGTCCGCTTCGTCGCAGAGCAGGAGGCGATCGGCACCAGGGAGCTCGAGGCTGTCGCCGAGGAGGAGGGCGCCGACGCCGTTCGTCTCCTCACGATCCACGCCGCGAAGGGGCTCGAGTTCAAGGTCGTGATCGTCGCGGATGCGGGACGAGACCGCGTGCCGCCGTCGCCCGACGAGATCCTTGCCCTGCCGGACGGTCGCTTCGGCTTCCGGGTCGCCGATCCGGCGACCGCTAAGCACCGTGGCGCTTTCGACTACGAGGCCGTGAAGGAGGCGCGCCAGGAAGCGGAGCGCGCCGAGCGGTTGCGTCTCTACTACGTTGCGCTGACGCGCGCGAAGGAGCGGCTGATCGTCTCCGGCTCGGTCGACCTCGGCTCGGAGCGCGAGCTGCCGACCCCGATCGCCTGGGTCCTCGACCGGCTCGATGCCGACGAGGAGCTCGCGCAGGCCGGTGACGAGCCGATCGAGCTCGTTCGCGGCGACGCTCGGCTCCTCGTCCGCGTCGACCGGTACCGGCCTGAGGCCGTGGCGGCAGAACCCGAGCCAGCGGAGGAAGGTCAGCTCACGCTTTTCGCCGCCCTGGAGGAGGTCGCCGTCGCCCACGCGGCACCCGAGCTGCCGCCGCTCATCGCCCTGCCGGAACCGCCGCTGTACCGCGTACGCAAGCTCTCGTTCACGGCGCTGTCGCTATTCGAGCAGTGCGCGTACAAGTACTTCGCGCGCTACGGGCTCGGGATGAGCGAACGGCCGGTCGAGGGTGGCGGGACGGGGGAGATGTCCGGAATCGAGATCGGGAGCGCCGTGCATGCGCTCCTCGAGGAGATCGACCTCGCCGCGCCGGTCGTGCCCGAGCTCGAGGACGAGCTGATCCGCGGCCTGGTGGCCGCATACTGCGAGTCCGATCTCGCCCGCCGGGTCGCGGGCCTCGACGGCGTTCAGAAGGAACGTCACTTCACGTTCGCGCTCGACGGCGTGCTCGTGCACGGGTTCCTCGACGCGTTTCATTTCGCGGACGGCCGCGCGCTCGTCGTCGACTACAAGACGAACCTCCTGGGCGAGGCGGCTCCGGAGGAGATCGTCGAACAGGACTACCGGCTGCAGCGGCTCGTCTACGCGCTTGCATGCTTCCGCGCCGGCGCGGACGAGGTCGAAGTCGTGTACCAGTTTCTCGAGCGTCCCGAAGCGCCGGTAGAAGCCGTCTTCTCGCGCGACGACATGCCCGAGCTGGAGGCCGAGCTGTCCGCGGCGATCGCGCGCATCCAGGCCGGGGAGTTCCCGCCGACACCGAGCGACTTCGCGTGTGCGGGCTGTCCGGCGCTCGACCTCGTCTGCGCCGGGCCTCGCCTGCGTCCGCGCCTGCCGGAAGTCGTTGCCTCGTAGCTACCTGAAGGAGGCCCGCCGGCAGGTCGGGCCGAAGCGGGAGCGGATCGGGCCGATCATCGAGCGCCTCGCCGTAGAGCACGCCGACGCGGCGATTGCGCTCCGTTTTCGCAGCCCGGTCGAGCTGCTCGTCTCGGTCATGCTCTCGGCCCAGACGACCGACGTGAACGTGAACCGGGTCACGCAGACGCTGTTCGAGAAGTACCACCGGCCGGAGGACTACCTCGCCGTGCCGCAGGAGGAGCTCGAGCGCGACATCTTCGCGACCGGCTTCTACCGCCAGAAGGCGAAGGCCGTGCGGGGGACGATGCGAATGCTCCTCGAGCAGTTCGACGGCGAGGTGCCCGGCCGGCTCGAAGAGTTGATCCGGCTGCCCGGCGTGGCGCGGAAGACGGCCAACGTCGTTGCGGCCGAGCTCGGCGAGCCGCAGGGCATCGTGGTCGACACGCACGTCCGGCGCCTCTCGCAGCGGCTTCGCCTCACCCGCCAGGAGGATCCGGTCAAGATCGAGCGCGATCTCGTGCGCCTCGTCCCACGTGCCGACTGGGGACGCTTCCCGCACCTCCTCATCTGGCACGGCCGGCGCGTGTGCGATGCGCGCCGCCCGCGCTGCGAGGATTGCGTCGTCAACGACCTCTGCCCTTCGAGCCGTGTCTGACCGCGCCGCACGTTCCCGGAGCTTCGAGTCCGTGGCTGCCGAGTACGAGCGGCACAGGCCGGAGTATCCGGAAGAGGCGCTTCGCTGGGCGGCGGAGCAGCTTGGGCTCGCGGAGTGCGCGCGCGTCCTCGACGTGGGTGCCGGAACGGGGAAGCTCACGCGCGGCCTCGTCGGGCTCGGTTACGAGGTCGTCGCGGTCGAGCCCGGTGGGCCCATGCTCGACCAGCTGCGGCAGGCGGTTCCTGAAGCCGAAGCCCTCGAAGGCCCTGCCGAGGTGATTGCGCTCCCGGACGCGAGCGTCGACGCGGCGTTTGCGGCGCAGGCGTTCCACTGGTTCGATCGAGAGCGAGCGGTGCCGGAGCTCCACCGCGTCATCCGGCCCGGAGGCGGGCTCGCTCTCCTCTGGAATTGGTGGGATGACCAGGACCCGCTGCAGCACGAGCTCGCTGAGCTCATCGGCTACGCCGGCCACTCTCCATTCAGCGACGACGAACTCCCGGCAGCGCCGTGGTTCCGAGAGAGGGGACGCACGGTCGTCGAGAGCGCGGACGAGTCGAGCCCCGATGCCCTCGTCGCGATGCTGGCCACGACGAGCCGTTTTCTGACGGCGGATCCTGTAGACGGCGCAGAGTGGCTTCGGGAGGTGCGCGAGCGCGCTTTCGAGTACGGCGAACGGTTCCCGCTGCCGAAGCTGACCTACGCGTTCGCCTTCGAACGGATCAGTTGACCCGCGGATCCTCGGGCATGCGAGAGACGAGCTCGTAGATCCCGCCCTTGCGGCGCAAGACGTCGCGCCAGAGGTCGTCGGGGTCATCGGTGAAGGCGTCGTCGGGAAGCGCGGGCTCGAGAATCCAGTCCTCGTCCGCAAGCTCCGCCTCGAGCTGGCCGACGCCCCAGCCCGCATAGCCGGCGAAGACCCGCCGCCGCGTCGTCGCCTGGACGATCTCGTCCGGCTCGGTCAGCGAGGGAAAGCCGAGTGCGCCGAAGAGAGGCACGGCGGCGTCGTCGGGATCGAGGAACTCGCCGAGCACGAGCACGGCCCCGGGCTGCACCGGGCCACCGACCCAGACCTGGTCGCCGTCGTCGACCACCGGCTCGAGCTGTGGGACGGCCCCGGCCACATCGACCGGGGAGGGTCGGTTGAGGACCAGCCCCGCCGCGCCATCCTCGTTGTGCTCGGTCACGAGGACGACGGTGCGGCGAAAGTTCGGGTCGAGCATGGACGGCGAAGCGACGAGCAGGTGTCCCTGGAGCGACTCCACTGATTCATTGTGGCTGAGGCCGGTACCATGCCGCTTCGCGGGATGAGGCTCCCGCTAAACCGCTCCTCCAGGAGCTGATGGCCTCTACGAGTGAGACCAACGCCTGGAAGGAGAAGCGGTGAGCGACCTCGCACTAGCAGCCGTACTGATGGCGGCGATCCTCGTCGCCTCGACGATCTCGGTGGAGATCGGACTGTCTGTCGCCTTGATCGAGCTGCTTGCCGGCGTGATCGTGGGCAACACGACGCACGTCGACGTGCCGAGCTGGCTGACCTTCGTCGGCTCGTTCGCCGGGATCGTGCTGACCTTTCAGGCCGGTGCGGAGGTCGACGTGCCGCAACTGCGGCGCGAGTGGAAGGCGTCGACGTCGATCGGCCTCGTCTCTTTCTGCGCCCCGTTCGCCGTCGTATCGCTCGTTGCCTACTACGGTCTCGACTGGTCGCGCCGCCAGGCCGAGATCGGTGGGCTCGCTCTTTCGACGACGAGCCTCGCCGTCGTCTACGCCGTGCTCGTTGAGACCGGTCTCAATCGCGAGCTCGTCGGCAAACGTCTCATGTCCGCGACCTTCGTGACCGACATCGCCACGGTCACGGGCCTCACCGTCTTGTTTCTCAAGCCGACGATATGGGTCGTGCCCTTCGCCGTGGTGTCGATCGCGCTCATCTTCGGTCTTCCACGGGCATCGCGGATCTTCTTCCCGCGGTACGGCAACCGCGTGATCGAACCCGAGATCAAGCTCGTCTTCGCGTGTCTCTTTCTGCTGATGTGGCTCGGCTCGCGCGCAAACTCACAGGCGGCGCTGCCGGCGTTCATTCTCGGGCTCGCGATGTCGCGGTTCTACGCAGCACATCGTCTGGAGCAGGAGCGGATGCGGGTCGTTTCCTTTGCCTTCCTGACGCCGTTCTTCTTCGTCAAGGGCGGGATGAACGTGTCGACGAGCGCGCTCTGGGCGAACCTCGGCGTGCTCGGCGTTCTCGTCGTTGCCAAGATGGCTCCGAAGCTCATCGGCGTGTATCCGCTGGCGCGGCGCTTTACTGCGCCGCACGCCCCGTTCACGACGCTGCTCATGTCGACCGGGCTGACATTCGGGACGATCACGTCGCTCTATGGCCTGAGTGCGCACATCATCGACCGCACACAGTTCTCGTTGCTGATCGCCGTCGTGGTGCTGTCGGCCATTGTCCCGACCGCGATCGCCCAGCGCTTCTACCAGCCCCGCGCGGCGGCCCACCGCGACCTGACGGCGCCTGTCGCTCCGGCGCCCTCGGATTAGCTGTGGGTGGGCGTGAGGGCGACGAGCAGGCCGCCGTCGTCGTCGAGCGCGGGGAAGAAGTCGCCGATCACACGCTTGATCTGACCGCCGCGCGTCCGCAGCTGCAGCTGCTCGTTGAGGCGGCGGACGCCCCATTCGAGCGAGAGCTTGACCGGATTCTTCTCTTCCTCGAAGCCCGCGAGGCCGAACGCGGCGATCACGTCGGACCCGAGGACGTCTTGCTCGCTCCAGCCGCTCAGCTCGAACACACCGCGCCCGATCGCGAGAATGCGGCCCTCCTGGTCGCACGTCACGAGGCCGGTCGTCGGTGCCGGGTAGTAGTCGTCCATCAACTCGAAGAGGAAGCCGAAGCCACAGTGATGGCAAGCCACGGCCTCGTCGAACATGCCTTCTTTGCGGTCGATGTCGACCGAGCGTTCCTTGCAGTTCGGGCAGATGAAGTTCGGCACGGCGTCAGGCTAGCTGCGAGGGAGGGCGTCGACCCGTGCCACCCAGGCGTGCAGCGGCGAGTCGGGGCCGAGCGGCATGTGCTCTGCGAGAACGGCGTGGAACGTCTCGTCGTCGCCGGGAGCGAGGCCGAGCGAGGCGTACTTGAGGAACGGAAAGGCCGTCACGTCGGCGAGACCGAAGTCGCCGAAGAGGAACTCACGTCCTGCGAGAAGTGACTCGAACAACGTGACGGCGCGGCGCATCTCGGCGGCGTGCGCCTTGGCGTCGCCGGCGCCGTCGGCGATCCCGTTCGGGAACGTCTTCCAGACCCGGTTGAACCAGTCCGCGAAGATCCTCACTTCGGCCCTTTCCGTCGGATCGCGCGGTAGCAGCGAGGGCGTGGGGAACCGCTCCTCGAGCCAGTCGAGAATCCGCGGCGAGTCGCTCACGGCCTCGTCGCCCGCAATCAGCACCGGGACGAGGGGCTGGCCGCTCACCTCCTCGACGGGCGAGCGGTCGTCGGGGTCGATATCGATCCACGCGATCGGCACGCCCTTGTGGCCGGCGGCGAGCGCCACCCGCTCGACGTTCGTCGAGAACGGGATGCGGAAGCAGCGGATCAGAACCAACGCTTGCGGCGGAACCACCAAAGCTGTAACGCGGTGGTGACGAGGATCACTCCCCAGCTGAAGGCGTAGCCAAGGTGCCAGCGCAGCTCGGGGATGTCGACGAAGTTCTGCCCGTAGAGGCCGACGATGAAGGTAGGGAGCAGGAGCAGCGCTGCGATCACGGTTAGCCGCTTCATCACCTCGTTCTGGTCGTTCGCGATCTTCGCCTGGCTGTAGTCGCGCACGCCGGCGAGGAGGTCCCGCGCGAGGTCGAGCCCGTCAGAGGCCCGCAGGAACTTGTCGTAGGCGGCGTTGAGAGCCACCTCGACGTCGCGTGGGAAGACCTCGGGCCCCTCCTCGACCTCGACCGTGCCGTCGATGACGCGGCGCACCGCGTCGCGCATCGGGCTGAGCGTGCGCCGGATGTGGAGCAGGTCGTGCCGCAACGTCGAGATGCGGGCGCGGGTCTGCTCCGCCGGCTGCGCCTCGACCCTGTCCTCCAGCTCGTCGATCTCGTCGTCGAGCGCATCGACGAGGTCGAGATAGCGCTCTGCGATCTCGTCGAGGAGGCGGTAGGCGAGAAGTCCGGCGGAGTCGTCCGGCTTCTGGGTCTTCTGCACCATGGCGACGTCGCAGGGCGGCCTGCCGGCGGTGGGAGTCTTACGTACCGTCAGCAGCGTGTCGTGCGTGATGACCAGGTCGATCTCCTGGTAGTAGACGCTGTCCTCCTCGGGCACGGCGACGGCGATGAGCAACACGCCGAAGACGTAGTCGCCGTGGCCCTGGAGCGTTGGTCTCGGCTCGTCCTCATGCTCCGGCGGCGCTAGCAAGCGTTCAATCGCGGTCTCTTCGAGCTCCCGCGGAGCCTTCGCGCGCACCTCTTCGGGAGCAGGGTCGAGCAGGTCGATCCAGGTTGCGGCCATCGCGGCGCGGATTCGCCGCGGCCGGGGTTACACCTTCGTCGGTTCCGCCTCAGGGCGCGGCGCGGTGAGCGCGGTGCCGCCGTGGCCCTCCTCCGCGGCAAGGAACCGCTCGGCGTCGAGGGCCGCCATACACCCGCTGCCTGCCGCCGTGACGGCCTGCCGGTAGATGTGGTCCTGGACGTCGCCCGATGCGAACACGCCGGGGACGTTCGTCTCGGTCGTGCCCGGCTTCGCCACGAGGTAGCCGTTGGCGTCGTGGTCGAGCTGGTCGACGAAGAGCTTTGTGTTCGGGTCGTGGCCGATTGCGACGAAGAGCGCACCCGCGTCGACCTCCTCGGTCTCGCCCGTCTCCGTGTTTTGCAGCCGGAGCCCGCTGATCGAGTCCTCGCCGAGCACCTCCTCGACGAGGAACGGAGTCTTGAACTCGATCTTCTCGTTCGCGCGAGCCCGGTCGATCATGATCTGCGACGCGCGGAACTCGTCGCGGCGGTGGACCAGCGTCACCTTGTAGCCGAAGCGCGTCAGGAACAGTGCCTCCTCGAACGCCGAGTCGCCGCCGCCGACCACGAAGATGTGCTTGTCGCGGAAGAAAGCCCCGTCACACGTCGCGCACGCCGACACACCGCGGCCCTTCAGGCGCTCCTCGGAGTCGAGCCCGAGCCACCGGGCGCTCGCACCGGTGGCGACGATCACGGAGCGGGCGCGGTACTCCTCGTCCTCGATCCACACCCGGAAAGGCCGCTCGGAGAAGTCCACGCGCGTCACGTCGTCGGTGACGAAGTCGGTGCCGAAACGCTCGGCCTGACGGCGGAACTCCGCCATCATCTCCGGGCCCATGATCCCGTCGGGGTAGCCGGGGTAGTTCTCGACGTCGCTCGTGATCATGAGCTGGCCGCCCCAGCTGAAGCCTTCGATCACGAGCGGCCGCAGGTTCGCGCGCGCAGCGTAAAGGGCCGCCGTGTAGCCGGCGGGCCCTCCTCCGATCACGATCACGTCACGTACGTCGCTCATCGATTCCTCTTCTCCAAAGTTGTATGTCGTATTAAACGATTTGAGGCGGATTGACGTTCCCGAGGAATAAGAAATCCGGCTCGAGGATAGGTGGCAAGCGTGGCGAGTTCGATCACGTGGGAGCAGTTGCGCGAGCTCGCCGCCTTCCGCGCGGAGCGCGGCTGCGCGGTGAGCCTCTACGTGGGGCTCGATCCCAGCATCGTGCCCACGGCGGGCGATCTCGCCTCGCACACGCGGTCGTTGCTCGCGCGTGCCGAGCGGCAGGTCGACGAGCAGCGCACGACGCTCTCGCACGCGGAGCGGAAGGCGCTCGCGAGCGATCTCGAGCGGATCGCGTCGTGGTTCGAGAGCGACTTCAGCCGGGAGCGAGTTCGCGGCGTGGCGGTCTTCGCCGCCGCCCTCGACAACCTCTTCCGGCCGGTGTCGCTGCCGTGGCCGGTGGCCGACGACGCACGCATCGCGCCGCAGCTCTACCTCGCACCGCTCGTTCGTGGCGTCGGGCGTGGGGACGGCGCCGTCGTCGCCTACGTCGGACGGGAACGCGGGGACGTGTATCGGCTCCGCGGCGGCCAGCTGATGCCGCTTGTCGACGAGACGGCGGACGTTCCCGGTCGTCACGACCAGGGCGGCTGGTCGCAAGCTCGCTACGAGCGGCACATCGAGACGATCGTCGATCGGCATCTGCGCGACGTCGCAGCCGCGCTCGATCGCTGTGTTCGCGGTCTCCGCGGGGCTCGCGTCGTGCTGGTCGGGCCGGAGGAGACGCGATCCGGGTTCGAGGGTCTGCTCTCGTCCGACGTGCGGGCGGCGCTTCTCGGCTGGGCCGCGGCCGAGGCGCACGTCGATGCGCCACGGCTTCTGGAGGCGGCACGGCCGTTGCTCGACGGTTGGCGAGCCGGCCGGGAGGACGAGCTGCTCACGCGCTGGCGCGAGGAGGCTGCACGAAGCGGCCGAGCCGCGACCGGCTGGGAGGAGACGCTGCAGGCTGCGTCCGACGGTCGCGTCGAGCTCCTGCTCGTGCAGGATGGGGCCGATCGATCCGCCTACGTGTGCCCGGCCTGTGGGCGGGCGCAGGCTCGGGACGGGAGCTGTCCGCTCGACGGAACGACGATGCAGCCGGCGGACACCGGTCTGGATCTCGCCGT
>Ga0105237_10004743_pt1 | contig 15634 bp, 13 predicted proteins | sample KBSC24metaG_FD_81520 | JGI IMG/M metagenome (GOLD analysis project Ga0105237, IMG submission 81520) | Corn rhizosphere microbial communities from Kellogg Biological Station, Michigan, USA - KBS C2-4 metaG | ecosystem: Host-associated > Plants > Roots > Rhizosphere > Soil | place: Michigan, USA... | reverse complement strand
TCGACCACCCGGAGCGTGGTGCGGATGCGCTGGGTGGTGCCGTCCTGGAAACGGATCACGGTATCGACCGGAATTTCGTTGGCGCCGCTGTAGATCGCGTCGATAATGGTCGCATACTTTTCATTGATGACGCTGCGGCGGACCTTGCGGGTGCGCGTCAGCTCGCCGTCATCGGCGTCGAGTTCCTTGTAGAGCAGCAGGAAGCGGGAAATGCGTTGCGCCGGCGGCAGCGTGGCATTGACGGTTTCGACCTCCTTGCGCAGCAGCGCATACACCTCCGGCCGCGAGGCAAGGTCGGTGTAGGTGGTGAACGAGATCCGGTTTTTCTCCGCCCATTTCGAGATGATCGAGAACCGGATGCAGATCATCGCCGCGAGCGCGTCGCGGCCGGCGCCCAGCACCACGGTCTCGGCAATGTAGGGCGAGAACTTCAGCTTGTTCTCGATGTATTGCGGCGAGAACCGCTCGCCGCGAGCGGTTTCCGCAAGATCCTTGATGCGGTCGATTACCACGAGCTGCTTGTTGTCGTTGAAATAGCCGGCGTCGCCGGACTGCAGCCAGCCATCCTTCATATCGGCGGCGGAGGCTTCCGGGCTCTTGTAGTAGCCGAGAAACATATTGGGGTGGCGCACCACGATTTCGCCGACGCCATGAATATCCGGATTGTCGATGCGGATTTCGATGTTGCCGGCCATCGCCACCCCCGTGGTGTCGGGGTCGACCTGACCAAAAGGGTGCAGCGTGTAGGCCCCTAACAATTCGGTCTGGCCGTACAGCGTGCGCAGCGGCACGCCCATGGCTTGGAAGAATTTGAAGGTGTCGGGACCAAGGGCCGCGCCGCCGGTCGCCGCCGAGCGCAACCGGGTAAAGCCGAGCCGGTCGCGCAGTGCGCGGAACAGAAGCATGTCCGCGATCACCGAATGCTTGCCTTGCGCCAGCGCCGCCAGTCCCGTCTTCATGCCGAGCTCGTACAGGCTTTGCTTCAGGGGCGAGGAATCCATCACGCCGGCGCGGACGTCGGCGGCGATGGATTCCCAGACCCGCGGCGCGAACAGCACGAAGGTCGGCGCGATTTCGCGGAAATCGTTCATCATGGTGTCGGGCTGCTCGACGAAGTTGATCTTCATCCGGCACAGCAGGCCTTTGCCGAGCGCGTAGACCTGTTCCATGATCCAGGGCAGCGGCAGCACCGAGACGTATTCGTCATCCGGTCCCTTCGGGTCGAACGCGAGATAGGCGGCGCAATGCCGCAGCACCCGCCCCGCGGCCAGCATCGCCAGTTTCGGATTGGCCGTGGTGCCAGAGGTGGTGCAGAGGATCGCAACGTCCTCGCCTTTGGTGGCGTCGACCAGCCTGTCGTAAAGCTCGGGCTCGCGGGCGGCGCGGTCGCGCCCTATTGCTGCGAGGTTGTCGGCTTCCATCAGGCGGGGGTCGTCATATTTCCGCATGCCGCGCGGATCGGAGTAAACGATATGCTTGAGATGCGGCACGCGGTCGGCAAGCGTGAGCAGCTTGTCGACCTGCTCTTCGTCCTCGGCAAATACCAGTTTGGCCTCGCCATAGCTCAGGAGATAAGCGGCTTCCTCATCGAGCACGTCGCGATAGAGGCCCAGGCTCATGGCGCCGATCGCGTGGCTGGCGATTTCGGCCGATACCCAGTCCGGCCGATTGTCGCCGATGATGCCGATGACGTCGCCGCGGCCGATGCCGAGCTCAATCATTCCCAGTGCGAAGTCGTGCACCCGGGTCTGATAATCGTTCCAGGTGAACACGTGCCAGAGCCCGAAATCCTTTTCGCGCAGCGCGATGTCGCCGCCATGTTCCCGTGCATTGAGGCGCAACAGCTTCGGATAGGTATCAGCCTCTGCGACGCGGCCGGCATAATCCATCATGCCACGCTCTCCGCAGGTGCCGGCGTATCGTCGGGATCGATGAGAACCTCGTCCTCTTCGCCGAGATATGCGCGTCTCACATGGGGATCGGCGAGCACTTCCGCCGGACTGCCTTCCGCGATCTTGCGGCCGAAATCCAGCACCATGATGCGGTGCGAGATATCCATCACCACGCCCATATCGTGCTCGATCATCACGACGGTCATGCCGAACTCTTCGTTAAGATCGACGATGTAGCGCGCCATGTCCTCCTTTTCCTCGAAGTTCATGCCGGCCATCGGCTCATCGAGCAGGATCAGTTGCGGCTCCAGCGCCATGGCGCGGGCGAGTTCGACGCGCTTGCGCAGGCCGTAAGGAAGGGTGCCGGCGGTGGCCTTGCGCACCGACTGCAGGTCGAGGAAATCGATGATCTCTTCCACCTTGCGGCGATGCTCGAGTTCCTCGCGCCGCGCGCCAGTCAACCAGTACAGCGATCCCGTGACGAAATTGTTCCGCAGCAAGTGATGCCGCCCGACCATGATGTTGTCGAGCACGCTCATATGATGAAACAGCGCGAGGTTCTGGAAGGTGCGGCCGATGCCGAGCGCGGGCCGGGCATTGGGGTTGAGCGCGGTGATATCGCGACCGCGATAGAACAGATGGCCTTCGGTCGGCCGGTAGCGGCCCGAGATGCAGTTGACGATCGATGTCTTGCCGGCGCCGTTGGGGCCGATAATCGAGAACAGTTCACCGTCGTTCACGCCAAAACTGACGTCGGTGAGCGCACGTACGCCACCGAAGCGCAGTGACACCCCACGCACTTCCAAAGCGTGTTCCACGCATTCCCTCCGTTGGCGCTTTCTGCGCTCTTCGTCCTGTCCTTGGCAGGTCAACCCGGTTCACCGCGGCGGGTCAACCTGTTTCAGGGACCTTAGCACGTCAACGGTTGAGCTTGTCGCAGGTACTTATCGACCTGATTTCAATCGACTTTCGTATTAGACTTGACCAAGCTCGAATGCTATGGCCTGCGCCGCGAGCGGTCCAGCGGGCAGCGCTTGTTGGGTCGTTCGGCAGCTTTGGGGACGGTCCCCGGGCTTTGTTGGAGTGAATATGGCTGTTCTGGATTCCAAGCGGCGCGTCGCGCTTCTCACCGGCGTCACCGGGCAGGACGGCGCCTATCTCGCCGAATACCTGCTTGGCCTCGGCTATACGGTGCATGGCGTCAAGCGGCGGTCGTCCTCGTTCAACACCGCGCGCATCGATCATCTCTACGAAGACCCGCACGCCGGCAATGTGCCGTTCCTGCTGCACTATGGCGACATGACGGATTCGACCAACCTGATCCGGCTGATGCAGCAGATCCGGCCGACCGAAATCTACAACCTCGCAGCCCAGAGTCACGTCGGCGTCAGTTTCGAAAGTCCGGAATATACCGCGAATGCCGACGCAATCGGCGTATTGCGGCTTTTGGAAGCGATCCGGATTCTCGGCATGGAGAAGGAGACGCGGTTCTACCAGGCGTCCACTTCGGAGTTGTACGGTCTGGTGCAGGAAGTTCCGCAGAAAGAAACCACGCCGTTCTATCCGCGCTCGCCCTATGGTGTCGCCAAGCTTTACGGCTACTGGATTACGGTGAACTATCGCGAGGCCTACGGCATGTTCGCCTCGAACGGCATCCTGTTCAATCATGAAAGCCCGATCCGCGGCGAGACCTTCGTGACGCGCAAGATTACGCGCAGCGTCGCCCGTATCGAGACCGGCCTCGAAGATACGCTTTATCTCGGAAACCTCGGGGCGAAACGCGACTGGGGTCACGCCAGGGATTACGTCGAGGGCATGCACCGGATATTGCAGGCGGACGCGCCTGACGATTTCGTGCTGGCGACGGGCGAGACCCGCTCGGTACGCGAATTCGTCGAATTTGCATTCGCGGAAGTAGGCCGCGGCATCGATTGGCGCGGCAAGGGCGTCGAGGAAACCGGCGTCGACAGGAAAACCGGCAAGACCGTCGTTCGCATCGATCCGACGTATTTTCGTCCCACCGAAGTCGACGAGTTGATCGGCGACGCCAGCAAGGCGCGCCAAAAGCTCGGCTGGAAGCCGAAGACGAGCTTTGCGCAGCTGGTCAAGGAAATGGTAGCGGGCGATCTGGCGATTGCCAGGCGGGAGGTTGCCCATGGCAAGAACTCCGTTTGAGCTGCAAGGCAAAACGGTCTTCGTTGCCGGCCATGGCGGGATGGTCGGGGCTGCGCTGGTGCGCCGGCTCGCGCGGGAAAATATCGAACTGCTGACGATCAAGCGCAGCGAGGTCGATTTGCGCGATCAGGCCGCGGTGTTCCGCTGGTTCGCGAAAGCGCGCCCGCAGGTCGTGTTTCTGGCCGCGGCGAAGGTCGGCGGCATCGTCGCCAACAACACGCTACGCGCCGAATTCATCTACGACAACCTGATCATCGCAACCAATGTGATTCACGCCGCGCATACCAACGGCGCGGAAAAGCTGATGTTTCTCGGCTCGTCCTGCATCTATCCCAAGCTCGCGCCGCAGCCGCTGCGCGAGGATTGCATGCTGACGGGACCGCTTGAACCGACCAATGAGCCCTATGCCATCGCGAAAATCGCCGGCATTAAAATGGTCGAAGCCTATCGCAGCCAGTATGGCTCGGACTTCATCAATGTGATGCCGACCAATCTGTATGGGCCCGGCGACAATTATCACCCGGAGTACAGCCACGTCGTCGCCGCGCTGATCCGCCGGTTTCACGAGGCAAAGGTATCCGGGATATCCAACGTCGTGGTCTGGGGCACCGGCACCCCGCGCCGGGAATTCCTCTACGTCGACGACATGGCGGACGCTTGCGTCCACCTGATGAAAAATTATTCCGGCGGCGAATTGGTCAACATCGGCACCGGCGAGGACATCACGATTGCCGAATTTGCGCGGGTGGTCGCGGCAACCGTCGGATACGCCGGCGAGATCAGCTTCGACCCCTCCCGGCCTGACGGCACGCCGCGCAAATTGCTCGATGTCGGCCGTCTCGCCAAACTGGGCTGGCGCGCACGCACCTCGCTCAAGGATGGAATTCGATTGGCCTATCGGGCCTATCTGAGCGAATCGAAGCAGGCGGCTGAGTGATCACTCGGCGAGCATAGGATGTTTCGCCGGCGAGGAGCAAAGCGACGAGGCAGTCCAGTAACTTTCTTGTTTAAGCGCTGGATTACTTGGCTTCGTTTGCAATGATGGTGGCGCGCGGCGCAGTGTTGCCGAGCGCCGCCGCCATCGCCGAAATCAGCGGCTTCATGAAGAAAGCGTCGTTGGCGGGATAAATGTCGGTACGCAGACCGCGGGATTTGAGTTCGTCCGACACCACGGGCCCGACCGACGCGATCGGCGTGCGCGCCAGCCCGTCGCGCAAGCGTGCTTCGCATCCGTGCGCCTGGGCGACGTCGATAAGACGGCGAACCTGCCCCGAACTGGTCAGCGCAATGGCGTCGATGCGGCCCTGCGCCATCTCGTCGATCGCAGTGACGATGTTGGCATCGGCGGCCCGCGCGTCGTAGACATAAGGCAATACCGTATCGACCTCGGCGCCTTGCGCCGTGATGGCGCCGATCAGCTCGCCATGATCCTTGTCGGGATAAAGCTGCAGGCCGATGCGGTGTCCCCTGAGGTCGACCCGCGACAGCATCTCGGCGATGCCTTCGGACGTCGGCTTCTCTGTCGTCGCCTGTGGCTCCAGTCCGATCTCGCGCAGCGCCCGGCCGGGTTTTGGGCCGCGCGCAAATTTTCGTGCCGTTCCGACCGCGGCGACAAAGTCCTGTTCGACGTCGATGCGCCGCGCGACCTTCATCAGGCGGCGCAGCCCTTCACCGGTCATCAGCACCAGATCGTCGCACGGCTTTTCGATAAAACGGCGGATCCAGGCCTCGATCGGTTTGGAATCGGGCGCATCATGAATGGTGAACATCGGACATTGCAGTACATCCGCGCCCTGCTCGGTGAGCAGACGGGAAAACTGCGCCTCCTCGCGCGTTTCCAGGATCAGGATGCGGTAACCGTTCAGTCTGTCGGCCATGATTTTGCTCTAACGCCGTTCGGCTCGTATTTGTTCATCTTGCCCGTCGCCGGGATTGGCGCAAGGGCGTTGCGGATGATAGAGCAGGGCCCAAATCGCTGTTCCATCCTGGTCTAAATTGTAACCAAGCGCCTCCATGCCAGACCATCAATTCGTACTGACATTATCCTGTCCGGATCGTCCCGGCATCGTATCGGCCGTTTCGACGTTCCTTGCCCATAATGGGCAGAACATTCTTGACGCCCAGCAGTTCAACGACGTCGAGACCGGTCATTTCTTCATGCGGGTGGTGTTCAACGCCGCCGATCTCGCGGTCGATCTGGCGGCGCTGCAAACCGGATTCACCGCGATCGCGGAACGTTTTGGCATGGACTGGCAGATGCGCGACCGCGCCACCCGCCGCCGGGTGATGCTGCTGGTCTCGAAATCCGATCATTGCCTCGCCGATATTCTGTATCGCTGGCGGACCGGCGAACTGGAGATGATCCCGACCGCCATCGTCTCCAATCATCCGCGCGAGACCTACAGCAATCTCGAATTCGGCGAGGTCCGGTTTCACTGCCTGCCGGTGACCAAGGATACCAGGCGCGAGCAGGAGGCCGCCATCTGGAATCTTGTCAGGGAAACCAAAACCGATCTCGTGGTGCTGGCGCGCTACATGCAGATACTGTCTGACGAAATGAGCGCGAAACTGTCGGGTCGTTGCATCAACATCCATCACTCGTTTCTGCCAGGATTCAAGGGCGCGCGGCCCTACCATCAGGCGCACGAGCGCGGCGTCAAGCTGATCGGCGCCACCGCCCATTATGTCACCAATGCACTGGATGAAGGCCCGATCATCGACCAGGACGTCGAGCGCATCAGCCACCGCGATGCGCCCGACGATCTCGTTCGCAAGGGACGTGATATCGAACGCCGCGTGCTGGCGCGCGCGATCCGTTACCATCTGGAGGATCGCGTGATTCTCAACGGCCGCAAGACCGTGGTGTTCATGGATTGATGGTGCTGGCCTTGGCAGGCAAACCTGTTTGCGACGCTAGTCGAACACGGGATTGAAGGCCCGCGGTTTCCAGCCGAGGTCCCGAATTGCAGGCGTGGAATCGAAAGTCATGTCTTTCATCATGCGAGTGCCCATCGCGACGTTCGCACCCGGAAAAAGCGGTTTCGCCAGCATGAAGCCGGCTCTCCATAGCAGCGGGGGCACTGAAATGGTGCGGCGTGGCAGCCGCATTCCGTCGAAAATTCGACCGATCATTTCCCGGTACGCCAGCGTCTCTCCACCCGGTAGTGCATAGACCTTGTTGACCGCGGCAGCGCTCCCGGCCGCGGCGATGGCTCCGATTGCCAGATCCTCTGCATGCACTGGTTGCCGCAAACCCGGCGCTCCCCCGACAAGCGGCATGAAGCCGAAGCGGCGGATAAGCCGCGACAACGGGGTGATGTTGGTATCGCGACCCTCAGCGTAGATCAGAGTGGGTCGCAAAATCGTCCAGCCTATGTTGTGCTGTTCACATGCGGCTGCGATCCGTCGCTCGGCGTCGGCGAGTTTTCTTATGGTCTCCCGCTCGGCGGCGACTTCCGTATCCTGCTTTGTGATGACGCTGGTCGAGCTGAAGGCGACGACTCTTCTCAACGACGGGCCAAACAGCCGGGGGAGTGCGTCCGCCAGGAGAACGGCATCGGCGGTGCAATAGAGGGTGGTGAACGCCGGGAAGGTCAGCGTGTCCGGCTTTTGCAGATCTCCACGAAACCAATCGATGCCCGGTTTGCCCTGCTGCGCTCTCGACAAGGCAAGCGGCCGCGCGCCGCCGCGCAACAGATGCTCGACGATGTAACCGCCGACAAGCCCGGTGCCGCCCACGACCAGGCTTGTCGCCTGCTCGGTCTCGCTTTTCGCGTTCACTTGGCTCACTCGTCCCCGGGCAAATCTTTGAAGCGCTCAATCCGGCATTCATAGAGGATCGGTGCCGACATGCATAATTGTATGCAAGCCCCCGGCTTTCATTATTATCGATGATTGAAAAATTATCGATGATTGAAAAGCGTTGAGGCGGTTCCCCTCGCGCGCTAGTGCACGGGCTCCAACGTGTCGGATTTAGCCGCGTCATCCCTCACGGGCGCAGGTTCCAAGCGCTTCCGCTCTCGCTCTTTCATGAACTCGTCATATTTTGCGGTCCCGGGCCGGGGCGGGGCGTCAGCAGGCAAGCCACCGGCCCACTGAGGGATCACGTCGCCCAATCCAGCCGCAAGCTTCTCATTGATGGTTCCGCACGCGCTCAGGCCGCACGCCAGCAGCGAAACAGCAAGCAGGATTGCAAGATGGCGGGTGCTGATTGACATCTGCGGAGCGTCCGCAACTTTACATAGTTGATTTGCACGGCGGGTGCGCCGGATCATTGCCCGACCAGCCACGCGGCCGGGTTGGCCGCGAGGCTACTCAATAAAAGGTAAAATTGGATTATCAGGGCACTCGAGGTATCTAAATACCTGATCGCTTTTCCAGAGGATTTGGCGGCCGTGGAACGGATCGATGATGGATCCCCGCAACCAGCTGATCGCGTCCATCGTCGAGATTGACATCGTCGCGCGCATGAGACGCCATGCCGCGCCGGTATGCGGTTGAAAAATCCGGGTTATGGTGCCGCAAGGGCCGGGGACTCGGTTCGAGGCACGAAACCGATCAGGGGAGAGCGTTGATGTTCATTCGTATTAAGCTGTTGTTGCAGGCCGCAACCGGTGTTGCGATCGCAGGCGCGGTTACCTTGCTGCCGGCTCAGGCCCAGGAGACCGTGAAGATCGGCCTGATCCTGCCGATGACCGGCGGTCAGGCGTCGACCGGCAAGCAGATCGACAATGCGGTCAAGCTGTACATGCAGCAGAAGGGCGACACCGTCGCCGGCAAGAAGATCGAAGTCATCCTCAAGGACGACGGCGCTGTCCCCGACAACACCAAGCGCCTCGCGCAGGAACTGATCGTCAACGACAAGGTCAACTTCATCGCCGGATTCGGCGTTACACCGGCAGCACTTGCGGCGGCGCCGCTGGCGACCCAGGCGAAGATACCGGAAATCGTGATGGCGGCGGGGACCTCGATCATTACCGAGCGTTCGCCCTATATCGTGCGCACCAGCTTTACGCTAGCGCAGTCGTCCACCATCATCGGCGACTGGGCCGCCAAGAACGGCATCAAGAAAGTCGCGACCCTGACATCGGACTACGCTCCCGGTAACGACGCGCTGAATTTCTTCAAGCAGAATTTCACCGCCGGCGGCGGCGAGGTCGTCGAAGAAGTCAAGGTACCGCTGGCCAATCCCGACTTCGCGCCGTTCCTGCAGCGGATGAAGGATTCCAAGCCCGACGCGATATTCGTGTTCGTTCCGGCGGGGCAGGGCGGCAATTTCATGAAGCAATATGCCGAGCGCGGTCTCACCGGTATCAAGGTGATCGGCCCCGGCGACGTGATGGACGACGATCTCCTGAATGGCATGGGCGATGCGGCGCTCGGCGCCGTCACCGCGCATTTGTATTCTGCCGCGCACCCCTCCGCGATGAACAAGGATTTCGTCGCCGCCTACAAGAAGGCCTTCAGCGCGCGTCCGGGCTTCATGGCCGTGAGCGGCTATGACGGCATCCATCTGATCTATGAGGCGCTCAAGAAGACCGGCGGCAAGACCGACGGCGATGCGCTGGTCCAAGCCATGAAGGGAATGAAGTGGGAAAGCCCGCGCGGCCCGATCTCGATCGATCCGGAAACCCGCGACATCGTGCAGAATATCTACATCCGCAAGGTCGAGAGGGTCGACGGCGAACTCTACAACGTCGAATTCGCGACCTTCGAGGCCGTCAAGGACGCCGGCAAGACGAAGAAGTGAGGTCCGTGCATGCGGTTGACCCTCACCCCGACCCTCTCCCCGCAAGAGCGGGGCGAGGGAGCAGAGCGGCATTCCCGGTCTGCGGTTGCTTCGCCGGAGGGTGAAGTAGGAAACGCGATTTGCTCGATGCTAACCTCGCACCGCTCTTGCGGGGGGAGGTCGGATCGCGCAAGCGATCCGGGTGAGGGGCTCTTGAGCGGTCTGTTGATATTGCCCCATTTCATATCAGCGAATCCAAGATGACCACATTGTTCACCATCCTGTTCGACGGCGTCGCCTATGGCATGCTGCTGTTCGTGCTGGCCTGCGGGTTGGCGGTGACGCTCGGACTGATGAATTTCGTCAACCTCGCGCATGGCGCGTTTGCCATGACCGGCGGCTATGTCTGCGCGGTCCTGGTCAATCGATCCGGCTGGCCGTTCTTTGCGGCGTTGCCGCTGGCGTTTGTTGCCAGCGCGCTGATCGGCGCGGTGCTGGAGCGCTCGCTCTATCGTCATCTCTACAGCCGCAGCCATCTCGATCAGGTGCTGTTCAGTGTCGGCCTCGTCTTCATGTCGGTGGCCGCGGTCGATTACATCATGGGATCGTCGCGGATTTTCATAAAGCTTCCGGCCGCGCTCGAGGGGCAAATCGATTTCTTCGGCGTCGGTATCGGCCGCTACCGGCTGATGATCATCGTGATCTGCGGCTTGCTGACCGCAGCACTACAGCTGGTATTGGCACGCACGCGATTCGGCAGCCGGTTGCGGGCGGCGGTGGACGATCCGCGCGCGGCAAGCGGGCTCGGCATCAACGTGCCGCAGGTGTTCGCATTTACTTTCGCGTTCGGCTGCGGTCTGGCCGGTCTCGGCGGCGCCCTGAGCGCGGAGATTTTGGGACTTGATCCGTATTTTCCGCTGAAATTCATGATCTACTTCTTGATCGTGGTGACCGTCGGCGGCTCTTCCAGCATCACCGGGCCGTTTCTCGCATCCTTGCTGCTCGGGATCGGCGACGTCGCCGGCAAGTATTACGTGCCCAAGCTCGGGCCGTTCGTGATCTACACCATCATGATCGTGATCCTGATCTGGCGTCCGAACGGCCTGTTCGGCCGCGCCGCCGCCCGTTGAGCGCAGCCATGACCGCGCAAGCCGACGTTGGATATCACGCCAGGCAGCACGCGCGCTGGCACTGGAGCGAGATCGCGTTCTGGCTTCTGGCGCTGTCGTGCGCATTCCTGTTTCCATCGCGCTATCTCATCATGACGGATATCGTGCGGCTGGCATTGTTCGCGCTGTCGCTCGATCTGATTCTCGGTTACGCCGGTATCGTTTCCCTGGGCCACGCGGCATTCTTCGGCGTCGGCGCCTATTCCGCCGGACTGCTCGCCTTGCACGGCATTATTGCCGAGCCCGTGGTCGCGCTGGTCGTTGCCGGTCTCGTCGCCACGGTGGTCGGCTTTCTCACCAGTTTCCTGGTGATAAGGGGCGTCGACCTGACCCGCCTGATGGTGACGCTGGGGATTGCGCTACTGCTGGAGGCGCTGGCGGAGCGCTTTTCCAACATCACTGGCGGCACCGACGGGCTGCAGGGCATCGAGATGCAGCCGATCCTGGGATTGTTTGCGTTCGACATGTTCGGCAAGGTCGGTTTCTTCTACTGCCTCGCTGTGCTGTTCGCCTTGTTCCTGTTGGCGCGGCGCATCGTGCACTCGCCGTTCGGCCTGTCGCTGCGCGCCATCAGAAACAATCCGCTGCGCGCGGCGGCGATCGGCATCCCCGTCAACCGGCGCCTGATCGCGATTTACACGCTGGCCTCGTTTTATGCTGGAATCGCGGGTGCGCTGTTCACCCAAACCACGGCGTTGGCATCGCTCGACGTGTTTTCGTTCGAGCGTTCGGCCGATCTGATGCTGGTGCTGGTGATCGGCGGCGCCGGCTATCTCTACGGCGGATTGATCGGCGCCGTCGTGTTCAAGATGCTGCAGGAAGTGTTTTCGACGATCACGCCGCAATACTGGCAATTCTGGATCGGCCTCGTGCTGGTCGTGATCGTGCTGGTGGGCCGCCAGCGCATGCATCGCTGGGCGCTGTGGGCGCCGAACCTGATCATCAGGCAACTCGGCGGCCGGAAGACAATCGTTGCCGTTCCCGAGAGCGATGCGCCATGACGCTAGCGCTGGAAACCAAAGGGCTGGAAAAGCAGTTCGGGGGACTCAATGTCACCCGCGATCTTTCGCTTCAGGTCGAGCAGGGTGCCCGCCACGCCTTGATCGGCCCGAACGGCGCCGGCAAGACCACCGTCATCAATCTCCTGACCGGTGTGCTCAAGCCCAATGCCGGGCGCATTCTGTTGGAAGGAAACGACATCACGGATTTGCCGGTGCACACGCGTGTGCTGCGCGGTCTGTCGCGCACCTTCCAGATCAATCAGCTCTATGCCGATCTGACGCCGCTCGAGACCATTGGCCTGGCGGTGTCGGAACGGCTCGGCCGCGGCGGCGACTGGTGGCGGACGATGGGCACGCGCGACGACGTCAACGGCGAGATCGCGGAGCATCTGGCGCATTTCCATCTGCTCGACGTGATGAACGAGCTGACGGCGACGTTACCCTACGGCAAGCAACGCCTGCTGGAGATCGCGGTCGCCATTGCGGCCAAGCCGCGCGTGCTGCTGCTCGACGAGCCCGCCGCCGGCGTGCCCGAAAGCGAGCGCCACGACATTCTTGCGGCCGTCGCAGCATTGCCGCGCGACGTCACGGTGCTGTTGATAGAGCACGACATGGATCTGGTGTTCTCGTTCGCCGACCGTATTTCGGTGCTGGTCAACGGCGCGCTGCTGGTCGAAGGCCCGCCGGACGAGGTGGCACGCGATGTCAGCGTCAAGGCGGTCTATCTCGGCGAGGTCGCCGATGCCTGATCTGCTGCGCATCGAAAATCTGCGCGCCGGCTACGGCGAAGCGGTGGTATTACCCAACCTGTCGCTACGGCTTGCGGAAACTCAGGTGCTGGCGCTGCTCGGCCGCAACGGCACCGGCAAGACCACGCTGATCAATTCGATTGTCGGGATCACCCGCCGCTTCGGCGGGACCGTCGGCCTTGGCGGGCTGGACATCACGCAGATGCGGCCGGACCAGCGGGCGCGGGCGGGCATTGGCTGGGTGCCGCAGGAGCGCAACATCTTCCGCTCGCTGACGGTGGAAGAGAACATGACCGCGGTGGCGCAGCCGGGACCGTGGACGGTAGCCAGGGTTTACGAGATGTTTCCGCGGCTGAAGGAACGCCGCAACAATTTCGGCAACCAGCTCTCCGGCGGCGAACAGCAGATGCTGGCGATCGGGCGCGCGCTCACGCTCAATCCGAAAGTTCTGCTGCTGGATGAACCCACCGAGGGCCTGGCCCCGATCATTGTGGAGGAATTGCTCAAGGCGATCGGTACCATCACCCGCGCGGGCGGCATTTGCTCCATCATTGTCGAGCAGAATGCACAAAAAATTCTAGGGCTCGCCGACCGCGTTGTGATATTGGAGCGCGGCACGATCGTGCACGATGCGGCGAGTGCCGCCTTGAAAGCCGATCCCGCGGTACTCGAACGCTTTCTCGGCGTCTCGGGGGCCGCGGCACATTAGTTTGTCTTGACGCGTTTTCTTCACCCGAACCGGTATCCACTTCGCCTGAAAACGCGCTGATTCCCGGGAGTGAGACATGCAAAGAACCAAAGCCCCCTTCCGCGCCGACGAGGTCGGCAGTCTGTTGCGGCCGCCGCGCATCAAGGACGCGCGCGCCAAACTGGAGAAGGGCGAGATATCAGCCGACGACCTGCGCAAGGTCGAGGACATGGAGATCGAAAAGGTCGTACACAAGCAGGCGTCGATCGGGTTGAAGCTCGCGACCGACGGTGAATTCCGCCGCTCGTGGTGGCATTTCGACTTCCTGGCGAAGTTGACTGGCTGCGAACTGTTTCATCCCGACGAAGGCATCCAGTTCGCGGGCATCCAGACCCGGCATGACGCGGTGCGCGTGATCGGAAAGCTCGATTTCCCCGGCGATCATCCGATGCTCGCGCATTTCAAGTTCCTGAAGAAGCAGTGCGAGATCGCCCATGTGATGCCGAAGATGACGATCCCCTCGCCGGCGGTGCTGCATTTCCGCGGCGGCCGCAAGTCGATCTCGAAAGATGTCTATCCCGGTCTCGACGTATTCTTCGAGGATCTCGGCAAAACCTACCGCAAGGCGGTAAAGGCATTCTATGACGCCGGCTGCCGCTATTTGCAGTTCGATGACACCGTGTGGGCCTATCTTTGCTCGCAGGATGAATTGAACAAAGCCCGCGCGCGCGGCGATAATCCCGATGGGCTGCAGGAGATCTATGCCCGCGTGATCAATTACGCGATCGCCGAGCGGCCAACCGACATGACGATCACGACGCATGTCTGCCGCGGCAATTTTCGCTCCACCTGGATCTCTTCCGGCGGCTATGAACCGGTGGCGGAGACCATGCTGGCCGGCACCAATTACGACGGCTATTTCCTCGAATATGATTCCGAGCGCGCCGGCGGTTTCGAGCCGCTGCGCTATTTGCCGAAGGGCAACAAGATCGTGGTGGTCGGCGTCATCACTTCGAAGACCGGCGAGCTTGAGAACAAGGACGACATCAAGCGTCGGCTGCAAGAAGCCAGCAAATTCGTCTCGCTGGATCAGCTCGCGCTATCGCCGCAGTGCGGCTTCGCCTCGACGGAAGAGGGCAACATCCTTAGCGAGGACGAGCAGTGGGCCAAGCTGAAGCTGGCGGTTGATGTCGCAAACGAGGTGTGGGGATGATGGCTCCGATCCAATGCAAACGCCCGGAAAGATTGGGCCGTTCAAGTGCAATGACCGCGGAGATCGGCTACCGGTTCAATATGGGCGAGCTAAGCGGGGAGCATCGCTGGCGACAGCGCGCAAAGGTTCGGCTTTGCTGACGTAGAACCAGTATTCGTGATAGCCGCTCGGTTTGTAACCCCATCGTTTGAATTGGAAACGCCAAGCAGACACCTCGCGGCGTTCAACAACGTCCGCAGGCACAATGTATTGATATGAACTGGCGCTTCCGCTCTCCAGACGGGGTGCAAAGACGAAGCCGAACGGCAATGGGGGTACAACCGGATGCAGAAGCTCTTGATAGGATTCGACGTGGCTGCGCTTGATGAGGGCATCGAAGTCCGCCAAATGAAGCGTGGGGACATCGTTGCGGAGGGGCGCGCTGTCCGCGACCACGAGGAAGCCCGATATTCGGCGTCCGCCAAATACAAGGGCCTCGTCGTGTTTGCGTAACAGGCTATCACTTGCCACGACCTCAATAGGCGAGAAGCGGTATGCGATCCATGGAACGCAAACAAACAGGGCAGCCGTCGCAATTAAGCCAAGCGCGCCGTATCGTGACAGTTTCGGGCGCGACGGTGTTATTACCGGTGCCAGAACCGGACTGCTTATTCCTATCGCAAAGAACAGCGCTATCAGAGGATGGCTTGCGGCGAGCACGCGTGACCCCTCGTCGCCGTACACCATCGAAGCCGACGCAATGATGCTCACCCAAAGAAGAATCCAAAAGGCGAGTTCGACGGCCTTTAATCTTCGTATCGCGATGAACGCGAGGCCAATCAGCGATATCTGTGTCAATAACTGACGTGGCAGCCAGTCGGGTTCCTCGATGGCCACTCCGTGGCCCTTCCAGACGGCATCCGGAAAATGCATCACGAATTTTTGCACGTTATCCGCCAGTCGTTCGAAGAAGACGCCGGGCGCCGCATTAAAATTCTCCCACGCCATGGAATATAGCTGCTTGGCGAGACCACCCTCTT
>Ga0105237_10004737_pt1 | contig 15647 bp, 15 predicted proteins | sample KBSC24metaG_FD_81520 | JGI IMG/M metagenome (GOLD analysis project Ga0105237, IMG submission 81520) | Corn rhizosphere microbial communities from Kellogg Biological Station, Michigan, USA - KBS C2-4 metaG | ecosystem: Host-associated > Plants > Roots > Rhizosphere > Soil | place: Michigan, USA... | reverse complement strand
TGACAGTCAACCTGAGCGGCAGCTACAACTACACACGCATCAAGGACCCCCACCTCGCCGTCGCCCCCTGCTTCAACTGGGGACCGGGCGCCGCTTGTACACCTCTGGATCCGCTGAATGCCAAGGGTCTGGCGCAAATCGATGGTAACCCGCTGCCGCAGGCGGCGAAGTTCACGGGCGATTTCTCGCTGCGCTACGGTCATCACGCCGGACCGGGAGAGGTCTACTTCTACACCGACATGTCCTACCGCAGCGAAATCAACTTCTTCCTCGACGAGGAGAAGGAGTTCATCGGTCAGCCTCTGTTCCAGGCCGGTCTGCGCGCGGGGTATATCTGGAATCAAGGGAAGTACGAGGTAGCGGCCTTCTGCCGCAATTGCACGAACCAGATCCGGGTCATTGGCGGGATCAACTTCGAGAATGCCACCGGGATGATCAATGATCCGCGCATCATCGGTGGACAGGTCACCGTGAAATTCTGAGACCTCGCATGAGGCCGAGTCTGCGGCTGAGTACTCTGATCTGCGCGGTGCTGCTGGCTGCCGCGCAGCTCGCCTCGAGCCGCACGCCCGTCATCATCGACACGGATGTCGGCGATGACATCGATGATGCCTTCGCTCTCGCAATAGCCTTGCAGGACCCGGAACTGGAGGTCATCGGCATCACGACCGCCTGGGGCGACACGCGTACCCGGACCTTGTTGGTCAGGCGCTTGCTCGAAACGCTGGGTCACAAGGACGTGATCGTGGCCCAGGGTCCGGAAACACCCAACTCCGTGCCGTTCACGCAAAAGAAATGGGCGAGCGGCGCGCATGACCAGAGCCCCGCCCCAGATGCGATCGAATTCATGCGCAAGCAGGTCAATCAACGTGCAGGGGAGATCACGCTGGTTGCGCTGGCTCCGCTGAGCAACATCGAGGCCCTGCATGCTCAGGCGCCAGAAGCCCTGCGCAAATTCAAACAGGTGGCCATCATGGCTGGGGCCATCTATGCCGGATACAATCGGGGCGGCGCCATTCCCGTGGCCCAACCCGACCCGGAATACAACGTCGCCTCTGCGCCGAAGGGGCTTACTGTGCTCCTCGAGTCGGGTGTCCCTGTGCGGATGTTTCCGCTCGACTCCACACAACTCAAGTTCGATGAGGTACGGCGCGACCGGCTGTTCGCCTACGGGTCACCGGCTTCCGATGCCCTGGCACTGTTGTATCATCAGTGGCGGCTCCTCAATAGCTGGGGACAGCTTACGCCAACGCTGTTCGACGTTATCCCTCTCGTGTGGTTGCTGCAGCCTTCGGCATGCCCTTTGAAGCCCATGCGACTCAAAGTCGACGAGCGCGGCTACACCAGACCCCAGACCGGCGCGCCGAATGCCGACGTTTGCCTGGTCCTGGACGAGAGCGCGGCACAACGGCTCATCATCGACAGCCTGGCGCCGACGAGCTCACCACCATGACATCGAGATACCTCGGCCTTCTCGCGCTGTTGGTGTTATCGCTCCGGGCCTGGGCGGATCCGCCGGTGGCACAGACCACCGCCGGGGCTGTCTCCGGGACCTCCGCCCGTGAAGGCATCGTAACCTTCAAGGGCATCCCATTCGCCGCGCCGCCGATTGGCCCCTTGCGCTGGCGGCCTCCACAGCCGCCGATTCCGTGGCAAGGGGTTCGCGATGGCAGCCATTTCGGGGATGACTGCATGCAGCGGCCCTATGTCATTGCGACGGGGCAGAAGACTAGCGAGGATTGCCTGACGGTGAGTGTCTGGACTTCCCCGGATTACGCCAAGGCGCATCGCCCCGTTATGGTGTACATCTACGGTGGCGCTTTCATTGGCGGCTCCGCCGCCTATCCCTTGTATGACGGAGGGAAGTTGGCACGGGAGGGAGTCGTTGTCGTCGGCTTCAACTACAGGGTCGGGATCTTCGGCTTTCTGGCGCATCCTCAGCTCACGGCCGAATCACCGGAGCATGCCTCGGGCAACTATGGCCTGCTGGACCAGATTGCCGCGCTGAAGTGGGTGAAGACCAACATCGCCGCTTTCGGCGGTGATCCAGGGCGGGTGACCGTCTTTGGCGAGTCCGCTGGCGCCGTCTCGATTGCCGTGCTAATGAGTTCGCCGCTGGCGAAGGACCTGTTTCAGCAGACCATCATTCAAAGCCCCACACTGCCACGGCTTGCTTCCCTGCGTGACGCCGAAAAGAGCGGTGTCACGGTCGACGCCCACCTGGCCGAGCTCCGCAAGCGTAGTGCCGAGCAATTGCTCGAGAAGAACGACAGCTTCTTTCCGCGCTCGGCCGATCGGCGTGCCGGCGATCTCGCTTTCCCGGCACCTATCGTCGACGGATATGTCGTCCCGGAACAACCGCGCACCGTCTACAAGTCGGGAAAATTGAATGCGGTGCCCACCATCGTCGGTGTCAACCAGGATGAAGGCAGGATGTTCGCCGGCGAAGGCGCGACGGCCGCGGCCTCCGCAGCTCTTGGCGATGCCACCTTCGTCGAGAGTGCGCGGTTCATCGCCCGGTCTGTCTCGCAACGACAACCCAGGACGTTCGCGTACGTGTTTACTCGTAGCGTCAGCGGTGGGCCGGTGCCGCCGACTCATTCGGAAGAGATGGCGTTCATGTTCGGCTCGTTGGACAAGCCCAGCTTCATCAAACATCCTCCGCCGGATGCGCAGGATTGGCAGCTCTCCACGACCATGATCCGTCAGTGGACCCGCTTCGCCACGACGGGTGACCCGAATGGTGCTGGGTTACCGCTGTGGCCGCGCTACGACGCGGCGACAGATCCCTACCTCGAGCTCGGGACGACCCTCAAAGCGGGCACAGCCTTTCGTAAGGCGCAGTTGGATGCCCTCGACCACGACCCTCACTAGGGCTCCGCTCAGCACGACTTGCGTAGGTTCCTTGGGGCGGGCGACTGTACGAGCTGGGGCGCACATACCGGATCGACAGCCCCCAGCAGGGACCTATGGTGGATGCCGCCGGACGCCGCGACACTTTGCCCAACATAAGTCGCGGGCAGCCTCGATCCCCTGTTGATAGATCTATCGCGGTGATCAGGCCGACTCGAAGGCGCCACCTACTAGCTACTCGACACGCGCGAGCTCATCGATTGGGCTAATTATTCGCTTCGAGAGAGCCGGATCCGTTTTGGCTGAAGTGCCTGGAAGTCCTAACAGATGTGGTGGGGGGATTGTGTGCGACATCTTCTGGCAGGCCCGGATGCTATGACTGAGATTTCCGAGACATGAAACCTGCAGAGATATTCTTCGGTTTAGAGTGTTGGTTCAGACGGTGCTCGAAGGAGTACATGAGGGAAGCATTGTTCGCATCTGGGTTCAGCCGTCCTATTTCGACAATGGGCCGGTGAACGGCAACGATAAAGAACTGGCCAGCCGGACGGGGCGCGGTGATGTTACCTGATCGTGGAGGAATGGGCTTCGCGCGGCACTGACGCGTGGGCGGGCGTTTGCATCGGATGTCGTGCTTGCACGCGACATACGAGAGTGAGCCGACACGGTGAGCGGCCACGTCATCATCGCGTGACACGCAGCGTTGTTGTCAGACGTCGAACTCCCGAGATCGGCGTCACGCACGCTCCTCACGGAGTATCTGAAACATCTAATCAAACTTAGATGCGACATGGCGGCTCCTGTCTGTATCATGTTGGGCGTACGACGTAATACCATTGTCTGCGTAAGTCAGTATCCCTCGATCGCAGGTGATACTGTTCTTCCAATCGGTCAATCGGAGTTCGGTGATGAGACACCATCGGGTGCTCCGCCTTGGTCTTGTCCGCGATGTCATTACTGTGAGTGTCGATGCTATGCATACAAACGTATCCAATTTCGATGCACGGGCTGAATTGAGCGAAGGCCGCGAGAAAACTCGCGCGAACTCGCATCAGGAGGTCGACCGTGTCGGCGCGTAACAACCAATTCCAGCGTGCGCGAACGATTCTGGATTCTCTGGTGCAGGGGGTTCACCCGAGAACGGGCTCCGAGCTCCCGAAAGATTCAATCGTCAATGAAATCGATGTCAGCCGCGCCATGGCCACCGCTCTGTTTGCTCTGGACCGGATGGGCGCTCGTGCTGCTCGGAGGGCCCAGCTTCCCAAGAGCGTCGGTAAGGCGTGGACCGAAGAGGAGGAACAGCGTCTAAGGGAGGAGTTCGCTCGCAACGAGCCCATTGCGCAAATCGCTGCCAAGCACGCGCGGACAATTCGGGCCATTGAGCTGCGCCTCGAAAAGTTGGGTCTGCTGAGGGGTGATGAGAGAACGATCGGCAACTCATTCACTCGTCCGTCGGGACGAAGGGATAACACCTGAAACTGGCAATGAACGGGAATCGCATGAGCAGCATTGCCGTAAGTGCCGAACCCTTACGGAGATGGGCGGGCGTAAAAAGAAAAAGGAGATAAAGCCTACCGGGCCACCTCTGATGAAGCCGCCCAGCGACAGTATCTCCAGTTCCGATGCTAGCACACGGTGAGCTCCGATTGTCGAGCACCCGTTCTGACCCGCTGGGCGATTGCGTCCCGGCTGAAACTTCGGAAAATGGCCTTTCGGGCAAGCGTCTAGCGACTGCCGCGCAGGGGCTGGGCGATCTCCGCATTTCCATAATGCTCGCCGATGCGGCCGGCGCGGATAAAGTCGGCCATCATCTGGAAATAGCCTGGCGCGAAGCGCGTGGAGACGCGTTCGCCGTTCGAATTCAACTCATACTCGGTTATCCCGTGCTCAGCGCCGGGATATACGGCCAGCGTGTAGTCCTTGTGAAGCGCGATCAGCGACTTGATGCGCCTGGCCGTCTCTGCACTGGGTGCTTGCAAATCGTCACTGCCGAGCACCCATAGTTGCGGTGTGGTGGAGGATCGCAAGGTCGGCATTGGGTCGTAGCGGAACGGCGTGTGGAACTCGACGAAATTCAGCTCATGGGTCATTGCGTCCATGATCTGCTGCCGGTCGAGTGGCATGATGAAGAATACAAAGTCGCCATGCACATCCTTGTACCAAGGCTCGCGTCGATATTTCTTGCGCAGGGCATCGAACGCTTCATAGCCTTCCTTGCCGCCGGTCTCGAACAGGTGCTCGCCAGCCCGCGCCAACTCAAGTGCCTTGGCGGAGTCGGCGGCGGAGTGATGATGGAAAGACATGTCCAGCGCGACACTTTCCTGATCCTCTTCCATCACCGTGACTGCCAGACCGAAGCTGACAATAGCGAAATCAACCGGTGCACGATTCACGGCCAACGGTACGACCCACCCGCCTTGGCTGCCGCCCTGATAGCCGATGCGTCCCAGTCGCGCGCCGGCGAGCCGCTTGGCTTCGTTCATCGCCGCGATGGCATCCGCTGCGAGCACCTCAAAATCCTGCGTGTAGGTGCCGCCCGATACGCCGGTGCCCCGCTTATCATAGACAAACGCGCCGATACCCTGCGCCGGAAACATCCGCTGCGAGCCATAAGATTCGAGCGCGGAATCGTGCTCTGAGCCATGCACCAACACGACGACCGGTACCTTTCCGTTCCCTTGTGGCATCACCAGACGTCCGACCAACTTCACTCCGTTGCTCTGGAAATCTACATTGCGCACGTCGAAAGCGATGCGCTCGCCCCGCTCCTTTCCAAATATTATCTCGCCCTTCTCGCAGTCGGAGAATGAGACGGTGTTGCCGTCAGGACGATCCGTCCATCCATAGGTACTGGTCCATGTGTCATTCGCCTGCGGATGAAGCTGACCCCTCTCGCCACTGAACGTCATCCAGCGCAACGTGTGGCCGTCCGAAGGCGCGATATCTACGGTCCTGCCGTCGCTCAGGCGATATGAACCGGTATGGCAGTCCTTCTTTACCTCCGGTCGCGCCAGAACCGAAAACAACAGTGAGAGCGCGAAACACGCGACGGCGGCTGGCACTTTCATGCTCATGGTCTCCGTGGAGATTCAATAATCACATTGGCCGCAGGGACGCTAGCCGAAGTGCGAGTATTTAGCTTGAACGGAATTGCGTTAGCGGAAGTGGAGCCCGCGGGACCGCCAGGCGCTCGGGGGATATCCCGTCAGCGAACGCACGCTTCGACTCAAGTGCGCGAGGTCCGAAAAGCCGAATTCATGGGCAATAGTCGTCAACGTTCGAGGCGAGCGCAGGATTTCAAGCCAGGCACGCCTGGCTCGTGCCTCGAGCCGAAACTGCTTTGGTGACACCCCGAATTCGCGACCGAATCCACGCGACAACGCCTCGGGCCGCATGCCCAACTGTTCGGCCCAACCGCTGAGTGACAGGGAGGGAGTAGTCTGAAGCGCTGACGCTAATCTGTTAGTCCAGTGCTGCAGAGGCGAATCTACTGCTTGAAGACTTTCCGCGAGAGCGACCGTGGACTCCCGGGGATCCCGCTCAGCAAGCCGTGCCAGGACGTCAGGGTCACTGACACGGAAATGACCCTCGACCCGATCATCCAGCCAGGGCAGACGAAGAATCTGAACCGCTCGCGAGCAATGGGGGCTATTAGCGTGGCAATCAAACCTCCCGTGGAGAAGCACGTCTCCAGGTTGGACCTTCACGCGGCCCGAAAAACCGGCTTCTACGAAGGAGCCTGCCAGCACGATGCTCGCATAACCCTCCAGGTGACGGTGGCGGGGCGGCGCGGTGCCTCGCGGAAATGTCTCGAGCCCCGCGCGAACTGACCAGTACGTATGATTCGTGCGCATGCCTTAGTTTAGCTGACACCTTCGGGCCCGCCAGGGAAGGCTTGGTTGACGCCAGACACCCCCCGTTCGGTAGACTCTGGACCTGACCGTTTCGTGGACGTCATCACGGCTCCGCGGCGGTCCTCAACTCAGGAGCAGTGAATGAGCGTAGCCAGATTTTCCAAGGAAGGCCTGCAGCGCCTGCATGACTCATTGACCCAGTATGTCGAGAGTGGCGAGCGCCCGGGCCTCGTCACTTTGCTTTCGAAGCACGGCGAGATTCACGTCGACGCGATCGGCAAGCACGCATTCGACAGCCGCACGCCCATGCGGCGCGACACGATCTTCCGCATAGCCTCGATCACAAAGCCGATCGTGGGCGCCGTGACGATGCGGCTCGTCGAGGAGGGCAAGCTCGCGCTCGATGAGCCCATCGATCGGCTGATTCCTGAGCTCGCCAATCGGCGCGTGCTCAAACACCTCGATGGCCCGCTTGACGAGACGGTTCCCGCGAAGCGCCCCATTCGGGTGAGCGACCTGCTCACCATGCGCATGGGGCTCGGCGCGATCATGCAACCGGGAGACTATCCCATCATGAAGGCCATGATGGACACCAAGGTCTTCGTGCCCTTCAAGATGCCGGTCGCGCGCAACGCGGACGAATGGATCAACCGACTCGCCGCCTTGCCATTGATGGACCACCCCGGAGAAGTGTGGCGGTATGACACCTCGCTGACGCTGCTTGGCGCGTTGATCGAGCGCGCCGCCGGGCAGTCGTTGGGTGAGGCTTTGGCGGAGCGCATCTTCGAGCCGCTCGGCATGAAAGATACGGGGTTCGTTGTGCCGCCCGAAAAACTGCACAGGTTGCCGGCGAGTTACCAGCGCAACCCGCAAGCCGATGTGTTGGAAGTGTGGGATCCGCCCGGCCCCGCAAGCTTTTTCGCGAAATTACCCGGATTCCCCGGAGCGCACGGCGGTCTCGTCTCGACTGTGGACGACTATCACGCCTTTGCGCAGATGCTGCTCGATGAGGGCCAGGCAGGCAACAGGCAGGTGCTGACGCCGAAATCTGTCGCGGCGATGATGAGCGACCAGGTTCCAGCGGCCGTCAAGGCTCATTCACCATTCGTGCCCGGCTGGTGGGATTGGCATGGCTGGGGATATGGTGGCTCGATTATCCAGGAACATCGTCGCGGCGAGCCGCGCGGCTTCGGCTGGGACGGCGGTTATGGCACCACCGCGTATTGGGATCGCGACAGCGGCATCACCGTCATCATGCTGTCCCAGCGGCTCGTTGAATCACCGGTCTATCCGCCGATATTCCAGAAATTTTTCGACGGCGCTTACGCAGCGGCGCAAACGTGAGTGCGCCTCGCTCACCGTGGCTGGCTTCGTCGTGGCAGCGACGGATTCGGGCGCAAAACCATCCCTAGGCTGGCCCAGGCGCGCTACCGTAGCTCTTTCGGAACTAGATCTGCCGGCTCGCCGTTACTGCACCATACCTGTGCTCACATGCATAGGCACTGCCAGTGCAAATTGGAGGACGCGCAATGGTGGAGTTCCGTAGGCCAACTGATGATCGGAAAGCCTTGGATGTGGTCAAGTCCGTGCACGAGCGCTGGAATGATGCGTTGGCACGCAAGGACGCCGAGGCACTGGTTTCGCTATATACCGATGATGCGATCATCGAAAGCCCCTTGGTGGCTTACTTGCTTCAAAGCGAACGCGGAATCTGCGCTGGCAAAGAAGCCATCCGTTCCTTCATTCCAAAGGTATTCGCCAATCAACCTGTTGAGCGGCGGACGCATCGCAGTTTCGCTTTCAGCGATGGGCAGGTGCTCATGTGGGAGTATCCGCGCGAGACGCCCGATGGCGACCAGATGGATTTCATCGAGGTGATGGAGTTGCAGAACGGACTGATCCATCGCCACCGCGTGTACTGGGGTTGGTTCGGAGTTCATACGCTCGTCAGTGGCAGCCATCGCCGTTAGTGAGTCAGCACGGCGTCGGCGCAAAAAGCATGCGGCCAGGGGCGGCCCCAGTAAAACAACGCTCTAGTCGCGCAGCGCCTCCAGTCCGAGCGATATGGTCACCGCGTCGCTGACGCTGGGCTCAAACCGACCCAGACCAAACTGTTCGCGCGACACGGTAGCCGTGGCATTGCCCCCGACCGCCTCACGGTTCTGGTGGTACTCGTGCGGCCCGTGCTTGAAGGATGTCACGGTGAAGGTTACCGACTGAGTCACTCCGTGCAACGTGAGGTCGCCGACGATGGAGACCGGCCGGTCGTCTTCAAACATGATCGCAGTCGACTTGAACGTCGCGGTTGGATATTTGTCGACGTTGAAGAAGTCGCCGGACCTGAGATGCTTGTTCAGCATCTCAACGCCGCTGTTGATGGAGGTCATGTCGATGGATATGGTCATCGATCCTGTCTTTGCCTGCATATCGAGCAGGATCTTGCCCGTGACCCGATCGAAGCGCACTTCCTGCCTGGAGAACCCGAAATGGGTGTAGGTGAACTTAGGCAAGGTGTGCTCTGAATCGACCGAGAAAGTGACGGGGCTGGCCCGCAATGCAGTCCACGCGCACAGCAAGCCGATAGCAGTCGCGAACGAGCGTTTCATGGAATGACCTCCAGGCCTGTTGGGCAAGCGGGTGATTGGCTGCAGCGTTCAATCAGAGTGTGTATTTGAACATCAGGAACGGAACGTTCGCGACGAATGTGTTGTTGCCGAAATTGATAGCCGGGTCGTTCTTGTGACGAGCATATTCGTAACGGATGCCCAGCTGAAAATCCGAATGCTTCAGCACCTCCCAGAGGAAGTCCTGGCGGATGAAGAACTCCGCTCCATGTCCGGCCGCTTGATGACTGCCGCTGCCGTTGATGAACGAAAACCAGATGTAGTGAAACCGCTGCTCACCCAGAATGATCGGCTTGGATATGAGATAGGTGCGCCACATCCACTTCTGGCTGTCGAGCGTGTAGTCGCGGCCGGTATTGGTGTTGAACGTCCCCGGCTGGACGTTCCACTGACTGTTGTGAGTCGTTACCCCGGACTCGAACCACAGGAATCCCGGCACCGAGAAATTGAACGACAGCCCGATACCGTACGACCGGTACTGGGAATAGCTGGAGGCGCGGAGGATTGCCAGAAGCCCGACATCGCTAAGGGGGCCGCGCGTGAAGCTCTTGCCGGTTATTTTGGCGAGGCTGATGCTGGGAATCGCGACCGCATACAGGCTTTGCGCGTCCCCTTGATTGCCGAGTTGAGGCACTGCGCCGACGCCCTTGCCATAGTTGTATTCGACATCGCCGTAGAAGAATCCCCAGTCGTTCTCGCCGAAATGTTCCGCCTGCAGAACTGCTTTGCGCTTGTCCTCCGTTCCAACTCCGTTGATGGAGTCTTGCTTGGCGAGGTCCGTCGCCGCCAGCGTCAGTGCGGTAAACTGATAATGCTCATCCGCTCCTGCCACGCAGGGAATAGCCAGCAGCACCAGCGCGGTCAGCCATGCGGCTCGACCTTCCCAACATCTCCCCCTCACAATCATGTCGGTGTCTCCGGCTGATCGGCTGATAGTTCGGTCTCGACATCAGATAACCAAAGGACCGGACGCAACAGACACAGAAGGGCCCCTTGAAACCGGGGCGGCTTCATCACGTATACGCCTGGGAAGTTGCCTGAGGCGGTGCACCTGACAGGGACCCGTTTGCGACACGTTGCGTGTCCCATCCGCGTCTGCCGACAGTTGGCTATGTCCTATGCCCTCTCTGCCATCCCTTGGCTGTCCGCATCATGGAAATCATCAGTACGAGGCTGCTTTTCTCGATCTGCCCGTGCTGACCATGTCTGTGGGGCGATCTTAGGCAGGGCTATTTGACTGTAACAATACGTCAGTCCGTGAATTGTCTATTCGCTGATTCCGAACAATCGGGCATCGTTCCCGGATCCCACCACCGCGATGTTCCGCGTGCTACTTGGCTTTTCGGACGGCTTGCGTAGCCGTACGGCCGTGATCGCCCCTGGTCTCCAGATACGCACAGAACATGTCTCCGACCGCATCAGCCAGCGCGTCCACTTCGGAGCGGGAGCGGTTCTGGATGGAGATCGCCTTGCCGGTAGAGGACATGACAATGCCTACCAGGTCTGCCGCAAACGCGCGTTCGCGGGCTGATGCACGTGGAAGCGCGTCCTTGATGAATCTCTCCATGAGGTCGCGGCCTTCTTCGGCGTGAGCACCGGCTTCGGGGGCTTCGCGATACAGCGGCGCCGCTTCTTCCAAAGCGCTTCGAAATGCCGCCTCGTCACATTCGGAGCGAAAAAATGTCCGTACGGCGGCCCGGATGCGCTGGGGCGCAGGCATGCTCTGATCGCTGAGAATGCGGTCGAGCTGGTCCATGGTCTGGCGCCATTCCTGCGCCTGGAGTCGAAACAGGATCGCCTCTTTGTTCGGAAAATATTGATATAGGGATCCAACACTGACTCCGGCCGCCTCGGCTACGCGCGCGGTCGTAAAGCGGTACGCGCCGTCACGCACGAGAACGCGAATAGCTGCCTCGAGAATGGCAGCGACGAGCTGCGCAGAGCGGGTTTGCTGCGGGTTCTTTCTCGCAGAAATAACGGGTTTTCTACGCCTTGCCACGGATGCGCTCCGAAAGCGAATAGTCAATGCGATCTTTTATTCGTATTCTTGCTCGGACGCAAGCAATCACGACGGACCGAGAAACCCTTATGACGACGTTAACGACCGACCCTTGCGCAGGCGTGCTAGCGCGTCTGTTCGCAGAAGCCGAGGCCAGTGAGGCCAGGCTCGATGAGTTGACCAAGGCCCTTCCGGCTGGCGAGGCCGCGGAGTTGATGGCGGCCACCACGGACTTTCGCAAATTGTACGGCCGATTGAAAGACTTTCATCTGGCGGTATCGCGACCCACGGCATCGCTGCTCTACATGTTGGCCCGATCCTGTCGTGCGAAGGCGGTCATAGAATTCGGAACCTCTTTCGGTGTCTCAACTCTGCACCTTGCCGCAGCGCTGCGGGACAACGGCGGCGGACGCCTCATAGGCACGGAGTTTGAGGTGACGAAGGCTGCGCAGGCACGCAAGAACATCGCTGCCGCCGGTCTTGGCGATCTGGTAGAGATTCGGGAAGGAGATGCTTTGGAAACACTGGCGCGCGGTTTGCCGCCATCAGTCGATCTCGTTCTCCTGGATGGGGCAAAAGCTCTATATCCGAGTGTGCTTGCGCTGCTCGAAGCTCGATTGCACGCCGGTTCCTTGGTGGTGGCCGACAACGCTGACCGAAGCGCGGAATACCTGAGCCGTGTTCGCGACCCTGCTAGTGGCTTTGTGTCGGTGCCATTCGCCAGTGACGTCGAACTCAGCATGAAATTGTAAGGAAACTCATATGGAGTCCGTCCCTACCGTCCGAAAAGACCTGCTGCTCGTTGGCGCCTCGCGTGGGCTGGGTTATGCCATGGCCGAGGAGTTCCTGGGCCGCGGTTGGAACGTCGTAGGCACGGTCCGGGGCACAGCTCGAACCCGGTTGCACGAGCTCTCGGAGCGCGCGCCTGGGCGAATTGAAATCGAGACCGTCGATATCACGATGCCCGATCAGATCGGCGCGCTGCGCTCCCGCCTCGCGAACAGGATTTTCGACATGTTGTTCGTCAACGCCGGAGTCACCAACGATCCGTATGAAACGATTGGTGAGGTTGCGACGGAGGAGTTCGTCCGCGTCATGATAACCAATGCGCTGGGCCCGATGCGTGTGGTGGAGACCTTGTGTGATCTCGTCACCGTCGATGGCACAATTGGAGTGATGTCGTCGGGACAAGGTAGCGTCTCAAACAACACGATGGGAAAGCGCGAGGTGTATCGTGGCAGCAAAGCGGCGCTGAACATGTTCATGCGCAGTTTCGCGGCGCGCCATTCTGCCGAACGCCGAACCATGGTTCTGATGGCGCCGGGTTGGGTTCGCACCGAGATGGGCGGCCCAGATGCGCGACTGAGTATCGAGGAGAGCGTCCCTAACCTCGTGAGCACACTGCTGGCCACGCAAAGAAAACCTGGGCTGCACTACCTCGATTATCTCGGTCGGACAGTTCCCTGGTAGCGCGCTTGGCTACTCCCAAATGACTTTCTGACACCTGGCGAGCCACGCGTCCGCCATTCGAAGACAGCGTTCCTCGATCGCATGACGTTTGATCTTCAAGGTTGGGGAGCCGAGCCGCTCGTTGACCGAGCTTCCCGTCGATAGTTTTGTTTTCGAATAATGGGCCGAGAGCCCGCGGCCTGCCAGTCTCACGTCTTCTTCGTAAAGAGAGAGCACCAACCCTGCGGGCTGATTTCCCCCTCGACCAGTTTGCAGGCGTTCGGCGGCTGGAAATTGGTGCAGCCGTCGCATCGGTCAGTCCCTTTCGGCTTATCTTGGTACGCGACCGTTTTCTGAGGCACCTTGGCTTGTGCGACCGCCCGATCCAACCGAAGGCCATAGAGCGTCGCGGCACCGGCCGCATAGGTCGCCACTCGCTGGAACAGAACACGTCGTGAAAGAGGTTTCGGCTTGCTTGGCATGTTCATAGCTCACCCCGCCCCAGCGCGAATGCGCGCTGCGAGGACATTACGCAAGCCGTGCACCCAAGTGGCACAGGGGAACACTTTGTTGGCTTGAAGAGCTAACCCCTGCGCTTACGCCCGCGCTGCGAGAGGCAAAGCAACTCACAGCTGCTGTCTGCGCTGAGACTGCGGTAAGCTCAGAAATGAAATAGTTCTGTTGTGTTGCAGGACGCGCGCACCGCATACCGAAACTTACATGAACACAGACTGCGCAGTCACCGCACCGGCTCTGAAGAGTCTGCGGACCTTGCGTAGTGGCCAGCATTTCATCCTCTATCGCGCGAGGCGGGATGACGGCGCATCTGTGTTGGTGGTTGCAACGCACAAAACAGCCTTTGCCGCCTCTGGCAGCCACCAGCCACTCGACCATGCATACTCGCTTGCACCGGACCTGGACTCAAAGTGGGCTGCGCGACCGCTGGCACTCACGAGTGACGGCGCTCGCACCCTGTTGATCCTCGAAGATCCCGGCGGGGAGCCGCTGACCCAATACGTGTGCGGGTCGCCGCCGCTGGCGATCGTGCGATTTCTACAGATCGCGCTAGGCTTGACGAATGCATTGAGACACGTCCATGAGGCGGGTTTGATTCACCGGGACATCCGGCCCGCCAATGTATTGCTGGACCCGGCGACCGGGGCGGTCCGACTGCTGGGTTTTGGCTTCGCATCCCGGATAGCACCCGAAGCTCCAGGACAATCGCCTCCGGAAGCGATCGTGACCACATTACCTTATGCGGCCCCGGAGCAGACGGGCCGCATGAGCCGCTCGGTCGATACCCGAAGCGACCTATACGCTTTGGGGGTCACTCTGTACGAGGTACTGACCGGCAGTCTGCCCTTTACAGCGGCCGACCCATTGGAATGGATACATTGCCACCTCGCGCGCCGGCCTACGCCTCCAACGGAGCATCGGGCGGACGTTCCGGAGTGTCTGTCGCGCATTTTGCTCAAATTGTTGGAGAAGACGCCCGAGCAGCGATATCAGACCGCGGCAGGGGTCATCCACGACCTCACACGGTCGCTGCACGAATGGGAAGCGACAGGCACTATCAGTGACTTCACGCTCGGCAGCCGCGATTTTCCCGCCACGCTGCGGATTTCCGCACACATTTACGGCCGCGACCGCGAGAGCGCCGTTTTGCGGGCTGCGTACGAGCGCCTCGCCACCGCTGGAGTCTGTGAGTGTGTGCTGATATCGGGCCCCGCTGGGATCGGGAAGTCTTCCTTGGTCCAACACCTGCGACCCTCCATCGAGCGCTGCCGTGGCTTGTTCGCATCAGGAAAGTGTGAACAGTACAAATGCGACATTCCCTATGCGCCGCTCGCACAAGCGCTGCTGAGCCTCACGACAGCGGTGCTCGAAGAGCCGCAGGCACAGCTCTCCTCCTGGCAGAAAGCCCTGACAGAGGCTGCCGGACCCAATGGCCGGCTGCTCGTCAACCTCGTGCCGCAACTGGAATTGCTCATCGGCAAGCAACCGGCGCTTACGGACCTGCCGGCGCAAGAGGCACTCACGCGACTCCAAACCGCCATCCGGCGGGTCCTTGCGGTGTTTGCCCGATCCGAGCACCCGTTGGTGTTGTTTTTGGACGACCTACAATGGATGGACTCCGCGACTGCCGGAATAATCGAGGATCTGGCGGGCGCGAAGGAACTGCGACACCTGCTGCTCGTGTATGCGTTCCGAGGCGAGGAAGCGCGCCCTGCTCCGGCGCTGCAGAGGACGCTGGCTGCCCTGCGTGGCGCAGACGGGCATTTCGTCGAGATCGCCTTGCGGCCCCTCGGGCTTGCTGCAGTCTCGCGGCTCGTGTGTGAAACGCTGGCCTGTGAGGCGAGCCAAGGCCAGTCCCTGGCGGAGCTCGTCTGCGAGAAGACCGGCGGGAATCCCTTTTTCATTATCCAGTTCCTCGTGTCCTTGTGGCAGGAAGGCCTGCTGAAGCGGGACGACCCTCAGGGGCAGTGGACCTGGAACCTGCATCGGATTCGAGCGAAGGGTTACACGGACAACGTGCTCAACATCATGGCCGCGAATCTGGACCGCTTGCCCAAGCCGACTCGGGAGGCCTTGAAGGAGCTCGCCTGCCTCGGCAGCACCGTGGACTTCACAACATTGAGCCGCCTTACCCGGGCTGAGGGCGCGCTCGACGACGCGGTGTTCGAAGGGGCTGTGCGAGCCGGGTACCTGGTCCGCCTCGAGTCGGGGTACCGATTTGCACACGACCGCGTGCACGAGGCCGCGCTCGCGTCGATCCCGCCGGACGACCGGCCGGCGTGGCACCTGCGCATCGGGCAGCGCCTGCGCGCGTCGCCCGAAGTGAACGCCCTTGGCGAGGACCTGTTCGCC
>Ga0105237_10004736_pt1 | contig 15648 bp, 8 predicted proteins | sample KBSC24metaG_FD_81520 | JGI IMG/M metagenome (GOLD analysis project Ga0105237, IMG submission 81520) | Corn rhizosphere microbial communities from Kellogg Biological Station, Michigan, USA - KBS C2-4 metaG | ecosystem: Host-associated > Plants > Roots > Rhizosphere > Soil | place: Michigan, USA... | reverse complement strand
TTGTTATTTCCGAAGTTATCATAACCAATATTGCCGGAAAGCGTATTGCGTTTGTTGATGCTCCAGTCGAAGCCCACTCCGGATTCATAGCCCTGACGATGAAATTTGCTGTCACCTTGTTGTTGCAGCCTGTTCTTTGTCCCGGCGGCGGTGTCGTCTGACCAGCGGTCGGAACTGTTGACCCTCGTAGAGCGGAGCTGCGCATTACCGCTGAAAAAGGCATTCATCCCAAAATTGCCATGCCGGGCATTGAGGTTTAGCGATCCATTCTCCAGACGGCTGCCGGCGGTGAGGCTCACGTTCCCATTGATGCCCCGGAGCTTATTCTCTTTCAGAATGATATTGATGATGCCCCCTGTGCCTTCCGCGTCGTATTTAGCGCCGGGACTGGTGATGACCTCGATGTTCTTGATCTGACTGGCGGGGATGGATTGAAGAGCATCTGCCAGGTTGTTGCCAAAAATGCTGGAAGGCTTGCCATTGATAAGGAAGAGGATATTCGAATTGCCTTGCAGCTGTACATTGCCGTCCACATCCACGGATACCATGGGTACTTTTTTCAGGATGTCCGTGGCAACGCCGCCCTGGGATGTGATATCTTTTTCGGCGTTGTAGACCATCTTATCGATCTTGTTTTCCACGAGCCCCTTTGGAGCGGTGACCGTCACTGCTTGCAGGGCTTCTTCTTTTTTCGAAAGGAGGATATCTCCCAGCGTCATGTTCATCGTCTTCCCGTTCAGGGTGAGAATGCCGGTGTTGTGCGACTGATACCCGATGAAGCCGATGATGATCGTATAGCTGCCGGGTGTCAGTCCTTCCAGAGTAAAGACACCTTTATTATTGGTAGTGGTCCCATTGATGGGTTTCTTACTGTTATTGGATGCATAGAGTGTAATGGTAGCATACTCCACAGGGTTTTGAGACAACGAATCCAGGATACGGCCCGTGATCCTTACCTTTCCCGAAGAGACAGGCTCTTGAGCCATTAGAGATAAAGAACATATGATAGCCGCCAGTACGAGACTACAGAGTTTCATGGCTACAAATGTAGTAACCTATTCTGGTGAAATTCTGTCCTCAACTCACTCTTTTGCCGTGCAGGAGCATATCTACTGCCTGATCGAGGCTGCCAGACCGCGTGATCGTGCCTGCGTTGACGAAGAATATCTCGTCGGCATTCTCGATGGTATTGAGACGGTGGGCGATGATGACCCGGGTGGTGGATGCCGGCAGCCGCTGCAGAATATCTTCCAGCATCTTCTCGGTCACTGTATCGATATTGGCTGTAGCCTCGTCGAGGATGAGCAGGTCGGGATTGCGGAGCACGGCTCGCATAAAGGCGATGAGCTGTCTTTGTCCCAGGCTGATGCCATCGCCGCCGGAGGAGACCATCGTATCGAGCCCTGCATCAAAACGGGACAGCAGTGTATGCAGGTTTGACTTTTCGATGACGGCTGCCAGCTCTTCCTTGCTGAGGTTGTAATATTGCTCGTTGCCGAATAATATATTATCCTTTACCGTACCGGAAAAGAGGAAAGGTTCCTGCAGGATGAACCCGATCTTACGGGTTCTTTCGGCGGCTGTATAGGAACGAAGTTCTTGTCCATCCAGAAGCACGCGGCCTGAGGTAGGATCGTACAAGCGTGCAATGAGCGAGGCAGTGGTTGTCTTGCCGCCGCCGGTGGGACCTACGAGCGCATAGGTCTTGCCTTTCTCCATCCGGAAGCTGTTATTATGCAGGACTTCGGTGCCATCGGGGTAATGGAAGGATACGTGCTGGAATTCAAGCAGCGCCGGTGTGTTGTTCTCATCCCGGACTATGGAGAGACCGGGAGTCGTCACCAGGTCGGATTGCAGGTTGAGTATTTGAGCGATCCTGTCCCATGCGGCAAGGGCTACCTGGAATCCCGCCCAGAGGGCTGCCATCTGACGCAGCGGGTCGTAGAAATAAGAAACGTAGGCAAAAAAGGTGATGAAGAAGCCCGCGGTGAACTGACCCGTAGTGATCAGATAAATGCCATAGGTAAGAACGGCCAGTTGTCCCAGACTTGAAGCCAGCCCGTATACGGGTGCGAATATATTGTTGGCAATTCCGGCCTTGATGGCAGAGGAATATTGTGTCTTATTGGCCTTGTCGAAGCGTTTGCGAAAATAGTCGCGCCGATTGAACGCAATGATGACTTTGAAATTATCGAGGCTCTCCTGTATCTCGGCGCTCATCCCGCCTACACTTTTAAGGTTGGCGGCATTTTTTCGTTTGACCCAGGGAGTGGTTAATTTGGTAAAGATCCAGATAAGCACGGCAGGTGCGAGGGTTGCCAGTCCCAGTCGCCAGTTGACGGCCACAAGAGCAATACCTGCCCCAATAATAAAGAAGAAACTGGAGACGAACTGCATAAGAGACTGGGAGAAGAACTGGTTGATCTTATCCGTATCGTTGTTTATTCTAGAGATGAGGTCGCCGGCTTTGTTCTGGGAAAAGAAGGCGGCTGGCAGTTCCTGCAGCTTGTTGAACAGGGTATTGCGAAGCGTGAAGAGAAGGTGTTGACCGAAGTCGCCCATCAGAATGGTGCGAAGATATACCAGCACGAGCACGCAGCAGTATGTAAGCAGGAGCCATCCACAATTGCGGAGCACGCCACTATAGTCTTTATTTAAAATATATTTATTGATCGTGACTCCTACGATGTAGGGGCCGACCATGGTGAGTATGGAATAGATCAGTATGACGATCAGAGCCCAGATCAGCTTGCCGCGCTGTTCAGGCAGCAGGTTGACGAGCTTCCTCAAAGCAGAGAAATTGGATGTCTTTTTGGCATCCTTGACGGCGGTATTATTAAGGTTGTAATTCGTGTTGCTCATAATGACTGGTGCTGCGTTGTGATTGATAGATCTGAACATATTCCGGGCAGGTGCTCATCAGTTCCGTATGTGTGCCGGCGGCGATGACCTCTCCTTCCATCAGCAAGATGATCTGCTGATAGTCTTCGATAGATGCGATCTTCTGGGTGACGGACAGCAGGGTGGTACCCGGATAATTGCGGCGTACATTCTCCAATATCTTTTGTTCGGTGCTGGTGTCGACACGGGCCGTGAAGTCATCCAACAGGAGCACTCTTGGATTGATGGCCAGGGCGCGTGCCAGCATGATACGCTGCTTCTGTCCGCCCGAGAGGCTGGTGCCTCTTTCGGACACCACGGACTCCAGTTTGTCCGGCAGGGTGTCTATGAAGTCATGCAGCTCGGCAGTAGCGATGGCTTTTTGCAGGGATTCTTCCGTGACAGCCTCGTTAAAGGCTATGTTCTCCCGGATGCTCATGTTGAAGATGATACTGTCCTGGAATACGAAGCCAATCTGCTTGTGAAAGGATTCCTTTTCATATTCCGCAATGGGATGACCGTCATACTCGATGGTGCCCGTACTGGGGCGTGTCAATGCGGTGAGCAGTTGCAGCAGTTGGGTCTTGCCGGCAGCGGTGGGGCCGATAATGGCCGTCCGGGAGCCTGCAGAGACGGTAAAGGAAACATCCTTCAGCACGTTCTTTTCCTTATAGGAAAGGGTCACATTTTTTACGGCAATGCTTCCTTCCAGATCTTTTTTGATCGTGCCTGTTTCTACCGGATCGGAGGCATTCATGACACTGCTGATCCGCGTGTAGGAAGCGCCGGCCTGCGCAATGACATTGCTCATAAACCCAATTATGAGAATGGGGAAGACGAGCATGGCCAGGTAGCTGTTGAAGGCAACGAGGTTACCCAGGCTCATGGAGCCGTGGATGACATAGTTCCCGCCCAGGGCCAGGATGGCCAGAGTGGCCAGATTGCTGGTGAAGACGATGACGGGAATGAGGGAAGCGAACAGACGCAGGATACCGAGTCCAATGTCCAATGCCTTTTTATTGGCCTCCATGAATTTGTTGTATTCCAACTGCATGGAGTTGATCACCCGGATGATGGCTGCACCCAGGATGCTCTCGTTGATAACCTTATTCAGGGTATCGATGACCTCCCTGCTCTTTAGGAAGAGGGCCCTTACTTTCTTGAGCACCACAAAAAAAGTAATCCCAATGATAGGTATAATGGCAATGACAATGAGCCCCAGTTTCCAATTGATGCTGATCAGCAGGATGCTGGCGCCGATGATGACGACAAGGCTGCTGGCGATGGATACAATGGCCTGGGACACGAACGATTTGATCGAGTCCACATCTGCCGTAAGATTGGTCAATAGTTTTGAGGAGGTGGTTTGTTGCAGGAACTCGAAGCTCTGCCGGGATATTTTTTCCGACAGCCGGGTACGCAGGTCGCGGGCAACTTTTTCAGACGTATAGGTCTGGACGAGGCTCTGCAGGTAAGCGAATAAAAAAGAGCCGATGACCGCCCACAGGAATTCGATGACCAGGGGGCGTATGTTTGCTTCAGGATGTTTGGTAAAGGAGTCGATGGTGGCGGCGATGATCTTGGGCAGCCAAAGATTAAAAGCATTGCTGATCAGGGCCAGTAAGACCAATAGGGTAATAAAACCTCTATAGGGTTTTAGCAGCGTGGAGAGCCCTGGCCCTTTGGGTCTGCCTTTGCCTGGTGGTCCTTGTGCCTGTCTGTTTTTCTTTTCCATATTATAAAGATTCTAGCCGTTGCGGGCGGGGGTAAAATTACTAAAATATGGACAGGCGGGAATTAACAATAGCTAAATAGCGGGAAAAGACCGGTGAAACAGGGGGTAGGGACGGTGAGAACCTTCCAGACGCTCTGAAATGGCGCAAACGTTTGCGAGGGGCTTTTGCCGGATCTGTGCAAAAAATTGGTGTACATTAGGGTAAGGTATGACCCGAAACGCTGCTTATATTCTTTTTACACGACTGTCCCTCGGTGAGGATGAAGCGGCTATTGCCGAGCTACATAACATATATTTTTATCGGCTATACAAACTGGCATACTCCATTGTCGGGGACAGGGGCGCGGCCGAAGAGATCACCAACGACGTGTTTGTGCGGATATGGGAAAAGCGGTCTCTTTTAAAGGATGTGGCCAGTCCTGAGCTGTATCTTTTAAAATGCGCCCGTAACAGGGCGCTGGAATTCCTTCGGAGTCAGAAAATGGCCGTACAGCTGTCGGAGGACGAGCTGCATGACTTCCCCCTGCAATGGGAAGTCAGTCCCGAACAGCTGCTTATCTCTTCGGAAATGGTTCGTCATATCAATAAGGTGATCGATCAGCTGTCGCCTAAGTGTAAACTCATTTTCCTGCTTGTAAAAGAAAGCAATCTCAAATACAAGGAAGTAGCCGATCTGTTGCATATTTCCATTAAGACCGTAGAGGCGCAGATGAGCATTGCGCTAAAGAAGATAAGTCTGGCCGTGCCAATGACTTTCCTGCATCATTAAATTTTCTTAAACTTTTTTAGGGGTAAACCCATTTTTCTGCATCAGCCTATATAATGGCAGACAAAAGACTATGGGAGCTATTAGCTAAACAGTTCGACGGGCACCTCACGGAAGAGGAGCTTCGGGAGCTGCAGGCATTGCTGAACCAGCGGCAGGACATAATGCCCGGGGAGCTATTATCCGAGCTAAAGGGGCTTTCTTTATGTCCGGACTCCGAGGACAGGACGGCCAAGGGAAACAGTTTGTCGAGTATTATGCAATCCATAAGGGGGAATGGGGTGGGTGAAACAGCGCAGATGACTGTCGAAATTGCCGCAGAGGACACCGGCAGGAGGAATAGCATGTACGCATGGGTAGGTGCCGCGGCCGCTGTTCTGCTCATTGGGATCTTCTACTTCTTCCGTAAAGAAAGTCGTGGCGGCAGCTCGCTGGCGTATGACAGGATCGTCACGAAAACAGGCTCCCGGACCCTGATCAATTTACCGGACAGCTCCACTGTGGTGTTGAACAGCGCCTGTCAGTTTGCCTATAATAAAGATTTTGGGGTGAAGAAACGGGAGATGCAATTGACCGGCGAGGCTTTTTTTGACATCCATGGTAATCCCGACATGCCATTGGTAGTACATGCAGGTAATGTCATGATCCGCGTGCTGGGGACGTCCTTCAATGTGCGGGCGTATGCGGAGGACTCCTTTGTGGAGGCTACCCTGATAAAAGGGGTCATCGAGGTGAGTCTGAAGACAGACCCGGAGCGGAAGATATTATTAAGACCCAATGAAAAGATCGTCATACGCAATGAGGCAGGAAAGACCGTGTCTCCTGCGGACAGCGGCCGGTCAAAGAGCCGCGAAGAGGTGATAAGGGTGACGCAGCTGGCCGTGGATCCAAGGGACAGCACCTATATCGAGACCGCCTGGATGAAGGAGAAGCTGGTATTTCGCAAGGAACCCTTTGTATCGCTGGCCGCAAGGATGGAACGATTCTACCAGGTGAAGATCGTGTTGGCGGATACGAGCCTCCGGTCGTTGCTATTTACCGGGTCATTTGAAAAAGAGACGGTGGAAGAGGCGTTCAGGGCGTTGCAGCGTTCGGCCTCCTTTTCTTATAGCATCGATGGAAAGATCATCACTGTAACGAAGCGAAAATAAAAACAAACCATATATGTATTCACACCCCAGCTGCTGCCTGTAATAAAAAGAGAGGTGTTTGCACCACCTCTCCGAAAGTTATCAACAGGACTAGCCTATTATTAACTCAATCAAACCAAAGGTATGTATTTTACCAGAACAACTGCCCCCGGACAGTTCATTGTCCGGCGTAAACTACTGTTTATCATGAAAATAACAGCTTTATGCATGGTGTTGGCCGGGGTCCATCTCTCTCTTTGGGCCTCTTCCCAAAAGACAATAACCCTCGTTGTCGACAAGGAGCCATTGGCTAATGTGCTGTCCCTGATCGAACAAAAGTCGGGCTACAGATTTCTCTATCAGTACAAGGAGATTTATGAGACCAAGGTCGTAAGCCTGAAAGTGGAGGAGGCTCCTTTGGACTATGTGCTGTCCCTTGTGCTCAAGGGCACAGGGCTTGGCTATTCCATCAACAGTAATAACCTGATCGTCATCAGCGACAATGCGCCGCCGGAAGCTGTCGCCAATGTCATAACGGGTGTCGTGCGAAGCGAGCGGGGCGACCCCCTATCCAATGTGTCCGTCCTTATCAAAGGGACATCGCGGGGAACGCAGACAAATGACAGAGGATATTACAGCATACAGGCAAACGAGCTCGATACGCTGCAATTTTCTTTTGTGGGATATGAGACGCAATGGATACACGCCGGCAGAAGACAGACGCTGGATATTATCCTGAAGGCAGGCAATCAGCAGATAAACGAGGTGGTGGTGGTTGGTTACAGCGATAAGAAGAAGAGCGAGCTGACCAGTGCCGTGACCGTGGTGACGTCGGAGAAATTAAAAGATGTCACGACAAATGACATCGGCTCGATGCTTCAGGGCAAGGTCTCCGGTTTACAGGTAGTAAACAGTTCGGGCGTGCCCGGCGCCGCCGCGGAAATAAGGCTGCGGGGTGTCTCTTCCGTCAATGCGTCTCAGAGTCCCCTCTTTGTCGTCGATGGGATCATCGGTGGCAACTATGATCCAAATGACGTTGAAAGTGTCACCGTATTGAAGGACGCTGGCGCTACCGCTATGTATGGATCACAAGCCAATGGGGGAGTGATCATCATTACGACCAAAAGAGCTGCCGCCGGCAAGACGCGCTTTGAAGTAAAGCTGACTACGGGGCTGCGTACTCCTGACTTCGGGCAGATGCGGATGATGTCGGGGCTCGAACTATACAATCATCAAAAGGAATACTACCGGGATTATATTCCTACGGACACGGGGAATTCCTATAAGATAGACATTCTGAAATTCTATAACGAACGGCCATTGAGTCTGCGCAACCAGAATTACAATTGGCTGACGGCTACCTTCCTCCATGCACCTATGACCAATTTCTATGCATCCGCCAGCGGACGTACGGAAAAGGCGGATTATTATGTGGGGCTCACCTACTATAATGAAAAGGGCACTTTTCTGAATACGAATTACCAGCGGATGAACCTACGGGCCAATTCGACCTATCATTTTTCGAAGCAGATACATGTCACCAACAATATCAATATCAGCGGGACTACGGGCAAGAGCTACGACTATAATGACGTCTATTATGCCTATCTGAACATGCCCTGGGACAATCCCTATGACAGTACCGGCAAACCTTTATATGTCGACGGCAGCTCGACTTTCAAATGGTGGTCGAGGGATAAGGTAAATCCTATCCATACTATCCGGAACTCCAACCACCCTTATAAGAATTTCGACGCCAACTATGATCTTGACGTCAATGCCAACCTGACATCCTGGCTATCCATTTCCAGCACTAATCGCGTGGCAGCCAGCTATTTTAAGGCCGCTACTTATTATTCTCCTTTAACTGCGGGACAGTATCATGGGGCAGGCTATCTGAATGAGCAAAGCACCTTTAACTATGGATACATCTCCAACGATCTTTTAAAGTTCAATTTCGACATGGGGCCTCATCGGATCAGCGGTCTCGCCGGGGTCGCTTTCGAAGGCAGTCATACGGAGGTCACGGGCGCGGCAGGCAAGGGATTACCGGTAGGGCTGCAGGTGCTGAACACCGTATCCAACAGCCAGGTGGTCAATGGCAGCAACGATCAGTCGATACTCGTGTCCTATATTTCCCAGGTGAACTATAGTTACCTGGACCGGTATTTCCTGACAGGATCGTACAGGATTGACGGTTCTTCCGCATTCCCGTCCACACACCGGTGGGCCAAATTCCCCGCCATCAGCGCAGGCTGGCTGGTGAGTAAAGAGAACTTCCTCATAGGCAATCCCGTCGTGACCAACCTGAAGCTGCGGGCCAGCTATGGTATCACGGGCACACAGGACATCGGGTCATCCCGTTACCTGGGGCTTTACTCTCTATCCAGTCAATATAATTCCCTTATAGCAGCCACGCCCTCGCAGCTGCCCAGTCCCAATCTCACCTGGGAGAGCAAACATCAGTGGGATGGAGGTGTGGATATAGGTTTGTTCAAAAGAGTGGATCTGACGGTAGATGTCTATAACAATATCACCAGGAATCTCTTGCTACAGGTGTCACAGCCATTGTCTGTCGGTTTCGAAAGCCGCTGGGAAAATACCGGCGAGATAGCCAACCAGGGAGTGGAGCTGGGTCTGAGCACGCTGAATATCACTACGCATGATTTTGAATGGAGGACGGATTTTAATATTAACTGGAATACGAACAAATTGCGGCAGTTTCCCGCCACCTCCATCAATACTCAATCTACCTGGAGCATTTCACAGATCTATCGCAATGGCGGCAATCTCTATGAGTTCTATATGCCCAAATGGATGGGAGTTGACCCGCAGACGGGCGCACCCCTGTGGGAACAGATCACGAAGGATGCCAATGGCAAGATCATTTACCGGCAGGCCACTTCCAATTACGACAGCGCTACCTACCAGGAAGTGGGATCTCCTCTGCCGAAGTTCCAGGGCGGCATGACCAATACTTTCCGGTACAAGGGAGTCAGGCTGAGCGTCAATGCCTATTTCCTCTCCGGCAATAAGGTATACAGCAATGCGCTGCGGTTTGCAGAGAACGACGGCTCAGAGCCGTATTATAACCAGGCATTGCTTCCCAAGGGATACAAGATATGGAGCCACCCGGGGGACATTGCATCCGAGCCCAGTCCACAGAATTCGAACAACTCCACCCAGACTTCTACCCGGTATTTGAAGGACGGCAGCTTTATTTCCATCCGGAATGTAACCTTGTCCTATGAGCTGCCCAAGGCGGCCGTAAGAAAGCTGAATCTGGATGGGGTGACTATCTCCTTATCGGCAGATAACGTGTATACAGCCACGAGGTTTTTTGGACAGGACCCACAGACGACGATCACTCCGGGGATATATGTGATGCCGGGCGTGTCGGACTTCAAGTATCCCAACAACAGGCAGTATCTCTTCAACATCGATTTCAGGTTCTGATAAAAATATAATACCATGCAAAAGATCTTTTGGATAATAAGCCCATTGCTGCTGCTCATGGCCTCCTGTGTAAAGGATGTCACACCCAGCGATGCCATTACGACGGCTACGCTCACCAATACCGCCGACGGGTTAAAGAATGCGGTCAACGGTGCGTATGCCCTCTTTAAGGACCATGTCGAATTTGCAGGTTCCACTGATGACAACAATATGTATCTGCGTCAATTTTTTCAGGCAGCAGATTTCGCCAGTGACGACATCGTCTGCGCCCAGACAACGACAGACCCTCTGTTCTACAGCTTTTCGCTGGGACATACACCTACCCAGACCAACATGCGGTATTTCTGGTATATCTCTTACAAGATCATCAGTGATGTGAATACGGTGATCGAGGCGGCGGAGAAGGTCTCCAACCCCGATGACGCTACCAAACAACTGTTGGGAGAATGTTATTTCCTCCGGGCGTTTGCTCATTTTAATCTGTCGAAATATTACGCGCTGCCATATGCCCTTGGGTCCGCCTCGGATGGCGTTATTCTCCGGCTGTCCACGAACGATGCAGCCCTCAAGGCAAGGTCGACGGTGCAACAGGTGTACCAGGCGGTAATTGCAGATGCCGCAAAAGGGGCAGATCTTATGGTACAGGGCAGGGGTGTACAATATGCATCGAAAGAGGCTGCCTGGGCGCTTCTGTCACGGGTATATCTCTATGAAGGCAACAATGACAGCACCAGCTATTATGCCGGCAAGGTGATCAACAGCGGTAAGTTCACGCTCAGCACGGTATCGGATTATCCCAATCTCTTTGCCAATGCCGCCGCCAGCCCGGAGACCATCTTCTGTCTAGCCTTCACTCAAACGGAAGATTATGGCAAGTTCGGCTCGATAGCTTCGATGATCTATTCGGATGGCAATTCAGGATGGGGAGAAGAATATGCTTCGGCTTCTTTGCGGGACAGCATGTCTAGTCATCCGGAGGATGTTCGCTGGAGCTATATTGTGCCATTGAAGGACAACAATGGAGTGGTGCAAAAGAAGAATGGCATCGAAATATATTATATCACCAAGTTTTCTTTCCAGGGTGGAAGTCCGACGTTGAGCTCGCCGATCATGTTCAGATTGGCAGAAATGTACCTGAACAGGGCGGAGGCGGAAGCCAAGGCTGGTCAGACGGGTGCGGCACTGAACGACCTGGATGTTATACGTACGAACAGGGGATTGGGCAGCAGTCTATATAATGGTACGGTGCCTGGCGGCTATACGGCGCTGGACCTCGTATTGAACGAACGCCGTATCGAACTTGCCTTCGAGGGACATCGTGTCTTCGATGTCTATCGGAACAACCTTAGTCTCAACCGAACCTACTGGGGTTATCATTTGCCGGGATTAAAGGAGACGGACATCGACCTCTCCAAACAGCCTGCCGGATATGCCAACATGGTCATCACACCGGATAACCCCAAGATCATTTACTACATTCCAATCGACGAAGTGCAGACAAATACGTTGTGTACACAAAACAAATAAGTCATGAAAAATATTAAGCACATTCTATATATACTGGCCTGCTGCTGGCTTTGCTCATGCAAGAAAAATACCGTCGTGCCTCCTGATGTCATTTACACAGTGACCCTGGACGGCTATACGGTGACCTTTACCAACCAGACGGTGGGGGCCAGCTCTTACAAATGGGATTTCGGCGATGGGGCCTCTTCTACGGACAAAAACCCAGTACATACTTATCCCGGTAAGGGGAAATATGTTCCTACACTGTATATCACGACGGCAGGCGGGGTTACAGCAGAAGGATCTACTGTCATCAACATCGCCAAATCTTCGGCTGTGAAGCTGGATGACAATACCCTGTCGGACTGGGATACGGTGACCCACAATGTCGTGATCGCAGGTGCGGATGGAGGAATATTGAAAACAGCGAAATTCGATTACAACAGTGACAATGTATTCTTCTATTTCGAAATGACTTCTACGGTTGCAGCGGGCGATATTTTCGACTTCTACCTGGACGCGGACAACAATGCCGGCACTGGTTATGCTACTGGAACCTGGCCGGGAGGCGGCTATGATGTCCTTATGGAAGGCGCCATGCTGCAGCAATGGTTCGACCCCTTCTATTTCTCCGGCGCCACGCAGAACTCCTGGGGATGGAGCGGTGTAACCATTTCGGATTATTATCAGATAGGTACGATCGTACAGGATGGCGGCACATTGAAGTTCGAAGGAGCTTTGAAACGAAGCAAGATAAAAGGGCTCACCGGCAAGGGGCTGAAGCTGGCGCTGACGGTGACCAAGAGTGACTGGAGTGTCACGCTCGGCACGATGCCCGACGGAGGAACCGCCCCCATTTTCCTTGACATGAGCGAATAAAAAAAATTTCCCATGAAGATATTTAGCCTGGTAACATTGTTGCTGGCGGGGGGCTGTTATTGCGCGGCCCTCTCCTGCGACAAATTAGAGAAGCCTGTACTTTATACTCCGGCGCCTATGGACACGGTGCGATATACCGCCAGCGACTCGGATTTCGCCAATCCTGAAAGAGGGTTTTATCGTGCAACGGAAGTGCATGTAAATAATTATACAGCATTGGATGCTGCGCAACTCCAGACCTGGCGCACGCTACAACAAGCAGATGGCGGCGGTATCTATAAGCTATACAGCACGCTGGTATTCCGGAGCATCGTTCTGGATGGATTTACCAACAGCGCCCTGCCTGACGATGTGCTCAATAAGATCAAGACGGATCTCTCCACGGCCCGTCAGGCCGGCGTCAAGCTGATCGTTCGATTCAGCTATACCACTACCCCGCATGGAGGCAGCTGCCCCGAGGGCGGTATCTGTCCCCCCTATGGAGACGCCCCCAAGAACATCGTCCTGCAACATATTGCGCAGCTGAAACTGCTATTAAAGGACAATGCGGATGTGATCGCCTGTGTGCAAGAGGGGTTTATCGGCATCTGGGGTGAGAATTATTATACGGATTATTTTGGTGACCCTTCTTCCAATGGACAAAGCAAGCTGCTGGATAACAACTGGCAGGATCGTATCGATGTGCTGAAGGCGGTGCTGGATGCTGTACCGGCCAGCCGTATGGTGCAGGTGCGGGAGCCGCAGATGAAGCAGCGTTATGTATATGGCATCGATGCGCCCGTCACTTCGGCCGCCCTGACGGAGGCGGAGGCTTTTTCGGGTGAGGACAAAGCCCGGATAGGGATGCACAATGACTGTTTTTTATCCGGGGTAGGAGATTATGGCACCTATGACGACTACGGCAATTCGTCCACCCCGCGTCAGTCGGCAATTGGCGTGCTGGAAGCTTATGCACAGGCCGATAATCAATATACGGCCGTGGGCGGCGAGACCTGCGACGATACGTACAGCCCCCAGAATGACTGCGAGACGGCCGGGATGGCGCAGACAACCATGCGTGGTCTTCATTACAGCTTCCTCAACTGCGCGTATAACAACGACGTGAACAATGACTGGGTGGATGGGGGTTGTATGGAGAATATCAAGCGGGACCTGGGCTATCGGTTTGTACTGAGCTCCGGCATCTTCCCTGCCCAGCCGGTGCAAAAAGGAATGCAGTTCAAGTTTACGCTGCGTCTGCGGAATGATGGATATGCGTCACCCTATAATCAGCGGCCGGTACGGCTTATCCTTCGCGCGCAGAAAGGGGGTAAGGAATATGCATTTGACCTGACGACGGATGTGCGGAGATGGTATAGCGGCGAGCTGACAGTGAATGAGACCATCAGTACGGATGTGGCTATGCCCGAAGGGGTCTACGACCTGCTGCTATCGCTGCCGGATGCAGCGGCATCCCTGGCAGCGCGACCGGAATATGCCATACGCCTGGCCAATACGGGAGTGTGGGAGGAGTCTACGGGGTACAATAAATTAGGGGCGACGGTGACGATCAATTGAAGGACAGGCCGCCCATTTAGAATCTGTTTACAATTGGGGGCCTATATTTGCAGATATGCGTAAACTATTACTCCTTCTGCTGGCCATCTCACCGGCCCTGGCATTTGCCCAAAACGGTCCTGAAGAAAACCTCGTGCAATATGTCCGTCCTATCATCGGCACACAACGGATGGGGCATGTGTATCCCGGGGCCACCGTGCCTTTTGGCATGGTGCAGCTGAGCCCGGACACGGACACGATACCTTATGAGCAGAATGGGAAATACAACCCGGACGTCTACAAGTACTGTGCGGGCTATCAATATGACGACAAGACCATCGTAGGATTCAGCCATACGCATTTCAGCGGTACCGGACATTCGGACCTTGGTGATTTCCTCATCATGCCTACGATAGGCGAACTGCGGATGAACCCGGGTGTTGCCAGTCAGCCAGGTAGTGGTTTCCGGAGCGCTTTCTCCCATGGTACAGAGGTGGCAGAAGCCGACTATTATAAAGTGAAGCTGGAAGACTATAACATACTGGCCGAGCTGACAACCAGTTCGCGCGTGGGTATGCATCAGTATACATTCCCGGCCTCGGATCAGGCGCATATTATCCTGGACCTGGTCAGCGGCATCTATAATTACGAGGACAAAAATATCTGGACTTTTGTACACGTGGTGAGTGACACGCTGGTCACGGGCTGGCGGCAGACCAATGGATGGGGCAGGACCCGGACGGAGTATTTTGCGCTTAGTTTTTCCCGGCCATTTATTGAGTACGGAAGCCGGAATTATAGCAAAAAACAGGTATACCGAGGCTTCTGGGGTAAGTTTGACCAGAATCATAATTTTCCGGATGTGGCGGGTAAACAAATACGGATGTATTTCAATTTCCACACAAAGGAAGGAGAGAAGATCAAATTAAAGATGGCCTTATCTTCCGTCAGTGCGGACGGCGCTTTGCTGAACCTCTGTACGGAGATACCCGGCTGGGATTTCGAACAGGTTAAAAAACAGGGACAGGATTGGTGGAACAAGGAATTGAGTAAGGCGCGTATCGACGCAGGAAAGGACGAGAAAGAGAATTTCTATACTTCGCTTTATCATGCGTTCATCAATCCCACCGTCTATATGGATGTGGACGGAAGCTATCGCGGCCTGGATCAGGTAAACCACAGGGCCGAAGGCTTCACCAACTACACCACTTTTTCCCTCTGGGATACGCACAGAGCCTTGCATCCCCTTTTCAATATCCTGGAGCCCGCCCGCAATGCAGATATGATCAGGAGCATGCTGGTACATTATGACCAGAGCGTCGAGCATATGCTGCCTATCTGGTCGCACTATGCCAACGAGAACTGGTGCATGTCCGGTTATCATAGCGTGTCGGTGATCGCAGACGCCATTGTAAAGGGAAATGCTCCCTTCGATGCGAACAAGGCCCTGGACGCCTGCATCGCCACTTCCACACACCGGGATTTTATGGGGCTTGGCGCCTATATCGATAAGGGATATGTCCCGGCAGAGATCAGCGGGACGTCCGTATCCAATACATTAGAGTATGCTTATGACGACTGGTGCATTGCACAGGCCGCCAAAAAACTGGGGAGGATGGATGTATATGCCACTTATATGCGGCGTTCAGAGAACTACAAGAATGTATGGGATCCTTCCATTGGCTATATGCGACCCAGGCTGGCAGATGGCAGCTTTAAAAAAGAGTTCGATGTGCTGAGCACGAATGACCAGGGTTTTA
>Ga0105237_10004735_pt1 | contig 15648 bp, 14 predicted proteins | sample KBSC24metaG_FD_81520 | JGI IMG/M metagenome (GOLD analysis project Ga0105237, IMG submission 81520) | Corn rhizosphere microbial communities from Kellogg Biological Station, Michigan, USA - KBS C2-4 metaG | ecosystem: Host-associated > Plants > Roots > Rhizosphere > Soil | place: Michigan, USA... | reverse complement strand
GCAGGCCGCGGCGAACCAGCAGAACCCTGAACGACGCCGTGCATCTCCGGCAACGGATTCGCGAGGACGGCCCAGCTCAGGAACTGAACGATCACGACTACGAGATCATGACCCGGATGGCGGATGGCATTCGGCCCATTCTCGACCGTTTGGATGAGATCGACTCCCGTGTGGCCCAAATGGAAGAAGGCGCGGAACCAGTGCCCTCCGAACCGCGCCGCTGGCTGAGCACGCAACTGGCGGATTCGCTGGGAGAACCCAAACCTGGTACGGACCTTGCCGTCATGGGGCGAAACGTCAATGAACTGGAAGCCCGCCTCCCCCAGCTGATCGAAGATGCCGTCACCAGGCGCTTCCACCAGATGGCGGGGAAGCTCCAGCAGGAGATCGAGGAAACTCATGTCCGCACGCTCGAAGCTTTCGTCAAAAACATTCAGGTGAAGCTGGTTAAACGTGTTTCGGCGCTTGAGCACGACATGTCGAAACAGGCCGAGGCGATGAATCAACTGCGGGAATACTCGCAGCGAACCGAAGATAATCTCAGCCGGCTGATCAGCGGAGTAGACAAGCTGGCCCAGGAACTGCCTCGGCGCCTTGCGGCCGCCTCAGAACACAATTCGGCATCTTACGAGGATTCCGATTCGATCCTCGACCCTCTGGAACCCGAGCATTACCACGATGAACGGTATGACCCCGTCGAGCCCTCGGGCAGCAATCGCGCCATGAAAGTCTTCTGGGGGCTGGTCGTGGTGGTAGCCGTCTGCCTGGTCGCGTGGGGCGTGTACTATTACGTGAACGTGAGCAGAGGCGCAGGTCAGGCTGCCGCCCCGGTCGCCGCCACAACAGCACCTTCCCGCACGGAAAAAACCGTGATGCCGCCGGCCTCTGCAGACACGAAAACAAAGATGCAGGCGGCACAGGATTCGGCAGAGCGTAAGGACTACGCGGCCGCGGAAGAAATCTACAAGCAGATCGTCAAGTCTGAACCGGGGAACACGGAAGCGCTGAAGGGTCTTGCCAGCGTGCTCTACCGGGAAGACAAAATCGAGGAAAGCGCCGCCGTCCTCGACCGGCTTTCGAAGAACTGATCCGGCCGGCTACTTGTCCTTCGGGGCCACAAGCTCACTGAGCTCGGAAATCCAATAATCCGGTTTCCAGCGCTCCATTTCCAGCACATTCCCGTACCCATACCGCACCGCGCAGGTTTTGACGCCGGCTTTCCGTCCAGCCTCCATATCGGCGGCCGAATCTCCCACAAACAGGCACTCCGAAGGGTCTGCGCCCAGAGCGGCAAGCGAACGCAGCAAAACGTCGGGCTCGGGTTTACAGGGGAAGCCATCCGTTCCCTGCACATGATCGAAAAAGGGAAGGAGTTCGAACTGTTCCAGAATGGCGCGAGTGGTCGGCGTGCCTTTCGTGGTGGCGGTGCCCTTGCGGCCAGGGAGTTCACGTAAGGCTTCCAGCACCCCCGGATACCGCCTGGTTTCCTTATGCCCACGCGCCGGATAAACGGTGCGATAGGTTTGGAGTAGTGCGTCCAATTGAGGGCGGGTGTAATGCGGCAGGAGGTCCAGGAAGCAGACATCCAGATGGAATCCCACGAACTGCTTCAGGTATTCGAAGGAGGGAACCCGCGGAAGGTGCCCGGAAAGCGCTTGCTGGATAGCACCGCAAATATCTGCGGCACTATCCAGCAAGGTTCCGTCAATATCGAAAAGGTATACCGGAAACGCCGGTACCCGTGTGTCCCGAGAATCCAACTGAGTTAGGCCGGAGCGGGCTGCTCGCCTTCCGAAAGACCGAGGCGCCGTCCCCCGCCGGATTCCGGACGGAGAACCTGCTGAGTTTCGTCTTTTGCTTTCGGAGTACCCATGGGAGGAAGATCGTCGCCGTCCATGATGGTCCGGACTTCGTTGCCGTCCAGACCTTCGCGGTCGAGCAAGGCTTCCGCCACCCGGACCAGACCGTTTGAATGCTGCTCGATGATCGACCGCGCCCGGCTGTAAGCAGTGGACACAATTCGCTTCACTTCTTCGTCGATGCGAATCGCGGTCTCTTCGCTGTAATCCCGGTGCTGCGAGATTTCACGACCGAGGAAAATCTGCTCTTCCTTCTTACCGAAGCTAAGAGGACCCAGTTCGCTCATACCCCATTCGCAAACCATCTTGCGAGCCATTTCAGTGGCCCGTTCGATGTCGTTGCTCGCGCCAGTGGTCATCTGATTGAGGTAGATTTCCTCGGCAATACGGCCGCCCATCAGAATGGCCAACTGATCTTCGCAATAGACCTTGCTGTAGTTATGCTTGTCGTCGGTCGGCAGCTGCATGGTGATACCGAGTGCCATGCCGCGGGGAATGATCGACACCTTGTGCAGGGGGTCAGCATTCGGGACGCGCATCGCAACCACCGCGTGGCCAGCTTCGTGATAGGCCGTGGTGCGCTTTTCGCTGTCGCTCAGGATCATCGACTTGCGTTCCGCGCCCATCAGAATTTTGTCCTTGGCGAGTTCGAAATCGATCATCATCACGACTTTGCGGTTCTGACGCGCCGCATTGAGTGCAGACTCATTCACGAGATTCGCCAGATCCGCCCCGGCGAGACCGGGTGTCCCACGGGCCAGAACCGAAAGATCGACATCGTCGCCCAGCGGAACTTTCTTCGTGTGAACTTTCAGGATCGCTTCGCGTCCGCCCACATCGGGACGTCCGACCACCACCCGGCGATCGAAACGGCCAGGACGAAGCAGTGCCGGATCGAGAACGTCGGGGCGGTTCGTGGCAGCAACCAGAATCACGCCTTCGTTCGATTCGAAACCGTCCATCTCCACCAGCAACTGATTCAGCGTCTGTTCGCGTTCGTCGTGTCCGCCTCCCAGACCAGCGCCGCGGTGACGACCGACCGCATCGATTTCGTCGATGAAAATGATGCAGGGCGCGTTCTTCTTACCCTGCTCGAAAAGATCACGAACACGGCTGGCACCAACGCCTACGAACATTTCCACGAAATCGGAACCGGAAATCGAGAAAAAAGGCACATTTGCCTCGCCGGCGATGGCGCGGGCCAGCAGGGTTTTGCCAGTTCCGGGCGAGCCGATGAGAAGTACACCTTTCGGAATGCGGCCGCCGAGTTTCTGGAATTTCTGCGGTTCGCGAAGGAATTCAATGATTTCGAGAAGATCTTCCTTGGCTTCCTCAACACCGGCAACGTCTTTAAACGTAACCTTACGCTGCTGTGTGGAGTGCAGGCGGGCCCGGCTCTTACCAAAGCTGAGAGCCTTGTTGCCGCCACTCTGCATCTGCCGCATCATGAAGATCCAGAAGCCGATCAAAAGAATAAACGGGGACGACTGCACCAGCAGAGAGACCCACCCGCTTGAACTCGGATCGTTGAAGGTCATCGCGACCTTCTTCTCCGTCAACTGATCGAACAGTTTCGGATAGTTGCTCGGGACAACCGTGTGGAAGGTATCGCGTCCGCTCATGAAGTCGCCTTTGACTTCGTTGGCGTTGATATTGACGGACTTCACATTGCCCGCCTCAACTTCGGCCAGGAATTCGCTGAAGTTCAGAGCGCGGTCCGGCTTGCCGCCGTGCTGCCGGACTACCGCCCAGAGCAGAACAGCCACGCAGATGAGTACCACCCAGAAGATGACAGTTTTTACGTTTGAGTTCACAATACCTCTTCAGCCGATTGGGCCCGGTCTGCAAAACGCCGGGAACTGGTGGCCTGATTTTCCTGTTCGAACGCCCCGCCTGTTAACTTTGACGCTGATAGAGCGAAATTCGATTCCCTATGTTCTCGAACAGCCTCGTGCTCGCGGATCAATAAGACCCCTTCGCACTCCGTCTGATCGGGAGAGGTGACAGCAAGGCTGGCTGCCGGACCGAATCTGCGGGTCCAGATGATCGCATCGCCGCTCGTAATCACCGGCCAGGTGCGCCGTTCCCACAAAGGTACTCGAAATTCCTGAAACAGGGACTTTATCTTTTCCGTGCCGGACTTGCCCAACGGTCGGTAGCTGTCCCCAGGCCGCCAGTTTCGCAGCATGAGTGGACCGGCGCACCCCGACCAGTTCAGCACATTCATCTGATTATTATATACGTCCGCCGCGCTAACCAGTTCCATTTCCAGCGATAAACCGCGTTCCGGCAGGCTGACACGTCCCGGTACCGGGAGAGAAGTCTCAAAGTCACGCTCCAGCCTGGAGTCGATCCCGATGGGCGCGAGCCGCAGCCAGTCGAACGAGCGATAGATATCGAGGTCGGGCAACTGGATTCGCCCGCTGCCTTCCAGACTCGAACTGAGCACCCGAATGGCCTCGATATGACGGAAATCGATGCCCCGCAGGGAACCGCGGACGAGTTCAATGCCGTGACGCAGGAGCCGGCGCTGGACGGCTTCCGGCAGTTCCAGAAAAGGTCCGGTTCGCATCAGGATTGCCTCGGGGCGCCGGATCAGGTGCTGTGAAGCGATCCGTTCGATTTCTTCGGCCCAGTACTCTTCTTCGCTTTGTGCCCAGTTCGCTGTCGAAGAGAGCAGTTCCGGCAGCGAGGGATTGAGAGCGACCAGTTGGGGCATCAGTTGCATCCGGATGCGGTTACGCAGAAAACTCTCGTCGGAGTTCGAGGAGTCGTCTCGCCATGCAATTCTTTGCTCGCGCAGCCAGTGGCGGATCTCGTCCCGCCGCAGTTCCAGCATGGGCCGGACAATCTTCTCCTCGGTTTGCCACCGGATGCCGCTCAGTCCGGCGGTTCCGGCGCCTCGCAGGAAACGGCTGACCAGGGTCTCCGCCTGATCGTCGAGCGTGTGACCGGTCGCTACCGAGTCGCACAAACCGCCGTCGATCTGGCTTCGGAAGAACTGGTAGCGGGCGCGGCGAGCTTCCTGTTCGACGTTGCCGGCTCCGGGCGGGAGTTGCGACACCAGAGCCGGGAGGCCCAATTCTGCCGCCAGATTCCTGACAAACTCCTCATCGGCTTCCGATTCATCACATCGCAGCTCGTGATTGACGTGGAGAACGGCCGCGGCTAACCCAAGTTCGTGCAGCGCATGCAGCAGGAAAACGGAATCGGCGCCGCCCGAGACGGCAACGCCAATACGCGTCCCGAAGGCAGTCATGTGGTGCCGCGAAATGGTCCTGCTCAGGATTTGCCGCAAACTCATGTAGACTCTGAAACGTAACGACTTGGGATGCGCTTTTCTCTGTCCGGAATTCTGGCCGCCCTGGCAGCCACCGTTCTTCTGACCGCCCAGGATCCGCCCGCGGCTCCGAATTCCGCGGCGCCGATCAAGGTGGATGTCAGCCTCGTCAACGTTGCTTTCATCGTACGCGATTCAGCCGGTCTTCTGAACCGTGATCTGACCAAAGAGGACATCGAGGTCTACGAAGACGGCGTCAAGCAGGAGGTGAAGTTCTTCAGCCGCTCGAGCGATCTTCCCCTGCGCCTGGTTCTCGTGGTGGATTCGAGCGACAGCCAGGATAAATTCAACAAACAGCACAAAAGAGATATCGAGGTATTTCTGAAAAATGCTGTCACCCTGCGCGACCGGGCGGCGCTGATTTGCTTCGGCAACCACATCCGGCTGGTGAACGACTTCACCTCTTCGGTGCCCGAAATTATGGAAAGTTTCCGGCGCTTCGACAAAGGGGGCCAACGCTTTCGGGAACTGGACATGGACGACACCCGCTCCGGCGGCACTGCGCTCTTCGACGCGGTTTATGCCGCGGCGTTCCGCAAGATGGGGCCGGTACCCGGCGAGCGCAAAGCGATTGTTCTTTTCAGCGATGGGGAAGACAATTCGAGCGCACATGATCTGCTCGATGCGATTGAAGCCGCGCAGGCTACTGATTCCCTGATCTACACGGTTCGCTACACCGAGCCGCACCGTTTCGGACTGACCGCCCGGAACCTGTACGGCATGCGTGAGATGGACCGATTGGCCCGGGAGACCGGAGGCGCCGCCTTCGATGCATCGAAACACGAAGTCTCAGAGTTGCTCACCCAGGTGGGGGAAGAACTTCGCTCCATGTACGACATCGGCTATAGCAGTACCAGCCCGGTTCCGGACGGAACGTTTCGCAAGGTGCAGATTCGGGTGAAGCACCCTGGTATGAGAGTTCGCACCAAACCCGGCTACTTCGCGCGCTGAATCGAGACGCCCGCAAAGCCTACAGCGGTCCGGAGATGACGCAAGCGTTCACGCCGCCGATGCCCATCGAAAGCTTTCCGCCCAGCCGCGTCGGGGAAGCACAGGCCGTATCGAAGACAAGCCGGTCATGCACGGCGGCGATGGATTGGTTCAGTTCCTGACGTTCCAGAGTGGTAGGAAACAGCTGGCCCCGCTGATAGCCCAGATACTGAGCCGTCAGTTCCCAGCCGCCCCCGGCGCTCATCCCGTGGCCGAAGGTGCCTTTGCGCGCCGTCACCAGCACCGATTCCGGGAACATGGTCCGGAAGGTTGCCACTTCGGAGAAGTCCCCAGGTGTTGCAGTGGCATGCAGGTCCCAGGTTCCTAAATCCTCCGGAGACGCCCCCGCAAGAGCGAGAGCTTCGTGCATGGCGATTGTCGGACCTTCGGAAGAGGGAGTGATGATGTGGTGCGCGTCGGAACTGACGCCGACTGCCAGCGGCTCCATGCCAAGCGGGTGAAAGCCTTTCGCCTTGCAATATTCCATGTCGCCCACAATCCAGACCACGGACCCACCCGCAACATGCGTGCCCTGCATCTTCGTGAGAGGCACCGAAACGGAGCCATCGGCCGAGAGTACACGGCCGCTAAAAAACGAACCCACTGTGAGTGGATGGGGTGGCGGGTCGGTCGCTCCAACCACCACGAGCTTCGCCTCCCCGGACTGAATCGCCTTCATGGCCAGCTTGAGCGCCACACCAAATGTGGAACAGGCGGCAACCGGCGCAAACGACAGCCCGTGAATTTTGCCCAGGATTGAAATCTGCGCCGCCGGAGTGTTGTGGATGTTCCAGATGACGTTCGCGGAAACTTTCCACGGCGGCTCCGGCGCACCCCACTTTTCCTGCAGTTTGGCGCGGCGCTTCTCCTTTTCGCGGATCGCGTTCAGCTTTCCGACTTCCACTTCACCAGCAATACTGTGGCTCTCGATCGCGGAAAGTTCCGAGAGATACAGATGCAGATCGTCGGAATGCGCCATCCAGTAGCGGTTCCAGTTTTTCTCCGCTTCGCTCCTGCTCTCTTCCGCTACCGTTGCCGGGCAGGGTGGAGCGCCTTGGGCCAGAGGATTCCCGGCGCGCTGTTCCGAATCCTGCGCCAGGTACTCGCGAACCGCCGCATTGCGCTCCGGCGCTGCCCAGTATTTATCCCAGCGCTTCTGCGCCTCATAGTGCAGCACGCTGGCGTCATAAAGGGTCGAAAGGCTGCCCAACCCCGTGCCGACGTAGACCTGCGCCTGAGTGCCGAGTTCTTTCAGTGCGGCTTCGAGTCCGGGATTCTGTTCCAAAGCCTGGATGAACGCCCCAATCGCGTACAGCGCCGGCATGTCCATCTTTTCAGCAAGATTCTGATAATGGCGCGGCGCGAACCGCTGATTGATCCAGTCGCGGTAATCGCTGAAATCGAACTCAGGGATGCCAGCGAGGAAGTTATCCGGGCCGAAACCATTGAACGGCGTCAGCCAGGTTTCCGAAGACTCCAGGTTCTTTTCGAAGGCAGCGATATTGGGCGACTTAGGAGCGACGATGCCCCAACCGAAAACACCTACTTTTACTGCTCCCACTGATCCCTCTGGGGTGGACTGAAAACGAACTGGGGCGGACCGAACGCGGGCCAATTCCGACACATCACTTCAGAATAAGGCACCGGTTTTGCTGATCGCGCCCGGGGCGGTGTTCAGCCGTACCGGATAATGACCTGGTGGATTGCATTCTCACACTCGATATTGGCAGTTCGTCGGTGCGAACGCTGGTCTTCTCGTTCGACGGAACTGCCCTCGACGGCTGCGGCATTCAGATTCCTTACCAGGCTCTTACTTCTGAAGATGGCGGCTGGGAGAGTGAGGCTCCAGAATTATCCGGAATTGTGGTGGATGCTCTTACCCGGACGTGCGGACAGCTTAGAGCGCGAGGTATCAGGCCGGCTGCCGTCGCTGTGGACACCTACTGGCACAGCCTGGTCGGCATCGATGCCGGCAGCCACCCGACCACCTCGATTCTGCACCCGTTCGATTCCCGCAGTTCGAAAGACGCGCTGCTGCTCGCCTCCCGGATCGACAATCTCGGCCAGCACGCGCGCACCGGCTGCATGCTGCACCCCAGCTACCCTCCGCCAAAACTGCTCTGGTTGTCGCAGACTCAGCCGGGGGCCTTTGCGGCTACGCGACGGTGGATGAGCGTCGGCGAGTATCTCTTTCTGCAATTCTTCGGTGTGCCGGCGGCGTCCACCTCGATGGTTTCGGCGGGCGGCCTCTGGGACCAGAACCGGGGCGATTACGACGAGGAACTGCTCGCCGCTCTTCCGGTCCGGCGCGAACAGTTTGCAGACCCTGGAACGCTCGATCAGCCCTGCACTGCCCTGCTGCCGCAATACCGCGCTCTCTGGCCGGAACTCGACGGGATACCGTGGTACCCGGCGCTCGGCGACGGCGCCTGCGACAACATCGGCAGCGGCTGCACCATACGCGACCGCTGGGCGTTGATGGTCGGCACCAGCGGCGCCATGCGGGTCACGATCGAGAGCCCGTCCGTCGAGATCCCGCCCGGACTTTTCTGCTACAGGGTAGACCGAAAGCGCTTCGTGACCGGTGGCGCGCTTTCGAACGGCGGAGCGGTTTATGCATGGATGAAAAAGATCCTGCGGCTGCCGGACGACGCGGAAGTGGAACGCCAGCTCGCCGGCATGACGCCCGGGCTGCACGGCCTGACGCTGCTGCCCCTGTTTGCCGGGGAGCGCTCCACGGAGTGGCGCATGGACGTGAGAGGCGCGATCAGTGGGCTGGCCACCTCCACAACACCGATGGAAATTCTGCATGCCGGACTTGAGTCCGTCGCGCTGCGGTTTCGCAATGTCTACGAGATTCTAGAGAAGACCTTCGGCCCGCCGCAGGATCTGATCGGTTCTGGCGGAGCTCTGCTGCGCTCACCCGTCTGGACGCAGATGATGGCGGATACACTGGGACATTCTTTGCGGATGTGCCTGGAGCGGGAGGCCACCTCACGGGGCGCTGCGCTGCTGGCTCTGGAACGTCTGGGCGCTATTCCGGATGTTTCTGCGCTGCCTCCGCAATTGGGAGACGCCATTCCGCCTGACCCGGGCCGGAAAGAGCTTTATCTCGCTGCCCTTCAGAAGCAGCGCAGGCTTTACAAGCATTTATTTGAGGAGAACTGAGTGATTCACGAAGTCAGCGAAGACGTAAGAGCCCGCGCGGCGAAGATCAAGTTGCTGTTGATGGATGTCGATGGCGTTCTGACGGACGGAAAGCTGTTCTTCTTCCCCGGTCCCGAAGGAACGGTCATTGAGGTCAAGTCTTTCGACTCCCAGGACGGAATCGCCCTTCAGTGGTGCCGGTGGAAGGGCATCCGTACGGGCATTATCAGCGGGCGCAAGTCGTTCTCGACCGACCAGCGGGCCATTCAGGCGCACATGGATTACTCCTACCAGGGCTTCGTCGAAAAGATCCCCATCATCGAAGAAATCAAGCAGCACGCCGGCATCTCTTCCGATGAGATCGCCTTTGTGGGAGACGACCTGACGGACGTGGTGGTGTTCCATCGTGTCGGTCTGGGAATTGCGACGAATAACGCGCGCATCGAAGTTCGCAGTGAAGCGCACTGGGTCACGCCCAGCATCGGCGGGAACGGCGCTGTGCGGGATGCCGTCGAGTTGATCTTCCAGGCGAGCGGACTCTGGCAGGACGTGCTGGACAAATACGAAATTGGTATATGATGGCGGTGCTTTGACACACCTCCGAACCTCCATTCTGCTTGCCGTCCTGGCTTCCGCCGCCCTGCCCGCCGCGGACCAGCATCTTCTCTACGTGGCGAACCCCGGCACCCGCAACTACGTGCAGTACGGCGGTGTGGGGATCTCCGTTTTCGACATCGACCACGGTTATAAGTTCGTTCGCCGCATTCCCACCTGGGATGTTCCGGCGGGCAAAGAACCGGAAAACGTGAAGGGTGTGGTGGCCAGCGCCAGAACTGGCCGCATCTATGTTTCCTCCCTGAACCGGATGGTCGCGATCGACATGATCTCGGGCAAAAAGATCTGGGACAAGACTTACGAGGGCGGCTGCGACCGCATGGCGATCTCGCCCGACGGCAAAACCCTGTACGTACCTCAGCTTGAAGGTCCGAACTGGCATGTAGTCGATGCGGCGAACGGCAACGTGATCGCAACGGTGGAGACGAAGTCCGGCTCGCACAACACGATCTGGTCGAATGACGGGAAACAGGTATACCTGGCGGGACTGAAATCTACGCTGCTTTCGATTGCCGATCCGAAGACCAACAAGGTGACCTCAACGGTGGGTCCCTTCGACGATGTAATTCGCCCCTTCACCGTCAACGGATCCAATTCGCTGGTGTTCGTGAACATCAACAAGCTGCTGGGCTTTGAGGTTGGAGACATCAAGACAGGTAAGAAGCTCTACCGGGTCGAGGTGGAGGGCTACAAGCAGGGCGAAGTGAAGCGGCACGGCTGCCCGGCTCACGGCATCGCGCTGACTCCCGACGAGAAAGAACTTTGGCTGGCGGACTGCGCGAACAGCGCCATTCACATCTTCGACGCAACCGTGATGCCGCCGAAACAGGTCCGCAGTCTGAAGGCGCGGGACTGCGTCGGCTGGCTGAGCTTCAGCATGGACGGTAAAGCGGCTTACTCCTCGACCGGCGAAATTTTCGATTCGGCCACGAAGGCGCTCATCGCGACCCTGACCGACGAAGCCGGCCATGAAGTGCAGAGCGAAAAAATGCTCGACGTCACGGTGTCGAACGGCAAGGTCACCCACGTCGGGAATCAGTTCGGCCTCGGCATGAAAACCAAGTGACTTTGGGTTTGATTTTGCTTTTCTTCGCCGCGGCGAACGAGCCGAAGTACTTCGACAGCAAAGTCGCGCCGATCCTCACCAGACGGTGCGCCGGCTGTCACAACCCGGAATTGAGGAATGGCGAACTGTCGGTTACAGACCGGGAAAGCATGCTGAAAGGTGGTACGCGCGGCCCCGCCCTGGTGCCCGGCAAACCGGAGCAAAGCCTGATGATTCAGGTACTTCGGCACGAGGGACAGCTACAGATGCCACCCGGCCCGCCGCTCCCGCACAGGGAAATCAGGATCCTGACCGAATGGGTCCGTGGCGGCGCGGTCTGGGGAAGAAAGCCGTAGTCACCCCCGTAATTTGTTATCCTTGAGTGAGTCCTCACCCATTGAAAGTCGGTTTCATCAGCCTCGGCTGCCCCAAAAATCTCGTAGATAGTGAAGTCATGATGGGCCAATTAATGGCCCGAGGTCATGAACTAACCACCCATCCCGACCAGGCGGAAGTCCTGGTTGTCAACACCTGCAGCTTCATCGACCCCGCCAAGAAGGAATCGATTGACACGATTCTCGAAATGGCTGAATACAAAAGGGTTGGGCGTGCCAAAAAGCTCATTGTGGCGGGCTGTCTGGTGGAGCGCTACCGGGGCGATATCCAGAAGGATATGCCCGAGGTGGACGCACTGATCGGGACCAACGAACTCGACAAAGTGGTTGCCGCCTGCGAAGGCATGGAAGACCAGAGCACGCCTCCGGAGAACGGTCTCTACCTTTATCACGACCTGACGCCGCGCGTTCTCGCGACGCCGAAACACTTTGCTTACATCAAGATCGCGGAAGGCTGCGACCATCCTTGCACCTTTTGCGTGATCCCGCAGTACCGGGGCAAATTCCGCAGCCGGCGTTTTGAATCAGTCGTTTCCGAAGCCACGCGGCTGTTCAGCCAGGGCGTTCGCGAGATCAATCTGATCGGCCAGGACACCACCTGCTACGGCGAGGACTTTGGCCTGAAAGACGGGCTTGCCGAACTGCTGGGACGTCTGGCCCAAATCGAGACACCTCAACCCAAATGGGTTCGTTTTCTCTACGCATATCCGAACAAGGTCACCCAGAAACTGCTCGATACCATCGCGGAACATCCCTCGCTGGTGAAATATATCGACATGCCTCTGCAGCACGCGAGTGCCAATGTTCTCAAGAGAATGAAGCGCGGAGCCCACGGCGATATCTTCCTGAAACTGATCGAACGGATTCGCAAAACGATTCCCGGCGTGGCCATCCGCACCAGCTTCATCGCTGGTTTCCCCGGGGAAACCGAAGGCGATTTCGAGGAACTCTGCCAATTCGTGGAAGCCGCGAAACTCGACCGCGTCGGCGTCTTCTCGTACTCCGACGAAGACACCAGCCGCAGCCATGCCCTGGATGGCAAAGTGGATGGGCGGACCATCAATAACCGCAAGCGTCGCATCATGGCGATTCAGCGGAAGATCTCCCGCGCGAAAAATCGGACTCTGATCGGACGGGAAGTGGACGTTCTGGTCGAAGGTCTATCGCCCGATACCGACCTGCTCTGGCAGGCGCGTATGTCCACGCAGGCACCGGAAATCGACGGCGTCGTGCTGATTAACGACGTGGAAGGCGCGGCGGCGCAGCCCGGTCAAATGCGAAAACTTCGCATCACCGAGACGCACGATTACGACATCATCGGCACCCTGCTGCCCGGCTCCGATGTGCCCTTTTCCCCGTTTCCGATGCCGAATCCAGCGGCATCACAGCTCATCCAAATAGCCTGATGCGTTGTCCGATTTGTCAGAAACCGGTCAAACTGACCGATGCCGAAGCCCCCTTCTGCAGCGAACGCTGCCGTCTGATCGATCTGGGGAATTGGGCGTCGGAGAAGTATGTGATTTCCACTCCGGCCTGGAACCCGCTGGAAGGCGAAGAAGATAACGGTGAATAATCCGCCGAGGACCAGGTCCGCCTGGGCGGTGGCCACCTGGTTCGGCGCCGGATATTTTCCGAAGGGTCCTGGTACCGCGGGTTCTGTCGCGGCGATACTGATCGCCTGGCCGATTGCGCTGGCTGGCGCCACTCCTTCGGCGTTCGCGCTCTTGTCGATCGCGGCGCTCTACCCTGCCATCTGGGCATCCGGCGTGGTTGCCCGCGAATCCGGCAGAAAAGATCCGCAGATTGTAGTGGTAGATGAAGTTCTGGGGCAGTGGCTGACGCTGGCGGGAGCCGTTCGGCTGAACTGGCGTTCTTTCCTGCTGGCGCTGCTCCTGTTTCGCATTTTCGATATCCTGAAGCCGCCCCCCGTGCGTCAAATGGAAAGGATACCGGGTGGCGCGGGAATCGTTCTGGACGACATGATGGCCGGCGTATATGGCGCGGTTGTCTTATTCGGTCTGGGGTGGTTCAATCTCTATTGAAGTGGAAGCATCCGGTAAAAAACTAAAAAGAATGCCCAACCGCAAAGAAACTAACGGCAAACCCCGTATTGCTCAGGTCCAGCCCGAGGCTGCGATTACAGGGGGAGAACTGTACATCCGCGGCAAAGGCTTTTCGGCGAATCTCGACCAGAGCGGAAGCGTGATGGAACGACCGCACGTCATGCTGGGCGAGGTGCAGGCGCCGGTCGTGATCGGCTCTGATTCTCTGTTGATCGTCAAAGTCCCGGAGGGCGCCTCAGCAGGCGAACTCGTGGTCGGAGAAGGCGATCACTCCAGCGAAATCTGGAGCTGCGATATTGGCATCTGCGTCGCGGAGAATCTGCATCCTGTTGCCAGCCCCGCCGTGGACAGCGTGGGCAACATCTACACGACTTTCAGCGGTTCCCGGGGCCAGAAGGTTCCTGTCGCGGTCTACCGGATCGATCTGAACTTCAATATGCGGCCGTTCATCAACGACATGATGAATGCCACTGCCATCGCGATCGGTCGGGACGGCTTGATCTATATCTCCAGCCGGTTCGACGGCATGGTTTACCAGGTCACCCCGACGGGCAACATGTCTGTATTTGTAGAGGGCATGGGCGTTGCGACCGGCATGTGTTTCGACGAAGAGAACAATCTTTACGTCGGAGACCGTTCCGGCACCATCTTTAAGATTGCGCCCAACCGGCAGATTTACGTGTATGCCACTCTCGAACCGTCCATCGCGGCTTATCACCTGGCGTGGGGGCCTGACCAGCACCTGTACGTCTCGGGACCGACGACCTCCAGCTACGACAGCATCAACCGGGTGGCGGACAACGGCGATGTCGAAGTTTTCTATCGCGGCCTCGGCCGTCCGCAGGGTCTCGCCTTCGATGCCGACGGTAATCTCTACGCGGCCGCTTCTTACATGGGGCGCAAAGGGGTGGTGAGAATCCAGCCGGACAGGACCATTCAGCATGTGTTGTCGGGTCCGGGAATCGTGGGCCTGGCATTCTCTCCCTCGCGCGCCATGATCGTGGCCACGACGAATGCGATTTACCGGGTCGATATGGGTATCCGCGGCTACCAGCCGTTTTAAACCGGAATAAACATGAACGCTGAAATCATCGCCGTGGGCTCGGAGATGCTCACGCCCGACCGCGTCGATACCAACTCGCTTTTTCTGACGGACCAGCTGAACCTGATTGGCGTCGAAGTAGTGGCCAAGCATGTGGTGGGAGACGATCGGGACCGGCTGGCGGCAACCGTCCGCCGGGCGATGGAGACTTCCGAGTTTCTGCTGATTTCGGGCGGACTGGGACCTACTGAAGACGATGTCACCCGTGATGCGGTAGCGATGGCCCTCGGCCGGCCGCAGATCTTCAATGCCGAAATCAGTAACGCCATCGAAGAGCGTTTTCAGCGAATGAAACGCGTCATGCCGGAGATCAACAAGCGGCAGGCGATGGTGATCGAAGGCGCTGAGATCCTTTCCAATGATCGCGGAACAGCGCCGGGACAGTGGATTACCGTGGGCGAGCGATTCGTGATGATTCTGCCGGGACCGCCGCACGAACTGAAATCGATGTTCACACGCGAGTGTCTGCCGCGTTTGCGGAACATCGTGCCGCCTCTGGCCATCCGGACGAAGGTGTTCCGCATTTCCGGCATGTCGGAATCGGATCTGGACCAGACCATCGCGCCAATCTACAAGAAATACGAGAACCCGGCCACTACTGTGCTGGCGCACAATGGCGATCTGCAGGTCCACCTGCGGGCGCGCTGTTCCACTGAGGCCGAGGCCAATGCGCTGCTTTCCGAGGTAGGAGATCAGATCGACGCGGCCCTGGGAGAGCGGATTTACTCACGGAATCCCGACCCGCTTGAGGTCATCATCGGGAGAAAACTTGAAGCTGCCGAGGCCACTCTGGTGGTAGCGGAAAGTGCCACAGGCGGCGGACTCGCCGAGCGTATTACGAGCGTTCCCGGCAGTTCCAAGTACTTCCTGGGTGGCTTCGTTACTTACACCCGCCGCATGAAGACGGAGTTTCTGGGCGTGCCCGACGAGATCATCCGCCAGTACGGTGTTGTGAGCAGCGAAACCGCATCGGCAATGGCGAACGGAGTCCGTGAACGGACAGGTGCCACCTGGGCAGTATCCATCACCGGCAATGCGGGACCTACGACGGATGGCGACGAGGCACCGGTTGGGTCCGTTTTTATCGGCATC
>Ga0105237_10004732_pt1 | contig 15658 bp, 6 predicted proteins | sample KBSC24metaG_FD_81520 | JGI IMG/M metagenome (GOLD analysis project Ga0105237, IMG submission 81520) | Corn rhizosphere microbial communities from Kellogg Biological Station, Michigan, USA - KBS C2-4 metaG | ecosystem: Host-associated > Plants > Roots > Rhizosphere > Soil | place: Michigan, USA... | reverse complement strand
TATTACTGGAAATTCCTTGGTGTTTCACAGCATACTTCTCGAATTCGCTTGATAGATTCATATTGATTTTTTTCTATTCGTTAAGTTCTTTTCCAGGACAGTTGTTCTTTCGCTGGGACAGTTAAGTTCCTTTCAAATCTCCGTCCAAACTTTTAAACTGCCAAAAAACTGACATTATGCCATTAGGGATGCGCAAAATACCCCATTCTGGCGAAAAAAAGATTATATGAGTCAATAAAAAGCCCGGGCGATTGACCCGGGCTATATGTTGGGGTAAAACACGACTAATGGTGGTGGTGCTGGTGTTCTTCCTGCATGTGCTGGAAATCTTCCAGGCTGATGCTCTTTTCCGTGGGGTGTATCTGTGTGAGCGCCCAATCAAAGACCCTATCCGTCTGGATGCGGTGTACCGTATCTTCTACGAATTTCCGGTCCTTCATCATGCGTTGTACATAGTCCGCTACCCAGGGCTGTTCTTCACCGCCGGAGGGCATGCCCATGTATCCAAAGAGCTGCTTTTTTGCAAACTCCCGCAGGTCCTCGGGATTTACTTCGATATTATTGTCCCGTACTACCTTGTCAACGATAAGCGTCCATTTCAGCTGATTGACAAAGGAAGGGAACTCCTGCTCAACTTCTGCCTGGCTCTTGGGCGTCTCGCCGCTGGTCTGCATCCAGCGTTTCAGGAAGGCTTCGGGGAATTCGATGTTTGTATGGTCCAGCAGCTCGTGATAAAGCGTATGCTGTAATTGGTTGCCCGTCTGACCGTCCCAGTATGCCTGGATCTCGTTGCTGAGGTAGTTCCTGTAGTCTTCTTCTGTCTTCAGGTCTTTGCCGGGAGCGGCTGCCTGGAAGAACTCTTCGTTCAGGTCGGCCTTTTCCACCAGCCCTACCTTGGTAAGCTTCATCAGGAAATATTTGCCGGCGTCTTCTTTTGCGAGGCCAAGGTCATTCAATACCCAATCCTTCTCCCTGTCGTCGAAGGAGGAGGATAGCTGTAGCACGAGGGAATCATCCTTTTTCAGGCCTATCCATTTGGGGCGGGTGGCTTCGTTGAAGTATTTCACCGGCAGGGAATTGTCCTTGTGAACTCCCCCTTCTATGGGTTGTCCATTGGCATCCGTCTCTTCGAAGTGGAGGTACAGGATATTTTCGTCGCTGGTGACCGTTTCGGGTTCCGTCATTTTGCCATGGCGGGTCTGCTGGCGCTCCAGTTCCTCGTCGATCATGGCCGGGGTGACCTCTATCTTATAACGGGTCAGTCTGGCGTTGCCGAGGTCTGCCAGGTTAAAGGCGGGCTTCAGACCGACTTCAAATGCAAAAGTGTAGTCTTCCGGCCTGGCTACGTCGATCTGGCGGGCGTCATTTTCCGGAAGAGGCAGCGGCTGGGCGAATATTTCCAGCTTTTCGTTAGTCATGTAAGTAGTCAGTTCCTTCTCCACCGTTTTCAATACTTCGTCAGTGAGCACTGAGCTGCCATACATTTTCTTAATGAGGCCGGCGGGCACCATTCCCTTGCGAAACCCGGGAATATTGGCCTGCTTGCCGTACTGCTTTAAGGCTTTTTCAAAAGACGGCAGGTAATCGCCTTTTGCCACGTTGACGGTGATCTTGTCCGTCAAGAGCCCTATATTCTCCCTGGTAACTGTAGCCATATATTATATTAATTTAAAATCGGGGGGCAAAGGTACGGAAAATATAGGCACAATTGGTCTCAGGAAATATAGCCCAATTGTGCCAAAGGTCTAATGATTGTCCTTCGGACGGCTGACCTCCGGTGCTTTTGGAGGGACCGGCCGCTAGAGTATCGTATTAGATATTTTTCGTTAATGCCTGCTAAAATTTGCTAATATCCGTTAAAGGGAGGTGAAATGGATACTATTAATCACAATTTAATTTGATTTTATTAGAGGACGTTTAATTTTACCGCATGAAGGTTAGATGGCCCCTACTGTTTGTTGTAATTTCCCAGTTGATCGTCAGCCGAGTACCGGCCCAAAAAACCTCCGGGGGTGCGGGTATCATTACAGGTAATGTTCTGGAGGAGGCAAATGGCAAGGCCATTGTCTCAGCTACTGTAGAATTGCTTTGTCCGGCGGAGCCTTCCAAGGGGAGGTCGACCACCACCAATGGCAGCGGAGAGTTTTCTTTTTCCAACCTGGATATGGGAGTATATCAGCTGCGAGTGTCCATGATAGGGTTCAATACTCTCTCCATTGACAGCATCCGGCTGAGACCCGAGCGCGCTGATTTTAGTCTGAATGATCTGAAACTGTCCCCCAAGACCACGGAGATGCAGGCCGCCGTAGTATATGCGGAAAAGCCGCTGGTCCAGAGTAAAAATGGGAATATCACCTTCAATGCGGCCGAATCCCCTCTTAGCGCCGGCTCCAGCGCCAGCGAGCTGCTAAAGAATGTACCGCTGATCAGCACCGACGCCGACGGCAATATTACCGTGCGTGGCAAGCAGCCCAAAATACTTATCGACGAAAAACCCGTTAATCTCAATGCCAGCCAATTGCAGGATTTCCTGGACGCCCTGCCGGGGAATATGATCGAGCGCATTGAAGTAATGACCAACCCTCCGCCCCAATACGCCAATGAAGAGGGTGGGGTGATCAATATCGTTACCCGCAAAGGAAAGATCGGCATCGGCGGCAGGCTTAGCGTATATGGCGGCACACGGGGCGAAACAGGCGCCAATTTCAACGGCAACTACCGTGATAAAAAGCTTGCCATCAACCTCAGCGGCGGGGAAGGATATAACATATACAAGGGGGACGGATGGTCCAAGAGGGAGAATATCTATCCCGACTCCACGAATTTCTTAAATACCACCAGCAACTATACCTATAAGAATACGCGCCCCAATGCCCGGCTGAGCGTCGACTACGATCTGGACAAGAATGATTTTCTCAATGTCGTAGCGCAGGTGAACAGGAATGATTTTCACAACCGGAATTTCACCGAATACACGAATATCAACCATTCAGACAGCGTTTACCAGATCAGCGACCGCAATAAGCTCAGCAGGGGTACGAACATCAATCCGAATGTCAGTGTTACCTACCGGCACAAGGGCAAGCAGCCCGGCGAGGACTTCCAGGTGATAGGGTCTTACGACTATTCCTCCAACCTCGTCCACCGGGACTTCAATCAGCCATATTTTTTCCCCGACCACACTCCCACCGGGATCGACTCCATTCAGCAACAGGACAACAATAGCTGGATAAGGGGTTATAATATCCGGGCAGATTATAATAAGCCATTAATAGGTCAGAAGACATTCCTGTATTTGGGCTCTTTTTATAATTACAGCGGAAATCTGGTGGATGTCCGCACACAGTTCCTGAGAAAACCTGACAGCTCCTGGGTCACCAGCGACCAATTGAGCAGCCATCTCCGATTTGTTCAAACGATCACCGACTTCAAAGCGTCGCTTCGTCAGAATTTTGGAAAGGGTTTTTCTTTTACGGCGGGTACGGCCCTGGAAAGGACGGGCATCGGCTTTGACCTGTATTCCCTGAAAAAAGATACCTCCAATCATTATTGGGACTGGCTGCCATTTGCCAATATTAATAAGACCTGGGAAAGCCAGTGGAGCGTCACGCTCGTCTACAGGCGGACCATCCGCAGACCGGGACTTGGAGAGCTCAACCCCAGCGTCGACTATTCCGATCCCTATAATATCCGTTTTGGCAATCCGGCTCTGCAGGCATCCATGTCGCATAACTTCGACTTCTACCTTGGCAAGAACAGCGACAAGTACTATCTCAACTATGGTATCAGCTTCAACAGGGTACAGGACATCTTTAGCCAGATACAGACTTTGTTGCCCAATGGCGTCACGCAGACAACGTATCAGAATATCAGCGATCGCAGCGAGTATTCCACCAGCACCTGGACCGGCTATACTTTTTCCAGGCAGTTGCGGCTGAATCTCGGCGCCAGCTATACATACAACCAGTATAGTCAGTATGACCATGTCACCAACAACTATCACGACGGGGGCTCGCTGTATTCCAATTTCAATCTCACGTATACACCCACGCGGTTGTGGAATATTACCGGTAGCTTTTTATTCAACCGCTGGGCCAATCCGCAGGGTACTTCTTCCAGCTATGTGAGCATGAATATGGGTGTGCAGCGGAAATTTTTCGACCGCCGCCTGATCGTGACGCTGAATATTACAGATCCTTTTATCCAGCAGCATAGTCTGAGCAATACGTATGGCACCAACTTCTACCAGGAGAGCTATGGCACTACCCAGACGAGGAATTTCCGTCTGACGCTGAGCTATGATCTGCATCATGTCATCGATGCGGGCAAGAATAGTTTGAGGCGGGCGAGTCATCAGAATATATAATGCCTGGCCTCCGGAGGCGGGATCATAATTTCGCCAACAGCACAGGAGCCGCGGCGCAAAGCAATGCGACCACCAGACAGGTAAGGCTGATCTGTGCAGCTGTCACTGTCGTGCCGGAGGTTTGCAGGCAAAGACCTACCAAAGAGAGTCCCACGCTGGAGCCGATGGAATAGGTAGCTGATTGCAGACCCGCTGCAATACCCTGCCTGGCTGATGGAACGTCCGTCAGCGCGAGGATCGTGAGCGAAGGGTAGGCGATGGAGATACAAAAGCTGTTGACCAGGAAAAGAGCCACGAGAAACCAGATCAGCTGACGCGCTTCGATACCCGCGAGCAGCAGCAGCAACCCCAGCACCAGGCAGGTGAGCGCCAGCAACGCCACATCCGACACGCGCATACGCGCAAAGAGCCAGGGCAGCAGGAATTTTGATATCAGGGCCGACCCGATGCTGTAAGGGAAGAGCAGCAGACCGATGGAGCGCGTATCCCAATGCATGACCTCGAACAATCCCAGCGTGCTTAAGAATATGAAGCTGAGAAAACATGCGCCCAGTATAAGGGATGCTCCAATGGCGCGGATACTGGCCACAGAAGAGAAGGACCCTGTTCCGAAGAAGGGATGTGTCTGTCTGCGATCCCAGCGTAAAAGGACGAGTCCCGAGACAAGGGCCAGACCCAGCATCGGCACCCCCGTCCATCCCAGCGACGGCAATTCGTGAATGCTGTAGCAGCCAAGCAGCAGTGTTGCCGTAAGCCAGCAGGCGGCCAGCGCGCTCAATGGTTGATCCCTGTCCATCTTCCCGCCCGGAATAAAGTAATAGCTTATCGTCAGCACAGGCAGGATCACCGGTACATTTATCCCAAAGATCCAATGCCAGTTGTAAAAGCTGGCGATCATCCCTCCCAATGCCAGTCCTCCTGCAAAGCCTACTGCCGCAAATGCCCCGAAAATGCCCATTGCCGTCTGGCGGGGATGTCCTTCCTCAAAATGCCGGGCTAAGAGAGAAATGGCTCCTGGTATGGCCAGGGCTGCGCCGATGCCCTGTGCGGTACGTGCCGACAGCAGGGGCAGAAGATCATAGCTACAAAAAGCCAGGCCGCTGGCGCCGGCGAAGATCAGCATGCCTAAAAGATAGATGCGCTTGCTGCCTGCGTAGTCGCAAAGCCGTCCGCCCAAAAGGAGGAATCCTCCAAAGCTCAGCAGGTACAAGGTCTGCACCCATTGGGCCCGGGCTATGGAAATGTGCATATCCTCCGCAATGACCGGCAATGCCAGGTTGACGATGGACACGTCGAAGGCTTCGAAAAATACCGCTGAGCAGGCCAGCCAGAGAATAATGCGTGTGCGTGACATAGGAGAATGAATGAAGAAACATGAAAGTAGCTAAATATGGCAATTGTCATTTATAGTTTATAAATTTGGAACAAATGTTATTTAAATGACATGAATTTTGGTCAATTGTTATTTTAAGTCCCTCTTTTATCATGAAAACAGGACAAAGCATCTCCGGCAGTATTGAGCTGGATACGGTGGATATACAAATATTAAATCTCCTGCAGCAGGATGGCAAACTGTCGGTGCGAGAGCTGGCGAAGAAGATCGGGCTTTCCACCACGCCTATTCACGAGCGGCTGCGAAGGCTGGAATCTTCCGGGATCATCGATCATTATGCTGCCGTGCTCAATACCAATCATCTGGGGCAATTCATCATATTCTTTGTATACATCACGCTGAAGGAGCATGGCACCCGGCAAGGAGGTCTTTTTATCGATCGAATACGGTCCTTCCCCGAGGTGGTGGAGTTCCATGTCATCGGCGGAGAGCATGATATGATGATCAAGGTCATTGTCCCCGACATGGTGTCCTACCGGAAATTCTTTGTGGAGAAATTGGGGGAGGTGCCCAATGTGGCCCGTCTGCAGAGTGTCATCGTGCTGGATACGCTGAAGAGGGAGAGCAGGATACCATTGTGAGCGACTGCCTGGGGCCGGCCGCCAGGTCTGTTAACTTTTCCCCAGCGCTGTTTTATTGATCCGGTAGCCCTTTGCGAAGCTCTTTCTGTATTTTTTGATATACTCCGATGGGTTGATTCCAAAAAGCTTGAAAAATTGTTTTTGGAAATATTTGACGTTGTTAAAGCCTACCTGGAAAGCCGTCTCATTTATATTCATGTCCGAATTGATGAATAGCTCGGCTGCCTTTCTCAGCCTTATATATCTTATAAAGGCGCTCACGGTAAGCCCTGAGATGGATTTGACCTTTTTATACAATTTCGAGTGACTCATTCCGATGGCGGAAGCCAGCGTTTGGACGCTGAAAGCAGTATCTTCCAAATGCTCTTCCACTATGGCGATGCAGCTTTCCAAAAAGACCTTATACTCCTCAGATACTTTCACGTCATTCCTTTGAAAGGTCACTTCGTTGTAAAAATAGTTTTGAAGAACAGTCCTGTTCTTTAACAAGCTGGCGATCCTCGCCACCAACAGATCCTTGTCGAACGGCTTATTAAAATAATCATCGGCCCCCAGTTCGATCGCCTGCAGCTTTGATTCGGGCGAATTGGAAGCTGTCAGCATTACTATCGGTATATGACTGACGGCAGGGTCCGTCTTGAGAATACGACATAGGTCTATACCCGACATCTCCTGCATGGTGATGTCGGTGATGATAAGATCCGGAAGGCTTTCTCTTGCCATGATCAGACCTTCTTCGGCGGAGCCTGCCTCGATGATGTGGTAGGTTTTATTAAAGATGTCTGCCACATAAGCCCTTAATTCCACATTGTCCTCTATCAGCAGGATGGTCGTGTCATCCGCGATCAGGGTTTCCTCTTCATGAATTTCAATCTTTTCATTCGTGTATTGGATAACCGGCTTCTCTTCGGAAGCGGCTGATATTACATCATTCTCACCAAAATGTGTCCGTCCCTTAAGAAGGGAGATAGTAAAGGTGGTCCCTTTTCCAGCCTGGCTGGAGTAGGTAATATTGCCTTTGTGCAAACCCACAAAAGACTTTGCCAGAAATAGACCTATGCCAAAGCCGGGTTTTGAAACTGCCTGGTGATCGGCGGCCTGATAAAAACGTTCGAAGATCCTGCCCCCTGCATTGGATGGTATACCAGGGCCCGAATCGGAAATGGTGGTAACGATCCCATCTGCCGTGTCCTGCACCTCGAAGATGATACTGCCTTTTGGCGGGGTATATTTAAAGGCGTTGGACAATATATTGATCAGTACGATCTCCAGCTTTTGCCTGTCCCCGTATATATTCAAGTGGTCCGGACAATGAAGGTGATAGTCGATCTTTTTGGCGAGTGCGTCCTGCTCAAAATACAGGTATACTTCCTTACACAACAGGGAATAATCAAACTGAGCGACCATGAGAGGGTCATCTCCTGTATTTGCCTTTTGAAACAACAACAGCTGGTCGGCAAGGCTTAAGAGCCGCCTGGCATTGCGGTAGATACATTTGAGCTCATTGTTTTCTTTTGCAGCAGACTGACCTTTCAGCAATTCCTGCACCGGATTTATAATAAGGGTGAGGGGAGTTCGAAACTCGTGGGAAATGCGCGTAAAAAGGTTCATTTTCTTTTTCTCCTGTTCGGTCTGCAATTGCAGCAGCTTCATTTCATAGTGAAGGCGGTTGCGATTGGTGCGATACCGGATAAAAAGGTAGATCATGCCCGCAAAAGCACCCGCATAGAGCAGCCAGGCGATCCAGCTGCGATACCAGGGAGGCAGCACTGTCACTTCCAGCTCCACTTCCTTAGGGTTCCATTCCCCAATGCTATTGGTCGCCTTGACATGAAGCTTGTATGTCCCTTCACCCAGCCTGCTATAGGCGGCCGTACGTAAGTTCCCGCAATAGTTCCATCCTTTATCCCATCCTTCCAGGTAATACGCATAAGATATTTTGTCCGGAGCGGCATACTCCAGCGCTGTGAAGCCGAAGGAGAGCATGCCCTCGTCATAAGGGACCCTTAATTTTTGTATAGCATCTCCCGTCGTATTCGACACATACTTACTATCCGCTGTTACAGCCTTATTATTTATCAGCAGGCGGTTGAGCAATAGTGCGGGCATCGTGGTGGCAGACCGGATACTGTCAGGATGAATAATGGTCAAACCCCTGATACCGCCAAAGGCCAATTGACCGGTGTGCAGCTTGAACGCGGCGTTGTATTCAAACTGATTGCTTTGAAGACCATCCGCCTGGTAAAAGTTCTGGAAAGATCTGTTACCGGGATTGAATTTGGACAGGCCGTGAAATGTGCTTAACCATAAATTGCCCTTATCGTCTTCCAGGATATTCAGGACTGAATTATTACATAGCCCGTTGGTCTCCGTATAGTCCGCGATGGTTTTACCGCTGGTGGTATCGAACAATATCAGACCAAGCCCTTCCGTGCCGATCCACAGATCGTTCCTGCTGTCCTGGAATATCGCTCTTACGGGTTTTGAAACAGGGTAAAAGGAGTAGGTCTTTTCCTGTTTGTTGATCTTATATATCCCCTGGGAAGCGCCTCCCCATAGTCTTCCGGCATGGTCTTCCATCAGACAGACAAAATCCCTGGTCTCATGGTTAAATGGAACGAAACGATCGGAATTCCGATCGAAGTAGTACAGCAATCCGCTGACATAAGTGGCTGCCCATATCGTATGCCGGCTGTCTTCATAGAGGCGCCAGACATATGGATTTTCTTTGCCTGTCTCGTCATTGAAACAGGTATAGTGCTTCCGCCGTCCGGTGCCCCTGTTGAATCTTTCTATACCGCCTCCATAGCTTCCGCTCCATATGTCCCCTTTATAATCTTCCATAATGCTGGGGACGGAGTTGCTGGTGATAGAGTTAAGCTCCTGATCCTGGTAATTGGCATAGTTGGTAAAAACGTTCTTATCCCTGCGCCAAACGCTGATACCTCCCCCATCCGTACCTACCCAAAGGTCATTGTCTTTGGATTCAAATATGGAATTGATAAAATTGCTGGAAACATTGTTAGCGCCAGTACGATCGCGTGCAATGGTGTGAAATCCGCTGCGCCTGGGGTCGATGATGTCGACCCCTCCCTTATAGGTACCCACCCATTTCCGGTGTTCGTTGTCCTCGTAAATGGTATAGATGATCCTGCTTGACAACGTGTTTTTGTCCTTATCGGGAGATAGCTGACGAATGGATTCGGTCACGGGATCTAAAACAGCTACCCCTCTGCCTTCCGTACCCATCCACAGCTGGTTGTCGCCGGCAAATTTCAGGCTTAAGATATTCCCCGATAAAAGCCTATCCGGCACACGGTTACAGAGTTTTTTCAGCGAATTTGAACTGGTATTATACCTGTACAGTCCGTCAAAAGCGCTGATCCATAAATTACCCCGGTTATCAGCCTCCATGCAACGAATGGATTGAATATCCCGATTGACAAGCTTAAGTTTTCTGCTGTCCGGATCGAACAGGAACAATCCCCCTTCGGCTATTACCAGCCAGACTCTCTGGGATGGGTCAATTACCAGGCTTTGGACATTGCTCCACTCACAGGAGCCGCCATTTTCACAGGACACCTGTTCTGCCACATCGGCCTCCGCCCGTTGAACAAGCAATCCCCCGCCATTGGTGGCGAGATATACATTGCCTTTAGTGTCTGTCTTAATGTCATTGACATAAAATTTTATCTGCTGTTTCCATTTGCCTGCGGCGGGAGTGTATTCTTCGGGTGAAAAATTGCCGGTCAGGGTATTATACATGCTTACGCCCTGTCCTGTCCCGATGATAACATGGTTGCGATGATCTTCCCCAATGGCATTGATATAATTATGCGGTAAGGAATGATTGTCACCCGGAATATTTCGAAAGACCTTGAAATCGTAGCCATCATAGCAGTTGAGTCCGTCGAAGGTGCCAAACCAGAGAAAGCCTCTTTTATCCTGGTAAATGCAACGGACGGAGTTGTTGGAAAGGCCCTGCTCAATACCAAGGTATCTTGTTTCCTGGGCTTTGAGCGGGCAGGCGAACAATAAGATGCAGTATATATAAAGAATGCTGCGAAATATCATATGGATAGCAAAACTGTCATCCGGACAATTAATAAACCAACGATCTAAAGTAGGAAATTTTCACAGACTTATCAGATTTTTTCACCATGTCAATACAAGTTGTTGATTATCCGGCTTTTTTCAGAAAGAAGCAAGGTGCCGTTGTCGGTGAACCGACGAAAATGTACCCCTTTTAGAAGAATTTGTATCCCACTCAAGTTGGACGCTTTGGTGATTTTTGTACTTCACGTATTGTTTACCAAAATTATGCTTGCGATGAAAAGAAAATCATGTCTGCTTTCAAAAGCCCGATGGCTATTCCTTCTCTTACTTTCCCTATTTTTTAGCCGACAGGCGTTTTCCCAGTCCAACGAAATAACCGTGACCGGCAGGGTTCGGTCGGACTCGGCTGATCTTGCCGGGGTATCGGTAAGTCTCAAGTCGGATCCTAAAAAGGTTACTGCTACCAATTCCGCCGGTGTTTTTACTATAAAGGTCCCTGCCAATGGAATATTGGTGTTCTCCCATGTCGGCTTTGAGAAACAGGAGGTGGAGATCAATGGCAGGAGTGTGATCAATATAACGCTTAAGACAGGCGACAATAAGCTCGGGGATGTAGTCGTGGTTGGGTATGGGACCCAGCGGAAGGCGACCCTGGTAGGCTCTGTGGAATCCATCAGTCCAAAAGATATCAAGGGACCGACCAGTAACCTGACCACTATGCTTGCCGGGCGTATATCCGGGATGATCTCTTTCCAGACCACCGGCGAGCCGGGAAAGGACAATGCCTCCTTTTTTATAAGGGGGCTTGGAACATTTGGGGCAGGAAAGGTGGACCCCCTGATATTGATCGACGGTATAGAGTCCAGCGCGACGGACCTTGCCCGGCTGCAGCCGGACAATATTGCAGGCTTTTCCATTCTTAAAGACGCCACGGCAACGGCTGTGTATGGAGCCAGGGGCGCCAATGGGGTTATACTGGTCATCACTAAGACAGGCCAGGTCGGCAAGCTGCAATTCAATATCCGGGCGGAAAATTCGATCTCTTCCAATGTAAAGGATATTGATCTTGCCAATAACATCGATTATATGAACCTGGCGAATGAAGCCGTCCTCACCCGGAACCCGCTGGGTGCGCCTTTGTATTCGCAGAATAAGATCGACCATACCGCCAAAGGCGACGATGCTTTGTTATATCCCAATAATAATTGGATCCAGAAGCTGATCAAAACCGCTACCATTAACCAGCGGGCCAATGTGAATCTCAGCGGAGGCGGGGACAAGGCGAAGTATTACCTGGCTTTGAGCTATAACCTGGATAATGGCAACCTGCGTGAGAACTCCCTGAACGGTTTCAGCAACAATGTCAAGCTTCAATCCTACTCCATTCTTTCCAATGTGAACCTGAACCTGACCAGGACTACCGAAGCGCTGGTCAGCCTGAAGGGCCAGTTCGATGACTACAGCGGTCCCGTCGGGGGCGGAAGCGCCGTATATAATAATGCCTTATACAGCAACCCCGTGGCGTTTCCGGCTGTCTACCCTTCTTACCTGATGCCGTATGTGAAACATCCTTTATTCGGGAATGCTGTCATACCGGGCTCGACCAATCAGCTGTATAACAATCCTTATGCGCAGTCCCTGTCGGGCTTCCAGTCCACCAGCACCAGCACCTTAACAGCCCAGCTAAGCTTAAAGCAGAACCTGGATTTTATAACGACGGGGCTTTCAGCAAGGGCGATGGCCTACACTACCCGTTATGCGAGCTTTATCCTTACCCGCCAGGTAAGTCCTTATTATTATAGCTCGAGCATTTCTGACGGGAAACTGACGGGCATATACCTGATCAATGACGGCAGCTCGGGGAATCCTTTTCCGGCGCCTACGGAATACCTGACCTATGCACCCGGGGATAAAACGATCAATACCACCTTTTACGGGGAGGCTGCCATCAATTATAACCGTGTCTTTGCTCAAAAGCATAGCGTGGGCGTGATGGCCATCGGGATCCTTCGTAATTATCTCACGGGAAATGCTAATTCCCTGCAGCTGTCCTTGCCGGCGAGGAACCAGGGCGTATCGGGCCGTGTGACCTATGGATATGACAGCCGTTATCTGGCCGAATTTGATTTTGGCTATAATGGTTCCGAGCGATTTGCGGCCAATCACCGGTTTGGCTTTTTCCCTTCCATCGGCGGAGGATGGGTGGTTTCCAATGAAAAATTCTTCGAGCCGTTGCTGAATGTGGTAAACAACCTGAAGTTCCGGGCTACATACGGGCTGGTGGGGAATGATCAGATCGGCAACGCGAATGACCGGTTTTTTTACCTGTCGCAGGTTGGCCTGGATGGATCGGTGGCCGGAGGTTTCGGCACCAACTTCAATTATGACAGGAACACCGTATACACCACCCGTTATGCGAATGCAGACATAACCTGGGAGCAATCCAGGCAAACCAATATCGGCATGGACCTGACCCTGTTGCACGATATCAAGATAACGGTGGACGCTTTCAACCAGAAAAGGACCAATATATTAATGGTAAGGTCCACCATACCGACTACGATGGGTCTGCAGGCGACCCCATCCGCCAACGTCGGCCAGGCATCCAGCAAGGGTGTCGATATTGCCGTGGATTATCAAAAAAGATTTGAAAAGAACTGGTGGGCGCAGGGCAGGGCCACCTTTACCTATGCCAAAAGCAAAGTGCTTGTGAACGAAGAGCCGCTGTATGCCGCCAATAATAAGAACCTGTCCCATGTTGGCCAATCTGTCAGCGCCATATATGGCCTTATTGCCGAGAGGATGTTCATAGACCAGGTGGAGGTGAATAATTCGCCTACTCAGTTCGGGAATGTGCTGGCCGGAGATATCAAGTACCGGGATGTCAACGGGGATGGCAAGATCAGCATTGCAGACTATATACCGATGGGTTATCCCTCCGTGCCGGAGATCCAGTATGGATTTGGGTTCTCTGTAGGGTATAAAAATTTTGATATCAGCGCGTTCTTCCAGGGAACCGCCAGGGTGTCGTTCCAGATCGATCCCATTGGTATTTCGCCATTTTATGCGCAGCACGGTCTGTTGAATGCGATAGCGCAGAGCTACTGGTCCGAAAACCATAGAAACTCCTATGCTTTTTACCCACGCCTGAACATAAACAGCGACAATGTCGGATCGTCGCCTACTTATAATAATAATTATCCTTCTTCCTGGTGGCTGCGGAGCGGCGCCTTTATGCGATTGAAATCTGCGGAGATCGGATACAATGTACCGCAATCTTCACTCCGAAGATTGCATCTGGCCACCGCCAGGGTGTATGTCAACGGGCTTAACCTTTTAACCTTCAGCGCCTTTAAGACATGGGATCCGGAAATGGGGGCTTCCGGCCTGGGCTATCCGATCCAGCGGGTTACTAACGTGGGTGTGTCACTTGGATTCTAAAAATTTCAAAAGAGCTTGTTTATGAAACGTAATTATAAGGTTTTGGTGGCTTTCTTAATTATCTCGTGCTTTATTGCATCCTGCAAAAAGAGTTTTTTAAATGTTGTACCTGACAATGTCGCCACGATCGACAATGCTTTTACATCCAAGGTGCAGGCAGAGAAATATCTTTTCACCTGTTATTCCTATCTGCCTTACGAGGAGGACCCTACGTACAATCCCGGCCTGACCGCCAGCGATGAGACCTGGATCGAGGATAATGAGATCCACATTCGTTCTACCAATGTCGCGCAGATGCCGCGAGGAGGCCAGAATACGTCCGACCCTATTTGTAATTACTGGGACGGCACAAGGGACGGGGCCCTGAACAGTAACGGGAATGGGATGTTCCGGGCGATCAGGGACTGCAATGTGTTCCTGGAAAATGTCAGCGATCTCAGCAAGATCCCCGACCTGGATATCGACACGAGGAACAGGTGGATCTCGGAAGCCAGGTTTTTAAAGGCCTATTATCATTTTGTTCTTTTCAGGGCATATGGTCCTGTTCCGGTGGTCGACAAGAACCTGCCTATCAGCGCCAGCCTTAGCGAAACACAGGTAAAACGCCAGTCCGTGGACAGCGTTGTCAACTACATCGCCAATTTGCTGGACTCATCTTTGACGTATCTGCCTGCTCTTATTGGCAATACTGCTTCTGAACTAGGACGTATCACCAAGCCCATCGCATTGAGCTTAAAGGCAAAATTGCTGGTATATGCGGCAAGTCCATTATATAATGGCAATACGGATTTCGGCAGCCTGAAAAACACGGACGGCTCCGCGTTGTTCAATACCACGTACAGCGCTGCCAAATGGCAAAGGGCCGCAGATGCCTGCAAGGCTGCCATCGATGCCGCTACTGCGGAGGGGGTACACTTGTATACTTTCGAAGTTCCGGGCGGATCAACACTCACCGATACGACTGTAACGCAAATGAGCATCCGGAATGCGATGAGCGAGCCGTGGAATTCGGAGCTGGTTTGGGGTTTGACGCACGCAGATATGGGATTCAACAGCTTTTTCCAGGCGATAGGCGGAGCGGCTTATGACAGGACTTATGTAAGCAACGGCGGGATCACCTATGGCAATGCATTGATGGGGCCTACCCTTAAAATGGCAAAAATGTTCTACTCCAAGAACGGAGTACCGATAGATGAGGACAAGACCCTGGACTTCAGCGATTATTCTTCGCTCCGGACAGCGACGCATGAAGAGCGATTCTATGTGAAAGAAGGGGAATCTTCTGCCAGGCTCAATTTCGACAGGGAGCCCCGGTTCTATGCGAATATAGGTTTCGACCGTTGCATCTGGTATATGGCCAACAGTCCTTCCCATTCGGATGAAAATACATTTTACCTATTTGCCCGGGCAGGGGAATTCGGCCAGAACTCTCCCATACCAATTACGACGATGTATATGAAGAAAGTGCTTAACTGGCACTTCGACTGGAATACCCGTCTTTATACTCCCTATCCCTATCCTTTGATCCGTCTGGCAGACCTGTACCTGTTGTATGCGGAAGCGTTGAACGAGGTAAACACAGCACCTACTACCGATGTCTACGATTATGTAAATCTCGTCAGGGCCAGAGCCGGATTGACCACTGTGCAGGATGCATGGTCGAACTACAGCATTTCTCCGACTAAATATACCACTAAGGAAGGCATGCGGTCTATCATACAAAGGGAGCGGGCCCTCGAGCTCTGTTTCGAAGGCCAGCGCTACTGGGACTTACTGCGGTGGAAAACTGCAGCGCAGGAGCTTTCCGGCAATGTCACCGGC
>Ga0105237_10004730_pt1 | contig 15660 bp, 20 predicted proteins | sample KBSC24metaG_FD_81520 | JGI IMG/M metagenome (GOLD analysis project Ga0105237, IMG submission 81520) | Corn rhizosphere microbial communities from Kellogg Biological Station, Michigan, USA - KBS C2-4 metaG | ecosystem: Host-associated > Plants > Roots > Rhizosphere > Soil | place: Michigan, USA... | reverse complement strand
ACAATGTTCAAAAAAGACAAAAAAATTTATTGCTGCTTGGTTGTTTTTCCATTGCCGCGTTCATCGTGCTGCGTTACACAAACCTGTACGGCGACCCGGTAAAATGGAGTGTTCAAAAAAATGCTTTTTTTACGTTCCTGTCCTTTATTAAGGTAAATAAATATCCACCATCTCTATTATACGTCTTACTGACATTGGGCGGGGCATTTTTATTCCTGTCGTTTACTGAAAAACTAAAAGGAGCTGTTGTAAAAGTTGTTTCTGTATATGGCAGAGTGCCCATGTTCTATTATCTCATCCATATCTATGTGATCCATTTAGTGGCAATCATTGCATCGACACTTACATCCGGTCAGGACTGGAAAAGATGGATCTTGACAAAACCCATCTGGTTTACCACAGATCTGAAAGGTTATGGATTTTCGTTACCTGTTGCTTACCTGATCTGGATAGGATTAGTGATCGCTTTATATCCTTTATGCAAACGCTATGATGCTTATAAACAAACCAACAAAGGAAAATGGTGGCTGAGTTATTTGTAAAAGCGCAAAAGATTTGACATGGAAGCTTTACAGTAGAATAACTCATAAAACACCATGCCTACCGTGAAATAGTCAAGTATTGCGTAGATATTGTCAAGCCATATAGGCGTGGTATCTGGAACTTTGTATCAACAAAAAGATACAAATCATGAAAAAGACCATATTGATCACTGGTGCATCCTCAGGCATTGGCCGGGACGCCGCCAAACTATTTCAACAAAAAGGCTGGAACGTTATCGCTACCATGCGTTCGCCCGAAAAAGAACAGGAACTTAATAAACTGAACGACGTACTGGTTACCCGTCTCGACGTAGAGGACCAATTGTCTATCACAGCTGCTATTAAAGAAGGTATCGCCCGTTTCGGCCAAATAGATACCCTCCTTAACAATGCGGGTTACGCGCTGGTCGGCGTTTTCGAATCGGCCACTGATGAACAGATTCGCAGGCAATTTAACGTAAATGTTTTTGGATTAATGGCCGTTACCCGCGCTATATTACCGCACATGCGTTCGCGGGGCAGCGGCACCATCATCAATATCTCGTCGATGGGCGGGCAGATAACATTTCCTTTTGGCGGCCTGTATCATAGCACTAAGTTCGCTGTAGAAGGGCTTTCAGAATCACTTGCACATGAGCTGCATACCTTAGGCATCTCTGTTAAGCTTGTTGAACCGGGCAGCATAGCCACCAATTTCCGTGGTGCGGTTGATATGATCAAAAATGATATTACCATCTACGACCCCATATTTGCCGGTTTCTTTAACAATTATGCGCAAGCCGCCGCCCATTTAAGCAAAGCCACGGCCGAAGAAGTTGCTGAAACTATTTATGAAGCAGCCATCGATGATACCGATCGCTTGCGTTATGCGGTTGGTGCAGATGCTAACTTCTTCATCGATACCAAATACCAGAACAGCGACCCGGATTATATGCGACGTATGCGCGGGTTTTTCATTAAATAAGGTCTATACCTCAATTTGAAAAATTGACTATTATGTACTTAATAGCTAAATTTACGTTATGCCAGAATCCTATATCGATATTGAATCCATCAGCGAGTTGCATGAGCTTTATGGTGTAGGTAAACCCAAACACCCTCTAATTACAGTGATTGATTTTGACAACGACCAGATCAATCGTCCTAAGGATGCGGCGATTTACCGGGTAGGTTTTTACACCATCTTTTGTAAAAAGTTCAGTGGTACGCTTAGATATGGGCGCTCCTATTATGATTTCAACGAAGGATCGCTGATGTTCACAGGGCCGGGGCAAATTGTATCCCCCAGTCCGGAGTTACGTATAGAAGAAGGCTGGGGATTATTCTTCCATCCGGATCTGATCAATACCGGTGCGTTGGGGCGAAAGATGATGGAGTATTCCTTCTTTAATTATGAAGCAAACGAGGCATTACATGTATCAGAAGATGAAAAAATCATCCTGAACACCTGTGTCCAAAACATCCATAAAGAATACCTACAGAATATTGATAAGCATACTAACGGTTTGATACAAGCTAATATAGAATTGTTGCTCAACTACTGTAGCCGCTTTTACGACCGTCAGTTTTATACCCGTGAAAAAGCGAATATTGATGTTATACAGCAATTTGAAAAACTGATCAAAGATTACTTTGCTCAGGAAACACTGATAGATACAGGCTTACCTAATGTGGGTTATTTTGCCTCGAAGATGAACTTTTCGCCAAATTACTTATCTGATCTGCTGCAACGCTTTACCGGCAAAACCACGCAGGAGTACATTCATTTACAGTTGGTGGATAAGGCCAAATCGCTGTTATGGAGTACGCAAAAATCGGTGAGCGAGATAGCCTATACACTGGGCTTCGACCATCCTTCACATTTCACCCGGTTATTCAAAAGCAAAACCGGCTATGCGCCAAGCGACTACCGCCATTTGAATTGACTATCAACGTCGGTAAGCAAATAAAATTAACAGATCTGCAGGCTGCAAGCTTGCGGATCTTGTTTTTTATAAGTGCAAAAAACATCAAAGGAAATAATTACAATTCTTCGGGAAATCCTTGTATTCCCCAGCATTGACTTAAGCGGCATCTTTGTATTGTTAAATCATTCAAACAACATTAACTCACAAAACAATGAAAAACTCAAATGTAAAGAATGTAGTGCTGGTGCACGGTGCATTCGCCGACGGTTCAGGCTTTAAAGCGCTTTATAACGAATTAACAAAAAAAGGGTATAACGTATCAGTTGTACAGAACCCTTTAACTTCATTAGAAGATGATGTTTTGGCAACACATGTTGCTTTAGACAGGATCGGTGGCCCTGCAATCCTTGCCGGTCACTCATGGGGAGGTGCGGTGATCACTGAGGCTGGTAACCACCCCAATGTTGCTGCCCTGGTATACATAGCTGCATTTCAGCCCGACAATGGCGAATCCGCATTGCAATGGCTGCAAACCGCCCCGCCGGCACCCGAAAACGGCGTATTGCCTCCTGATGAAAAAGGCATTGTATACTATGACAAAGACAAATATCATGCAGGCTTTTGTGCTGATATCGATGCGGATGAAGCAGCATTTATGTATGCCTCACAGGGAGCATTTTATGCTAAAGGCTTTGTAAGCCCAATCACTGATGCAGCCTGGAGACACAAACCAGCCTATGGTTTGATCGCTACCGAAGATAAAAGCATTAACCCCGACATACAAAGAAATATGTATAGCCGATCTAATACAAAAGTAACCGAAGTTAAAGGCAGTCACGTGATCTTTATGTCGCAGCCTGAGATTGTTGCAAGTGTGATTATTGAAGCAGCCGAAAAAGCATCAGTAATTTAATTGGCATTTAACATCTCTTTTATTTAATCCGTATGTCTTTATTGGCATGCGGATTTTGGCTTAACCAATACTGTTACCCGCTTATTTTTTTAAGATCCGGATCACTCCAGCGGAATAGCCCGCAACTTGCAACGTGTCAAAGTCAGTTTTTAAATTTGGCACAACAACTTCAAGGCTCTTTTGGTGAAGATGTAACATATGGCCATCCTGGTTGATTTTTAAAGGATTTTCATCATTATTATTCTCCAGTATCATTTTCAGCAAATGACTGCTTTTGCTTAACTCCAAAACAGATTGCCCAATAACTGACTTTTCGCCCAGGTTTAGGATTTTCTTAGCTTCATGATTAATAAATAGGATTTCTTGTTTTTCATTAACTCCCAACACTGCGTCCGGCATTTCCTCAATCAGCATTTTTATCCGTAAGTCTGCTGCGATTATTTTAGTAAGATCAGCATTTTCCTGCTCGCCAAGATTCACAGCCATTATATTAAATGCTTCAGCTAATTGGGTAAACTCATCGCTTGTATTAAATTTAAGCCTGGTATCATAATTTTTTTTACTAACCTGATGAAGCCCCTCGCCTAGTTCACGAAGCGGGTTCAGTATAAACCCAGGAAAATTGACAATTAAAATAAAAAGGATTATAAAGGTAATAAATACCATGCCCCCAAGATATAAGGTCGCCTTGCTTACTGTTGAATGGGTGTATTCATTTTTAAGCTCAATTGCATGCATGTTTAGTTCCTCTATCTTTTTCAACTGCAAACGAGCATTTCGTTCTGCTTGTTGCTTTTGATTTAAATCTGATGAGGGATCAATTAACAAAGTGAAGGCGTGTCGTAAGCTGCTGGTTGCTGTTTTTTCACCGGGTTCTGTAATATTATTTTCCTGTTTTTGAAGAGCCTGATCAAATGTGCTTGACACGCTGGACGTTAATGGCAAATCATTTTCATCTAAAACCGAGCGCATATCCCGGGTAAATGTTAATGTTTTATAATTGTTTTTTAGCGTAACATTTGAAGTTTCGGATATTACTTTGATATAGTAAACAGAGATAGCACCAAAAATCAATACAACGATAAACAAAAGGCCAAATCCTAAAAGAAGCTTTTTTTTGATTTTCATGACTCTACAATGAGTTTGTTAAAACAGTATCATAATTTATTTAGAGCAGGATTGTATAGTAAAGATAATTAAAATATACCCTCGTTGCTCTACCTTAGTAAATACGCTAAGTACAAAAGAGACTGTATCATCAATCAAATTGACCACCCCTTGGTGTTGTGTTACCTATGAATTGAAATTTAGCTGATAATATTTTTACAAAATTGGGTTTACATGTTTTTTGATAAAAATTACACAATTAATTGACTATCAATTATATAATAAATATTAACCATAAATTGTGTAACCCATGTAAACCCAATTTTTGTTAATGGAGTTAATCCAAACCAAGACTATCTATCGCTTAAGTATTTGAATAAGTCAAAAAAAAGAGGCTGATCATGATTTATGATACAGCCTCTTGCATTAGCTGCGGGGTACGAAAGATTCTTTAACAACCTGCCATCTTCCTGATAAATATTCCCAGATCAGTGTAATGAACTTTCTTCCTGACGGTCCATCCTGTTCCAGATCGCGGGTGATGATCACCATGCCCATGTTTTCATCACAAACAGCGTAATGAAACTCGGCTTTGGTGGAAAGCGGCGCTGCATTTGAATCATTGTTTCCCTGAACAAATCCTACAAGCTGTTCCTTGTTCATGGTATCAACCACGCCATTTTCATCAACTTTAACGATGAGCAATTTATCTGCATAAATTTGCTTTACATATGGTACATTAAAATGCGTGGCTTCGTAAATGAGCTCTTTCGTTAATTCAATTAATTGTTCACTATTCATTCTTTTAACTTTTAGAAATTGATCATTTGATGGATAGTATAGCTATCGTGAATTTATAATGTGCTCTTACCGCTGATTTTCAGGTATTGCGATCCATTCCGCATAATGTGTTTTGCCCAGGGAAACAGCGGCCTCGGGTACTATGGTATCAGCAGTAATTGGCGCTCCCGAATACAGGGCTTGTGTATCAGATACTATTTCGTAGTTTTTATGGGTTGCCTGTAAATATTGTTTAACCCATGCAGCCATGTCATATTTTTCAGGTCCGCCTATTTCCAGAATTTTATTAGCTGGTTTTTGTAGTGCTGTTTCAGCCATAAAAGCTGCCACATCTTTGCTCGCTATTGGCTGAATGTTGGCTGCCGGTACTATTACTTTCCCATCCACCATACTCATTTGAACAATACCTCCTGCAAATTCAAAAAACTGTGTTGCGTGAACAATGGTATAAGGAATACCCGATGCTTTGATCATATCTTCCTGCACTTGTTTGGCACGGAAATAACCGCTGGCCTGTAGTTTTTGAGTACCTACTACCGATAGGGCGATATGATGCTGCACGCCTGCAGCCTTTTCTGCAGGTAACAGGTTTTCGTTAGCCGTTTTAAAAAAGTTCATCACAGGAACATCTTCAAACGAGGGAGAGTTGGATACATCGATCACAACGTTTGCTCCTTGCAACACTTCCTTTAAACCTTCACCGGTTAGCGTATTTACACCATTGTTGGGTGAAGCGGCAATTACCTCGTGCCTACTGTTTTGTAATTGTTTTACTGTTTGGCTACCAATAAGGCCGGTACCGCCGATAACTACTATTTTCATGGTCTGTATTATTTAAGGTTAATTATATAATACAAAGGTGAAGATAGCCCGGGCGAAAAAACTTAAGCTGGTTTAAGAAATATACAGGTCCTGGTAGGTTTTTAAAGCGTCCAATGAAACACCCATGTAACTGGCAAAAATAGGATCAGGAATCCTTTGGATCAATTCGGGATAAGTATTTCTGAAATGGGAATAGAAATCTTTTTTAGATATCGTAGCAAATGTTTTTTGTTTAAATAAGGCCGCACCATAAGCCCGCTCATGAATTTTATTGAAATATAATGCCATCAAGGGAAAATGTAACAGCAGTGTTTCGTAGTTTTTCCTGCTCATATAGGTAATTTCTGAATCTTCCATAGCTGCAATTGAATAAACAGCAGGTTTACCATCCGGAAAAGTTTTATAGTCTGTTATCCACCAGTTTTCCAATGCAAAATGTATTACCTGCTTTTCTTTGTTCTGTTCATAGAACAAGTACAGGCAGCCCTTATTAACAAAGTAAATGGCATCGCAAGTTTCCTTTTCTTTCAAAAGCAATTCGTCCTTTTTTACCTGTTTTGTTTGAAAGAACGGTGCTATTTCTTCCTGCGCTACAACAAAAGCGGGAATGAGTTTTTGAATATGATGATATAGTTGTTCGGTCATGAATTATTTTTTCGCTTTTACTTTCTTTTTTCGCAATTCGCTCAAATATTCTGGTGTAAAGCCTAAAAAGGAGGCCAGTACTTTTTGTGGGATCCGCTGAATAAATTCAGGGTATTTAGATTGAAACAGTTCATAAAACTCATCCTTGGGCATTCTGGAGATCATCCGGATACGAAGCAATGACGCGGCATATGCCCGCTCATATATCAATCTAAAATAATTTTCGATGACCGGGAATTTGGCCAGCATCAATTCATAATTAGGGGTGGTAATGGCCAATACCTCTGTTGCCTCCAATGCCTGTATCGTATATGCTGACCGCTGTCCGGCCCGAAAAGCATTCAAATCTGTCATCCACCAGTTTTCTAATGCAAATTGCAGCGTTTGCTCCACGCCGTTATAATCGTTAAAGTACAACCGAAGACACCCTTTTACCACAAAAAAATATAACGAACAACGTTTATCTTCTTGCTGCAAAATATCCTTTTTCTTAAATGTCTTTGTCTCAAAAAACGATAATATAGCGTCGCCTTCTATCTCGTGGCTGGAAGTGATTTTTTGAATGTGTTGTATGAGCGGATGCATTTTTGATAGAAACAATTCCCAAATATAAGAAACGGAGAAGAATGCCAAAGTTTGAGCGAAAACTGATCCTAAAACCACACAGTATGCTCACTGGGAAACTTTGCTGGTCTTATTGGGTTTGTATATCTTTATAGTAAGTGATGACATTGACCACAAAACGAATTAATTAAAGCATGAATTACCAGGTAATAGCACCTCCCCCGTCGCTAAAAAAACATGTTCGTTACTTTTGGACGTTGGAGAAACAAACTGATGATGTGTCGCAAAAAACGTTCACCGTAATGTCAAATGGTGAACCAGGACTTATTTTTCAGCAAGACCCAAAGATTTTCACCGGTTTTAAATTGGAACGATTGCCTCAGTTATTTGTTTTCGGTCAGGCCACCAGATACGGGCAGTTGCACGGTAGTGGCAGTTTTAGTACCATAGGTGTAAGCTTTCAGCCAACCGCGCTAAAGTCGGTGTTTGGTTTAAACGCCAATGAGCTAACAGATCAAAGTACTTGTATCAGTCAGCTTGCTAAAACTTCTTTAACCGAGCAGTTACTTAGCTGTAGTTCCACCCAACAGCAAGTTTCTTACCTTAGTGTATTCCTTCAGGGGCAGATACATCATCGTGACGGAGAAAACAAAAAGCTGAATTACGCCATTACTGCATTACAGCAGGGCAAAAAGTTGCCTGGTATATTGCACGATCTCAATTTGTCAGAGCGTTCGCTGGAGCGCCTTTTTCTTATCCATATCGGTATCACCCCAATTTTGTACGCCCGCATCTGTCGTTTCCAAACATCGATGACGCTTCTACGCAAAGGCGATGTTCGTTCGCTCACTGATATCGCATATACTTTGGGCTATTTCGATCAATCTCATTTTATCCGTGATTTTAAAATATTCTCTGGCGTAAGCCCGAGCATCTATCTCCGTAAAGCTATTGAACGGATGCCTGGCTTTCCCGAATGGAAATCATAAAGGGGGGGGTACTGTCGGTTTTTTACAATCTTCTAAAATCTGTGTAGGTTAATTTTGTCTCATTAATAAACTTCAAAATAAAAATGAGATGAAAAATGTAATTAGCTGGTTTGAAATCTATACTTCGGACTTTAACAGGGCAAAGCAATTTTACACCGAGGTATTTAAATATAAACTAACAGATATTGCGATGAGTAGTGACCGGCATTCGCAAATGCAATATGCTACTTTTCCCGACAATGAAAATATAAATGGGGCATTGGTTAAATTAGATGAAGTAAAGCCGGGAGGCGGTGGTTCCCTGATCTATTTTGCTTCGGAAGAGATCAATGCAGAACTAAGCCGGGTTGAGGCTGTAGGCGGAAAGATCCTTCGTTCCAAACTAAGTGTAGGTGATTTTGGTTTTATTGCTTTGATAGAAGATACCGAAGGAAATTTAATTGGACTGCACTCATCAAAATAACTTCTTTAAATTTAATAAGAATTACCGTCAATAAAGATTTGGCGGTAATTTCAAAACGACATGGATCAGAACAAAAAAACGGAAGAACCTGATAATACGGCTGTAAGAACAGCTTTATGGAGAGCAATGCATGTTCAAATAGATGCCTCTCCACACATACTTGAAGACGAGGTAGGGTTAAAATTGATTGAACCAAACGAGGAGTGGCAGCAACGCCCGGATATGCACCCAGAATTTACCAAACGTCTTCGGGCATCTATTGTGGCCCGTGCCCGTTTTATTGAGGATTTAATTATTGAACAAAGCACGCAAGGGATCAGTCAGTATGTTATTCTTGGTGCCGGACTTGACACATTTGCCCAGCGGAGAGCAGATATCGCATCCAAATTTCAGGTATTTGAAATTGATCAGCCCGATACACAAACCTGGAAAAAGCAAAGATTAATTGAGCTAGGCTTCGGTGTTCCGGAATGGCTGCATTTTGTTTCCGTTGATTTTGAGATCTCTTCCTGGTGGGAGCAATTATTAAAAGCTGGATTTGACATCAGCAAATCAGCTGTTGTAGCTTGCACCGGCGTTAGCTTATATCTTACAAGAGAAGCAATTCTGGCTTCCTTACGTCAGCTTACAACCCTTGCACCAGGTTCAAAATTGGCGATGGCTTTTTATTTATCAATGGACCTGCTTAATGAAGAAGATAAATTTTTACAACAAATAGCAGAGAAAGGTGCCCGTGAAGCAGGCACGCCATTTATTGGTTTTTTTACTCCTGACGAAGTATTGACTTTAGCCCATGAGGCCGGTTTTAAGGAAGCAAAAACAACATCAGCAAAGGATATGGAACAACTTTATTTTACAAACAGGACCGACAACCTTTTACCTGCAAGTGGGGAAATATTCCTGTTAGCAACAACATAAGCTAAATTGTATGTTGATTTTATTATTTACTGTCAGCCTTTGTTTTTAAATATTTCAATGTATGAGTCGATCATCTATGGCAGGCATTGCCCCATTTTTCATTGTATGGGCTGTTATGGCAGCCACAATAAATAGCTATTCCTAAATTATCCAGATAAAATAAAGCCTCCCTGTGATATACAGAGAGGCTTTATTACTTTTATATACCTTGGATGTTAGTTTTATCCATTCAGCCTAATCATGGCCGTGGCCTTTATCCTCGTGTTTCCTATCCTTCATTTCTCTTTTCATATCCTTATCCCGTTCCTTGTACTCCTTTTTCATTTCCTTATTCTGCTGTTTATATTCTTTATCTTTTTGCTTATACCAGCCTTTGTGTTTACCATTATCCCAGTGATTACGATATTTTTCGTCCTTGCTATCCCTAATGATCAACTGATCATGTCGGCCTTTATAATTGGCGTACCGGGTTCTGTAAACATTATTCCGCAACCAGGGGTCTCTCTCATTAATAACAACTTTATACCCACGATATAAATCATAATTACGATAAGTAGCTGGTAAACTAACAGTTCTGATCCACCTGTTGTTTTGATAATAAACATACTGATGAGTAGGGACAGAATAATAAGTATTAATATCAGGCAGGTAATAATAGTCGGCATGATCATAGCCAACCGGTCCCCATGATGGCTGACTGCCAATATTCACCCCTAAACTGACATTGATCTGGGCGCTGCTCACTTTAGCAAAGAAACAGCAAAGTAGTATGACTGATGCGTAAATTAACTTTCTCATAATAAATAGTTTATAGGATTTAATCTATAACGTTACATATTGAAAAAAGTTTACTAAAACGGATGAAATATTTGGATAAAAGATGACAATTGGTATATATCAAAAAATGGAGAAACGTAATGATCCTCAATAATTTCCTACGCCAATAGGAACTTCTGCAAAAATATCTACCAACCTGGTTTTCCAGATCTCTAGTTCGAGTGCAAGTTCCTCCACCGATTGCCTTTCAGTTCCATAAATTACGTGGGGCCTCAGTACAGAAAACCCGGTAAATTCTAAAATGCCTCTCTGTAATGGGTGTAGTATTATGGCAAGGTCTCCATATTTCTCAGTGATATAATTCGCTTCCGGTCCACCGGTAGTAATGGATAGCAATGCTTTTTTACCCAGAAAAACGCCGTTTTCGTAAATTCTACCATTTCCGTAAAAGCGCCCCATGGCAAATACGCGATCTACCCATCCTTTCAGAATGGCGGGCACACCAAACCACCACAACGGAAACTGCCAGATCATAAGGTCACACCATTCTACCTTTTGTTGTTCTTCTTCAATAAATGTTGCAAAGCCATTCGCCTGGCTCGCATACACCTCTTCCAGTTGTTGTTTGAAAAAGGTAGAATCATTTACGGTTATAAAATTAGTCCGGTCAGAAACGGGGTTAAATTGCATGGTATACAGATCAGATACTTTTACTTCATGGCCAACACTGGTGAGTGTATCTATTGCCTTGGTAAACATGGCGCCATTCATACTCTGAGGTTCGGGATGTGCGTATATAATAAGAATTTTCATATGGATGATATTCGAGTTTTTAATAAACCGACAGCAAAATTATTCCTTAATCAGTAAGTTTGTGAATATGCCGCTAATTGTATGAGGCACACAAAAATGTAAGTCATGAGCACTAGAAAAATTACATCTACCAATAATATCAACCGGGAAAAGCTTATCGACTTCTGCGGGATGATGTATGCCGTTGATCTACTGGGTGGAAGATGGAAATTGATAATTCTTTATAAATTGGGAAAAGGAGCCCTCCGTTTCAGTGAATTGAAAAAGATAATCCCTGGCATTACAGACCGTATGCTGACGTTGCACCTGAAAGAGCTGGAACAAAGTGGCTTAGTTGACAGGACTATTTATGCCGAAGTGCCTCCACGGGTTGATTACCGGCTCACCAGCATCGCCGAGCTACTGATACCCGTGTGGCAGCAGCTAGAGCATTGGGGACTTGCCCATAAGGAAAGCCGGGGCGAAAAAGTAGATGTATAATTTGAGCTTTAGGAATGGAAGAACACAGCCAAAGTGGCATCTCCCAATCGCGAATAAGAACTATATTTGTTTGTCGATTTCAATAATGAAGTCTGGTTTACCTGACAAACTTTAACCATCCCCAAAATTTCCGTTGTTTTAGGTAGTCAATGTCAGCTTCGTGAGCATATGCCTCGTGTTCAAAAATAATATCCAGGTAAGCTTTTTCATGATCCCGGTGTTTTACCAGATTAACTAAATAGTTGATAAGATAAAGCATGTAAAACGGCACGATCAATAACTCCAGTTCTTGCATCAAATGGATAGTTTCGTGCCTGATCAATTGGGCATCGTTTTTTAAATCTTTATGCTTTATCAGTATAAAAGGAAAAACAGCCATACCATTTACCCTAAGAAAAGGAACAACAATAACGATGGGAAATAAACTCGACTTACTCAATTGATGCATCACTAAATATAAATAAAATATTTACTGATGCCGGAGAAGCAGTTAATGAAACGTTCTCTCGTCACCCAAATATCAAATATTTAGCATTTGCACTCATCAGCAGGAAATTCAATTATTTTCAGTTCTTGAACCTCCCCATCAACAGAAAATGACCCAGGAAATAAATAAAACCGTTACCATTAGCAGCCCTTTATCAAGTGTGTGGGATGCATTGACAAATCCGCAATTAATAAAGCGATGGATGCTGGACACGGAAATAAATGTGATCACTGACTGGCAAATTGGAGGCCCCATCATTTTCAGAGGGAGTTTGCACTGGACAGATTTTGAAAACAAAGGAACCATCCTGCAATTTGAACCCGAAAAGACTTTTCAATATAATTATTGGAGCACCCTTTCCGGCCGGCCTGATATACCAGAAAACCATATTATAGTTGGTTTTGTGTTGAATCCAATAACAAATCAAACAGCACTAACACTAACCCTGAGTAATATTACGGATGAGGTAAATTATAAACATCTTGATTTTTACTGGGCGGTAACGCTTGAGGTTTTCAAGAGGCTTTGTGAACAATCTTAGTGATTTTACTTAATTGGCGTATAGCCATCTATACCCCTATAATTGTCGTAATTGCCCCCGTTTTATTTGAAGATGTTGCCCTACCTTTATTTTATCAAAACAAAACAGCAATTAAAATGGAAACAGCAAATAACATCGCAATTACAGTTGAGAGCATCGTAAATACTCCAGTAGCAAAAGTTTGGGAATCATGGATAAAACCCGAACATATTACCCAATGGTGCCAGGCATCAGACGATTGGCACACACCTTATGCAGATAATGATCTGCGCGTAGATGGAAGCTTCACAACCACTATGGCAGCCAGGGATGGCAGCTTTAGCTTTGATTTTGGAGGTGTTTACACCGCGGTGGAGGAGCATCGCCTTATTGAATATACCATTGGGGATGGCAGAAAAGTTTCGATCATATTTGAAGATCAAGGCAACAGCACTAAAGTGATTGAAACATTTGATCCGGAAAGCACAAACCCTATCGAAATGCAACGGGGAGGCTGGCAGGCTATTCTTGATAATTTTAAAAAGTATACAGAAACTCTTGCATAGAAAAACATGAAATAAAAATCCTGATACTCATCCGTATCAGGATTTATTATTTAAACTTTATTTTTTATACCGTTGCCACGATAAACAATCTCGGGAATGGCAACAATACCGAACCATCAGCATATTGCGGATATGCTTTCGTTATCCCTTCTTCATATTGTGCTAAAAAAGCCTTGCGTTCGGCATCATCAAGCGGATCAATAAACGGGCGGAGACCAGTTCCTTTAAACCACTCTACAATAGCAGCAGGGCCACCCTGAAGCGGGTGATGATAAACGGTGCGCCAGATATCCAGCGTAGCAACCTTATCCCGTAGGTTACGATAATACCATTCGGCGCCTTCCCTGGTCATTCGTTTTGATGCCTGATTTAATTTAGAGGTCCAGGGTCCGTTGGCAGCCGTTTCACGCATAAGGCGATGCGCAGGTTCATCAAAGTTATCAGGCATCTGCACGGCAAGGCAGCCTCCTTTAGCCAACTTACTAATCAGTGCCGGAAAAAGTGTTTGATGATCAGGCACCCATTGCAAAGCAGCATTAGCCAGGATAACATCATAAGGCCCCGGATCGCGCCAAGAGGAAATATCGTCGACCTCGAAATGTACATCTGGCATACGTTTACGGGCTGCCTCGATCATATTTTCGGAACTGTCCATACCCGTAACTTTAGCATTTGGGAATTGGGCACGCAGCAACTCTGTTGAATTACCAGGCCCGCATCCAATATCCGCAGCAGTATTTACTTTAGCTATTGGGATATTAAAAAGCAGGTCGCGGATAGGACGGTTGCGCTCGTTCTCAAATTTTGAATACTGTTCTGATGACCAACCCATATAGTTTTACATTTTAATATTAAACAAAATATAGTTGAAAAAATTATAACCCGTGCTCTGTTCGTTATTATCCTAAGATAACCGTCGGCTCTGGTATTTCTTTTAATTTTGCCATTCACACTCTTATATTATAATGGAACATCTGCTCGACAATCCCATCTGGAATGCCCTGATATCTGGAAATAACAACCTGGCCCACGGTAGCAGTGAGGTTAAATATTTTGCCGAAAACGTAGCTCCTTTTGTTGGCTTTGAAGATTATTCAGTAGCCAACTTTAATATGCTTTATGAACTGATAAGCAATCAACGGGTTTTGGCAGTTGTTTCGGCCGAAGAAATTACCATTCCCGAGAACTGGAAAGTGCTTAACAACATGAAAATATTACAACTCGTGTTTAATGGGTCAGTACCACAGGAGCCCACAAGCCAGGAATTGATCACTTTACAGGAGCAACATATACCGGCTATGCTTGCATTAACCAAAATGACCAATCCGGGGCCCTTTTCTGAACGCACCATTGATTTTGGCAATTACAAAGGAATTTTCAGCAATGATGAATTAATTGCGATGGCAGGATATCGCACACAGCCATCACCCTATATTGAAGTTAGCGCGGTGTGTACCCATCCCAATCATCATGGCAAAGGCTATGCGGGCATGCTAATTAACTATCATATTGGTCAAATTATAGCAGCATCAGGGATCCCCTATCTCCATTCACGCACTGATAACGCAACGGCCATTAGACTTTATCAAAAATTGGGATTTTCGGTCAGGAAAGAAATGACCTTTAATATCATTCAGAAAACTAAAGATCTTATATAATTAACAAACCGACCCGATATCTTCATACCGGGCCGGTTTATGTTATGGCGACTCAGTTATAATTCAACTATGAATTGCCTTTGATGAGCCTTGAGATCCATACCAGTAATACAGCACCCAAAAATGCTGTAATAAGATAACCGATACTCCCACCCCAATGGATACCCAGCCATCCTAAAATAGCTCCACCAACCCATCCGCCAACCAAACCTAACAGAATGTCGATAATAATTCCATAACCATCACCCTTCATCACTTTCCCTGCGAGCCAACCGGCAATACCGCCTAATAAAATTTGAAATAATAAGTGCATAATTATATGAGTTTAAGTTAAAAAATCAATAGATAGTACTACCAATAGCAGATTTGATGCTACTGTTATGCTAGTATTTAAAAGGATTGTTTTACATAGTTTTTCCAGGCTTTAAAATACCTGTCCAAACTATCCTTAGGTTTTATATAAAGATATTTATTATCCTTCAATATTTCCGGATAAAAAATTCCATTATTTAAAACGTTATGATATGTTGAAATTATGCCAAACATGCCAAATTCATTTTTGTGCTTGCAGAATATGGTTTTCTGTCTATATTTGCACTCCCAACGCGAAAGTAGCTCAGTTGGTAGAGCACGACCTTGCCAAGGTCGGGGTCGCGAGTTCGAATCTCGTCTTTCGCTCAAAGCCCTT
>Ga0105237_10004726_pt1 | contig 15668 bp, 8 predicted proteins | sample KBSC24metaG_FD_81520 | JGI IMG/M metagenome (GOLD analysis project Ga0105237, IMG submission 81520) | Corn rhizosphere microbial communities from Kellogg Biological Station, Michigan, USA - KBS C2-4 metaG | ecosystem: Host-associated > Plants > Roots > Rhizosphere > Soil | place: Michigan, USA... | reverse complement strand
TTACCAGAATCATTCGATCATGCTCAACTTTGCTGCATTGAATTTCCCGCCGTTAACTCAGTACCATTATTATTATAAACTGGATGGGTATGATCAGGAGTGGATTGATGCCGGTCAAAGAAACTATGCTGCCTACATGAATGTTCCAGCCAATTCCTACCGTTTTCTGGTTAAACATGTTCAACCAGGATATGCTAATGAAGGTGTGGTTACAGAAATGCGTATCGATATTGATGGACCATTTTGGGAAAAAAACTGGTTTATTGCTGACCTTGTACTGTTATTTCTGGGCTTAGTCTACTGCCTGTACCGCTATAGAATAGCCCAGCTCTCAAAGCTGGCTCAGATGCGCCAGGGCATAGCGACTGATTTGCATGATGATATCGGTTCTGCTTTGTCTAATATCAATATCTTATCAGAACTTTCTAGAAAAAGCCTTCAAAATACCACTCTGGCCCATATTTTTCTAGACCGAATTTCAGAAGAGGTACAGACTTCCAGCCAATCTCTCGATGATATTATATGGAGCGTAAATACTCATAATGACAATTGGGAAGAAACTTTTAGCCGGATGAGGCGCTACGCTGCTGAAGTTTTTGAGAATAACAATATTCTATATCACCTTAAACTTGATGAACAGGTTGGAACTGCGAAATTAAACATGGGGAAGAGAAGGGATATTTTTCTGATTTATAAGGAGATTTTGAACAATATAAACAAACACGCCGAGGCAACAGAGGTAAACATAGAGATGTGCTTTAAGGAAAAAAAACTGATGATGACCATATGCGACAACGGCAAAGGCTTTGATAAAAGCAAACAAACCCACCGGAATGGTCTTAAAAATTTAGCCAGGAGGATTGCCTGTTGGAAAGGAAGCCTGATTATAGATGCGGATGATAAGGGGACCCGGATAAAGATTCTGATATGACAGAGGATCACTCATTTGAGTAGGCTTTGCTATGGATTAAATGATTAATTTAGAGAGATGAATCCAATCAGCATTATATTGTTTGAAGATAATGAAAGGCTCAGGGAGTCTCTTGTTTACCTGTTAAACAATACCGATGGATTTAAGGTACTGGCAGATTATGGACATTGTAATGATGCGGCATCTGCTGTTAAGGTATATAAACCTGAAGTGGTATTGATGGATATTGATATGCCTGGGACAGATGGGATTAAAGGCGTAAAAATGGTTAAGGAGGCTATGCCTTTAACGGCTGTTATTATGTTTACTGTTTTTGAAGACGATGACAAATTGTTTCAATGTCTTTGCAATGGTGCAAATGGCTATCTTTTAAAAAAGACAGCGCCGGGAAAACTTTTCGAGGCGATACAAGAGGTGATGGATGGGGGAGCTCCAATGTCGCCTTCTATTGCCCGTAAGGTTCTGAATAGTTTTAACCAGGCTAAGCCAAAGGAATATAATTTAACTCCAAGAGAATTGGATGTGTTGCAATTGCTCATTAAGGGCTACAGCTCAAAAATGATTGCCGCCGAATTAATGATATCTTTTGATACTGCCAGATCTCATTTGAAAAACATTTACCTGAAGTTACACGTGAATTGTGGCAAACAGGCTATTTCTAAAGTGCTTACCGAGCATATTCTTTAATGTTTTCATACTACCCAAAGATGTGATTTCAGAGCCAGGTCAATTGCCGCAATTTTGAGGTGATTATTTGAAACTTAAATCTATTTTCTTATGAAGAATTTTAATCATTTTTTATTTGTGATTACCGCGGTTGCGGTCGTTTTTAGCGCTTGCAGCAAAGAAGGGCCAATTGGACCTGCGGGGCCTGCAGGAACCACGGGCGCAACTGGTGCGGTAGGTGCCACTGGAGCTGATGGTACTAAGATTTATTCGGGCACTGTTGCCCCCGCTGCCACACTAGGTGCTAATGGCGATTTTTATCTGAACACTGCCACGAGCATGCTCTATGGTCCCAAAACTGCTGCAGGCTGGGGTACAGCTACAAGCCTTATTGGCGCAACTGGTGCTGCCGGGGCAACTGGTGTGGCGGGGTCTAAAATTATTAGTGGCACGGGTGTTCCGGCAGCATCTGCTGGAAGTAATGGCGATTATTACCTGGACCCGGCTAATTATTTGTTTTACGGACCAAAGGCTAATGGCGTATGGCCTGTTCCCATCAATCTTAAAGGGGCTAAAGGTGATCCGGGAACAGCAAATGTGATTTACTCCGACTGGATAACCCCAAGTACTTACACTAAAACTACCGTTTTTGGAACTGTCTATTTTACGGCTGACATTGCGGCTTCAAAAGTTACTCAAGCCATATTGGATCAGGGTACAGTAATTGTTTATGGTAAGCTGAACGGTTATAACCCGGTTATATGGCCAACAGACCAGGTAGCAAACCTGCCGATTTCCATTACTTATATGAGTGGTGCGGTCTCTAATATTGATATCTGGTCTGCACTGGGCACAGTGGGAAGCATTCGCATTAGTCTGACCAGCTCAACAAATGCCTATAGTTCCATATCCAATGCCCATCAATTCAGGTATGTCATTATTCCTGGAGGGGTGCATACATTGTCAAATGTTAATTCTAAAAACTATGATGAGGTTAAGCAGGCTCTGCACCTAAGAGATTAGAGTAAAGGAGCGCTCTTTTTATAGAGGTGAATTTTTTCGAAAAACCCTTGAACCCTATTTCAAGGGTTTTTCGTAGCAAATTGCAAAGGGAGGGTGAGGATGGAAAATGTGAGGGCTGAGCTTTGTGATTTGAAACTAATATTTCCTTATTTCTGTAATTGTCGATTTGATTTCTAATTTTGGAGCACCTAATGAAAATTTGTTGTTTATTATTTTCGCTCCAGACCTGCCTTTATGCTAAAAGATATTTACCGGGAAAAATCTCCATTAACAGACAAAGACTGCTTTTTAGTCTTTGATCGAGTGAAATCGTCGTTTACTTTTCCTGTCCATATACACCCGGAATATGAATTGAATTTTGTGGAGGGGGCTGCTGGGGCCCAGCGGATTGTTGGAGATTCTGTGGAAACGATAGGTGATAAAGACTTGGTTCTGATTGCTAATCCGGAACTGAAGCATGCCTGGAAAAATGGTGAATGTACTTCTGATTATATTCATGAAATTACCATTCAGTTTCATCCATCGCTGATTAACCAGTACCTGGGCAAAAATCAATTTCAAAGTATACAGGAGTTGTTTTCCCGGGCATCTAAAGGTGTAATTTTTGGTGCTGGTGCTATTGATAAAATTCTCCCGGTTCTGAGGTTGCTCACTATGGAAAGAGATGGATTCTATTCTGTGATGAAGTTATTGATGCTGCTGTATGAATTGTCTAAATGCGAGGACGTCAGAGAGCTCTCCAGCGCGGCATCTCTGAACATGTCTCCAAATGAAATTTTGATCAATAAACTTCATGGTTATGTTTCCAGGAATATTTCTGAGGTAATTTGCTTAACAGATGCTGCTGAAGCTTTAAACATGAGCCGTTCTACCTTTGCCCGTTTTATTAAAAGTAATACGAAAGTGAACTTCAGCTCCTATTTGTTCGATTTCAGGATAAATATGGCTATGGAAAAGCTTAAAAAGAATGCTTCCATTGCAGAAGTGGTTAGCGAATGTGGATTCAATAGTGTTTCCTATTTCTATCGGGTATTTAAAAAGGCGAAAGGTGTAACGCCTGCTGAATTTAGAGATAGTCATCAGAAGGACCAGATCATTATCTGATTACGCTTTGTGAATCAAATAACACCGATAATCCTCCACTCGAACGGAAAGTTGAAGAGAAGAGCATATAGTTCAATAGTGTTGAGCGATTTGTACAATCTGTTTTGATCTGTTGTTTTCTTTAAGGTTTTGTTTTTCAGTTGATTGTGGTTTTGTGATCTTCGCTGAAAATTAGATTTGTGCCTTGAATTTTATTGCTGATAATGAAATGATTAACGCAGTTTGGCGTCGTTAATGGCATATATGGTTTGTTTTGAGCTAAAATAAAGAATCAAAAGTTCAATTCGATTGAGCAAATCCTGCAATTTTCCGGTTTGGCGAATACATAGTTTTATCCCAATTAACTACTTCGATTTAACCAAATGTAATGAGTATGGACCTATTTGTGTTTAAATACACGCATTCTGCCGTATACGCTCTGAATTCTTCCTGCATCATTGCAAAAAAAGCCAAGCAACATTAAATGAGAACAAGTCTATTAATTTTATTTTTAGTCAGTTTATGCCTTTTCGCAAGTGCACAACAGACTATTACTGTGAAAGGCACGATAAAGGACAATGCCAATAATCCTTTATCTGGTGCTACTATTGTGATTAAGGGGAATACCGGAGCTGCCGGTGGAACCACATCGGATCTTAACGGGAACTTTAGCATTCAGGCACCTGAAGGCGCGATTCTTATATTTTCTTACGTTGGGATGCAAAAAACTGAAGCTACCGTTGGAAAATCAAAGACCATGAACATTATACTTTCTGACGGCGATCAGCTGAACGAGGTTGTAGTAGTGGGCTATGGTACCGTGAAGAAAAAAGACCTGACAGGTGCGGTGGCTTCCCTAACCGGAAAAGAGATGCAGACTGACGTTGCCAAAAGCGCGAGTGGTGCATTGCAAGGCCGGATTGCTGGTGTAAGCGTGGCCAGCGTGAGTGGTCAGCCTGGAGCCGGGATGAGTATTAATATTCGCGGACTGAGTTCGTTGGGTTCCAATACGCCTTTGTATGTTATTGATGGGGTGTACGGCGATATCAATATGGTTGATCCTTCTGATATTGCTTCTTTGGATGTGCTTAAAGATGCTTCTGCAGCAGCTATTTATGGTTCGCGTGCAGCCAATGGCGTTGTTCTGATCACCACAAAAGGGGGTAAGAAAAATACCCGTGCTTCTATTAGTGCCAGTGTATATTCCGGGGTGCAAACTATTGCAAAGAAACTGGATGTATTGGATGCGCAACAATGGAAAACCATCATGAGCCAGTCTGGTTATTTGCCAAAAGAAGCTATAAATTTTCAAGGACCTGGTACCAACTGGCAGGATGAAGTTTACCGCACTGCCCCTTTGACCAAGGCGAATGTCGGCATTACCGGAGGTTCGGAAACAGCAACCTATAATGTATCTGCTGGGTACATCAACCAGGATGGTATTCTGATCAATTCGGGATATGAAGCTTACAATATCCGCAATAAAAATACTTTTTCTTTTTTCAATGATCATTTGCGTATTGGTAATACTTTATTGTTAACCACAGCAGAAAGACAGGATAATCATTTAACGATAACAGATCCCTTGCGTCAAAATCCCTTACTTGGTGTATTAGACCCTAATCAGCTGGGTGGCTATGCTGGTATTCTACCCTGGATGAAAAATATGGACAATCCGGTAGGTGCTTCGAGATTGTTTGACAACAGATTGAACAAAACGGACATCTTGTTGAATGCTTATGCGGAGGTAGACCTGGGTGTAAAAGGGCTGAAATATAAGTTGAATTATGGGTACAACAGAAACAATGGCCGCAATTATAATTATAACGCGCCTTATAACTTTGGATCGGGGGCGGTTCAGTCTAAACTAAATGAGTCGGCTTATTTTAATAACCAGTGGTTATTGGAACACACTTTACATTATGACAATACAATTGGTAAGCATACCATATCGGCTTTGTTAGGCTATTCATCCCAGGAAAATTCTAACCGTTCTTTTGGAGCCGGACGGAGTGATATCCCGTTTGGAACCAATTCTATTGGTGCCGGATCGACTACACAACAGACAACCTCTGGAGATTTGCAGGAGTATTCGCTGATTTCTATGTTTTCCCGGGCGATGTACAGCTATGATTCCAGATATATGATGTCGGTATCTGTTAGGCGTGATGGTTCGTCACGTTTTGCTGATGGTCATCGTTATGGTGTATTCCCTTCAGTTTCTGTGGGCTGGAACATCATGAACGAGAAATTCTTTACCAGTGCAAAAGATGCCGTTAGTGAGTTGAAGATACGGGCAAGTTATGGAAAACTGGGTAATCAGGAGATTGGTAATTATGCTACGCAAAGCATCAGCAGCAGCGGGATCAATTATATTGAAGGTGGTAACTGGTGGATGGGCAGCAATACCGGGGTAACCTGGGTATCTCCAAAAGACCTGACCTGGGAGGAAACACATACCAAAAACTTAGGATTGGATGCCAGCTTCTTAAAGGGTAAATTATCTTTAACTGCAGATTACTATGTTCAGGAGACTAAAAACGTATTGTTGAGCATCTCTATGCCTGGTTCAACAGGATTGAAAGGTAGCCCGACTATGAATGCCGGAACGATTCAGAATAAAGGTTTTGAGATGCTGTTGAACTATAAAAACAGTATTGGAGAGGTTAATTACTCTATTGGCGTAAATGCTTCTACTGTTAAAAACAAAATCACAGCGATTACTGTGGGTAGTGAAAAACAGGAGTTTGTTGGTTACAATCCTCAAGGTGAGGGAACCATTACCTGGGCTAAACTTGGGGATCCGATTGGTGCATTTTACCTGATCAGAACCAATGGCATCTTTCAATCTGATGCAGAGGCGCAAGCTTATAAAACGCCGGCTGGAAAAGTGATTCAGCCAAATGCTAAGGCTGGTGATATCCGCTTTATTGATTTTAACGGTGACGGACAAATTACGGATGATGACCGTCAGTATGCAGGTAGTCCTTTCCCGGATTTTAATTATGGTATACGTGGTAGTGTAAACTATAAAGGTTTTGATCTGGGGATCTTCTTTGATGGTATGAAAGGCAATAAGATCTACAACTATACCAGGGCACGTATGGAGTCTATGAATGAGTTCACCAATTTTGGTGCAAACGTGCTGAATACCTGGACGGATCAGAACAGAAATACAGATGTTCCCCGCTTTACGCAACAGGATGAAAACAAGAACAGCCGCCGTGTGAGTGACCGCTGGTTGGAAGATGGTTCTTTTTTCCGTCTGAAAACATTAGAAATCGGCTATACTTTCGATAAGCCTTGGGTAAATAAAACCCACATGAAAAATTTCAGGCTTTTTGTAGCAACGGACAACTTGTTTATTGTAACTAAGTATAAAGGATACAGCCCGGACCTTGGACAGAATGATGATCAGAATGGTGGTGGTTCCAGCACCATGTCGAGAGGAACAGATCACGGACGTTTCCCTGCTGCAAGAACAATCACAGCAGGACTTCAGGCAAATTTCTAAGTATTAACAGGAACAATTAAAAGAATACATCATGAAAACAAATATATTGAAGCAACTGTCAGTGGTTGCTATACTCACGATCTCCATGGGGGGATGTAAAAAAGACTTTCTGGATCATGTCAATCCAAATCAGGCGGTAGAGCAAACTTTTTGGACTTCTGAAGCCAATGCGCAATCTGCTATGGCAACGGTTTATTCTCCGATCCGTGGACAAATGTATGGCTATTTTGGGGGATATACCGGGTGGCATACCATGAACCGCGCAGATGATGTGTGGTTTATCTTAGGGGAGGAATTGCAAAACTGGGAGCCGGCTACTTATTCCAACACGGCGAATACTGCCGGAAGTGATTTTGACCAGATTTACCAGTGCATTAACCGGGCTAATGTGGTGCTGAAGAACGTGAAAAATGTGCCAATGAGTACGGATAAGATCAATTCTTTAATTGCTGAGGCGAGTTTTCTGAGAGGTTTTTCGTATTTCCTTCTGGCCAGTAATTTTGGTGATGTACCTTTGCGTCTGATTCCCGCCTCTGAAAGCACCGAAGAAATTATGAAACCGTCCTCTCCTGAGGAACAGATTTGGAAGCAGGTTGTAGAAGATTTCAAGGTAGCTAAAGAATATTTGCCAATTGTACGTCCTGCTGCTGAAGCTGGAAGGGTTACCAAGGGCGCAGCTATTGCTTATTTGGGTAAAGCCTATAATTACATGAAGAAATATACGGAAGCTGAGGCAGAATTGAGCACCATTATGAAAGCTCCTTATACTTATGACCTGGTGAGTAAATTCGAAGATAATTTTACAGAGAATACAGAACTGAACAAAGAATCTGTATTTGAAATTATGTACAATGGTAGCTTTGGACAGGGTTCATGGGGTTCTGAAGAGGCAACAAGTACTCAAGGCTTTGTGATCCCGAATTTTGTTGGCCCTCAGGGAACTGGCGGCTGGTTTAAATGGATGCCTACGGCTTCTGTTGTAAATGATTTTATGGCAGAACAAAGACCTGTGGGTTCGGATACCAAATTTGATAAACGGATGTACACCAGTTTTTTCTGGAAGTATTCTGATTTTGAAAATACTGTGGCTGATGGGGCTTGGTTTGGAAATCAGTCTTTTGATCAGATCTGGGAAGCGAGTGCAACCAAACGTTTGAGAGGTGAGCCGGATTTCTCTACGGTTAATGGTAAAAAAGGCCGTTTCCTGATTAAAAAGTTTACCAATTTTTATAAAAATGTTGCCGATGCAAACAGTATGTACGATCAGCAAAATCAAAACAACAACCTCAGGGTGATGCGTTTTGCTGAAGTTTTGTTGTTGCATGCAGAGGCGGCCATTAAGACAGGTAAATTGAGCGATGCGGCTAATGACCTGACGCGTATCCGGGACCGGGCAGGGCTTGCTGCCAAAACCTGGAGCGGCGTTGATGATTTATGGAAAGAGGTGATTCACCAGAATGAACTGGAGTTTTTCTTTGAAGGCCATCGTTTCTTTGACTTGAAGCGTTTTTATACCTACGACCAAATGAAACAAATTCTGGTGCAGAATAAGAAGCAGGGTGCGTCGAATTTTCTGCCGAAACATTTTTATCTGCCTATCCCGCAGACGGAGTTGAATACGAATACAGCTATTCAGCAACATCCGCTGTGGAAATAATTTTAAAGCAGGGCAGGGCAGCATTGGTGATGCTGGTCCTGCCGCTATTGCTGCTGGTTGCCTGTAAAAAGGATAAGACAGCGGAATCTTCCAAAGAGGGAACCTATGAAGCTTCATTGGAAAGCATGACGGAAAAGGGAAACTTACTCTTAAATTATGTAAAGGGGGATAAAGTTTATATGTTTAATTTTGAAGCAGGGGTGGTAGAGGTACCAGTACAATCTATTCTTTCTGTAGAAGATCATCCTGATCAGTGGGCAACTGTGGTGAATTTTGTGGATAAAAAGAGTCTTTCTGTTCCCTCTAAAGGAAATGCCCTGGATTTTATGGTAAAGAAGGTAACCTTAAATCCATCAGGGTATAATCCATTGGCTGCAACAGTTGAAGTTTTTATGCCGGCCAGGGGGAGAATAAAGGTGATTATACACAGTAAAACAGGTAAGAACGGAACTATAGAACATCTGTTTACAGCTTCAAACAATAGGCAAATTATTCCTATGCTGGGATTGTATGCCAATTATAACAATCAGGTTGATCTGGTTTTTACAGATATGAATGGAAAGGAACGTGGGCGAACACAGGTTAACATACAAACGGCTCCTCTAAAGGTGAGTGCTTTTCCGACGTTTGAAGTAATTACCGCTCAGAAGGACCGTATGGAACCTGGACTCGACCTGGTGAGTTATTCTGGACAAAGTGAACTGGATACTTCATGCCCCTATATGATAGATTCGGATGGGGAAATTCGCTGGATTTTGTTGCTGAAGCAATCGCCCGATCTTAAGCGGTTTACAGAAATGATTGGTTTTAAGCGTTTGAAGAATGGCAACTTCCTTTCTGGCGATAAGGATGCTTCACGCATTGTGGAGGTGGATATGATGGGCAACCTGATTAAGCAATGGGATTTAAATAAATTGGGTTATACTTTTCATCATGAAGTGACTGAGGCAGCCAACGGGAATTTTTTGGTTACTGTTTCCAAATCTGATGCACATTTAGTGAATGGAAAGCCGAGAATCAATGACCATATTATTGAATTGAATCCTACTTCTGGTACTCTTGTAAAAGAATGGGATCTGGCGACCATGCTGGATACCTCCCGTTATGAGATCCATACCGATGTTTTGCCGGGCGACAATGCACAGACAGCAAGCAACTGGGCGCATAACAATTCGATAGCCGAACTTGGGACTGATTTAATGGCAACGGTACGTTTTCAGGGGCTCATGTCTTTTAACAAGGACGGAAATGTAAAATGGATCATCTCGCCTCATAAAAACTGGGGCGCTGCTTATCAAAAATACCTGTTATCTCCTGTAGATGAGGATGGAAGGCCCGTAACTGATCCTAAAATTATTTCCGGAGAAATTGCAGCAGGCGGATTTGATTGGGCTTGGGGCCCGCATACGCCGGTTTTAATGCCCAATGGTCATATTCTGGTTTTTGATAATGGTTATTATCGTCACTTTCAGCCAAATTATATCAATGGTTCAAGCTACAGCCGTGTTGTTGAATATAAAGTGGATGAGGCGCTAAGAACAGTACAGCAGGTCTGGTCTTATGGACAGGCAAGGGGGGCGAATGGTTTTGCATCGGCACGTTCTTCTGTACAATACTTAGCTCAAACAGGACATGTTTTATTTTGTCCTGGTGTTAACACGAAAACAAAGAATGGCTTTGGTGGCAGGATCGTTGAAATTAATCCTGGTACGAAGGAGGTGATTTATGAGTTGGAAATAACTGATCCCAGTGCAAGCGCTTTTCACCGGGTAACCAGGATGGAAATATATCCGGGTAATCTTTGAAATAGCTAAGTGCTTTACCTCTGAATAGTTGGAAGTTTTGTTTGAATGGGCAGTCTTGGTTGGGCTGTCCTTTTTTATTGTTTAATGGTTTGTTCATTTTAATATATTATTGTATCCTTTTATTTGCTGTTATTTTTATATAATTTCACTTGTAGATTGCAATAAAATGGAGTACAGAAAGTGTTCGGATCAGGAACTTGTCGTGTTGTTAAAGCAACAGGATCACGGTTCATTTACCGAAATCTATAAGCGCTACTGGGCTGTTTTATTTCGTCATGCCAGGAAAATGTTGTCTGACGACGATGAGGCAGGTGACATCGTTCAGGATATCTTTACACTTTTATGGACCAAAGCGCTTGAGATAGAGATCAGTTCCAGTCTCTCTTCTTATCTTTATTCTTCGGTACGGCATAAGGTTTTTACCCGGATGAACAGGAGTAAACTTAAAGCTGCACATCTGGATTCACTGGAGGACTTTATTGAAAAAGGCGTTTATTCTACAGATGAATGGCTGCAGGAAAAAGAACTGACGGCAAGTATTGAATCTGAAGTGGCGCGTTTGCCGCGAAAGATGAGGGAGATTTTTGAATTGAGCCGTAAAGAACATCTGTCTTATCAGCAAATTGCAGACAGGCTGCAGGTTACAGATCATACCGTTAGAAAGCAAATTAGCAATGCCCTTAAAGTACTTAAAACTAAGTTTGGGGTTTTCTTCAGTTTATTGATTTAATTTTTTTTTAAAAAATCTTACACTCTGGCTTGAGCTATTGGTCTTATACATATCAGCCCCAATTAAAGCCGGTATGAAAAAGAACAAAGCAAAGGACTTAATAGAAAAATATCTGAATGGAACTGCAACGGAACAGGAGAAGGCAATATTAAATTCCTGGTATAACAATCGGAGCAATACCATGGCTGATGAGATGCCGGAGCCGGATTATGATTTATGGAACCAAAAAATCGGCAGACGGCTTCCAAAGTCAGGCAGAATTATTTTGGGCTGGTTTAAATATAGTATAGCAGCAGCAGTACTGATTCTTGTGGGGGCAGGTATCTTTTTTTATAAACAGTATGATAAGAAAAGAGATCAGAATGTTATCTCTGCTGCGATGGATATAGCGCCAGGCAAAAAATCAGCTACTTTGACATTGGCCAATGGAAAAAAAATCCGCTTGTCTGATGTGAATAACGGTTCACTTGCTAAAGAGGCTGGAGTAACGATTTCTAAAACAAAAGAGGGTGAGCTGGTTTATGAAATAGAAGATACAGATACGGAAAGCAAACAAATGAACACCTTGACTACGGCTAAAGGTGAAACCTATAAGGTACGTTTGCCCGACGGTAGTTTGGTTTGGTTAAATGCTGCATCAAGTTTGATCTATCCTGCTTCTTTGAATAGAAATGGTGTACGCAGGGTAGAATTAAGGGGAGAGGGATATTTCGAAATTGCTAAGGATAAAAAGCATCCTTTTGTTGTTAAAACTTTACTGCAGGAAGTGACTGTACTGGGTACGCATTTTAATATCAGTGCTTACTCAGAGGAGTCGGTAACTTTGACAACTTTACTGGAAGGCTCTGTAAAGGTAGCCAATAGTAAGGACCAAAAGATATTGGTTCCAAACCAGCAATCGGCGACAAGTGGCAATGGCTTTTCTGTAAAAACTGTGGAGACAGATGATGTGATTGCCTGGAAGAACGGGTTGTTCGTTTTCAATGATGAATCGCTCGAAAATATTATGAGGGAAGTTTCCCGATGGTATGATATAGAAGTTATTTACCGCAATGCGGATAAGAATAAACTGTTTTTTGGAGGTATTTCGAGATATGACCATCTCTCAGTAATCTTAAAGAAATTAGAATTAACCGAAGGCGTACACTTTAAGCTCGAAGGAAGGAGGATTATCGTAAGTAAATAACAAAACTAACGGTTAATAAAACCAGAAGTGCTTGAACACCCCTGGTTTAATTTTGCCGGTTATAACCAAATAGAACAGATTAGATAAGGCAAAGTGCTTAAAGATTCGAAGCCAAAGGCACAATGCATTAAACCTGCGAGAAAAGCTGGCGCTAAGCGCATTCGCTGGTCTCGTGCTAAAACCAAACAAAACAAATGTATAAAAATTATACTAAAAGAATTGGTATGCCTAACCGGCATCTCCATAAAATATGGGCGATTATGCGGCTGACAACCCTGATATTATTAGTGTCTTTGATCCAGGTAAGCGCTTTTACACGTGCGCAAAATATTACCATTCAGAAGGAGAACATCAGTTTAAGGGATGTTTTTTTTCAGATCCGAAAACAGACGGGCTATATCGTTATGTCTCAGTCTGAGCAGATCAATAAAAATAAACTGATCAGTTTAAATCTAAAAAACGCACCTCTGGAAGTTGCAATGACCAGGATTCTGCAGGGAGAGGATGTTACTTTCACGATTGAAGATAAGTCAATTGTTCTGGCTCCAAAATCTTCTTTTATAGATAATCTGATGGGGATGCTAAGTGCTATTGACCTAAGAGGGAAGATTGTGGGTGAGGATTCTAAACCAATTCCGGGGGCTACTATTGCTGTAAAAGGGACTAAAAAAAGTACAGTTAGTGATGCGGAGGGTTCGTTTGTGATCAATGCTGCTGTTAACGATGTGCTTGTGGTCAGGATTATGGGTTATGAGCCAAAAGAAGTTACGGTCACTTCTGAAACAAAAATCACTATTACTTTGAAAGAGGCAACGATGGAACTTGCCCAGGTTGTTGTTACTGCCCTTGGGATTAAAAGAGAAGAAAAGTCATTGGGCTATGCCGTTCAAAAGGTTCCGGGAGCAAGTCTGACTTCGGCAAAAGGGGTAAATATTGCAACCTCCCTAACGGGTAAGGTTGCAGGATTAAATATTCAAAACAGTACGGAGTTTGCAGCCATTCCAAGTGTTAAACTTCGTGGTGCCGATGCATTGCTGGTGATAGATGGTGTTCCTTATTCGAGTTTGACCCTGGATAATATTTCTCCGGATGATATAGAAAGCATTGATGTGCTTAAAGGGGCGACCGCATCGGCTCTGTACGGAAACAGAGGTGGCAACGGGGCGATTATGATCACAACGAAAAGGGGAAATAAGGATGGTAACCTGGATATTTCGGTGAACAGCAGCAGCATGTTTTCTTCGGGTTTTTTAGCTTTTCCTAAAGTGCAGACCGGCTATAGTTCCGGAGGCGGGGGTAAGTACGGGGTAGGAGATTATGTATGGGGAGATAAACTGGATATTGGACGAATGGCTAAACAATATAACCCTAGTACCTATCAGTTTGAGAATATGCCGCTGGTTTCAAAAGGGGCAAACAATCTGGCGAATTTCCTGCAGCAGGGTGTTATCCTGAACAATAATGTGAGTATTACGCAAAGTGGAAAAAATGGTAGTTTAAGGGCTTCATTGACAGATGTATATAACCGCGGGCAATACCCAAACACCAAACTGAACAAAGTTATTGCAAGTATTTCTGGTGACATTAAAGCGGGTAACTTTACACTGGATGGTGGTTTTACATTTAACAAGAGGTTTTATCCAAATAATATTGGTACCGGTTATGGTGCGGGGGGGTATTTGTATAATCTGCTGATCTGGTCTGGTACAGAATATGATATCCGAGATTATAAAAACTATTGGGTAGCAGGTAAGGAGAATATTTTGCAAAACTGGATGGAAAATACCTGGTACGACAATCCTTATTTTATAGCCAATGAAATTTTAAGAGGGGATAATTATAATCTGACCAATGGATATATCAATGCAAACTATCAGATCAAACCCTGGTTAAAGGCTGTATTGAGAACAGGGATGGATACTTATTCGGAAACTGTTCAGTGGCGGAATCCAATTAGTGCAGTTGGGGGCTGGAATAAAAAAGGTTATTACAGTTTAACTAAAACAGATGCTTTTAGTACAAACAATGACCTGATGTTGCTTGCCGAGAATAAATTCGGAAAGTTTCAAGTGAATGGCTTAGTGGGTGGAGGTATATTTTACAGGGAATATTCTTCCTTAAATACTGAAACTCAAAACGGGATTACAGTTCCTGGATTTTATTCCATATCTGCATCTGTGGATCCTGTTAAAAGTACTCCATCCAATAGTAAAAAGCAGGTGAATAGTCTGTATGCGAAAGCTGGTATTTCTTATGGCAATTTTGCCTTTGTTGACCTGACCGGCAGGAACGATTGGTCATCTACGCTTGCAGCAAATCAGCGTTCTTATTTCTATCCTTCTGTATCCGGAAGTCTGGTTTTTTCTGAACTGGTTAAATTGCCTTCGTGGATAAGTATGGCGAAGCTTAGAGGGTCCTGGACCAAAACTAAACTTGATCCGGATGTATATGCGATCAATAACAGTTATACCATTAATACCAATGTTTGGAATGGCTCCAGTTCAAGCAGTTTTCCAACAACGATCAGAGGTGCTGATATCCTTCCTCAAACGAACAGAACCTATGAATATGGTGCTGGATTTTTCTTCCTGAAAAACCGGATCCGTTTTGATGCGGCCTATTTCAATAACCTTTATTATAACCAGATCATTTCTTCTACTGTGAGCAGCGCCTCCGGAGTGAGTAAGGTGCTGATCAATACAAAAGAAGAATTGGAAAGAAGGGGAGTGGAATTGAGCCTGGAAGGTACAGTCGTGAAAAATGACAACTTTAGCTGGGACCTTGGTTTGAACTGGTCCACAAACCGTCGGTATTATGCTGCACTGGATCCGGTGTATAGCAGTAAGAAACAATGGGTAACCAAGGGAAGCCGTTATGACTGGGTAAGTGATAATTCCTGGGACAGGGCACCTGACGGACAGTTGATCCTTCAAAATGGTTTTCCGGTAGAGAGTCAGCAGGAAACTGTTCAGGGGTATTCTGATCCTGATTGGATCTGGGGATTGAACAATACCTTTAAGTATAAGAATTTTACCCTTGGATTTTCATTTGACGGCCGTGTAGGTGGTACAGC